>Ga0255093_1000696_pt1 | contig 14384 bp, 7 predicted proteins | sample Colum_Law_RepA_8_2_FD_188437 | JGI IMG/M metagenome (GOLD analysis project Ga0255093, IMG submission 188437) | Freshwater microbial communities from Columbia River, Oregon, United States - Colum_Law_RepA_8d | ecosystem: Environmental > Aquatic > Freshwater > River | place: USA: Oregon | collected...
GAATGAGTCCTATCGATTCAAGAAACGGAGCTGAAAAGCTTCAAAGCCCCTGCTCAGTTTTCCGTGATCACACCTGCTCTACTTCACGTGATCATTGACAGCCCGCCGCACAGAGCAGCGTCGTCTCAGGGCATCCGGTGTGAACAATCTCCGGAGCCTACGATTCAAGCAGCTACTCGCGATACGGCGTGGCAACAGCGGCACGGTCTATGACGGGCCCTTTGACCTGGAACACGAAGTTGGGCTGCGTCTCTACGTCCGGTGGTTCCGCATTCACTATCCGGCGCCCAGGGACTTGGTGGCTTTGAATGACGATTTCTTCGGCCACAAGCTGTCCTGATAGTCGCGATTTCCTCGTTGAGTTGGACGATCAGCGAGCCATATGCGTGTCGAGAGCGACAGTTTCGTGCAAGAAGCCCCTGCTGATAACGCACCCTTATCGAGGGTAGGCGGCTAGGAACCGGACACTCAAGCTTCAGGCGTAGAGGGCGGTGCGCAGCCCAAGCGGACCATCACTCCGCGCTCAAGTTGAGCGGCGCTGCTGAGCTGCGTCCGTTTCAATTCCTAGTGGTGGCTTGCCGTACGACCTCTTCAGTTGGAACTGCGATCACATTGTTACCGCGGCTCTTGGACTGATGACGAAGAACAAGCAGCTGCAAGTGGCGCGGTGGACTGCAGTAGCTGCCTTCTTTCTTTCGCGCCTCACGGCGTAGTTCAAACAGAAGCAGAAAACGATGTCGAAGAACACTACGCAGACGTCCAGCCGTATCGGGACGCTGGCGACTGGTGAGCAACGACAAGAACAAGGTTTAGAGTTGCCCAATCCTCGCGATGAACGCTGAGATACTCGCAGAGTCGATGCCGCCGTCCGGCTGATCGCGCGTCACAATCAGGGTTCCCTTCGGCCCACCGCCCTGTTCGAGTGGCAGGATGCCGTGTTCTCGATACCACTGTTGCTTTTCGTCCCAGCGGCGGCGGTAGGCAGGGTCGTGCAACATTCCGCAGTGCTCCCAGAAGTAGGTGACTCCGGCGTTGTCGTCCTCGATCGTGAAGTCCGGATACTTCACCACGCCACCTAGATCCAACGGGTGCTCGTAGTGGTAAGCGATGCCCTTAGCATGCAGCAGATTGGCGATGATCACTTCGGACTTGGAGCGCACGGCCTCGCCGCGACTGGTGCGGTGGATCAGCCGATCTTCGAGGAATATGTCGCCTACGGCCACCGGCCGCGGTGGGCCAAACAGGTTGGTCAGACGAGTGGCGGTAGCGGAATAGCGCTCGGCGCTCAGTCGCTGTAGGTCGGTAGCCGAGCCCTGGTGCAGCACGATGACCTTTTGCTTCTGTCGCGTGAGCGCGGTGTACAGCAACTCGCGCGTGAGCATCTGTGGCGAGCGTGGCAATACGAGGAGGACGACCTCGAACTCGCTCCCCTGCGCCTTGTGCACGGTGAGCGCGTAGGCCAGTTCGAGGCTGGCGTCGCCGTCCTCGTCAAAGTCGGAGCCCCAGAACTTGAAGACATTGCCGACCTGGGTAGAGAACTCGATCTCCAGATAGTCGGGGAACCAGTTTCGCTTCTGCGTGCGCCGGTGGCCGACGACGACGCCGATCTCGCCGTTGGCAAGGTAGCCGTTGCTGGCCGGCTCCGGGTAGATGCGCTTCTTCCATACCGACCAGTTACGGTTGTTGATCACCTTGTCGCCGTAGATGATCTGGTTGTCACCCATTGGCTTGGGGATGCTGCGGTACTTGCCAGGATTGCGCGCCTTCTCTATCTGCGTCCCCTTGTAGCGCAGGTGGATCGAACGGTTGAGGGCGTCCACGCCCCATGGCTTCTGTCGCACCGGGCTGAGCAGCTGCCAACGCTCGGCCGCAGCGCCGGACCCCGGGAATTTGTCGCCCCACTTCGCGTTGAACCAAGCCGAGCCTTTATCGTCGAGATTGCCACCCAGGCTGCAAGCGAAGGACTGCCATTCCTCGCGCCCGCCTTCGAACCCGAGCGCGGTGCCGAGCGTCTTGGGCAGGAGGTTATCGAGCTCGTCTGGGGTGTCCCAGCGCACGAACTGCACGGTCTGGCTGCTACGCTGCCCAGCCAGGATCTCGAACACTTGGTCCTCGCCCGGGCTTAACACACCGCCGCCGAACCAGGCGGCGAGTTGCAGGTCTTCGCGCGCACCGGCGCCTTGCCGGCGCGGAACTGTGAGTTCGGCATAGCCCGGGGCTACGCGCGGAAAGCGGGTCTCGATGTCTTGCGGTCGTAGCCGCGCGATCACATCGGCAAAGGGCCGGCCGGCACCAATGGGTGGCAACTGGCGCGGGTCACCGACGAAGATGAGGCGGTGCACGCCGCTCAGCGCCTCCAGCAGTGCCGCGGCCATCTCCTCGGTCAGCATCGAGCACTCGTCAACGATGACGGTGCGTGCGCCCTTTTCGCCCGCTTGGCCGGTGAGCTGGTAGCGGCCGGTCGCGCCTTCGTAGCGTGGCGGCTTGGAGCGAGACAGGAACTGCGCCAGAGTAAGTGCTTGCAGGTTATGGATGCCGGCGCGGCGTGCCACGTCTTCCAAGCGCACGCGAGCCTTTCCGGTAGGGGCGAGCATCAGAATGCCCTCGTCGTGGATCGCCGAGTGGCGGCACAGTACCGAGAGCAGCGTCGTTTTGCCGGTGCCGGCTGGGCCGATGAGCACGCTGAAGCGACGTGCGGCCAATTCGGCGAGAGCGGCGGCCTTTTCCTGCCGGGCGCGTTCTTCCTTGTCGCGTTCATCGCCTTCGGCGGGCAAGGCTGCAAGCTGCTGATCGAGATCGCGGCGCCAATCAGCGTTGATCTTGTGAGGTTGGCCAGCGGCGCGCTTTTCGACGGTACTGCGGATCAGCTCGCCTGCCTTAGCCAAGCGTTCTAGCTGGTAGGCACGCGAGCCATTAGCAATCTCGACGAGGCGGACCTCGCCTGGGAACTGTTCCTCCTCCGCGACCGCCAGCAGGTCGGCGGTAACCGGGGTGTGGTGTTCGTCCTTCTCAGGTGCGCCTTTCCGCAGAGATGCGATGATGGCCGCCTGTGGTGCAAGGGTGTCGCCGCGTAGTGTGGTGTTCTCGAGTTCTCGGATCGTCAGCGCCCGCAGGCGGCGCGCATCGACCGCCGTCCGCACGACCGACTGCTCCGGCAGCGGATGCCGCTCGCGAACGAAGGTCGTGGGGAACACGCCGCGATCGACGGTCCCGATCGCCACCGGATACGGTGTCAGTCGAGTTGCTTCGTAGATGAGATAGGGATTGCGCAGCAGGTCTGCATCGTCGAGCACAATGCCCTGCTCGGCGCGTGTTTCGGGTACGGCGAGAGCCTCGGCCTGCTCGGCAGTTAGGTCAACTCGACTCAGCAGCTCTAGCACCTGGCGACGCTGCGGTTGCATTCTCTGCCAAGACTTTGCGATGGTGCTATCGAGGCGCCGAGCGAGATCGGCCGGCAGGTGCTTGCGCGGGTCAGCCACTGCTGCTTGCCAGGCCGTCCACGGGTTGCCGTCCTCGCCGACCTTGTCGACCAGGGCTTGCGCGACGAAGTGAGCCATCGGCACGCCGGTAGCCCCCAGCACGGCGCCCAGACCCGGAAAAGGACCGCGCTTCTTCCAAAGGCGGCCCAGTTGTTGATCGATCCAGGCTTCTTGCGTGGCCGTGGCGACATCACAGAGCTCGGCCGATCTGAGCAGCGCCGCGCGGCAGGCCAGCAGCGCGGCGATAGCGGCGTCATGCCCGACGTGCTCGGTGGCATATGAGAATTCGCTGAAACGATCGTCCGGCGCAAACGCCACCATTTCCGCGAGATCGAATGCCCGCCCTTCGTCGGACTTGGCCAGCACCTCTTGATAGGGCAACAGGAATCCGTCCTTGAAGCCCGGGCGGACGGAGTGGATCACCATCCGCTCCCACAGCAGGCTGCGGACCTTGCCCAGGGGTGATCCGTCGTACTCGTACTCGGTGAGGGGGCCAAGCTTGAGCACCCGGCCGGCGCCAATCAGTACGCGCCGGCCGGTGTCTTCAACCAAGGGCACCTGTTTGGCATAGAAGAAGACGAGCGACTCTTCGGGCTGGACGTGGTTCCAGAAGCAATCCAGCAGCGCACGATGATTGCGGTGGTCTTGAACCCAGTGCGTCTTGAACTTAAGCCCGAGGTCGTCTTCGAGCGACGGGTCCACACCTTCGAGCGGGAAACTCTCGACGAGGCCGCGTTCGCCGCGCTGTTCATCACCAAACACTGCTGGCTTCATCATCCAGCGAAACGGCAATCCGGCGGCGGCGTAGGCGGGGTAATGCAGCCGCGTGGGCTTGAAGTGGGCGTGTGTGTCCGGAGAGGTTCTGACGTAGGGGTGCTCGTGGAACCGGTCCAGTGGGAACGGCGCCATGAAGGTGCCCCGCTCTTTGACGCAGGGCGGGAAGCGCGCAGGGTTCATGCCCTTCAACGACTGGCCGCGCACGGCTTCCTCGTCAGGCTCGACTTTGCTTTCCGCGATGTTCACCAGCTTGAGGCAGGCCGTGTTGTGCCGCGGCTGGTTGCAGACCGTGCCGTTCCATCCGCTGTCGTGCCACGGCACGCGGATGGACACATGCCGCAGAGGGTAAGCGAGGGCCTTCATGACGTGGCCTCACCAAGCATCCGCTTACCTTCGAATCCTGGCGCGTTGATGCAGACCTTCATCACTTCCAGTGATCGCTGGGTCCAGCTTCTTGTGAGGTAATCACGAAGCTTCATTGCGCGGAATAAAGCGGTGAAGGGAATTTGGGGTACGCACGAAACACGTGCTGGAACACCTCACCAGCGCGGTTCTCGACCTCACTTTCGTCGTAGTGCTCCACCGGCAAGCCCGTGCGCTCATCCCAGAGGTAGTCACGTATCGCGACGCGCACCGCATCGCGGCTGGCCTCGCGTTCCTGCCAGTCACTGATGGCTTTCAGCCGATCCTTCAGCGTGCTCAGCAATCCGGCCGCTACTTTCTTGATGCGCGTGATCTCGGCCTTGGTCAGTTCCGGCTTCAGCAGCAGGTCGTAGAGGGCCAGGGTTTCCTCGTCCAGGCCCTCGCGCATGGCGCGGTCCTGCTCGGTGTCGAGCTCCGCCACTAAACGCATCAGGGCCTCGAAGGTTTTCTCGATGATGACCCGGTCCTTCTCCTGGTTGTATTCCGCGACGATCTGTTCGTAGTGCGCCTGAAAGTCGGTGCGCAGCGGGTTCTGGGCAATGAGCCGGGCCAACCGCGCCTCGATCACCTGCTTGAGGTTCTGCACCGTGGTCTTTTGGGCCGGTGAGCGCTCGAATTCCTTGCGCAGGCGGTCGAAGTCAATCTTGCTGATGTCGTAAGGCTTGCCTTGCTCAACGCCCGTGCCGGGGCTGGCGACAATCGCCTCATCCACCACCTGATGCAGCGCGCGCAGGATGTCCGTAATGTCTGCCCTCTCACGGTCGTCCTGCAGGCTCTTGTAGATGATGTTGATTGCGTCCACGGCGTGCCGGTGCCGGTTGACGCCCTCCACCGTGATGCAGGCCTTGAACTTCTTGAACACCTCGCGCGCCATCACCTCGAAGCGCTTGCGCGTCTGGTCGTTCTCATTGGCGGCTTCCTTCGCCGCGACGATGGCGGCATTGCGCGCAAAGCCCGTTTTCTCGGTGATGTCCGAAAGTGTGCTGCCGCGCTCGACCAAGAAGGCCCGCACATAGCTGATGGATTCGGCGAGGTCTGCCAGCAGCTCCTCATTGGGTTTCGCGGGATCGCGCTCTCCGGCCGGGCCTTCGCCGGGCCCGGCGGTGCTGGCAAACGTGGCCAGCGCCTTGCGCAGGTTCTTCAGGATTCCGCAGTAGTCCACGATCAGGCCGTTGTTCTTGCCCTCGGCCACGCGGTTGGCACGGGCGATGGCCTGCATCAGAGTGTGGGCCTTCAGCGGCTTGTCCAGATACAGCGTGCCCAGGCTCGGCACGTCGAAGCCGGTCAGCCACATGGCGCAGACGATGGCGACGCGGAAAGGGTGCTCCTCGCGCTTGAACGCGGATTCCAGGTCCAGCCGCTGCCCGTCCGGTAGCTCGAAGCCTTCCTTCATCAGCTTGCGATGCGGCTTGATGTCAATGTCCCACTTGCGGAAGCGTTCGACCTCGCCCTGTTCCTCGCTGACGACGACGGCCATGCGGGTCTCACCCATCCATTTGAGCTGGCGATGCCGGAACTGGCCTTCCTGCTCGTCGTGGATATCGCGCAGTTCACGTTCCAGCGTCCAGATGCGATCCGTCCAGTGCTTCTGGATCAGCGCGTGCATGCGCGCACAGGTGACCTTGTCTATGCACACCAGCATCGCCTTGCCGGATTCCCATGCCGTGGAGTAGTGCTCGACGAAGTCACGGGCGATGCGGTCCAGACGCTCGTCGGCGGTGATGATGTGGTAGTCCCGCGCCAGGTCACGTTCCAGCCGCGCCTGCACATCCACATCTCCGCCAATCTCAGCCTCGAACTCCTCCAGCTTGGCGGCGATTTTCTCGTTGAGCCGCTCGGTGGCCACCTTCAGCTTCTCACCGCGGGCGTCGTAATACAGCGGCACGGTGGCCTTGTCGTCCACCGCGCGCTGAAAGTCGTAGGTGGACACATAGTCGCCGAACACGCGCCGCGTGATCTCGTCGTTGGCAAACAGCGGCGTGCCGGTGAAACCGATATAGCTGGCCTTGGGCAGCGCATTGCGCAGGTTCAGCGCCAGCCGCCCATATTGGGTGCGGTGCGCCTCGTCGGTGATGACGATGATGTCCCCGCGCGGCGAGTAGGGCTGGGTAGGGTCCACATCCTCGTTGAACTTTTGGATCAGCGAAAACAGGTAGGTCTTGTGCTCGGCCAGCAGACCTTTCAGGTGTTCGCCGCTCGATGCCCTGCAGGGATCGCGGTCATGATCCACCAGGCCGCAGCCGGCGTAGGTCTTGTAGATCTGCGTATCGAGGTCGTCGCGGTCGGTGAGGATCAGGAAGGTGAACTGCCCGCCGAGCTTGCGATGCACCTTGCGGGTGAAGAACAGCATCGAATAGCTCTTGCCCGAGCCCTGCGTGTGCCAGAACACCCCCAGCTTGCCCAGGCTGGCCTCGCGGTTCTGCACAGCCCGGATCGCCCGGTTCACGCCCAGATACTGGTGGTTGCGCGCCACGATCTTCACCATGCGCCCCCCGGAATCATCGAACAGGATGTAGTTCTCGAACAGGTCCAGGAAGTTGCGCTTGTCGCAGACACCCTTGAGCATCGTTTCCATGTCCACCGCGCCGGGCGCGGTTTCCTCCAGGCGCTTCCATTCGTGAAAGTGCTCGTAACGTCCGCCCAGACCGCCGATGCGCGCATCCACGCCGTTGGCCAGCGCCAGAAAGGCATTGTGGTGGAACAGGTGCGGGACGGTGTCGAGGTAGTCCTTCAGGTTCTGCTCGTAGGCCGCGCGCGTGTCCTTGTGGACGTTCTTCAGTTCCATGAACAGCAGCGGGATGCCATTGACGAAGCCGACGATGTCCGCGCGCCGCCGGTAGAGGTCGCCTCGTATCCACAACTCACGCACGGCCAGGAAATCGTTGTTGGCAGGCTCGTCGAAATCGAACACCCGCAGCCGCTGTTTCAAGCGCTCGCCTTGAGCGTTGCGGAACACCACACTCACGCCGTCCTTGAGCAGTTCATATTTCTCACGGTTGAGCGCCAGCGCCGACAAGCCGACACCGGGCTCGACAATCTGGCGCAGCGCATCCTGGTAGGCGGCTTCAGGCAGGCCCGGATTCAGGGTCATGAGCTTCTCGCCGAGGATGCGCGTCAGCACCACCTCGCGGTCGCTGCGGCGGCCGAGCATGCCCTCCGGCCCGAAGGTTTCCTCGTTGTAGGCGAAGACCGATCGCCAACCGAGCGCATCGCACAGATAGTCTGCGGTGGTCTGCTGGACGAGCGTGTCTTCGGTCAGGCTCATACCGTGCTCTCGCCGCTCATGAGTCGAGGGAGGAGGAGGTCGCGGGCGGCGGCCAGCGCCTTGTTCTGTTTCTCCAGCACAGTCTTTAAGGCGTGGTTTTCAGACACGAGCCCGCTGAACTCCTCCTGCAACGAAAGAGGCGGAACTACTATCGGCAGAGCACATAGACTGCGTCTGGAGATTCGCGGACGTGTCGCGCCAGTGGCGTGCTGCTTGCAAAGTTCGATATTCCTCTGAGAGTTGAGATGCTGTAGTAGGTAATGAGTAGTAACGACTTGTGCGTTTACCTTCGCTATGGAGACGTCCACTGCTGTAATCATCCGCCAGGACATTTCCGTGACCAGCCATCCTCGACCGATCGGCTCCGGCATTCGTGAAATAAGAATGTCGCCCGGCACCACTTCTCGGCATCGAAGGCGGCGAAAGGTCTCCTCGGTCACATATCGGAAGTTGCCGGTCTCCACAAATGAATCCGTGCCGATGTTGGAGACCTGGAGCAGCCTGTAGTCATCACCGCCTTGGTCCTTTGATTCGATCCAGTCTCCGTCCTCGACGCTTTCACAAACGTCCTCCAGTGTCCTTTGCTGCCACCCCTCCGGCACACCATTAACGACGCGGACATGCTCATGACCGGGGAAGCGCAGATGCACGAACCACTCGCGGTAAAGCAGCCGCGCGGATTGCTCCAATAGCTGAATGCGGCGGCGGTTGTTTTCGATGAGGTCGTCCAGCGGCAACAGCCGCTCGACAATGCGCTTCTGCGTGTCGGCATCCGGGACAAACACCTTGCGCTCGTGTAAGTCGTTGCGATTCACGCCGGGAATCGCAGCCTTGCTACTGTGTGCTCCGCGAAGGACTTGCTTTAGGAAGTATGAAACGAAGCGGGGATCGCTACCCTTAAAGTCACGAACATACAACGCCGTGTTGTGCGGCCAGAAGTCAGATTCGATATAGAACACTTCGCCCATCGTTCCGTATCGTCCGGTAACGACGCCCGGACCGGCGACCATCGCCACGTTGTGCGAGCCGGTTACGCCAGAAGATGAAACCACCGGAATCTCACCTTCCTTGCGCTGCGCTTCCGTCAGGTCATAGCCGCGCTTCAACGTCAGCACGTCGCCTAGACGTTTCTCCATCCACATCACGCGCCCAACTCCTCAAAGTTGCGCGCGATCTTGTCGGCGAGTTCCGCTGCCTCGGCATTCAGCCCTTGCAGTTCGATGTGAATGTCCTTGAGAGTGGCCTCGAAATCGAAGTCCTCGTCCACTTCCTCCGGTGCCACGCCCACGTAGCGGCCGGGTGTGAGGCTCCAGTCGTTGGCTGCGATCTCCTCGCGGCTGACCAGCTTGACCAAGCCCGGCACGTCGCGGAGTTGGGCATCGGGGAAGCGCTCCTGCAGCCAATGGGCTTGTCGGTAGAAGTAGCGCACCGCCTTGAGCTGTTCAACGGCGTTTTTTCGGGCCTCGTCACAGGCGCTTCTGAGCTTGCGTAAGCCGGTCATGCCGGTGAGTTTTGCGGTTTCCTTGAAGTCGGGTGCGCTCTCCCAGGCGTCCTGCATTCGTGAGGCCAGCTTGAACAGATGGTCCACCTGCTTGATTAGGTCTGAGCTCTGCTCGGCCAGTGGTTTGAGCGTGTCGTTCAGATACGCGCTGATATCCGCCATTGCCGAATGCTCATGCTGGTTCCAGAAGCGAAGGGCATCACCACTCGTAATCTTGAAGTGCGACGCAAAATCTTCGGCTCGGTGAGCTTGCAATTCTTCCGTAAGATCGAAGTCGGGGTGGGGAACCTCGTCACCCCGAACAGGCGGGCGGAGCAGCTCAATCCATTGCTGCAAGGCGTGGGCAAAGGCGGGTAGTGGTTCGACGGCTTCGATAGAGAAGCAGTCCTGCGCTGACTGAACTGCTTGATCAATGTGCTGGATCAGCAGTTCGAGGAAGCGGTCCGTCTGGCCGCGATACAACCAGACGATAGAGGTGAGGTTGGCGAGCTGCTCGGGGCTGAAGTCGTAGATCTTGCGCGTGACCTTGCGGTAAACATTGCGCGCATCGAGCATCAGCACCTTGTCGCGCTGCTTGGCGGGCTTGCCCTTGTCGAGAAACCACAGCTCGCAGGGCACGGTGCGGGTGTAGAAGAAGTTGGAGCGGATGGCGACCATCGCATCCACATGCCCGGTCTCCACCAGCTTGCGACGCACTGTGGCCTCGTCGCGCCCGGCACTGGAGGCCTGGGAGGACATGACGAAGCCCGCACGGCCCTGGGTGTTGAGGTAGCCGTAGAAGTAGCTGATCCACAGGTAGTTGCCGTTGCTGACCTTGCCCTTGTTGTTCACGCCGGGCAGGCCGAAGGGCAGGCGCGGGTCGTTCTTGATCTTGTCGGCATCCACCTCGTCCACGTTGAACGGCGGATTGGCCATGACGAAGTCGGACTTGCCGAGCAGCTCGTGCGGATCATCGTAGTAGCTGATGGCTTTCTGGATGTTGCCTTCTAGCCCATGCACGGCGAGGTTCATGCGCGCCAGGCGAATGGTGGTGGCGTTCTTCTCCAGGCCATAGAACGTGAGCGTCTCTCGCGCCTTCTTGCGGCGGCGTTCCACCAGGTTGGCGCTCTGCACGAACATGCCGCCGGAGCCGCAGGCCGGATCCAACACTTTGCCGTGGTCAGGCTCGATGAGGTTGACGATCATCTGCACGAGCGAGACGGGCGTGAAGAACTCGCCGCCGTCGTGAGCCTTCTGGTCGGCGAACTGGGTCAGGAAGTATTCGTAGATGCGGCCGAAGATGTCGCCGCTGGCGGTCTTGAGTTCTTCCGGGTTCAAGGTGCGCAGCAACTGGCCGAGCACGGCGTTGTCCAGTTCCTGGTATTCCGCTTTGGGCAACACGCCCCGCAGCGACTCGTAGTCCTGCTCGATGGAGTCCATCGCCGCGATCAGCGCGGCGGCGCGGTCGGCCGAGTCGGGCAAGCTGACCAGCGTGTCGAACTCCGCCTCGTGGCGTAGGAAGATCGCGCCCTTCTGCGAGAAATCCTCCTTGGTCAGCGGGCGCGTCTTGCCGCCGCGCGAGGGCAGGCCGGCGATGATGCCGTCCTTCACCGCCAGATAGCGGCTATAGGCATGGCGCAGGAAGATCAGGCCCATCACGGGCATGAAGTATTCGTTGCTGGCGTAATTGGAATTGGCGCGCAGCGTGTCGGCAGCGCCCCACAGGCGCTTTTCGATGGCTTCTATGCTCTGTAGTTGTGACAAGTCCTATCTCGCTGGGTGGAGGAGGCGGTGAGGGCGCATGCGCAGAGCTTATGGGACGTGGAGGTGCTTAATCCAAAAAAACGTGGCTGTTCTACTCGCACTTGCTCGGTCGGCGACGATTCGACCCCCTTATCGCGGGTAGTCCATCTCAAAAGCGGACGTTCGGGCATTTGCTTAAACGGACAGGGTGCGGCCCAAAGCTCGTTCGGGATCCGCCTTCCACACCGCGCGCTACTTAAGATCGGGGGAACCTCGAGTCTTGAATGAAAAGCTGTGCCAAGTCTTTTGCCTTCAAGATGCCACTGCCTCGGATAGGCGGTTTGGGTTCCAGATGAGCTCGGCAAGTTGGAGATAGAGTTGGCTGCGTTCTTCCATCTGAGCCGACTTGAAGTCGCCTATTGCTTTGAACGGTAATCCAGTCTCCTCGATAAATCGCAGAAACCCCGGATTGTTTTGGTAGCACTGCGGAGACAGTGAGCGAGCGAGAAGATTTTGGCCGTAGTAGTGAGGGAGCTTTTCCTGGTAGGTGAAATCACCATAGCTGGCGTTAAAGCTCTTAGGCAGTAGCAGCAAACCTCCAATGCGGTTTCGCGTAGTGGCAAAGTCGCTGGCATGAGTGAACTCGTCTTTGTGCCTGTCCGCGTGATTGGCCCAGATATGTTCGATCTCATATCTCTTCTTTCCTTGGGCCATGTATTCGGCGTAGCGTGATGCAAGGCCGGATCGCGTTTCCACGTAATCGGTCATGCGCGCAAGCAGACGATGGATCACACGGCCATTCATGCCGTGTAGTGCAAAGCGGTCGTTCTTCGCGAAAGTCTCTTGATCGTCTGCCAGCCGCTGCCACAGCACTGTGGCCACCTCCTCGGCACTCTTGCCGCGAATGTCACGGATGACGATGAACATGGCGTACTGAAGGGTGGAGTAGTCGATGCTGCGCCAGTTCCAGATGCGGCGGGTGATGAGGATATCGAGATAGGCGCTCACGACACATAGCTTGCGAAGAATTTCCTCCTCCGAATCGGTCGGCAGAAGAGGTGCCAGTAGCACGGGGTATTGCAGGGTGAACCTGTGCTGTGCATTGAAGTGAATCGCTTCTAGCCCCGACACTAGCTCGGCTCCAGCTTTGCGGATACGCAGGTATTGGCTGGTGTAGAACTTAAAATCCCGCTGGATGAACTGGTTGAAATCGGCAGCCTTCGCTAGCCCGAGAAGTTGTTCCTGATCGCGAATCCAGCGATGAAAGCCCGTGCCGATAAGATCGAAATCTTCTGGGTCGGCATCGCGCTTGCGTTCGCGAATTTTTCGAGAGTGCTGGCTGCGTAGCCATGCCTTTATGGCGTCAGCGTCTTCCTCTTTGCCCAATGCCTGACACTCGGTGATGCGCTCACGCCATACCGTGCTGGCCTGATTCCGCGTGGTAGCGTCGTTGATGTTGGCCAGTAGATAGCCTTTGAGCATGTCCGTTGGCGTAAGCGAAAGCCCACGGTCGTTCATGGTCTCGAAGATGGTGTACGCATCCTCATCGGAGTAGGCGGTTATTTCGACGAGATGTACGTTCTCGATCAGCCAGTCGGCGAAATACGTCAGCGCCTCGTTTTTGAGTTCGTCAGGGAACTGCTCCTCAATGTCACCAAAACGAGCAAGAATGTTGACCACTGACTCCGTCTGATCGGCAGCATGAAAGGGCTGGCCGGTGTAGAGCGCCTCCATGCAAGGGGTACGATCTGGCACGTCGAGATTGAAGGATCGCTTTCCGTATTTCTGCGAGAAGATCAGGTCAGCGAGCGGCTTCTTTTCTTCTTCATTCGCGAGCTCGCGGTGGAGGTAGATCAGCAGCAACGTGAGTGAGGTCAGTCGCTGCTGGCCGTCGATAATGAACTTCTGACCGTCACGGTCGCTGAGAACTATCGAGCCCAAGAAGTAGTGGCCGTAATGCTCAACCTCGGAGCGCTCGTCTCCTGATTCGTAGCTTTCGAGGAACTTGGCCGTAAGGTCGTTAACCAACTCGGCCATCTGCTTGGGCTGCCAGCGATATTCGCGCTGGTAATAGTCGATCGAGTACTTCGCTCCGCTGAGCAGCTCCCGCACCGAGCGGCCCTTGCCGTCAATCTTTTTCATTCCCGTTCCTTAAAGACGATAGAGCACAAAGATCGACAAACAATTTGTGCGAGTTTGCTGACAGCCACTGCCTTGATCGCTCTGCAGTCGGACACAGGCTCCGGACTGTCAACCAAAACTTGGCCGAGTGATCTGGCACCGCTAGATGTACTACCTCGTGCGTCACCAGGTAGCGCATCACCTCATCGGGGGCCATTACCAGCCGCCAGTTGAATGAGAGGTTGCCCAGCGCCGAGCAGTTTCCCCACTTGGTGCGCTGACTCATCACATACACGCGCAGCGGCTTGCGGCGCACCTGCTTCACGGCAACCGCCAGATGCTTTTCGATGCTGATGCGCGCCTCACGCCGCAGCCAGTTTTGCAGTGAGACCGCCGAGGCTGTCTTCGATACAGGTCCGCAGGTGATGGTGATGACGCCACTCTCCACGCGCACCTTGTTCGGGGCCAGCCATTGCCCGTCGTGAAGCACCTGCACAAGGTGTGGCTCGCCACGGAACAGGATTTCGCCCTGCGTGGTGGACTGCGGCCTGCGCACGCCTTGCATGGCGCGCAGGCGCGCGCGCTGCTCGTTGACCCAGCCCGCATGTTCCCGCACGAAGTACCGCGCTTCATCGGCGGTGCGCTCTGCGGGCACCACCACCGCCACGCCGTCCAGCGAGACCTTGATGCGCAACTTGTGCGCGGTCTTGGAGGGCAGCAGGCGCACATCCACGAACTGCTCACCGCCCAGATCAAGGCGGGTCGTCACAGCCGGGCGGATGGCTTCAGCCAAGGCCATCGTACTTCACCAGTTCGGCGACCGCCGGTTGCAGGAAGGCCGGATCGGTTTCGTCCTGCGGAAAGCCCAGCGCGGCGTAGGCCGGATTCCATGATTCCGCCAGCAGCGATTGCTCCACCCGCATCCGGCCTGCCTTGGAAGTGCTCCACCCCACAGCCAGCAATTTGTGGCCGTGGAGGTGCGCAACGATGCGCCGCGCGCTGTCGGCCAGCACCGCCTCATCCTTGCTCGCGGCGAACTCGCGCAGCACGGTGAACAGCGGGTATTCATAGGGCTGGGCCAAGCCCAGCCCTATGA
>Ga0255093_1000698_pt1 | contig 14356 bp, 9 predicted proteins | sample Colum_Law_RepA_8_2_FD_188437 | JGI IMG/M metagenome (GOLD analysis project Ga0255093, IMG submission 188437) | Freshwater microbial communities from Columbia River, Oregon, United States - Colum_Law_RepA_8d | ecosystem: Environmental > Aquatic > Freshwater > River | place: USA: Oregon | collected...
CCTCCCCAGGAGCCCCGCCCACCGAACAACGCTTCCGGCAGGTCCTTATCGCGATTCACGGCGGTCTCCGTGAAATAAAAGGCCGGCACCACCTGCACAGTGGAACCGGCCTCATGCGAATTTCCAGTCGATCAGCGGTACGTGATCACCAGTGTCTCACCCACCAACCGCACCCCAGAAATCGTGAGCGATGACGCTCCCGACACCTTGAAGAATTGCGTCTCGGACGGGCGGGCTAGGGTGATGGTCTTGGCCGATGGATCCACCACCGCACCGGCCAGCGCGGCGTAGGTTTCACTGAGGCTCGCTGAACCCAGCAACTGAACCGCGGCCATCGGTGCCTGAGCACTGGTGTAGGCCTTGATGCCTCCATCGGCATTGATGAGGGTCCGCTTGCCGGAGACAGGATCGACGGTGAACCATTCCACAAAGGCTCCCCCTCCGCGTTCGAACCAAATGAGCCGGAAGCCATAAACACCAGCCTGGGGCACCACCACATCGAAGGTGTCGTTGGCGACCCCGTTGAAGAACGACAACGCAGGAGTCGATGCGTCCAGGGTGACACCGGCGGCGACCTTGTAGCCGTCATCGGATTGCACTCCGAACCGCACAACGCCGGCGGGAAGGTCCAGATAAGTCACAGCAGCCATCGCCCAATTGTCGGTGCCGCCCTCATCACTCTGACCCGGAATGCCTTCGTCGCCCTCGATGGAGCCGGCGAATCCACCGGCGAACCCCTCCTGCGAGTAATTGATCACCGAGGCGATCACGTTGGTCTCATAGGCCCTCGCAACGGTGGATCCGACAGCCAATTGGGCTTCGGCTCGAGCCAAGCTGTTCTCCAGCAAACCCGCATCGACGGGAGCCTGGACCACTTGGACCTTAATGCCTCGCGTGGTCCCCGGAGCCGCCATTCGCGCCGCTGGATCGAGCGTCAAATAGCGGAAGGCGAAGCTCCATTCATTGGTCTGCAAAAACCCATCGGTGTCGGCGTAGATCAACCGAGCGGCCTGAACAGCGCCGACGGCCGGAAGCTTCTCGAGCGTGTATGAAACCCGGGCGCCGGTATCCGTCGGCGTCACCGTGGCTGCGACGCTGGTCCCGTTGATGGACAATTTCACACTGGATGCGGCGACCTTGGTGTCCCGGTTCTGGATCACCGCCTCCACCTTCGGAACAACCGTGTCCGCCACTGAATTGTTGGCCGGTGTGAGGGCCGTCACAGCCGCACGCTGGGTTCCGGCATCAGCCACGGGAACCAGCACCAAATAGTTTTGGCGGCGTTGCTTGCTTTCCGTGTCGGCCGTCACCTGACGAACCCGCAGGGTGGTGACCCCGTTGAAGCGCACCACCGTCTTGTTGCCCGAACCGTCGGTCAGCGGCGTGTTGCAGAAGGTGAAGCCAGTCAGCGTGCCCAGGAACGATCCCAGCGTCTTGACCGTTTGATTCGACTGCGACGGATCCGATGTCACCTGCTCCAGCACGCTCTCACCGGCCTCCATGTTGATAAGCGCCTGCCGCAGATAAACTTCATAGCTGCCCGGCGGCACGGTCCGGGTGTAGTTGAGCCACTCGCCTGAATCGATGTCACCGACCGCATAATCATACACCTCGGCCACGGCCCCGCCGGCCGTCACGTACTTCGATCGGGCCACATCCAACGTCCGCTCCATGCGCACCGCATCCTGGTTTCGCCACGGAGCCTCTTGGCTGCGCGGAGCCGTACGGGTGTCGTTGAAATCAATATCCTGCACGCCAGTCTGATTGGCGTACGAGTCAGACTGCGGACCACCGCCCTCGGCGATGGGCAGCGGGTTGTCGATGAATCCGCCACTGAAATTGTAGTCCTCCGATTCGATCACCAGCACGTTTCCGGTGAATGTATCAAATTCGAGACGCTCCCGAGTGGTGAGTCCGCCGGCATCGGTCACCTCGAAGACGGCGTTGTAATTCCTGTTCGCCTCGAGCTTGGCGAAGGTGGCCGTGCGGTTGTTGCCGGTTCCAGACACCGTCAGCCCATTGGCCTTGGAGTAGCGGGTGCCATTGAGCACCAACGCCACACCGTCATCGCTGAGTGGTGCGTCATCGGCCGCCTTGAAGGACACGGCGGTACTCGCCGGCAGAAAATTAGCAAACTTGCTGGGAGCGAACTCAGAAAGGATGGGGGCCACGTTGACTTGCACCGGGGCCGCGGCGACAAGGGCGTTGTCATAGATGGCTTGATATGGGCTTTCCGGAGCGCCTTTGTCGAAGTCCTGATAGAGATAGAGTGTGAAATAGCCTGCAGTGATGTAGGGAGCGGCCGGATCATCTTTGCCCGCGACCAAAACATCGGCCGCGGCGCTGTCCACCGCCTTCTTCTCCCAGATCACTGCGTTGTTGGCGTCCTTGTCCAAGACCCGGGCATGGATGAACACGCTGCCCCCACGCACGGTGAGATTGAGGTTCAGGGTGATGTTGTTCTGTTTGAGATTGGCGGCAGGCCCATCTTCCGCGACGAAGTACTTGTTGATGCCCTTGGTAATGAGGATGTCGGTAGTGGACTTGGCCAAACCATAGCCGCCGAGTGTCCCCGGAGAATTGGCCGCTGGAATAAACGCCAAGATGGCGAAGGAGTCCTTCGCGCCACCTTGGACGACATCGACGCTGAAAGAAACAGACTCACCCTCGACCAAAGTGAAGACGCGTGAGGTCTTCTGGCTAGCGCTGAAGATGGATCCGCCAGAGGGTGAAACAGTCTGCTGGAATTGAAACTGTCCGCCCACCTCGGTCGGAAGGCCGAAACCCGGCACGAAGGTGAAGTCGGCCCATCCGGTCTTGGTGTTGTCATCGAAACTGTCGAGCACCGCATCATCGGTAATAAACACCTCCGCATTGTCGTATATCGCCTGATAAGGATTCTCAGGCGCGCTCTTATCGAGATCCTGATATAAATATAGAGTGAAGTAACCCGAAGTAATGTAGGGGGCTGCTGGATCGTCCTTGCCAGTCACCAGCACATCGGAGGCGGCAGAATCAACCGCGGTCTTCTCCCACAGAACCGCATTGTTGGCATCCTTATCGAGCACCTTGGCGTTGATGATCACGCTGCCGCCACGGACCTTCAGGTTGAGCACAAGGGTGACATTGTCCTGTTTAAGATTAGCAGCTGGCCCGTCATCGGCCGCAAAGTACTTGTTGATCCCCTTGCTGATGAGGATGTCCGTGGTGGATTTGGCCAGTCCATAACCGCCGAGTGTGCCTGGCGAATTGGCAGTTGGAATGAACGCCAGGATGGCAAAGGAATCCGCGCCTCCGCCTTTGATCACATCCACCCGGTACTCGATGCTTCGACCCTCTTTGAGTTCGAACGGGTCGGATGTTTTTTGGCTTGCCGAAAAAATAGCCCCGCCAGAGGGCGAAACGTTCTGTTTGAACTGGAACTGTCCACCCGCTTCGGTGGGCAACCCGAAACCCGGCACGAAGGTGAAGTCGGTCCAACCGGTCTTGGAGTTGTCGTTGAAGTTGTCGAGCACCCTGGCCTGAAGGGACAGGCTCAGCGATGCAACGACGGCGATGGCGACTCCGGATCGAATCCATCCAGAAATCCGCCGGAACAAGGATTCCTTTGAGGGCTTTGCAATGAAGAGAGGCATGGTTTTCCTGAGTTAAAGGGCCTGCGCGGGGTAACATTAAGATTCAGGCGCCCGAGGTTTCATTTTGTCAACAGTCCGGCTTCAACACGGCAATAAGCCATCCAGTTGGCTCTCACAACACTCAGATGCTGCATAAAAAAACGCGCGCAGATGCGCCGAATTATCCGCTTCCGGATGAAAGGTTGGTCGGGCGTCCTGCGAATCCTGAGGCAGACGCATGAATGCTTCGCCTCGCGGATTACGAACCCACCTTCGGCTCAGAGCCGTACACCCTGCGGCCCCATCAGCCCGGGCTTTCACTCTGCTCGAATTGCTGGTCGTTCTAAGCGTGGCAGGAATTCTCACCTTGCTGTTGCTGCCGGCCTTGGCCCGAACCCGAGACACGGCCCGCTCCAGCACTTGTCTCTCACACCTCAAGCAATGGGGCATCGCCACCCAGCTTTATGAGGTCGATTCCGGCGGATGGCTGCCTGCCGACGGGGCCCCCAACGGCATTTCCACCCGCAACGCCTGGTACGCGGATTTGCCGCCGCTGATGGGAATCCCCGCCTATCACGAAGAAGGACCGTGGCGCACCAATGCCCTGGCCCCGCTCGGTTCGCCTGTCTGGTTCTGCCCTTCCAACCCGCGGCGCAGCAATGGCCATTTACTGTTTCACTTCGCCCTCAACCGTTTCATCAATGGCAGCGGTCGAGATTCCCGCCGAATGCGCCTCGAATCGGTGCTTGCGCCGTCCCGCACCGTCTGGCTCTTCGACAATGCCCAGCGCGCCGCAGTGGCCGGCCCTCGCAACTTGCACCGAACAGCGCATCGAAGCGCAGCCAATGTCCTCTTCCTCGACGGAGGAGTTCGCCGTGTCTCCTCGGCATCAGCGGGTTCAGCGAGTTCAAGGGGCAACGGAGAGGAGATTTTATGGAATCCCTGACCGGCATCGATGGTACACTGCAGAGTCTGCGAGGCTTAACTCCAGTCCCTCCATTTTTCACACGACTCAAACCACGAGACCGTCCCTGCGTTGTTGGTGGAAAATTCAATGGCCCCCCGCATCGGAAGTCCCGAAACTCCCTCTACATGGACGTCACACCGACCGCATTTGGCACCTGGAATGGGGGCCGGTTTATGAACTACGGCCAACCGCTGGACGACGGTCAGTGGATCGCCATGGTGCGTCAGGCTTGGGACCGAGGCATCCGCACCTTCCTGACAGCCGATGTTTATGGATCCGGTCAGGCAGACAGCCTCCTAGGACAGGCGTTGTCCGGGGTGCCGCGCGACAGTTACTGCCTCGTGGGTTGCATCGGTCATGATTTTTATTCCGCACGGCGCGATGGCGCCAAGGGGTTCCCGCGCTTCACCCAACCGGGGCTACGTGTGTCGGCCGACTTCGCGTCTTACCTACGCATGGCCACCGAGAAATCGCTGGAACGATGCCAAGTCGACCAGTTCGACCTGCTCCTCCTGCACAATCCCGACCGCACCGGCTACACCAGCGACCGGGTTTGGAACGGCATGGCCTCCCTGCGTGATGCGGGCCTGACTCGATCACTGGGCGTGGCGCCTGGCCCTGCCAATGGTTTCACCCTCGATCTCATCCAGTGCCTTGAACGCTTCGGCCCGCTCATCGACTGGGCCATGGTCATTCTGGGCCCCTTGGAACCCTGGCCCGGTCGGCTCATCCTTCCGGCAGCGCTTCGCCACAACGTCCAACTCATCACTCGCGTGGTGGATTACGGTGGCATTTTCCATGACGACGTGCGTCCCGGACACCGCTTCGGTCAGTCCGACCACCGATCCTTCCGACCGGCAGGCTGGGTCGAGGCCGCTGTCGAAAAACTCGAAGCCCTGCGCCCCATTGCCCAACGCCATGGCATCACTCCACTGCAATTGGCCTGTTCCTGGAACCTGCACCAAACCGCCGTCCACTGCGTGATCCCGACACTCATCCAAGAGTTGGGCGAGTCAGCGCGGGCGATCGGCTCCAAGATCGATGAATTGGCCGCCTTGAAAGCCATCCGACTGACCCCGGATGAATTAGCCGAAATCGGCCGAATCGGCGACAACACCGGCTGCATGACCCTGAAAGGCGCCAACCGCCGTCATGTGGGATCCGACCTTCCCGACCAATGGGAGCTGACCCCTGATCTCGAAACCCTCGCCACTCGCTGGCTCATCAACCCAGACACCGACTTGGCTCTGACACACTCCCACTAAAACCGATCCCAACCCCACTCAGACTCTACCCAGCTTTTTCCACTCATCCCAACCGACTTACTTATGGCCGAAAAACTCCCAGAAAAGAAAGCCACCGCCACCGAAACCAAGCCCGCAGAGGTCAAGACGACCGCCGCCGCAGCTGAGGTGCCCAAGATCTCCGCAGCCAAACAGCGGGAACTCGATTCCGCCATCGCCACCATCACCAAGGCCTACGGCGAAGGAGCCATCATGCGCCTCGGCTCGCAAGTTTCCCGACCGATTGAAGTCATTCCTACCGGTGCTTTGGCCATTGATCTGGCGTTGGGTGTGGGTGGTGTCCCCCGGGGACGAGTCATCGAGATTTACGGTCCAGAATCCTCCGGCAAAACCACGCTGATGCTGCACCTCATCGCCAATGCCCAGAAGGCCGGTGGTGTGGCTGCGTTCATTGATGCCGAGCACGCCCTCGACCCCTCCTACGCCAAGAAGCTCGGAGTCAACGTCGACGAACTGCTGGTCTCCCAGCCCGACTCCGGCGAGGAAGCCTTGACGATTTGCGAGACGCTCGCCCGTTCCGGCGCCCTCGACATCATCGTGGTTGATTCGGTGGCCGCACTGGTGCCGAAGGCTGAATTGGAAGGCGAAATGGGCATGGCCACCATGGGCATGCAGGCCCGACTGATGAGCCAAGCGCTGCGCAAGCTCACCGCCATCCTCAACAAGGCCAAGACCACTTGCCTGTTCACCAACCAGATGCGCGAGAAGGTCGGCGTCATGTTCGGCAGCCCAGAAACCACTCCGGGCGGCAAGGCGCTGAAGTTCTACGCGAGCGTCCGCATCGACATCCGCCGCAAGGAGGCCATCAAGGACAGCTCCGGTGCCGCCATCGGCAACCATGTGAAGGTGAAGATCGTGAAGAACAAGGTCGCCCCGCCATTCGCCGAGGCGGAGTTCGACATCTTTTTCAACCATGGCATCGACAAGGAAGGTTCCTTGCTCGACGTGGCGCTGGATGTCGGGACCGTCGACAAGAAGGGCGCTTGGATCCAGTTCCAGGGTGAACTCATCGGACAAGGCAAGGATGCCGCACGCAAGACCCTCGCCGAGAAACCCGAACTGGCGAAGAAGATCCAAGAGGCGACTCTGGCCAAACGTCTGGCTGAACTGACAGCCGCCACGGCTGCAACGACCCCGGCAACACCCGCTGGGGCTCGATAAGTACCGGTGTTCGTCCCTCCGTTCCCCTCAAGGCTCGGGAACGGGGGGCGCGGCGGCCGACTTGAGCTTCTGGAGCGCCAGCAGGGCTGCGTGACTCTCCGCCGCCTTCTTGCTCCGACCCACGCCACGAGCCAACTCCACGCCACCATGCAGGACAGCGCATCGAAATGTCCGGTCGTGATCAGGTCCTGATGTATCCAGCAACTCGTATCGTGGGGCATCAGGCGAGGAAGACTGCAAGTGCTCCTGAAGATCGCCCTTCGGGTTGTCGAGATTCGGAACCTCCTCCATCTGGGTCCCACCGTCACGCATCAGAGCCAAGAGCATTTGACGGGCTGTCTCGAAACCGCCGTCGACATAGACGGCGCCGATAATGGCCTCAAAGGCATCCGCCAAGGTGGAACTGCGGGCGCGCCCGCCGCTGGAATCCTCGCCGCGACTGAGGATCAAGTGCTGTCCCAACTGAAGCCGACGGGCTTGCGCTGCCAGCGAGGTTCGATTCACCAACTGAGCGCGCGCCTGAGTCAAAGCACCCTCACCCAACCCCGGAAAACGTTGGTACAACTCCGAAGTGATCGCCAACTGGATGACCGCATCTCCCAAAAACTCGAGACGCTGGTTGTGATTCTGTTCTCCACCCTCCTCGTGTACGACCGACGGATGGGTCAACGACAGTGAGAGCAACGCGGCATCCCGGAAGCGGTAGCCCAGTGCGGTTTGAAGATCTTCGAGAGCGGGCATGGGAAACGGTAAAACTCCTGCAACTGGAATCGTCGACCCTCAACGTCGACCGGATTTTGAACGGGATCAGGCCGGTGCCAAAGACGGGATCTCACTCGGCGCATTGAAGGGTTCTTCGGTGGGCTCCGAGACAGCCGCAGCGACCGCAGTGACCGCTGCCATTTCGTCCTTAAGACCATGCTCCAGAAGGTTGGCAACGTCACATTGAACGGCTTCCAACTGGTTCAATTGAAGGTCGGGATCGGCGATGGAGAACAAATCACCCGACTTGGGGTGTTCATAGACAAAGATGCGGCGACCATTGTCACGCGACTGCCCTTTAACCCGGAGGATGCGCTTGCGCTCCAACATCACGGCCAAGATGTAGGCCGCGGCCGCGTGACGCTCTTCGCGCCGTTCCAGCAACTTTCTCAGCAACGATTCTGCGTCATCCTTGCGGATGGCATCGGGTGGCACCGGAGGCGGGGCCTCATAGACGCCCTTCCAGTGCGAGACCAGGTTGGCCTTGGACAGCAGTTCCGTGCCCGATTCCTTGAATGCCTCGACGCAGAGGTCCATCCGCTCGAAGCCGGCCTTCGTATCGAGGAGCAGCGTGTGGTAGGTCTCACCATCGTGAAACTGCCGACCGGACTGCTGACAGGCGTGGGCCCGCGACTGGATGTGCCATTCAATCATTGAATCAAGTCCCGCAAGTATCGGGGGCGCTCTCCCCGGTGCAACAGGCTTTTGATCCGGAACCAGTTCCAGTGTGGCCTGCCGGGACGAAGGTCAAAGGCGCGCAACCAGCAACTGCGCCTGAAAGACCATTTCCTTGGGGAGATGGGTGTAGAGTTTCATGAACAATTCGTCGGTGGACAACAAATCCCGGCGCCACTCGTCGGAATCCATACGTTGCAATTGGGCGAAGCGCTCGGCCGTGAACCCCACAAGGCCTTCCGTGTCGAAATCCTTATAGCGAGGCACCCAACCCAGCGCGGTTTCCACCGCTCCGGTGCGTCCGGCACAGCGATCCAGGATCCACTTGAGGACGCGCATGTTCTCCCCGAATCCCGGCCACAAGAATTGCCCCGACTCATCCTTGCGGAACCAGTTCACGTGGAAAATGCGAGGGGGCTCGACCAGTTTCTTGCGCATGTCGAGCCAATGCCGGAAATAGCGGCCCATGTTGTAACCACAGAACGGCAACATCGCCATCGGGTCCCGTCGCACTTGGCCCACGGTGCCCGCCGCGGCGGCCGTCATCTCACTGCCCATCGTGGCACCCAAGAAGACGCCATGACTCCAGTTGAAGGCCTCGAAAACCAGCGGAACCACACTCGCCCGACGCCCACCGAAGATGATGGCGGAAATGGGAACCCCTTGCGGATCCAGGGACTCAGGAGCCATCGCCGGATTGTTGGTGGCGGGTGCGGTAAACCGTGAATTGGGGTGAGCCGCCTTCTCCTTCGAGGCCGGAGTCCAGGGATGACCCTTCCAGTCGAGGCATTCGGCCGGTGGCGGATCATCGTGTCCTTCCCACCACACCGTGCCATCAGGCTTGAGCGCGACGTTGGTGTAAATCGTGTCGTGCGCAATGGTCGCCATTGCATTCGGATTGGTCTTGGCGTTGGTCCCCGGGGCCACACCGAAATAACCCGCCTCCGGATTGATGGCCCACAGGCGTCCGTCCGGACCCGGCCGCATCCAGGCGATGTCGTCCCCCACCGTCCAAATCTTCCAACCCTGGAAACGCTCCGGGGGAATCATCATGGCGAAGTTCGTCTTGCCACAGGCACTGGGGAAGGCGGCTGCGACGTAGCGCCTTTCTCCCTGCGGCGACTCGACCGCCAGGATCAACATGTGCTCGGCCATCCAACCCTGACGTCGACCCAGATAGGAACCGATGCGCAATGCCAGGCACTTCTTCCCCAGCAACACATTGCCTCCGTAGCCTGAACCCACAGAAATAATCTCATTGGATTCCGGAAAGTGGCAGATGAAGCGCCGGTCCGGATGACCATCGAGGAGACAATGCAACCCCCGGTTGAACGAGTTCGAGGCTCCCAGATGATCGACCGCGACCCGACCCATCCGGGTCATGATCCGCATGTTGAGCACCACGTAGATGGAGTCGGTCAATTCCACGCCCACCTGGGCCAAGGGGGATCCCGGTGGTCCCATCAAGTAAGGAACCACATACAGCGTGCGCCCTTTCATGCTGCCGCGCGCCAACCCCATGAGTTTCGCTCGCATGGCCGCGGGATCGGCCCAGTTGTTTGTCGGACCAGCCTCTTCGGCCAACTCCGTGCAAATGAAGGTGCACTGTTCCACCCTCGCCACGTCGTTCGAGTTGGAGCGGTGGTAGTAGCATCCCGGCATCTTCTCCTGATTGAGAGGCGTCAGGACCCCTTGCCGCACCGCTTGGGTATAGAGAAACTCCTTCTCACCCTCTGACCCGTCACACCAGAACACCGAATCGGGCTGGGTGAGAGCCACAGTGGCGGCCACCCATTCCTGCAGGGCTGCATGGCAGATGGGTTGGGATCCGTAGGGCAGCGTTTGGGTGCAGCTCACGTTGGGAACTTACGTCAACCTGGGGTTGAGGCACTCCGAATCTTGCCCGTCTGAGGCCCCGTCTTGGTTCTTCCCTGCCGCAAGGCTCAACATGTCTCAGAATCAGGCGCAAGAGACGCGATGGACACACCGGCATTTGCCAGCAGGAGGCGCCCTTTCCTTCTGGAAAGGCTCATGTACCGTGGCGGCATCAACCGTTTCCCTGTGCTGAAACCCCTCGAAGGAAAGACGGCCAACCCCTTTATGCCACACCCAGAGATCCTGTTTCTCGAAGGCCCGCGCTCGCGCTGGGACAACCTCAAGTTCGTGGTCGATATCGCCTGGGAGTTCATTCGCGGCTTCCGGGCCCTTCATTTTTCCGGACCTTGTGTGGCGGTGTTTGGTTCCGCTCGTTTTCCGGAATCGAGCCCTTATTACGATCTGACGCGGCGATTGTCCGCCGAGATCGCCCAGTTGGGATTCACCATCATGACCGGGGGCGGACCCGGTCTCATGGAAGCAGCCAATCGAGGTGCCAAGGATGTCGGCGGCCGCTCGGTGGGCTGCAACATCGTGCTCCCGATGGAGCAGAACCCCAACCCGTACCTCGATAAGTGGGTCAATATCCGATACTTCTTCGTCCGGAAGACGTTGCTGATCAAATACTCCTACGCCTTTGTCATCGTCCCCGGGGGATTCGGGACTTTGGATGAACTCTTCGAAGCGCTGACCCTTATCCAAACCGGCAAGATCAAGGATTTCCCGGTCATCCTCTTTGGCCGGGAATTCCACCGGGAACTGGTGGATCACATCGAGAAGATGCGCCAGCTGAAGACCATTTCGGAAAGCGATCTCCAATTGTTCCTGGTCACCGACTCCATCGACGAGGCCGTGGATCGAATTCGTCAGGTCATTAACAAATACGGGCTCAAACCCACCGAGCGACAACCCAGTTGGCTGCTCGGAGAGCGCCGGTAAAGCCCCCGCATCCCGGGGATCCCGCTGGCCTACAGCAACCGAAGGCAGCCCGTACGTTCACACTCAGGCACGTACCTGATGCCACCAAGCCATCACGCCGACACGGCCAGGACGGCTGGCTATCGGGTAGGAGGCGAGGATGTTTCCATCCCCGCCGTCCTCCCACACCACCGGACGTACGGTTCCGTATCCGGCGGTTCATGAAGACCGAAGCGAGCGCTTCAGAGTGAGCCAGTGGACCTCCTCCATCAGTGAGATAAGTCCCAGTTTTCGGAAGTAGGCTGTGGGTAGCGCTGCGTTCAGGTGCGATGCACCGGCATTCCACCACGGTCCCCGGCCATTGAAGGCACTGCATCGGGCTCTTTCCCGATCCAGTCCCAGGGCGGCCAACCGTTGCATCCGTCGTCGCGGGCGCTTCCACTTCCTCCATTCCATGCAGCGGAGTTTCCTCCGAATCCATTGGTCGAGGCCCTCAAATACCGTTCTCGTTTCCGCGATGCTGAAATAACCAGCCCAACCTCGCAGTTGGGGTTGGAGCTCTTCTAGGAATCGCCTCAGGTTCCGTCCACGTCCCTCGCGGAAACGTTGCCGGAGCTTGTCCCGAAACCGCTCCACCGACTGTGGCGCCGCCTTGATCCGACTCACCGGCTGGGAGGTGAAGGAAAAGCCCAGGAATTTTCGATTCCACGGCCGATCCACCGCACTCTTCGCCAGGTTCACGCTCAAGCGCAGGCGCTCCTTCAGAAACCGGGTCAGCGTGCCCATCACCCGTTCCCCAGCAGCCCGACTGCTCACGTACACGTTGCAATCGTCAGCATACCGGCAGAACCGATGGCCTCGCCGTTCCAGTTCCCGATCCAGATCGTCCAGAAGAATGTTCGATAGCAACGGCGACAAAGGCCCACCTTGCGGCGTTCCTTCGTTCCGCGCTTCGACCACTCCTCCGGCGAGGATCCCGCTCTTCAGGTAGCCTCGGATCAACGCCAGCATCCGCCGGTCGTTCACCCGTCGGGCCACCCGGGCCATCAGCACATCGTGGTTCACGCGGTCGAAGAACTTCTCCAAATCTAGGTCCACTACCCAGCGCTTGCCGGCGTTGACATGGCTTTGGGCCGCCTTGACCGCTTGGGCAGCACTGCGTCCGGGCCGAAACCCGTAGCTGTGCTCCGAGAACTCGCCCTCCCAGATCGGGCTGAGTATTTGATGGATCGCCTGCTGGATCAGTCGGTCCAAGACCGTCGGGATCCCCAGCATGCGTGTTCCTCCACCCGGCTTCGGAATGTCCACCCGCCGCACAGGCCGGGGTTCATATCCTCCAGTCAGGAGTCGCTCTTTGATGCCTGCCCAATGCTCCTTCAGGTATCCACGGAGTTGACCAACCTCCATGCCGTCGATACCGCCGGCACCGCGATTGGTCTCCACGGCCCTGAGGGCCTTGAGCATGTTCTCTCGCCCGAGCATTCTTTCGAACAGCCCCGGCTCTCCAGGTCCGATCATTGCCGAGAGACACGTCGGACTTGAGCCGCGGAACTGCCTCGATCCGGGCTTCCGGCCCGATCCTTGCAGATCCACTGCGGGCGTCTCAGCCCACACTTCTGGCTCTCCCTCTCGCATCGCGTCTTCGGTCGACCGACCTTGTCTTCACGTTCGATCCTTCAGTCGCAAGACGACCTACTATGATCTCGGCTGACTTCTCCGGCGTCATCGTCGCCGCCTTTCGGCGGCGCTAGCTTTATCGCAACGCCAGAGATCTCCCCGGGTAATGCACACCCTCCTCCGCACTTATAACCGTCGGATCTACGCTCGTGGGTTCCGTACAAGCTTTGGACTTTGAAGATTACGGCCTCCTTGTCCCACACGTTCGCCTCGTATCCGCTTCCTGTTCGTCGATCCAGTGCTTTGCCTCCGACTTCCTTCAGATCCCGCCTCACGGCGGACACCCTTGTCGTGCAGCTATGCAGTTCCCCTTGTCGGGCCTGCTCGGGACTTTAACCCGTTGGAGAGTGCGCCCTGCCGGGCGCACCATAAAAAAGAGGGGCCGAAGCGAACTTCGGCCCCTCCGTGAATCAGACGCGTCCGATTACTTGCGGATGCGCGCGAACTGGGCGGCCTGGTTGGCCGGCACCGTCAGCGGGCTGGTAGCACCCGCCACATCGGTCCAAGGACCGCTGAGCGAGGCACCCGACTGGAGGACGCCAGCGCCCGTCCAGGTGATGGTGACCGTGCCGTCGGCGTTGGCCTTGATGCCAGTGAAGCGAGGGCCGTCGCCGCCGCCCGAAGCCGTACCATGCAAAGCAACCTCGGCGACTTGCATCGAGTTCGCCTTGGCGGCGTCCACGACGGTCGGGAAGACCACCTTGTAGCTGGTGTAGGACTTGGTGTTGGAGAACGCCAGCGTGGTGGTGTTGAACCGCGTCGGGTTGGCAGCCAGCGATCCCGAAGCGATGGCCTCGAAGTCGGTGCCATTGTTGGATCCGAGGATCTGCCAGGTGGCCGGATCACGCTCAGGAGCGTCGTTCGCGGTCGTGATGGAGATCGCGGAGATGACCGAGGCGCCCGCCTTCGGGGTCACCGTGAAGCCGGTGTTCAGCTTGTCGAAGTTCAGGTACTTCGTGGAACTGAGACCGTCGATGACCTTCGGAGCAGCCTCGCCGGCCGGATGGTTGCTGGAGCTCGGGACGATGGTGTCGTCCTTGCTGAGCACGTTGCCCGGGAGGGCCGGGGTGAACAGGAGGAAGTCGTAGTCACCGTTCGAGGCGTTGAAACGCACCGTCTGCTGACCACTGAGCTTGACCGAGGCCAGGCTGCCGTCGGCGTTGCGCATCGGCACCAGGGCGTTGTTGCCCCAGCCGCCGGTGGACGGCGACTCGAAGCTGCCGACGACCGTCGCGTTGCCGCCGGCGACCGTGGCGAACTGACCCTTCATGCGCGTGGCGCTGTCGGCACCGTCACCGTGGGAGAGACCCGCGTAGACGTTGTAGTCGCCCGCCGGGAAGGTGCGGGTGTACTGGTACCACTGGCCGTCGCCGATCCAACCCATCTTGAAGTTGACATCGAGC
>Ga0255093_1000706_pt1 | contig 14205 bp, 19 predicted proteins | sample Colum_Law_RepA_8_2_FD_188437 | JGI IMG/M metagenome (GOLD analysis project Ga0255093, IMG submission 188437) | Freshwater microbial communities from Columbia River, Oregon, United States - Colum_Law_RepA_8d | ecosystem: Environmental > Aquatic > Freshwater > River | place: USA: Oregon...
GCAGCGCTTTAAATCTGGCGCCGGATGGATTCTTTAATCGTGTCAGCTCATCAAACACCACCGCATCAAACCCAGCCACACCGTAATCCGCTAACCATTGCAAGTTGTCGTAATTGATTACAACAATGTCCGACGCCTTATCAATTGCGCGCAGTCGATCTAAGGGTGAACCGACAGCTAAATTCATTTTTAAAGTTGGCGCCCACTTCGGTAATTCGATAGGCCACACATCAGTACAAACGCGCTTGGGTGCTACAACCAAAAATCGTTTCGCGTGTTTGTCTTTAATCATTGCTAACATTGCTGTTAACGTGATCGCAGTCTTACCGGCGCCAACGGGCGCTAATATCATTGCTCTGTCATTCGTATAAAGAAAATCAGCAGCTTCGTCTTGGTACGGTCTGAGTTTTAGCCCACTCATCTATTTTTTCTTTCGTGTTTAGTAACGCGTAGCGCTGATGCAAATCTACTACTTCATCGCGAAATATCACCTGAAGCGGCGATAATTTGCCGCCCTTGGGTCGTTTCAATTCTACAAACCAAGTCGAGCCATTGGGCAGTGCAACAATACGATCTGATACGCCGCGATTGTTTGGCGTCTTAAATTTATAGGCTTTACCGCCCATAAATTCAACAGACCAGACGAAGTAGTTTTCGATCTCGGCTTCTTTCATGGGCAGAATATATCGCACAATAAAAGTGTTGACAAGGGATTCTTTAATGTTTTATTCTGTGGGTTCAAACAGTACAGGAGAGTAAAGTGCAACATTCCAATATCGTCGGTGGATCAACCGCCAAGCGCGTCATAGCTTGCCCAGCATCGGTTAAGCTGGTTCAACAGATACCATCAAAAGACATCCCAAACGAACATGCAGATCGCGGCACGCTACTGCATAACGTGATTGCTGATGTACTTGAATTTAATGAAGCGCCTGAAAAATACCTTGGTACTAAATACAATGACCAAGTGTTAACTGAGGAGTTAATTGATGAAAAGATTACTGTCGCACTGGCAGCACTTGAAGAAATCGATCCTACAAACGTCATGGCATTTAAGATTGAAACGCGAGTGGGATTCGGTGATTTTCTACCTGGCGTGTTTGGCAGCACTGATCTACTTGGGCGCATCGGGAAGCGAGCTATTGTTTTAGATTGGAAGTTTGGCGACGGCGTATTAGTTAGCGCTGAAGAAAACTATCAATTGTTATTCTACGCAGCAGCCGCAATGCGAACCGAAGAATCCAAATGGATTTTTGAAGGTGCTGATGAAATCGAATGTATTATTGTGCAGCCGCCAGAAATTCGCCGTTGGGTAACTACACCACAACGTGTAGCATTGTTTGAGCAAGAGTTGCGTCGTGCAGTACATGAGAGCCACACCGAAGCAGCGTCAATGGAAACAGGCGACCATTGCCGGTGGTGCGCAGCTAAACCAATCTGCCCTAAGATGACCGGCCAAGTCGAGCGCGTATTGCAAACTAAATTGCAAGCGCTACCGATCGATCAAATTGCTATGCAGTTAGAGCAAGCCGATACGATTGAAAGTTATATTAAAGATTTACGTGCATTGGCCACACAAATGTTAGAGAATGGTCAAACGGTGCCAGGCTTTAAATTAGTACCAAAACGCGGTACGCGTCAATGGACAAGTGAAGATGCTGTTGATGCTTGGGTTGACGCTAATGGTTTGGCAAAAGAAGCGTATGAAAATAAGTTGCGCTCACCAGCGCAAATGGAAAAGGTACTGAAAAAGTACAAAAAAGAATTACCGTCGGAATTAGTTGTATCGATTTCGTCGGGTAGTACGTTGGCGCCGGATTCTGATTCGAGGCCAGCGGTGTTGCAAATCGGGAAGCAGTTATCTGCGGCCCTTTCTAAAATCTAGTCCATTAAAGGAAACTAAAATGAGTACATTCGCTGTAGCAAATCTTCCAAACGTAGCGTCATTGACCACAGCATTACGCACGCTTGAAACTGATGTCGGCCCTACATCTTTCGCCATTCTCAAAATGGATAAAGGTGGTAACTGGGTATTCGGCGCAGATCAAACTGAAATTGAAGTTGGGTCAACATGGGCTATTAATCCATTCTCATTTGTTCACGGCTTCATTGCGTGGGGCGAGCGTGAAGTGTTGGGTGAAAAGCTAGTGCCTGTTACACAACCGCTGCCTGAATTGGAGCCAGCACCAACCGGCTGCAAAAAGGGTTGGGAAAAGCAACTCGGCTTTGCCCTGCGTTGTGTATCAGGTAAAGACAAAGGTTTGGAAGCGCGTTACACAACGACTAGCCAAGGTGGTCTACGTGGTGTTGCTGCATTAGGCGCGCGTATCACTACACAAGTCGATGCTGACCAAACGAAACCAGTGCCTGTAGTTCAATTAAAGAAGTCGTTCTACAACCACAAGTCATACGGCAAAATCTTTACGCCTGAATTTGACGTTGTGGATTGGATTTCGATGGAAGGCGCAGCCGGTGATCAAGAGTCTGGCGAGGAAGCAGCGCCAGCACGTCGTCGTCGTTCGGCCTAAGTAATACGGGGGAAAGCGGATGCTGGCTTCGCATATTGCGTGGCGTGATCGGGCAAAAGCCGGTTGCAAACAGACGCAGCGAGTACCCCACCTAAAATTATGCTAATATTTACTAGTGCTTGGCGGCACGCTTACAGATAAGCCCTGTTCTGCATTCTGCTCGGTGTCTGCCGAGTCCGCCAACGTCGTAAGACGAGAATGCAGAACAGGGCTTTTTTATTGGTATTACTATGATCGAGATATGGAAACCTATACCAGGATACGAAGGTCAATATGAGGTTAGCGATCAGGGGCGTATAAAGTCTTATCGGCGGCGTAAAGAAGGTCAAATACTTCGCCCAGGTCGTATGACGGCAGGGCATCTTAGCGTGTCTTTAGGTAGGCGTAATAGCCAGTGTGTACATAGATTAGTTCTGTTGGCGTTTGTAGGGCCTCCACCCGTTTGTCATGAGTGTTTGCATGCAAATGGTGATCCTTCGGATAATAGGTTGGTAAATCTGCGTTGGGGTACTCGAAGCGAAAACATAGCCGACGCTATTAAACATGGGACTTGGATGACCCCTGAACGTTTGGCCGGACAAATAAAAGGTCGATTAAGCAGATGGGGCCAAAAATGAACATTTTATATTGCGATTTTGAAACGCGGTCGCGTTGCGATCTACCCTCCCGTGGAGTTTATAACTATGCACAAGACGCCAGTACAGATGTACTTTGTATGTCATACGCCTTTGATGATGGTGACGTTCTCACCTGGACACCCGATCAACCGTTCCCTGATTCAGTACGAAAACACACAGGGCGCATATACGCGCACAACGCCGCTTTTGAGCGCCTTGTTTTCTGGTACGTACTGCAAATTAACTTTGAACTCGAACAGTTCTACTGCACCGCTACGCAAGCGCGTGCTAACTGCTTACCTGGAAGCCTCGAAGACGTCGGACGCGCACTTAGCAGCAACATGCGCAAAGACCATCGAGGAAGCCAGCTTATCCGCGCACTTTCCATCCCTCGCCCTGATGGATCGTTTAACAATTCGCCCGACTTAATGGCCGAGATGATCGCGTACTGCGAACAAGACGTGCGCGCTATGCGTGCCGTCTCACAAGCTATGCGTCCGCTGTCTGATGAAGAGCTGGCCGACTATCACGTTAATGAGCGGATCAACGATCGCGGCGTTAAGCTCGATCTACCGTTAGCACAAGCGGCGATTAAATACGCCTCAGTTGAACTCGAAGAGATTGAAGGTATCGTTGAAGAGATCACCGAAAAAGAGATTACATCGGTGCGCAGTCCAAAAATGAAGCAGTGGGTAATGGCCAGAATTGGGCCACAAGCGCTGAAGCTGATGGAGACCTATAAGGATGACGAACTGAAGTACAGTATTGATAAATCAGTTCGCGCCAATCTGCTTGCCTTGGCAAAGGAAGATAAAGATGAAAAAGAAATTCCGGCCGCTGTCGCTGAAGTCATCCAGTGCGCAGACGATCTTTGGGCGTCGTCAGTTGCGAAGTTCAGCCGCCTTTCTGGCCTTGCTGACGAAGAAGATCACCGTGTCCGTGGGGCCTTCGTCTTCGCTGGAGGAAGCGCTACGGGAAGAGCTTCGTCGTATGGGGCGCAGGTTCACAACTTCACCCGAAAGTGCGCCAATGATCCCGATGGAGTCCGCCACGCTATGGTACGTGGACAGTCAATCGTGCCAAGATTTGGAAAACGGATTACTGATGTTCTCAAGGGAATGCTCCGGCCCTCATTAATACCTGAAGCCGGTAAAGCGTTCGTTGTATCTGATTGGTCGGCCGTTGAAGCCCGTGTAACTGCGTGGGCGTCAAACGATCCTCGCGCTGAAGATGTGTTAAATGTTTTCCGTGATGGCCGTGACATTTACGTTCGCGAAGCCGCCGGCATCTACCGAGTACCTGAAGACCAGATAACCAAAGACCAGCGTCAGATCGGCAAGGTCGCAATTCTATCCCTTGGCTTTGCCGGCGGCATCGGCGCCTTTGCATCAATGGGCCGCGCTTATGGTCTACACGTACCTGAGACCGATGCGAAGCGTATCGTTGACGCATGGCGTCGTGCTAACCAATGGGCAGTAGGGTACTGGGCGCAACTGGAGTCGGCCTACATGCGCGCTATGCGAAACCCAGGCCGAGAATTCAAAGCCGGTCGGGTGACGTACCTGTTTGATAAGCGCCACCTATGGTATGCACTACCGTCTGGTCGCATTCTGTGCTATCCGTTCGCAAAACTTGAGGCCGATGGCGTCAGTTATGTTAAGGCTGCATGGAAACCGGCGGCTGATGCTAAAGAATGGCCGCGTGCGCGCTTGTGGAAGGGTCTGGCCTGTGAGAATATAACGCAAGCGATTGCAAACGATTTGCTGCGGCACTCTTTACGCCAATTGGACGATGTCGTGCTGCATGTGCATGATGAAATCGTTCTTGAATCCGCTACACCTGAACTATCTGCTACAAAACTCCGTGAAGTTATGTGTACCCCGCCTGAATGGGCGATCGGCCTACCATTGAACGCGGAAACGGAAATCATGGGCCGATACGGCAAAGGCTAATAAAAAAAGACCGCCTTGCAGGGCGGTCTCAACACAGCGGAGGGTTGATACATGTACTTCTTAGATTATCTCATGAGTTTAGCGCCAGAGGGTGAAACGGCGCTGTTTGTACGACAAAAACCAATACTAACCGACGGGCAACTACAGCTTCACGCTGACGGCGCAATCAAAGCTACTTGGCCGTCGTTTTTACCAAACCCAAGCCTAGTTAAAGAGGGTCAAGCGTGGTTCGGCAATACCGGATCGTTCATTATCGACCGGCTAGACAAGAATAAACCGTCGGCGTCTAAACACAATGTCGAGTACGTGCTGGCGATGATGTTAGACGACATCGGCACCAAATCCAAAACCCCACCGCTGGCGCCTACGTGGATTATTGAGACGTCTGAGGGCAATTACCAATGGGGTTACGCGTTCTCTGAGCAGCCGCCAAAGGCCGAGTTCTGTGCAGCCGTTAACGCGTTAGCTGCGGCCGGTTATACCGACCCAGGCGCTAATAACCCCGTGCGCAATTTCCGATTACCTGGCGCGGTGAACTTTAAGCGCGGTAATTTTGTCTCGCGCTTAGTTGAATTCCACCCTGAGCGCGAATATACCTTGGAAGATATATGCGCCGCCTGTGACGTTGTGCCAGGCGAGGCAACTACCGACGGCCCTGAAGCTATACGATTGCCCGACGACGGAAACGACGACGTCATGGCGTGGTTATCCGCGCAGAATATGGTCTACTCAAAGACTAATTCCGAGGGCTGGATGGGTGTCCATTGCCCGAATGCTAGTGAGCATTCCGACGGCAACCCTGAAGCGCGCTATATGCCGGCTAACCGTGCGTTCTGCTGCTATCACGGCCACTGCTTGGGTTTTGGGTCGGCCGCGTTTTTGGATTGGGTAGCTGCAAACGGAGGCCCAGCTCACACACCTGGACTGCGCGAAGAACTACTGGTTAAGGCGATGGACGCCGCATTAGCTAAACTTGAGCCTACCGACGACTTCCCCGATGCGGCCGAGATAATCATCGCTGAGTCAGATCGTAAACAGAGCGCCAGAGAAGAGAAGGCCGAATGGTATGAGCGCTATGCGTACATCCAAGAGGATGACGCCTATTTTGACCTGAATACCCGCCGCGAACTAGGGCGCAGCACCTTCAACGCCCTATACCGGCACATCGGCTGCAACTCAATCCACAACAACGGCAAGATCGAAGCGTCAACCTGCTTTGATGAAAACCGAGCTAGCAAGGGCGCACTTGCCCTTCAGGGCATAACCTACGCCGCCGGTGAGCCGGTGGTCGTAACCGGTACGCACGGCAACCGATGGGTAAACGCAAGGCCAGCCGGCCGCGCTGGCGATGTCAGCCTATGGCTCAAGCATGTCGAGCGGATGATCCCGATCGATTTCGAGCGCGAGCATTTCCTGAGTGCGTTAGCCTACAAAGTGCAAAACCCAAACCGGAAAATAAACCACGCAATTTTAGTCGGCGGCCACCCTGGGTCGGGCAAAGATACTATGTTGGCGCCGTTTTTTTGGGCCATTGGCGGTGAATCAAAACTGAACTGTAGCCTAGTTCGTAATGAAGACCTGAATTCGCAATGGGGTTATGCGCTTGAGTGTGAAGTGATGGAAATAGCCGAACTGCGCCAGAGTGAAGCAAAAGACCGGCGCGCATTAGAAAACGCCCTGAAGCCTATTATCGCGGCGCCTCCTGAATACCTGTCGATTAATCGCAAGGGCCTACACCCTTACCAAGCGCTAAACCGAGTCTTTGTAGTCGCATTCTCAAACGAACGCGCAGCTATCAGCATACCGTCGGACGATCGCCGGTGGTTCTGTGTTTGGTCTGATGCCGGTCGATTACCGGAGCCTGATGCGCTAGCCTTGTGGCAGTGGTATCAAACCGGCGGCGGGTTTGCTGCTGTCGCTGATTACTTGGCCAAACTGAATGTCAGTGCGTTCAATCCGGCCGCCACGCCCGTAATGACGGAAGCGAAAGCGATAATGATCGACCAGGGCCGCAGCATGGCAGAGTCGTACCTGATCGACTTAATATCTAATCGCTTGGGAGAGTTTGCTTCGGGCGTGATAGCGTCCCCGTTTTTCCCATTGTGCGACCGCTTGGCCGGCGGTGCGCCGTCCGGCGTGCGGGTGCCACCGGCCGCGCTGTTGCATGCACTACGTGAGGCCGGATGGATAGATTGCGGCCGTATACATTCGCGCGAATTCGCAACCAAAAAACAAATCTACGCGGCGCCCGAATTGGCCGGAAAATCTAAACCTGAATTGCGCCGGTTAGCAGAAGAGACGCCGCAACCGAAATTAGTTAGTGTTAAATAAGCGGATAAAAAAAGACCCGCTAAATCAGCGGGTCGAAAGCGTATTCAGTGAGCGGATTATAAGCGGCGCATTAAGATAATTAAAACGGCCGCTAGTTTTGCGATAATTGCGAACATGCGGCGCCCTCGATTTCCTTAATTACGGTGTCTTTTAATAGTGTGATGACGTCGACGCCGCCGGCATAAGCGTGAACTAGCCAAGCGCTGCCGTTATAACCTACACCCTTATCGGGCGCGCTATATTCGAGAAAGCAAAGCAATTGCCCTAAATCGTAATCGTACTCGTACACCTCGAGATGGTGCGGCCAGTAAGGCGAGCGCACGTCAATCAGTGAATTTTTAAGTTTTCCCATTTTCTAGCCCTCAAATAATTGGTTAACGGCCGCCGCTTTTGCGTCATTTTTTGTATAAAAGTGTCCGAAATAAATATAAGCGCCGCCGTGTTTTTTGTATGCTTTCCAGCCGAAGGCCGTTTTTTCAAACCTGAACATAATTACACCTCCGCAATTTTAAAATTGTATTTTTGAGTTACCATTTTGCATTTTTGGCACCTGACTGAATACCAGGCAAAATGGAAAACCTTAAACGTAAACTCACATGCTGGACAGCATATAAATTTTCCGTTTTTGCCGGCCCTTGTGTACCTGGTAACCTCGTTTAATTTAGCTTCAATCCAGGCCATAATTAAACCTCGTCCGGTAGAATTTCAAACAATGGAATTGACGGATCGTAAACGGCCGTTCCGCTTTCATTGGCGCCGATATAATCCACCGCTTGCAACATGTTTAATTTGTCGAATTGTCCGATATAGGCCGCCGTTGACATGCTATCGACCCAAACCGGAAACTTACGGATAGACTTAGGTTTTGCCGGTTTATAGGGTTTACGCGCGCGCTTAGTCAATTCAAGCGGATCAGTAGTAGAGTTAATGTAATAGGTCGTTTTATCGACAACTAGCGTTATTGTGTGCATGTATCCACCTCATATAAATAGGTTTTGAGTAGTGCAATCGCTTTTTCAGCGCTTGCCAGGCCGGCGTCATTATCTGGATTGTTTACGGCGTCGATAACGGCCACAAGGGCCGCTTCAATCAATTGTCTATAAGTCATAATCAGGCCCTTATCTGGAAAACATCCGAACCGGTTGAAATAACTATTTCACCGATATCGAGCATAAACTCGAAATTTTCGCGTACCCATTGATCCGATATCGCGTCGATTGACGAATATTCGTTAACGTATCCCTCCGTTTTTGTTGCGCTCGTATTGCAATCAGAGCGAATCCATTCGCCAGTGTTGTGATGTATAAATTTCATTTTTAACCCCTCGTTAAATTGTGCAGCATCCGCAACAAGGTGCGTCGATGCACCGGCCGCGTGCGTTTTGGTAGTAAGTTTTCGGGCCTTGATCGCCGATTAACGTTATAGCGTTGACGCCGGCCGCCGCACGTTTAAGCAAAACGGCGCCCGCTTTCGACCATTGGATTAGATCGCCGGCCAAAATACGGGCGCCGGTTTTCTTACAGTAGCCTGGAAATTTCGCTGTTATCGTGCGCATTAATAATCCCTCCCCTTAATTTGTACAAACCCGCCGATATCGCGTTTTGCTTTACCCTTGGCATATAAGGCAACGACGACGTTATTCGGTTCAATATGGCGTACGTCAGTGTTATCACCGTCGACGACGGGCCAACCGCGAAATTCGGCCGGTATATCCGCTTGCTTTTGAAATACGACGGCCGCGCGTTTATTTGCCGGATTAATCAGGCCCTTAATTGAAATCGGTTTGGGTGTTATCGCTGAAAAACTATAGGTTAAATCGTAATTACCCGCCGTTTTGCCGGTTAAATTACGCGAAGGGTGTTTTGTGTAATCATAAAATTGTACGTCAGCGAAAATCTGGAAAATCGTTTTTCCGTCGATTAGAATATTTTCGTACGGTATATCTGACGTACCATTCGGCCGCACTAAGGGTGTTAATCCTACAGCGGCCGCTTTACGCGCTAACGTCCAGACATCAGCGCACATTGACAGCATAAAAGCGCGTTGATTTTCTTTGAAAAATGCTGTCTTTTTAGCGCGCGCTTTTTGCGTACTATTGAAAGCGCCGCGGCCGGCCGAATTTAAACAAGGGCCAAAACACCCAGCTTGCATAGCGAAAGGGCATAATTTCTTATTGGGTACCAAGTAACAAATAGCTGTCAGATAACCGATTTTTTCACCCTTAATCGTTTTGGCGCTTGCCTGGCCAAGGATCGGCCGGTATTGTAGGCCCTCGTTTTTCAACTGTAATTTGTACGGGTTTTGCATGGTTTATGCCTCCCGATTCAGTGAGAACATTAGGGCCGCAAAACATACGGCGCCGCCGATTAAGCATTCGCCCGAAGTGAATATATTTTCAACGGCGCCGATTATTAGTATTGCCAGGCCGCCGCCAGATAGCGCCGCCGTTATTAGATTAAGTTTTTGCATTTTGTTACCCCTATAAAAGTTTATTTTATTACCGCTTTTCTGTTGCGGTATGGCTAGTATAAAACATTCTTTTATTCTGTCAAACATTATTTTATAATCTTGAGTAAATTAGTATGGTAATTGTGGCAATTGTGGGCAATGTGGGTCATCGTGTGGGTCATGTTTTTAGGGTCAATGACCCACACCAAAACCCGCGCCAGCACTGGGTTTTGGTCACTTGTGGGCAATGTGGGTCATCAAAAATTAACTTTGTAAATTACTTTATACAGTACTGTATATCCGTACACTGTATAAGTGTACAGCGCTGCAAAAAAACTACTGTACAAAAGGGGTGGAGCGATTTAAATTCGTGTTTTTTATTGCCCACATTGCCCACATCTTAAAATGACAAGATATAAGCCTGGTCGCCCGCCGTCAATTCGTACCCGCCGTTTTCAGCGCCATATAACGGATAGTCAAGCGGCGATAATCGCGGCCGCCGGCGCCGGCGATATGTCAATTGGCTTTCATAACTTGATCGATTTATACAGTCAGTTATACGAATTGCGAATGATTGACGGCGATAACATTGATTTGTTTATATCTAATTTAGTAAAAATATTAGGGTCAGAGCATATTAAATAATGCTTTGCGGATTGTTAAGTAAAGCGCCCCCATCTAGACACATTTTACATAACGCATTTTATTTTCGTGCCAGCAAATTAATTAGGGTCAGACCCCTATTAATTTTCGGCGCAATAGCCCCCCCCGCTATCCCCCGCCAGGCTTCGCGGCGTAATGTCTTATAACCAGCATTATGTAAAATGCGCCGTATAGTTTTTGCCTATTAAAGTGAGTGCTTGCTAACGTAAGTTAGTGCTTACTAACATAGGGGGGAGGGGGGTATGGCTGTCGTATAATATTTGCGGGTGCCTCCAACCCACAAAAGAAGGCAAATTAGCAAAAAAGGCAAAATAGCCTTTCTGGCAAACCAAATTAGCAAAAAGAGCTATACAATCCGATTGCTTCCAATTAAAAGGAAAAAAGCGATGCCAGCACCAATTAAAGACCCGCCATACGTTTTCCCAACGACGCTTGCGAAGACGGACACCCAGCGCATCAAAGAGCTAAAGCGCATGCTGATCGAAGGCAAGGGTGAGGATGTCGTCAAGAAGGTACTGGATATTGCGCTAGAAGACGGACACCCAGGGCAAATGGCTGCGCTAAAGATGTGCATGGATCGGGCGCTACCGGCCAGCTTGTTCGAGAAGACTGCCGCACAACGCAGCGCTATCAACATCACCATATCGACGCTAGGCGCCCCGCAAGTAGTCGAGTCAGCGCCAGACGACAACATAACGGACGTAGAGGCCAAAGATGTCTGACGTACATTTCCAGTTTCTACCTTGGCAGGAACAAGTCTTTGCCGACCCCACCCGATTCAAAGTGATTGCTGCTGGCCGACGCTGCGGCAAGTCTAGGTTAGCGGCCACTACGCTGTTATTAGAGGGATTAAAGTGTCCGGCAGGTTCCGCTGTTCTTTATGTGGCGCCGACCAACGGCCAAGCCAGACAGATTATCTGGAACGTACTAATGGACTTAGGCAAGGATGTGATCGCCAACAGTCACATCAACAATCAGGACATCACGTTAATCAACGGCGCTGTTATTTATGTCAGAGGCGCCGATCGGCCGGACACCCTGCGCGGCGTGTCGTTGACCTACGCCGTGCTGGACGAGGTGGCCGACATCAAGCCCGAGACGTGGGAGCAGGTTATCCGTGCGGCGCTGTCAGACAAGAAGGGTCGGGGGATGTTCATTGGAACACCCAAAGGGCGCAATTGGTTCTACGATCTATTTCAACTTGGGGAAGACGGCACTGACAAGGATTGGAAGAGCTGGCACTTCACCACCAAAGACAACCCGCTAATTGATCCAGAAGAAATCGAGTCGGCCAAGAAGACGCTGTCCAGCTTCGCGTTTAAGCAGGAATACATGGCCAGCTTCAGTAATGCTGGCTCGGACATATTCAAGGAAGAGTGGATCAAGTACGGCGAAGAGCCGACGCAAGGTAGTTACTTTGTGGCGGTGGACTTGGCCGGTTTTGAAGAAGTGGCGCGACAAGCGGCAAACTCTAAAAAACGCTTGGATGAGTCAGCCATTGCAGTAGTCAAAGTGACTGACGAGGGCAAATGGTGGATCAAGAAGATAGAACATGGCCGGTGGGATATTCGGGAGACGGCGGCTAAGATACTGATGGCCATGCGCGACTACCGTCCGCTGTCGATTGGAATTGAGCGCGGAGCGCTAAAAAACGCTGTTTTGCCGTATTTGAGTGACTTAATGCGCAAGAATAATGTATATTCGCACATAGTTGACCTAACGCACGGCAACCGGAAAAAGACTGACCGAATTATTTGGAGTCTCCAAGGGCGTTTTGAGCATGGCAGGATTGTGCTTAACTCAGACGAGGATTGGGATATATTCCTAGATCAGCTTCTTATGTTCCCTGCACAGGGGGTACACGATGATTTGCCTGACGCCTTGTCCTATATAGACCAATTGGCCGTGACATCCTATATGCAAGAGGATGAATCCGACGATTGGGAACCGGTGGACATTATTTCGGGTGTATAAATGGATCAAAATGAATTCGATCAACCCACAGAAAATGACAAAGAATTAGTCAGCTTCGTGGTGGAGCATTGCGATCGTTGGAGAACGTACCGCGATATTAACTTCCTCCCGCAATGGGAAGAATACGAGCGCATCTTCCGTGGCCAATGGGCCTCCGAAGACAAGACAAGAGAGTCAGAGCGCTCACGCATAGTAACCCCCGCAACACAGCAAGCCGTTGAAACTAGACACGCTGAGATTATTGAGGCGATCTTTGGTTCGGGCGAATTCTTTGACATCAAAGACGATTTGCGTGATGTCAATGGCGACCCAATGGATGTCGAGTTCTTAAAGCTCCAGATGATGGAAGACTTTAAGCGTGACAAGTTGCGCAAACACGTAGATCAAGTGGTGCTGCTAGCCGAGATTTACGGCACCGGTATCGCCGAGATCACAACGTCAATGGAAAAGGAATTAGTTCCTGCGACGATGCCAATGCCAGGCCAAGAGCAAGCCGCCATCGGAACAGTTGAGAAGATGCGTGTGTCGGTCAAGCCGATGCCGATCAACCCGAAGAATTTTTTATGGGACCCAAACGGTACAACCGTTGAGGATTGTATGGGTGTGGCCATTGAGAAGTATGTCTCTATCCACAAGGTGGTGCGCGGGATTGAGCGCGGTATCTATCGCAAGGTCAATATCACCCCGACCTACGAAGATACAGATTTAGAGCCGACGCAAGAAGTTAGCCAGTACCAAGATGAGAAGGTACTGCTGCTAACTTACTACGGTCTGGTGCCTAGAGAGTATTTGAAAAAGGTTGAAGACGAGGACATCGTTGAGCTGTTCCCTGACGATTCGGCTGCTGAAGATTATCAAGACATGGTCGAGGCGATTATTGTTATCGCCAACGACGGCATGCTATTGAAGGCTGAAGAAAGTCCGTACATGATGAAAGATAGGCCAGTATTGACCTATCAAGCGGATACGGTGCCAAATAGATTGCCTGGCCGTGGAACGATCGAAAAAGCCTACAACATGCAGAAGTCCATTGATGCGCAAGTGCGCACTCACTTGGATTCATTGGCGCTAACAGCCTCGCCTATGATGGCCGTGGATGCTACCCGCTTACCAAGGGGTGCGAAGCTGACAATCATGCCAGGCAAGGCAATTTACACCAACGGCAACCCGAACGAGATTTTGTATCCGTTTAAGTTTGGCCAAACAGACGGCTCAAGCATAACGACAGCCGAGAAATTCCAGCAAATGCTCTTACAAGCAACCGGCACACTAGATAGTAATGGCATGGTGTCAGCGGTTGGACGCGATGCGGCAGGAACCGGTATGTCGATGGCAGTCGCCTCGATCATCAAAAAGTACAAACGCACGTTGGTGAACTTCCAAGAAGACTTTTTGATTCCGTTCATCAATAAAGCAGCGTATCGCTTCATGCAGTTTGATCCAGAGCGCTATCCATCGGTTGATATGGTCTTCATTCCAACGGCTACCTTGGGCATCATTGCGCGTGAGTACGAACAGGCTCAGTTTATTAGCCTGTTGCAGACTTTAGGCCCTGATACACCGGTCTTGCCTATCATTCTCAAGGGCATTGTTGCCAATAGTTCGTTGTCAAACCGTGCTGAGTTGATGCAGCGCTTGGATTCTATGGGTCAAGTCGATCCTGAAGCCCAGCAAAAGCAGATGGTTCAGGAA
>Ga0255093_1000714_pt1 | contig 14036 bp, 7 predicted proteins | sample Colum_Law_RepA_8_2_FD_188437 | JGI IMG/M metagenome (GOLD analysis project Ga0255093, IMG submission 188437) | Freshwater microbial communities from Columbia River, Oregon, United States - Colum_Law_RepA_8d | ecosystem: Environmental > Aquatic > Freshwater > River | place: USA: Oregon | collected...
GGGTGTATGAAGGGATGTCTCTCGACGACGAATCTCAGGACCCGGTCGTCGCCATCAAAGCCGAACCCGCTGATATAGTGCTTGCCGGACGAGGAAATCAACAGCTGCGAGTCGTGGCGATCACTCAATCCGGAGCCGTTCGAGGCATCACGTCCGAGGCAGATTTCCAATCCAATAATGATGTAGTCGCCGCTGTCAGCCGCGAAGGTTTGATTCAGGCGACAAACGTTCCCGGTGAAGCCGCAGTTCTGGTGCGATACATGGGACATGTGGCGGTCAGCCGAATTACTCTGCCAGGGCCCAACATCAATTTCACACGTCCGGAAGAACTGAGTTTTGTTGATGGTCTCGTCTGGAACAAGTTGCAGAAACTACAGATCCAGCCCAGCCCAGTGGCGAGTGACTCCATGTTCCTGCGTCGAGTATTCCTGGACACGATTGGAACACTCCCGACTTCAGCCGAAGTGCGATCATTTCTTACGGACACCGATCCCGACAAACGTCGCAAGCTGATCGACGCCTTGCTGGAACGTCCCGAATACGCCGACTACTGGGCTCAGCGCTGGGCTGATCTGTTGCAGGCTGATAAGGATATCATCACGCCTCAGGGAACCGTCGCGATGACGCGCTGGATCCATCAACAAGTTACGGCTAATACTCCGTGGGATCGCCTGGTCTACGATGTTCTGACCGCGCGGGGATCAACCGTTGGAAACTCACCAGCAGGTTTCTTTCAGGTTCAGGCAGACCCTGAAAAATCGGCTCGCGCGGTGAGCCAGTTGTTCCTTGGTGTTCGTATCGAGTGTGCTCAGTGTCATCATCATCCGTTCGAACGCTGGGACCAGAAAGACTACTTCGCTCTGGCGGGTTTCTTTACTGGGGTCGATCGAAAATCCTTGCCGGGTGGTGCTCTCAAGATCATCGATAAACCAGGAGAAGATCTGAAACATCCTCGAACCAGTGAGCCAGTCCCGACGGCCGGACTCGGGGCCGCTCCGGCGATGTTTCCCGATCCCAAAGATCGTCGCCGATTCCTCGCGCAGTGGTTGACGGCGAAGGATAATTCTCTGTTCGTGCGTTGTCTGGTGAATCGACTGGTGGGGCACTACTGGGGCCGTGGTCTGGTCGAACCCGTCGACGACCTCCGAGCGACAAATCCGGCTTCGAATGAACCGCTTATGCAGGCTCTCGCTGATCATCTGATTGAAGTGAATTTCGATCTGAAAGCCTTCACGCGGACTCTCTTGAATTCGCGAGTTTACCAGCTCGATTCCGCCATTACGGATTCGAACCGTCTGGATGATCAGAACTATTCGCGAGCTGCGATTAAGCCAATGCCGGCTGAAGTTTTGCTGGATGCGATGTCTCAGGCGACCGGCATCCCGGAACGATTCAACGGCTGGCCGGAAGGTTATCGAGCGATTCAGGTTTGGGACAACAAATTGCCCTCCCTCTTTCTGGAGACGTTCGGCCGACCCGTGCGTCAATCGGTGTGTGCTTGTGAACGCGGCGTTGAGCCCAGCATGGCTCAAGCCCTGCATCTGATGAACTCCGAAACCACCACAGTAAAGCTTGAAGACCGACGCGGCCGCGCGGCTATGTTGGCGGCGTCTGATCTTCCACCGAGTGCGATCATCGAAGAACTCTATCTGGCCACGGTTTCACGGTTCCCGACTGCTCAGGAGCAGGAACTCATGCAGCGATCACTGACAGAAACAGACGATCGCCGCAAAGCTGTTGAGGATATTTTGTGGACGCTGCTGAATACTCGTGAGTTTGTGTTTAATCGTTAGAGGAAGCCCCGTCGGCGGAGCGACGGGCGTACCGTACACCCGTCGCTCCGCCGACGGGATCTTTTCCTGCCGAGTAGCCTTCTCATGAGATCATGGACTCGAGTCTTGTTGGCACCTCTGATGGTGCTCCTCAGCGCACAGTCCTCTTTGCTGCCAGCTCAACAGCCAACGGCTGGAGAGATTTCTCCGCAGAAGTACGAAGTCCTCTCAGAGCTCAACCAGAATGCTGGCATGCGGGACGGCGTCGAACTGAAGGTCGACATCTTTCGGCCGAAGAGCGACGAACGATTCCCTGCCATCGTTTATCTCACGCCATACAACAAGACGGGCAATACGGCTCGAGCCCAGTTGTTTGCATCTCGAGGTTATGTCGTCATCAACGCGGATACGCGGGGACGATTTGAATCCGGCGGCGAATGGGATCCGTTTTCTCCGCTCCACAAACAAGATGGCTACGACCTCGTCGAATGGGCGGCGAAGCAATCCTGGTCAACAGGCAAGGTCGGGATGTTTGGCCTGTCTTATATGGGCTGGACTCAATGGTGGACCGCCACTCAGGCTCCGCCTTCGTTGAAATGCATTGTTCCGGAAGTCGCTCCGCCCGACAACTTTTATAACTGCCCTTATCAGAACGGCATCTTTGTCTGCTGGATGATGGACTGGGCTGGCATGGTCAGCGGTCGAAATCCTCATAGTTCAGGCCCAGGACCCTATGGCGGATTTGCCGTCAATCGTGAAGCGGCTTATCGCAATCTGCCGTACATCGACTTCGAAAAAACACGCCATCATCTTCCGACAGAATGGTGGAGCAAGTGGATTCTGCAAAACACCGCCGAGGGTGAATACTGGAAGGCCATCGCGTATCAGAAGCCTGAAGAATACAGTCGAGTCACAGTGCCATCGCTGGCGGCCACCGGCTGGTTCGATGCCAACTTCACGGGAACGCCCGGCAACTATCTGGCCATGAAAAAGTATGGCGCCACACCTGAATCCAGAAGTCCTCGGATGGTGATCGGTCCGTGGGAGCACATCATCAATACTCATCGAATCGCCGCCGATGTGGATTTCGGACCACAAGCCATTATCGACTGGAATGGTTATGTGTGTCGATGGTTTGACTACCACCTCAAGGGAATCGAAAACGGAATTCTGCAGGATCCTCCGATTCATCTGTTCGTGCTGGGACGCAATGAATGGCGAACGGCCCATGAGTGGCCTCTGCCTGAGACACAATGGACAAAGTACTATCTCCACAGTGGTGGCAAAGCGAATTCTTCCGCTGGCGATGGCAGCCTGTCGACATCTCCTCCGGCTGCGGAATCACCCGATCATTACACCTACGATCCTGAAGATCCAACGCCTTCTGCAGCTTTTCAGAATGGTCATATCGATGGACCACGAGATGTCTCTTTGTCTGCCAAGCGGAACGATGTGCTGGTCTACACGACGCCGGTCCTGGAGAAAGATGTTGAGATCATCGGCCCCATCACGGCAACGCTCTATGCCGCCACCAGCGAGAAGGATACAGACTGGATGGTGCGATTGTGCGATGTTGGACCGGATGGTCGATCTTCGTTTCTGGCGGAAGGTGTGATGAGAGCTCGCCATCGTGATCCGGAAAATGGAGGAGCTTTCAATGCGTCTCGGTTGAGCACTCTGGAACCGGATAAAGCCTATCCGTACATCATCGAATTCTGGCGTCCAACCGGCAATCGCTTTCTGGCCGGGCATCGAATCCGCGTAGAGATCTCCAGCAGTTACTATCCGTACTACCTGAGAAATCTCAACACTGGCGAAGACAACATCGGCTTGGCGACCAAACCCGTGGTTGCTCAACAGACGATCTTCCATGACGCAGATCATGCATCGCATGTTGTGCTGCCGGTGATTCCGATTCCTTGATGTTTGCGACGCGACCACGCGGGCAATCTCCGTCACTGGAAGATTGAGCTTCAATGTTCAGGGATGTTGATCTGGCGGTGACTCTTTCTGCACCTGCTGTCATTGCAACCTTTCTCGCTCCCGGTCTGCCTGAGCTTCCTCCACCGTCCTTCGGACTTGCTCCACGAATCGATCGGCCTTCCTCTTGTTATCAAAAGCTCGTTTGGACTGATCGTTGAGATGCCGTTGGCCGGTGACATCGCTGTTTTGAAGACTATTCGCCCAACCACGCAACTGCCGCGAAATGCCTTCTGCATTTGATTTCAAATTTGAAATTTGAGATTTCAAATCCTCAGGCGATTCCATGCGTTCAATGACACACAACATGGACCGCACTTCTCCCGCAGATCCTCGAGCAATATAGATGAACTGCAGCAGTTCATTTGTCGAACCACGTTCAAAGCCCTCGGCGATGTTATTGGAAACAGACAACGCTGCTCGTTGAAGCTGATTGGCGAGATCTCCTTTTCCGCGGAACCAAGGAGCACTCGACCACTCAAAGATCTGCACTGCCAGTTCCGCGGCAGCTTTCCAGACTGGAAGATCTTCGAAGCGTTCGTACTTCATGGTGGCACCTACGGCAAATTTGAGATTTCAAATTTGAAATAAGAGCAACGGGCACTGCGTTCGTTTTGAAATCTCAAATCTCAAATTCCTGTTGCTCAATGCTCATGCCCCTTAAACAACGCGTTCTCTTTATCTCCACCACCGAGCACATACGCCAGCAAGTCGAAGATCTCTTCGCGGGTCAGTTTATTCAGCACGCCTTTGGGCATGATGCTGACGTCGCTCGTGGTGCGTTCTTCGATGTCCGTTTTTAGCAGCACGGTAATCTTGTCGGGGGCGGAGGGGTTGTCGATGAGCTTCAAGGAGTCGCCGGTTTCTTCGACGATGAGGCCGGTCAGGACCTTACCAGACGTCAGTGAGATCACGTTCGACTGATACTTCTTGTCGATCTTCTTCGACGGGTTAAGGATGTGTTCAAGCACATCGACTTTTGAATACTCCGGCGGTAGCTTGGTCAGGTCCGGCCCGACGTTGTTGCCCTGGCCGTTGAGTTTATGACAGCCAACGCAGGCCGCGGCTTTGAAGAGTTGCTGGCCGACGGCGAAATTGTTGGCTCGATGAGACAGGTGCATCACATCGCCCTTCAAGTCATCCAACTGCCAGTCGGTGTTGCGGCCGAGATATTTCAACAGATCGTCTCTCATCTCCAGCTTGTTCGCGGCAAGGTACGCAGCGGGATCGGCTTCGTAGGCTTTCAGATCCGCGACGACGTAGAGTGCTCCGTACATGCGACGCCAGTGACCGGGATACGTGCACACGTACGGGTAGATTCCAGGCTCCTTCGGCACTTCAAAGAAGATGGAATCCGTTTGTTCCGGCTGAACCAGTTTGCTGGCGACCAAGACTTTGTCGCTCTTCGGGATGAAGTTGCGAGCCGCGGCGTCCTGATCTCGACCGGTGGCTTCAGCAAGCTCGCCGACTTCGGCCATTGTACCGGGAAGTACCACGGCAAAGTTGTGAGGCATGTTGTCGGTATTGGTGAGTCGGAACTCAACCGGACGTCCGGCCTGAACAGCGACGGTCTCGCGGTCATAAATCATGCGTTCGCGAACGGTGCCCAACGCGATCAGCGGCACGACGACTTCTGAGAGTCGCTTCTCAAAGCGAACTCGGCCGGCATCATCCAGCCGTGTGCGGACGCCTTCCGCGATCTTCAATGCGATCTGAGCCTGATCCGAATTGCGGTCTTTTGGCTCGCGGCTCGCAAGAAACGAAACGGCGGCTTCGGCGAGATTCCCCAGTTGTTCTTTCGGCCAGGCTTCGACCGGAATCGTGGACAGAGATTGCAGGCTTGTGTTGACGGAGGCTCGCTCCTTCAACAGGCTTGCCAGCAATATGGTTTTGCCGGCTTCGTTGCCGGGGATGTCCATGATGGCCGCGATCCCCAGATCCTGTACCGTCTGTTCAGCGGCGGACACCAGCGCGTCGGCCGGGATCTCCTGCTTCTTTATGCCGGGGCCGCTCCAGGACATGCTGAGCCCATCGCCGCCGCCGTTATCAAAGTACGTGGCAACAATCGGATGCAGGCCAACGGCGAGCTGCACCGTGCCCTTCTTTTCGACCATCCCATGCAGGCCGTCGTTATCGATTATCTGTTCACCGTCGATGTAGAAGCGAGAGCCGTCGTCGGAGGCAATGAAGAAATTGTACTTGCCTGGCTTCTCGATCACGATGTGTCCGGTGAACATCAGAGCAAAGGCATCGCGAGTTTTCAGCACGGGCTGATCCATCACGATTGTCGTGGCCACGCCAGTGTTGGCCGGTGTCATGGCCTGCAGTGTTTCACGAGCCACGTTGCTGGGGCTTGGAGCATAGAAGTCGACTCGCAATCCAGGCTGTGTGAGCGGTGAAGAGCCTTTCGAGCCTGCCAACGTCGGGACAAGTTTCGCCAGCTGATCAAACAGAGAACTCTTCGCTTCCACCGATGACACGAGCGAGACAGCTCGCAGGGCATCTTCCAGCTTGAGCTGTTCTTTTTCGACGGCTGCGAAGACAGCGTCGCCGTTGTTGTCGGCACTGATCCAGGCCGCAATGGCGACTCGACGAGTTTCCCCAGACTTCGCGGTTGTGGCGAGTGTCGCAATGCGATCGCGAACCTTCGCCAGTTGATCAGCCGGCTGGCTGGCCAGCAACTGACTGAGACTATTGAGCACATTCACGCTGGCTTTGGCGTTCAGCTCTTCGATCAACGTGAACAATTCTTCGATCTCGGCGACGTTGCGAAGTTTCGCGAGGCCGGTTAATGCTGTCTGGAGCGTTTCGACAGGGACATTCTCGCGAGTCAGGATGGCTCGATAAACACCTTCGGTCTTTTCCATCTTCAGCAGATCTTCGACGCTGGCGTTGGAGAGAGCATAGGCTTCGGCATTAGTCGAAAGCTTTTCTCCGCGAGCCAGCGTTTCACGAATTGCTGTGTCAAGATTAATGATGCCGCGAGCTTCGTTGATGACATAAGTGAGCTGCGGATCCTGTTCGGTCTGCATGGCGGCGAAGATAATTTCTGCAGCGAGTGGGCCGCGTGTGACTGTGGCCGCAACGACGACTTCGGCGCGGACTCGCGGTGAAGGATCGGAAGCCAGTTTTAGCAGCGATGCTTGTACCGTAGACCCATCGCTTCGCCGACGGGAATCCGATGGCACGTTGCCTGAGGGTGGAACTTTGCTTGATGCCTGATCGTCGCTGCTCGAATTTCCCGCCGACGGAGCGGCGGGTGTACGGTACGCGACGTCACGAGCCTCGTCACGGAATACTCTAACGGCGGCAGCACGGGCATCAGCGACGGGTGAGTCAAGCAGTGTGGCTACCAGATCATGGTTCGGCTGCCGAACCTGCTGATGTACCCACATCGCTTCCACCATGTTTCTGGCATGCTCCGGATTCTTCGCATCAAACTGCTTCACCCATTCCGTGACGGCTTTCACAACTTCATCCGGATTACGCGACGTCAATTCCAGCCGCGCGCGGTATCGCTCCGCCAGCGTCTCTGATCCCAGCGCCGCGACAACATCGGCAGTGCTCGCCTTGTCCAGCTTCAGCACAGGCTGAGTGTCTCGACCTTCCGCGGTGACTCGGTAAATGCGCCCATGCAAATGGTCGCGGCTGGGGTCGCGGAGGTTGTGCTGCATGTGGCCGATGATGGGGTTCTGCCAGTCGAGCACATACAGGGCTCCATCACCGCCGATTTCCATATCACTTGGACGGAAGTTCTGGTCCGATGAATACAGAATCGGCTCGACTTCCTTCGCGAAGAAGCCAGCTCCGCGTTTTTCGAACTTGTACTGAGTCACTCCCTGGAAGCCGATCACGTTGGCGATCAGAAGATTGCCGCGGTTCTCTTCCGGGAAATGCTGGCTGTCCAGAATCTGAATTGCCGGAACCGGGCGAACTCGCTTTTCGTAAAGCTGTGTCGGAGCCCCATGGCCTGGCATGCCTATGTAGTTTCCGGTGCCGCCGGTGCCGTCGGTTGCGAACTGATTGCCCCACTGGTCGAAGACGTCACCGTGAGGATTCGGGCCGATCGGGAAATGGAAGTTGATATCAAACGTGACCGGATCCCATTCGTAAACGCCTGTGCCGCCCGTTCCAAATCGCTTGGTCGGGCCCCATGGAGTTTCAAAGTTCTCGGCGTGGAAGATGCCGCGTGAGAAATAGAACTTCCCGCCAGGGCTCATCACAAATGCGTTGGCCGTATGATGAGTATCCGCGGAATCGAGACCATGGAAGATGCGTTCCTTCACGTCGGCTCGATCATCGCCGTCGGTGTCTTTGAGGAAGAAGATATCCGGAGCCATCGCGACCAGAACGCCGCCATTCCAGAATTCAAAACCCGTTGGATTGTGCAGACCATCAGCGAACGTGATGCATCGATCGGCCACGCCGTCATTGTCGTCGTCCGGGAAGATCAGCAGTTTGTCGTTCATGGCTTCCAGCGGATTCCAGTGCGGATATGTCGGCCACGCGGCGACCCACAGGCGGCCATCGGGATCAACGGCACTCTGCACGGGATTGACGAGGTCTGAGAACATCTCTTCGGAAGCGAAGACGTTGACTTTCATCCCCTGATGGATCGTCATCTTGTCGATAGCTTCAGCCGCTCCAAGAAACTTATGACGACCATCTTCAAGTTCTCCCGGCTTGTTGGTTTTGACTTCAAGAGGCTTAGGAAGATTGCTGTCGTCTGGCTCAATCATCTTGCCGTCAGCGGCAGCCCAGACGACGGCATCGCGATTCGCCGTCATGACTTCGAGAATCTCCAGTTCTCGCTGCATCACGTCGAAGTTGGTTTGTCCGTCGACAAATTGCAGACCGGATCGCCCGCCGAAAACGCTGTAGCCATCGGTGGCTCGGTAGACGTTATGCCAGATGTGGTTCTTGGTGAGGATTGCTTTGCGGATGTCTTCGAACCTGGCATTTTCTGGCTGCGGTGCTTCTTTATCAACCAGTACCTGACGGTCGAATGCAATTGCGATGCCCTGGCTGCCAGTCTCGGTGATATGAACACCGTTGATGGTCAAAGGAAAGAACGCAATCGTGCCGTCCGTCAGCTTGTCAGGGTAGTCGAATCCGAATCGGTCGCGTTTCTGCCCTTCGAGATTGCGAAGCGGACTGCCATCAATGCCGACCAGCTTCATCATTTCCTGTGAGTGGTGAAACAGATCGACGAACAGTACAGCTTTCTCGCTGGCGACCTTTCCCATCTCCGTCGTGTACAGCTCCAGATTCTTATTCTGCACCTTCCCATCGGGCAAATGCGGCCACTTCAGATCTTCAAACGCGATCGGCGAACACAGCACCAGCCTCGGAGCTGATTCACCGTTGTACTTCTGAGCCAGCGTGTGATCGATGAACGCTTCCAGATCCTTCCGAAACTTTGGCAGGCCCGCTTCACCAGCGTACGATTCGTTGTAGCCGAAAAACGCAATGATCACGTCGGCTTTGACTTTGTTCAGCCATTCATCAGGCGAACCAAAATTATCTGATCGAGGTCGTTCGGTCAGCGTATCGCCGCTGAACCCCAGATCGCGCACGACCAGATTGTGTTCCGGGAAGCGATAGTGCAGAGTCGCCTCCAAATGGCCGTAATGCTGCAGCCGATCGGCCAGAGTATTACCGATGATGGCGATGTGGTCGCCTTTCTCCAGCTTCAATAGTTCTTGCTGAGCCTCCACAGGCTGAATCAGCATCAATAGAAAACCAGAAGCCAGAACAAGGGCGCAACGAGCGGATGACAGCAGCATGAGCTACTCTCCGAAGGCGGTTGGTGAGGAAGCGTGCACGGAGGAAACTTTGGACAGCTTCGCAAGTTCTGGCAGGTGGTCAAGCGAACCCTCGGACCACTGCTTGATCGAATTCCCGTGATCGATGTCCGGTACGACTTCATTTGAGGCATTCAGTATCCGTTTTTGAGTTTCCGGATACCTCGGACAAATGCCTTTCAACGGGCGTTATGGAAGATTCAAGGGGGCAAACTGTCACGGACAAGATGATTTCGCAACGGTACCCTGTACCCATACCCCAAACGGCCTTCCGCTTCCGTCGTCCAGGGTGCTTCATTAGCATCTCCCGGTCGAAAGGACACATGTTCCGTGAGATTCAGTCCAATCATTGACCTGGCTCGCAACAGTGACAACAGTCAAAGTTTATCGGATCTGCAGGCCGCCTTGAGGTTCACCTCCGGTTTCCCAAAATAAAGCTTCTGTTAAAGGCTTCGGGATGCAATCGTATTGATATGTCGACCATTGGCCCGTTGCTCGTAATCTGGATGCTGTTGCTTGCAGCGGTTCAGATTTACATGCTGGCCCTTTACATCAAAACGCTATCGAACGTAGACGCGACACCGTCAGACGCCAAAAACTATTCGCCAATGCTGGTGGTGCTGTCTCTGCGCGGAGCTGATCCTTATTTGCGTGACAGTCTGACCAGGCTTCTGACTTCAGACTACCCGGATGTCCGCTTCAGAATTGTTATTGATTCGGCCGACGATCCATCTCTGACGATCGTCGATGCATTTTTGCAGGAACGAGACGATGCTCGCGTCGAACGGATGATACTGAAAAATCGATTGCCGCATTGCAGTGGAAAAGTTAGTGGCCTTTTGGAGGCGACGGAGTCCATACCGGGAAACTGCCAACTCGTGGCGTGGATCGACGGTGATTCGTTGCTGCATCGCACGGCATTAAGGGAGCTGGCTGATGGACTGCGTGACCCGAAAGTCGGGGCGGTTTCCGGAAATCGCTGGTACCTTCCACCGGAAGCCAGTCTTTCCGGAATCACTCGCATGTTCTGGAATGCGTTTGCTGTTCCAACAATGAACATGGTGGGGATTTTATGGGGCGGTTGCATGGCCATGCGAGCGGCCGATTTGCGGAATCCGGAACTGCGAAGTCTCCTTGCCAACTCCTTCATCGAAGATTCAACGATTTGCAACTATGTGAGATCAAGCGGCCGTACGACCGCGATGATCGCCGCCGCTTTTCTATTGAATCGCGAAACGATTTCTCTTCGCGACCATTATCGTTTCGCGACCCGACAATTATTCACCGTCCGCATCGATAACTCACGCTGGTGGCTGGTCACGACGCACATGCTGGCGTTGAATCTGACAATCCTGTTGATGCTTATCCCCATGTCAATGCCCTGGCTGCAATGGTGGAAAGAAATCTGTGTCGTCTATCTGCTTCTTACAGGACTGTCTCTTACTACGATCCCTTTCGGACATCTCAGAGTCTGCAGAATTTTGCGAGATCGTGGTGAAAGTGTTCCTCGAATTTCGCTGTCACAATGGGCGTTGTTTCCTCTGGCTGTCTTTATGCCAAATCAATTGAATCTGATTTCGACTCTGAATGCCTTCTTCATCCGCCGCATCACCTGGCGAGGTATCACGTACGAATTCGGCGGTCGTCAAAAGTGCCGAATTGTCAACGTGGAACCAATGGGCAACTCTGCACCAGCGGGCCGATCCGTCGTATAGTCCGGTTGCGCTGCAGAAAAACCATGACCGCAACCAGCCCCGCATTAAGCATCAGGACCCAGGACCTGGTCGAACAGGATTGGTCGACTTCGATGCTTATCGCCAAACTGCCCAGACCAATTTAAATCCGGCGTTCAACAGAAGGCATCTCATCAATCGTTCCTTCAGCCTCAGCACTCAACTTTCCGCTATCGTCATCAATGATCCGGATGACATGGGTAACCGTACAAATCAAATACCCATTTCAGACGTGAGTGAACTCGCCGCATGGTGTCCTTATCCATACGAAACGCATTCTTCTTATAGGCCTTTAGAGCCGGTAACTGGGCCTGAATCTTTGGTTCCACCAAATTCCAGCCGGGAAGACTGATTGCTTGATAGATCTGACGAATCTGCCCCAGTGGGTCCTGCTCCAGATCTTCAAAACGGATTTCATGCAGCCGACCTTTCGGAATCAACCCCTTTGTCTCTTCGTAGGTTCGAATACATTTCTCGTAGAAGTACAGTGTGTCTTCTTCGTTGGCTGAGAAGTCCGGTGGTCCGAGGGAGTTTTCTGTAAACATCGTCCTGCGGAGATGGAGTGTCGACTGATAGACTGCATACGGATCGCGATTGATGTAAACGAAACGCGCATCCGGGAACATTTCCAGCAACGTGCTGATTCGAAACGTATGAGCCGGCGTTTTGGTCACAATCGAACTGTTTTTGCGATACGTGAGCTTTTTGAGCAGCCTCAGAAAGGACTGCTTCCAGATCGATCGCTCCGACTCCGTCATATCACGAGGATCAAAATAGCGTTCATAAGCCTCACGACGATCGGAGAAGGCCGTCATCAGGTAAGGTGAAATCTGACAGTCAAGGGCGAGGGCGATGTCCTCTTCCTGAGGCTCCTCCCAGCCAGCCGCGACGTTGTCCATCGGGCGGGTTTCGGGAAGAAAACGCTTCGTCAGCGGAGCCAGAATCCGCTCGGTCAGCAGAAAGTGGCCTGGATTCACGCACTGGTAGAGGTTGGGGAATGTCACCTGCGGATCCAGGGACATCAAATTATGCAGCATCGTGGTGCCACTTCTCCAGTGCCCCAGAATGAACAATGGGGGATGGACAATCTCGGTTCGGGCCACCTGTCTCCCAAAGAACAACTTTTCCAGTACGCCGTACAGCGAGTTAAGGCCACTGACGAACGCGATCGTGATCCATCTTGGAAGATAGGCCCACGAGATTCTGGGCTTCATCCGCAGCAAATTCCACAGCCCGGAGACCGTAAGACCATGCCACATGCAGATCAACCCCTGCCGCGAAGCTTTAACGGCAGGCTTTGAAGGCTCAGATGAAGAACGCAGTTTGGGAATTGTTGCACTCATTGATCAATTGAGGAGGTCAGCTACGGAAATGCTGAAGCAAAATGGCGACGACAACGACGTGACAACAACGATAACAGGGCGTCCACTGAGATGTCCTGAGCAACTTGATGCTTCTGACAATCTACACTGCAGATAACGATCGTCTCTGAATTCATCCACATACGTCAACAGCGACGCAATTCATGCCACCGCCACGAAAAACAGGTCTCTGCCCTGATAGTGTCTACTTTTGATGCCGCATGGCCAACCGTCGAACGATTCTTGTGCAGGAATTTGTAAGAATTCATCCGTTGACCAGGTCCGCTTTAGCCGTACACTCCTCGCATGGCGAGAAACGAGATCAGTCCGGAGTTTGAAAAAATCCTTCGTACCGCAGCAAAGCTGGCGGAGGAGGTTCATGCTGCGGCGCTGATTCTGCTGGCGGAACAGCCCGTTGACTTCGCAATGCTGAAGAAAAACGCCACCGCTTTCCGGCTTATTATCGCGTCAGACCGCAAAGAAATTCAGGACGCGGCGCGGCAGGATGACGTCGACGTCGTCGAAATTCAGCAGGAACCACAAACTCGACATTTCCAGGTGTCTCAGGTCCTGCTTGAAGCGATCGCCGATGAACTTTTGCAGACCGGCGACGTCGTGGTCGTGGTTTACTCAGCTTACGAAAAAGAAGGTTGCGATACGATCAGCGTCGTTCGGCTGGCGGAGCAACTGGCCAAGTTGACCTCGCGAGATCTCCAGCGATTGGAAACCAAGGTTCCGCTGGAAACGCTTCGAATCGTGGTCGACCTCGCCTGCGACATCGGACGTGAAGGCCGCGAAGGGAAGCCCGTTGGAACACTGTTTGTCGTGGGCAACCATCGCAAAGTCATGGAACTGTCTCAGGAACAGGTTCACGACCCATTTCGTGGCTACCCCAAGACGGAACGATCCATCCGTAATCCTCGCGTCCGCGAAAGCATCAAGGAACTGGCTCAGATCGACGGAGCCTTTGTGATCTCCTCCGACGGGCTGGCCATTGCCGCTGGACGACATCTGCGAGCCTCCGCAGAAGGGCTGACGCTCTCCAAGGGTTTGGGTTCTCGACATTGGGCGGCCGCAGAAATCTCCAAAGCCACCGGTGCGATCGCAATCGCTGTTTCGGAATCCACTGGAACTGTGCGAGTCTTTCAGGATGGAATCATCGTGCTTCGCATTGAGCCGATGCGAAACGCCATGAAATGGCATGACGTTAACGCTGACGGCCTCGTCGACTGAAGCATCTGATTGCTGGTCGTCAAAGCGTCCCGCATTCCTCGCGGGCTCAATCTGCACGCTGGTTATCAGCGATCCTGGTTATCAGCGATCACAGCCCGGCCGTCTCCTCGCCTGAGCTTAGGTTTCGCACCTACGAATCAGTCATATTTATCT
>Ga0255093_1000716_pt1 | contig 14020 bp, 13 predicted proteins | sample Colum_Law_RepA_8_2_FD_188437 | JGI IMG/M metagenome (GOLD analysis project Ga0255093, IMG submission 188437) | Freshwater microbial communities from Columbia River, Oregon, United States - Colum_Law_RepA_8d | ecosystem: Environmental > Aquatic > Freshwater > River | place: USA: Oregon...
CTCTCCCGCACGCCAGCGCTCCGCGAGTCGACTGTTCTGAGCATGGCGTCAAACAGGTTTCAGTGGCATGGGCCGGGAAAGGCAGTCGTTTCACAATCCGTTTGCGGCGACCAGTGATCCAGCTGCTGCTGGCGACGCAGACAATCACAGCCGAAATGAGCATCCAGCGTAGCGAACGGAACCAGACGTTATCAATTGTTAAGCGTGCTGTCGGCAAAGAAAAAGCTCTCAGGGATTCGCAGGCAGTGCCGCGACTGGCGATCGACAAGAAAGCAATCCCCATGGGGCAAAACTACATCGCGCACTTGTATGACCTCGTGAACGGCACCGTCGAAGGTATCAGTCGTGGTCATGACAGGGACCGCGGAGTTGCCTGTCTTCCTCGACTTTCTGAAGCTGAGATTCAGTCGGGCGAAAAAACTGCGATGCACATGAGTGCTTCCAATGTGCAGGCGGCGAAGCAGGTCATACCCCTTGCTGAAAACAAGATTGTGAATAATCGTTTCACGTGCTGCAGATGGCTACTGAGGCTCTAGAAACTTAGGCCGTCGAGAACATCGCCAGTTGATGCAAGACGGAGATGCATCTCACAAAAAAAGAGGTACGTCTCGCTGACGAGGTTGAGTATCTCTCTCAGAAAAAGCAGACACTGTTCAATTGGGTTTATGCCCTGCAGCTCCAGACCGGAAAGGCATGATCGCTTAAAGAAATGCTCAGGAATCTCTGGAGCCAGACCAGTGCAGCATCAGCGACCACCTGCTTCAACGACTGGTAGGCGCGAGAGATACGCACAAAGCTTGAGCCAATGAAGCCCCTTCCCGGGTCAATCAGGAAACGCCTGAGAAATGCGGTGCGCTGCTGAACCACAGAACCTCAGATTCCGTTGCCGAAGAAATGAACAGCAAGATCATGCCCATCAAAACACGAGTCGGTGGTTTCCGGACACTCGAAACGTCAAAACTGCCATCCTCTTCAACCGCGAAGGCCTCAGCCTCAACCCACACTGATCCCGGATGAATATCACAACCACCAATCCAAATACCCGGATCGAATCCGCACCTTCGAGGGATCCCCAAACTTCAACTCCCAAATCCCCGCCCGACGAGTATGAATGCTTCATCGTCATCCGTACTATCGTTGACGCCGGAAAGACGAAATCCCGCTCCACGCAATTCAGACTCGACAGACGTTGTGCTCTGAGCAATAGACTCGTATTGCCGCACAAGAAGGCCCGTTTCTCGCCACTCCCACTCAGAATTTCGCTCCCAGAACAGCGGATTCCGAATCTGGTCAGTAACGAACCCAAACGCATTTTTCGTCATACCGATCCATGCCAAGAACTTTTCCAACCCTCTCGGCATAACGCCGAGGTATCTCATTACCAAACGGGCGCCCATCTGACGACTCATGTGGCCAAGACGAATCTCCCGGACAGCATGATCGACGACCTTTCCATAACCGTGTTTCAGCCACTTCAGAAAATCGTGCAAGTCCGAGTACAACCAGCAATCCACATCATTGTAGCAATCGTATGTTCTCGACTGTGAGGCAGTTTCATAGCCGAACCTACGGATCATCTCTTCGTGCTGGGTCTTGCTATCCCAGCGCACAAAGTTATTCATATACACACCACGCACACCAACGAGATCCAACTCCCGATTATCGGGGTAAATAAACGGCTCAACGTCCAGGTACGATATTCCGTCGAACTCGTCCACGAGGTCCTCCGCCTCATATCCCATTAGATCATGTTCATGCCTGTACCTTCTTGTCATTTCAACTTCATCAAGATGGCTGAACATACCCACTTGATCAACCCCCTGATGAGCTCCCCAAATAATCAACGGAATCTTCAACCTCACCGCCATCTGGACCGGGAACACAGTCTGGCCCGCTATGCAATGCCAGTACACACTTCCCAACCGCCGCAAAGTTCCACGGGTGATCCTTTTCACCTTCTCCGGATGAACAGTCATCGTGATCAGATCAGCATCAAACTGGATTCGCAGATTCGCAAGATTTCTGACACCAACGGCTGTGTTGTAATGCTTGTTATACGTAACGAGCAGAGGATTCATTCCGAAGACATTTTTAACCATATGGACGATGAAGTAGGAATCGCGACCGCCTGAAACCGGAACAATACAGTCATAGCTTTTTCCTGTCCGGCTACGGTACTCGTCGCAGATACGCCGAAGATTCTCAGTACGGTCCCTCCAGTCCAGCATATTTTTTTCTTCGTGCACCCTACACCCACTGCAAACACCTTCGAGGTCAAACGAAATATTCAACGGGTGAGCGGAATGATAGAGGCAATTCCGGCAGATTTTCATCAGATTACCTCCTTGGGAATCCGTACATACAGCAATTTCGCCAACTCAGGTTCTTCTCTCTTTGTCAACCTTCCAGCGTTGTCAACTTTTCCGGTCTCATAGCGGGCATGAGTATCATGTCGCACTGCAATTCCCGCTTTGACCAACTCGGACTTCGTTACTGTCAGGGAATGCTCCGTGTAGTGAAAGAAATTGCCTCCACAGGCAGCATGAACACTCGTTTCTGTGAACACATCCACAAAATGCTGCGGTGTCCCAGCCCCACCGCAACATATGACAGGTACCTTGACGGCACCACACACTTCGTGCACCAACCTGCTGTCGAAGCCGCACTTTCCACCATCGCGGTCGACACTGGTTATGAGGATCTCGCCGGCTCCAGCCCCAGACATCCGCATCGCGTGCGCCCTCACGGCAACGCCAGTCGCAACTCCACGAGCATGGTCGAAAACTCGGTAACCGTCCTCCGAACACACCGCGTCAATACAGCCGATTACACACTGATTCCCGAACTCAGCAGCTACATCTGAAATCAGTTCCGCCGAAGCCAATGCGGCATTATTGATGCAGATTTTATCAGCCCCACCCCGAATCAGGTCCCGGGCATTCTGAATTGTTGCCACTCCGCCGCCAACAGCCAAGGGAACCCGACACATGCTCGCCGCAACCGCGACAACACTCATGTCAGGGGGAGCGCCTTTGCGACTGGCTTCTATATCGAGCAGTACAATCTCGTCGGCCCCCCATTCGTTCAAATACCTTACGGCTATATCGACTCTGCCTATCGGCAGAAACCGCTTAAACCCTATACTCTGAACGACAAGGCCGTCTTTTACGTAAATGACCGCTGCAACACGTCGTTTCAGCATGCCTTTACCCATTCAAAAAAAGAACGGAAGAGCTTAAGTCCGTTGGTATGGCTTTTCTCAGGGTGAAACTGTACACCAAAGATATTGCGGAGTTGAACTGCAGCAATAAAACGCTCGCCACACTCAACGTACGCAGCCACAAATTTTTCATCACAGATGAAGTGATAACTGTGGTCAAAATAGAACTCTGCACCCGAGTTCAAACGCGAAAACATGATATCGCTTTTCTCACCTGCAAGGGAATTCCAGCCGACATGCGGAACAGCATGATCTCCGGGTAACTGCAAACGCTGCACTGAACCGGGAATCCAACCAAGGCCATGATGATACCCACCTTCCAAAGAGTACTCCGCCAACAATTGCATCCCCACACATATTCCAAGCAGCGGAGTGCGCTTTACAAGAGCAACTTCGGCGAGCATCTCGTCAAGGTGCCTTTGACGAAGATTCTTTGCACACTCACCGAACGCACCCACGCCCGGCAGCACAATCGCGTCGGCCGAGGACAAAACCGCGGATTCCATCGATACAGCAATTTTCCGGTACCCAAGCGAACAGATTGCGTTTTCAATTGAGCGGATATTTCCGACTCCATAATCCACAATAACGATACTTGGCTGACTCATAGACCATAGCCCACTTTGAAACGAGCAGTGTATTTTCCGTCTCTCTCTCTGCAGAACAAATCTCTATTAACTGTCCGATCAACCTGCTCCCAGAACTGAGACACATCGATTCCAATGTACTTGCAGAAACTATCAACGTACCTGTCGCTGCACTTTCCATCATATTTTTCACAGATTTCAATCGCCTCTTCTCTGGACATCAGTCCATTCCGTATGTCCTCATTCACGTAATCCGTGATTCGTCCAAAGCCGAATTTGTAATACTTAATCATCTGGTTAATTGTGACCCAGTCTTCGTCCAGTGACGTGATTCCAAGCAGATCACCAATCTCCAGCGGGCTTTCGCTTCGAACCTCGAGGCCACGCAGAGCAGAAAACATCCCGTTATTCCGAAGCGACCAATCCTTCCAGAAATATCCGAGAAAAACAATTCTTAACTTAGCTTTTTCCATTTCTGACTGCTCAGGGTATGCGTATTGAAGTACGTCCTGACTCCTGATTTCGTCGCTGAGCAGCCATGTGACATCTCCACCACCCAATGTGTTCATGTTTCTAAGATTGTTTCCGTCACTCCCAGACGAGCCCATTATATTAAGATCGCCTAGTTGCAACGCAGCATTCTCGCCCCACCAGATTAATGGAATCTGGTAGGCAATCGCAAGCCGCGGAACACTGCTGAACAGTGCGAGTTCGGTTGATTTCGCCCAGTTTGAAAACTGAAAAAAACCCTTTCGCATCAAAGTTCGCCACAGTTGTGGGGCGGGGTAGATACTGACACAGTCGAAGCCGCATCTAATCATGTTGGCGACATTGTCCGCCCCACGTTGTGTCAACTGCTCCGGGGGATAACTGAGATTCACAAGCAGGGGATTCATTCCAAGTGAGTCTCGAACAAACAGAGATTGCCTTAGACTGTCTTTGCCGCCGCTCACACCGATAATGCAGTCATATCCTGAGGACCGGTTCTGCTTTCCATAGGCCACTATTTCGTGCAGTTCTTTTTTTCGAGAATCCCAGTCAACACTGTTGAGCGACGTGTGGTAAACACACGCAGGGCAAATCCCATGTTGATTAAAGCGAATTCCCGGTCGGGTGTCCGTCTGAAGACACGTAACGCAATACTTCATGAGATTGCTCTTTTACTCACGAATCTGGACAATGCCACCGTGGGGAAGTTGACATGCTGGTGCCCACGGAGGCAGCGTGCAAAACACTGTTCTCCCTGCGCACAGAGCGATGCTCATTGCGTAGGTTTGACAGCCCGCAACCCAGCGACACTGCTCAATATCCTTCACCAGAGTTCGGTTTGAGATTCTCACGGGCACCGGAAAGAATTCATTAAGGAATCTTTCGTACTTTCCCCGCTGCTCAGATGGATGCAGTCGCAGAGTTATTTCCGCTGGCGAATTCAGATTCAGCTGATCAAGCGAGTCCCTGAAATACGTCAAAGCCTGAAACTCACCTGGCTCCGACCTTCCCCAGCCCGTCCGCATCGGCTCCAGCAGGTAGAGCAGTCGTTTGGGCGTGGAGTCTGTCAGCGGGCCAATCTGCGACACCATCCGTTCGCTGTAGGCATCCGGTTGCCTCACGATCTTCAAACCGGGAAATGCTTCCCTTGCGATGCTCTCTGCATACTCATCAACAACCCATACTTCGTCCGGAAGTAACTCCCTTCCGTTGCGGATGAATCTTTCTCGATAGTTGACCCAATGATCAAGGACCGCTATGGACCGAACACGGTGGCGGTTTGCCTCAACCCGGCCAAGATATTCCATGTCGCTGGACCAACCCGTCCCTGTTACAACAGCACTAGACACGGGGATCCAGTGGAAGCCAGCCTGAAAACCGGTGCCAGCGAAGTACTCGTTCCATATTTTAACTGCCGGACCGGACGCACTTACCCATGAGGGCTTATACCGCTGTCGCTCCACAATCGCCGCGATCTGGTTTGCGCCACCCGCATCGTTTACCACCACTCCGTACGGATGCGGAAGCTCAATCATCCCTGAAAATTCCATAATACACCAAATCCTGGGCAACTCCTTCCAACAGTTCCTGGCCTCGCCGAACAGCTTCAAGCTTCATGCCGGAACCCTCCATGATCCGCACCATCGCCACGTTGCACCTCATTGCACCAGCTGTCACCTTGCGAACGCCTACCGTACAAATCAACCAGTGCAGTAGCGTTTCCCACGCATCTCGCCCGATACCCTGCCCCCAAACTGTGCGAGCTCCCACAAGGATTCCCATATCAACTGTCTGATGGGCAGGTACAGCGTATGCCGTCATCGTTCCAACCGTCTTCCCTGAATCAGCCATCACGATCTTCAAAAACCTTGAAGGTGTGCCAGCAAAAGAACGAAGGTAGTTGCGACAGGACTGTTCAGTGTGCCGAATCAGCCGCTGATTACTGTATCGAACGACTTCGATATCGTTCAACCAGCTGATATAGTCAACAGTGATATCCTCGGGACCAAAATCCAGCAGATTGACTTTTTGACCTCTCAAGACAATGTTTTCGGGTAACATCGTACAGCCTCCGCACGCTCTAATTCACTCTACCTCAGTCGGTCGAGGCTTCCCCAGACCTTTCGGAATGCAGCGATAACCATTGACACCTCCTCGTCACTGAACGCGTATGAGCACAACCCGTATCCCATGTAGCGACTGTCGTTCAGTTCCTCCGCCACCGGGCAGATTCCTTTGTCATATTTCACCTCCCGCCGGCAAATATCGGAAGTCCATGGAAAGCCCTTCGAACCGTAGGCCTGCTTGCGCTGATAAACAGGTAGCAGGTGGATGTTCTGGTACCTGCGGGTAACCGCTACGCCTTCTGCATTCAATGCATCGACGACTCTGTCCCGCGAAACTCCAAGTGTCTGCGGATCCAGTTGCATCGCATACACATAGTACACGTGCGATCGATGACTACCTGTTACCGGCGTCTTCAGTCCAGGAAGTCCATTCAGACCAGCAGACAACTGCTCCGCTACCTCCACCCGAGACTTCACAAGGCCTGCCAGTTTTTTTAATTGTTCAATTCCAATAGCGCATTCAATCTCACCAAGACGAAAGTTGTGCCCAATCATATTCGTCAGTTCGGCCTGCCCCTTGCCGGCAACAACAACTTCTGCATGATTCCGAATCAACTGCAGTTTCTCAGCAATTGCTGAATCATTCGTGACGAGGATTCCCCCCTCGCCTGTGTGAATATGCTTGTGGTAATTCAGGCTGTATCCGCCGACATCAGCAAGTGTCCCAGCGTAACGCCCTCGGTAGACAGCACCCGGTGCCTGGGCAGTATCGGAAATCACTTTAATTCTGTGCCTCGCAGCCAGTTCCATGATCTCCTGCATATCAGCGGACTGACCAAATATGTCTGCGACGACAATCGCCTTTGTTTCGGAAGAGAGGCACTTCTCAATTGTCGCAGCGCTGATGTTGTAGGTCTCCGGATCGATGTCGGCAAACACCGGAATTCCATTCCAGTGCAGTATCGCGGTTGCAGTAGCGCTCATCGTCCATGGTGTTGTAATCACTTCATCGCCTGGCTCAATCCCGATCGCGCCGACGGCAGCTATTAGTCCCGACGTCCACGAATTGACAGTCACCGCATGTCGCACGCCAAAGTACTCAGCAGCAGCCTTTTCAAACTCGCGAACCTTTGGGCCGCCAAGGAAATCTTCGTGCCAAGCCCCGATAAACTGTGACAGCACTCCACTTCTGATCACCCGTGTCGCTGCCAACACCTCCTCCTCTCCGATCGGGTTGTACCGCCGAAACGGCCTGGAAATGAGCGGAGTTCCACCGAGAATCGCCAACTGTTCCATGTTTTATTTCCCCTCTACATTACGACTGTTCAGAAGCCCTTCAAGCAGTCGAATTGTCTCAACACCGGTGGCGGCATCACACAATTCCGAGTGCCCATCGCTGATTCCCCTGTACAGCGCATCAGCAACGTGATGCTGATACCGATTCATGTCGCCGACTATATGATCGACTGTTGAACCGAGAACTCGCTTCCTGCAGTCGAGAGGCGAAATCACTGACTCCTGCCACAGGATTACCCCACCGGTGTCATACCGCAGCCGCCCATTTGCCGCGACGACCTCGACTGTGTAATGAGAGAAGCAGTCTTCATCCGCCGCGAGGAAAACTGCTGTACCGCAGTCAAATGAAACCAGAAAATCCGGCTCTGCGTCGGAGAATTCACAAGCCCTGCCACGGCTGATCAACTGCATCTCACGCACGTGACCAAACCAGAATATCAGCAAGTCGAGAAAATGCGAGCCGCTGTGTATTGCCCCCTTCGAGTACCACACCACCGCCTTGAATGGCATTCGGATCATTGAGGCACTGATCAACTCCTTTACCTTTCTCACGCCCGGTTCTGCACGTCGCATGTAATTCACGAAAAGTACAGTCCCATTTTTTGCGCACAGATCAGCAATACGCTGCGCATCGGCCGTCGTATGTGACAAGGGTTTTTCGCATATTATCGCTTTGGGAGAGCCGTTCAAAAAGATCTCTGTAACAACCTGCAAATGCGTCTCCGTCGGCGTTGCAACGGCAATCACATCAGGAGCCAATTCTCTCAGCAAGCATGCCACAGAAGAAAATGCCGGGCAATGATAACGCTCGCAGAACCGGGATCTCTGAATCGGTGTGCTGTCCACGCCACCAAGCAGCCTGAAGCCGCCATGCATTTCAAACGCACGAGCATGACTGAGCGCATACGTTTCCCTCGGCAAGTCAAAGTCGTACTCCATCCCAATATTTCCTAACCCAACTATTGCTGCCGAGAACACCATTTGCAGCCTTTCTCCTCCCTTGTGAATTCAAAAGCTATTATGTTGAAAGAGCGAAGCACCAGGCAAAATACTCCCATGACCTCCGGAAGTGCATTAACGTCTTTTGGCTGAGAATCACACATCGAACTGGTCGGCGCTTGTGCTTTGGCCTCTCCTGACAGAGACTCTCAGTACCCTGCCAATTAAACTGTCGAAATGCTTCGGAGGCATTCCAAATCCCGGACGAATTCTCCGGATGTCATTCGCCTCAACCTCGTGTCCCGCCGGTAAATCGCGAACAAAATAAATTGACCTTCGGAAGACTCTACTGCTTTCTTCTGCTGGTTGCCGTTCGAACGTACCATCTCCCAGCGCAACCCAAGCGTCTTTCACACCCGTGCAAAGCCTCTCTAATTCGTCCGGCTCCAGCGAGAACTCGCAATCGGGTCCCTTGTCATCGCGACTGAGCGTGAAGTGCTTTTCGATCACACAGGCTCCGAGTGCAACCGCAGCAACGGACGCGGTCGTACCGAGAGTGTGGTCTGACAGCCCAGAAATTACGCCGAAGCGTTCGGCCAGTTGCGGCACCTTACGCAGGTTCGCCTGCGAAATCGGGGTGGGGTAGCTGCTGATGCAATGCAGCAGAACCAATTGACTGCAGCCGCCCTCACGAGCCGCCGTAACCGCCTCTTCAATTTCCGCCTCCGTCGCCATCCCCGTCGACATGATCATCGGTTTTCCGGTTCGGGCCACATAGCGAATGAGCGGCAGATCCACCAGCTCGAATGAAGCAATCTTATAGGCCGGCGCGTTCAGGCTCTCCAGCAGATCCACAGCCGTTTCATCAAACGGCGTGGAGAACACAGTAATTCCACGTTTTCTGGCATGTGCGAAAAGGGGCTCATGCCACTCATATGGAGTCTGCGCCCATTTATACAGATCGTAGAGCTTGAACCCGTCCCACAAACCGCCCTTGATCATGAAGTCGGGCTGATCACAGTCAATCGTAAGCGTGTCGGCTGTGTAGGTCTGCAGTTTGACTGCGTCGGCTCCACACTCACAGGCTGCATCAATCGTCCTCAATGCTCTCTCAATTGACCCATTATGATTTGCCGAAAGCTCGGCTATCACATAGGGCGAACTTTCCCGTCCAATGACTCGCCCGGAGATTTCCAGTTTCATAGTTCAAGATCTTCCTTTCCGTGCCTCACGACGCATCACCTTCAGCAGGAATTCTTCATCGCCATATTTAAAAAACACGGGAAATGCGTCATTATCTGCGATGCGAAGAAGGTTTATCTGTTTTCCCAGCGGCTCGTTCAGATCCAATTCACTGTCCTCTGGCCTGCGCTTCGGGAAATAACTTGGCTCTCCTACCTGGTCTCGGCCGTGGCTGAGGCAGTCTGGATAACCGTCAATGAATTTTTTCGCGAGTATGAATGTGGCGTGCGCTATTTTTTTTCTCCAGTCATTCACAAGATCCGTTCGATTCAGGTCGATCCACACCTGATCGTAGATTCTGCCAGCGTCGACTTTTTCTTCTGCTTCCAGCAGCGACACCGGAATGCGATCTTCCCCACCAAGAATCAGCCAGCTTGCGGGTGACCATCCTCTACCCCGCGGCAGGTCGCTGGCGTGAACGACCACGTTGTTTCGAAACTGTTCCAGTATCGCAGGCTTTACAATCTTTCCATAGCTTAGATAAAAACAGACGTCTCCGGATCGCAGCATCGCGGCGTCGTGCTCCCATGAGCAGACATGGCCCGCTGCCAGCCAGCCTGCGACCAGTTGTGCGGTGATCTCATTGATCCAGCTCGTTTTATCAGAACAAATTGCGATTCTCAGCCGACGACTTTCACTGTCCTTTCGATTGCCGATTTCCGACTCGCCCAGTCCAGTCACCACGTCCCACTTCGCTGCCGCGACAGTCACGCCGTGAGCGATTTCCAATCGCAGTGCTCTGATTGCGCAAGTGAGTATTCTGTCTTTCGTCTGCGGATCATCGGTCATCGGGTCCTGCCAACAGCAGACCTCAAATCTGTCACCCACCCATTTGAAATACACAACGGCGTGTAGAACTGTGCCGTGCGCATGGACGACATACAGATAGTCATCCGGACTACGAAGCACTTGGTAAACCCATTCAATGTGCCCGAAGAAACGGGAAGCCTGTCGCTGCGCGGCATAAGTAATTTGGCATTTTAATAACTGAACGACTTTCTTGGCGTCCGAGACACACGCACGCCTTGCAGCAGGGACTCCACTGTTCCCCATCAGCAGTTTGTCTGCCACCCGACCTGCCCCTAGTCCATCAACCTCGGCGTTTTCAGTATTTTCTTCCGCAATCCTGTCGTTGCACTTCTTCAAATGCTGATCTATCGCCATCGCTATTGACTGAACATCCACATTCGAAAAGTCGCCCAGCCAATTGATCAGTGACCTGCGGTGCAACTCTTTTGCGGTCGCCGTTTGATTTGCAGCCAGTGTTACGACTATGGCCGGTAACCTCAGGCAGAGGCGTTCCCACGAGGTTGCCCCCCCCGCCCCGACAGCCAGATCTGCGCTGACCATCAATGGCGCAAGGCTGGGAAGGTTTCCGTAAAGATGAATATTGTCGTGCCCCTGAATCTGTTGTCTGATCACCTCGCCCTGCGCGCCCTGCGAATTGACTACGACATCCAACCGGACCGAAGGCTGTTGAATCCGCAGAAAGGCTTCAATGGTGCGACCGGTCAGGTTTTGATGATCCGCACCCCCGAAATACACAAGGATCCTTTGCACTGGGCCAAGACGAGGTGGCGTTCGCGGGTGCAGGTCACCATAGATTGGCTGCAGCAACGCATACTCAGGCCCCAGCAGTCGCGCACACCCAGCAGGCAGCAAACCGTCGTACCTCGTCTCCAAATCGGCCACCAGATTCTGGTCAAGCAGCAGGTCGCACTGATGACGCCGGTCTGCGAGGTCGTCGATGACCATCAGACGCCGGCAATGCGACTTCAACTGCGTTTCCCAGCGGGCATCGATGGCATAATGATCTACCACCAGCCAGTCAGGGATTGTTCCAGCCAGCGAGTCAATAGTTTCGGCGGCGTCCTGAGACCAGTGAGTTCCCAGCCAGTCAGCATGGACCAGCACTGGTTCATGAACCTCAGCAGTGTTGTGATTCACCGTGGCCAGACGCACGACCGGGAATCCACGCGACTCGATCAAATGAATCAGATTCCCCACGTGTTCACGACAGATGAACCGACAGGCAACGCGGTGCCTGCGCAGTTCTTCCGCCAGGGTCAGACAACGCATCACGTGTCCCGAACCTATCATTCCCGCGGCATCAACGCGGAAAACGATGTGCTGCATGGCGGAATCAACCTGATGCATACGCCTGCCTGTGCTGTTCTTTTCCCAATCTGCCTGACTGCTTGCTGAACCCAGACAGGCGGTTCTGTTGCGGTCAACCCGAATTTGCCAACAGACGAAGCCGCTCTGCTCGAGCCCAATCTTCGTGAGTATCGATATCCACTACCCGTGAGGCCGGAATAATCAGAGCCCGGGCTTTTCCATGAATCCTGTCACACGACTGCCATGCCGGCGACGAACCCCAGTAAAACTGGCCTGCGTCATAGTAAGCCGGCTCAAGATCCTGTGTGCGGGTCAGAGCGAATTCCGGGTAGAACGGTGTAATGCGACCATCACTCTCTCTGCGCAGAGCCCGCTGAACAGCAGAGGGAAACTCGGTGACGGGAAAGACAAATCCATCGCGGGACTCCTGCAGTACCGTCAGGCCTGCCTGCAGATCCTTGGTTTCGATGAACGGAACACAGGCGTAAATGCAGCACACAAATTCATAACTGTGCCCCCCTGCTTCGCATTCGTTAATCGCATGGCGTACGACAGGCACAGTCGGAGTATGATCGTCCGCCAGTTCCAGTGGTCGCAGGAAGGGAACTTCAGCACCAAAAGCGATCGACGTGTCCCTGATCTCGAGGTCGTCTGTACTGACGATCACGCGATTGAACAATTGACTTGCAATCGCCGCTTCGATCGCCCATGCGATCATCGGCTTGCCGGCAAATGGTCGGATATTTTTTCGCGGAATACGTTTGCTGCCACCGCGAGCTGGTATGACGCACAGATTCATACTGCCAGTGCCTTCTTCAGTGCGGTTAACACGTATTGCACCTGCACATCGGACAGCCCACTGTACATTGGCAGGCTGATACACTCCCGGTGATACAATTCAGCCTCCGGGCAATAGCCCCCTGAGAATCCCAGTGCCTGGTAGTATGGCTGACGATACACCGGTATGTAGTGCAGGTTGACAGCGATGTCTGCTGCCTTCAGGAAATCGAAGACCTGCCGCTGGCTGCGGCCGCACAGTGATTCTCGGATGCGAATCGGGTACAGATGATAACTGGAGCGAATCTGCGGCAGTTGCATTTGACTGATCACAGGCAGACTGCGTAATTCGTGGTCGTACATTTTTGCGATTTCGTGGCGACGATTGACGAACTGATCCAGTCGCCGCAATTGGCTCAGCCCCAGCGCCGCCTGAAAATCGGTCATCCGATAGTTGTAGCCCAGTTCAATCTGCTGATAGTTCCAGATCTCATCAACAGGACGCGATTGCATCAATTCCCGCCGATTCGTGATCCCGTGTGTCCTGAATTGCCTCATCCGCTCGGCAAGATTCGCATCATTTGCCAGCGCCATGCCACCTTCACCGGTGGTGATGATTTTGACGGGATGAAAGCTGAACACTGTGATGTCACTGTACAGACCAGATCCGACACAGGAATTCCAACCGGAAGCGCCGATTGCGTGGGACGCATCTTCAATGACCTGAAAGCCGTACTTGTGACGCAACCGATGTACTGCCGGCATATCGCACGGCTGACCGGCAAAGTGGACCGGGATCACGACTTTGGGAAGCTTCCCTGAGCCTGCTGCTGACTTGAGTTTCTGCTCGAGACATCCAATTGACATGTTGAATGTCTGAGCGTCAATATCCACGAAGTCCACCGACGCACCACAGTACAGTGCGCAATTGGCACTGGCCACGAACGTGTTGGGAGAAGTCCAGACGGTGTCACCCGGCCCGACTCCAAGGGCGAGGCAAGCAATGTGCAGAGCGGCAGTCGCACTATTAACGGCGACGGCGTCTTTGGCCCCAGCGTACGCTGCCACCGCCTGCTCAAACCGGGGCACAGCCGGCCCCTGAGTCAGCCAGTCCGATCGCAGCACATCCACAACCGCCTGGATGTCGGCTTCGCTGATGTCCTGACGGCCGTAAGGTATCATTGGCTGCAACCCCGAGCTCATCGTACTGTCACACCTTGAACGAGGAATCAACATGCTCCACAATCAATCGACGCAATGCCTCTACTGTGAGCCAGTCCGTATTC
>Ga0255093_1000718_pt1 | contig 13992 bp, 9 predicted proteins | sample Colum_Law_RepA_8_2_FD_188437 | JGI IMG/M metagenome (GOLD analysis project Ga0255093, IMG submission 188437) | Freshwater microbial communities from Columbia River, Oregon, United States - Colum_Law_RepA_8d | ecosystem: Environmental > Aquatic > Freshwater > River | place: USA: Oregon | collected...
CCGGCAGGCCGGTGCGGATGCTGCCGTGGTGGTCCCACGTCTGGTTGCCCGTGTAGAGCTGCACGAAGCGCACGCCACGCTCGACGAGCCGCCGCGCGATGAGGCAGCGCGTGCCGAACTCCGCCGTGGCCGGCACATCAATGCCGTAGAGCGCCTTCGTCGCCGCGCTCTCGCCGGTGATGTCCATGGCCTCCTTCGCGGCGGTCTGCATCTTCGCGGCCAGCTCGTAGCTCGCGATGCGCGCCTGCAAATCCGTCTCGCCCGGATGCTCGCGGAGATGGTCGCGGTTCAGCTTGTCGAGGAACGAAAGGTAGTTCTCCTGCGCCGTGCCGCGCAGGTGCGGCGGCGGGTCTAGGTTCGGGATGCGCGGCTCCCTGGAGCGGACGGCGGTGCCCTGGAAGAGCGAGGGAAGCCAGCCGTTCTCCCAATTCGCCACGCCCAACACAGGCAAGCCGCGCGGGTCGGTGAGCGCCATGAACGCTGGCAGGTTGCTCGTCTCCGCGCCGAGCGCGTAGGTAAGCCAGCTCCCGAGCGTTGGCCGGCCGCCGAGGACGCGGCCGTTTTGCAGCGCGTAGATGGACTGGCCGTGGTTGTTGACGCCCGTGTGCATCCCGCGCAGGAGGCAAACGTCGTCCACGATGCCGGCGAAGTGCGGTAGCAACTCACTGACATCCATGCCGCACTGGCCGTGTTTCTGAAACTTCCACGGGCTGGCGAGCACCTTGGGGCTGGCTTGCGCGGCGTTGTCGAACTTGATTTCGCCGGGGAACTTCTGGCCGTCCAGCTTGTCGAGCGCGGGCTTGGGGTCGAACAAATCCATGTGGCTCGGACCGCCCTGCATGAACATGGAAATCATCGCCTTCGCGCGCGACTCGAAGTGCGGGCGGCGCGGCAGCAGGTCGAAGCTCTTCGGGTCGAGGTCAGGCTTGGGCGGCTGGGCGATCAGGTTGTCCTGCTTCAGCAGCCAAGCAAGCGCGACCGAGCCAAGGCCGAAGCCGGATTGCGCCAAGAAGTGGCGGCGGGAATTGCAGGCGGTGTTAGCTTTCATGATTTGGCCCGCGAAATACGCGAAACAGCGCGAAAATGTTTCAGGTCCACAGATTCGGGTGATTTGACGGAGTTGCGGGTGTTGGCGATTCGCTCCCATTCCAAGAGCGGGGAGTGGCCGAAGTTGACCAGCAGACCGAGCTGAAAGCCCGTGGCGTTGAGATAATTCAGCACCTGTGCGCGATGCTCGTCGGTCAGATGGGAGACCGCCTTGAGTTCGAGGATGATTTTCGACCAGCAAACGAAGTCCGGCTCGTAGCCCTGCTTCAACTTCTGGCCGCGATACTCCAGCGAAAGCTCCGGCTTGGAGACAGCGGGAATGCTCAGATGAGCGAGCTCGATCTCCATGCACTCGTGATACACCTGCTCCAAGAACCCGGAGCCCTTGTCCCTGTAAACCGCGAAGCACCCACCCATGACCGCATAGCACTCGTCCTTGAAAATGAGGTCGACTGGCTCGCCTTTCATTTAGCGTCTTTTCGCGTGTTTCGCGGGCCACTCACTCCACGTAGAGGAAACGGTTCGCAGTCAGCAGGGCCTGACAGAGGCTCGTGAGCGCGTGGTCATCAGCGTTTGCGGGCGGAGGTTCCTTGCCCTTCGCGACCGGCGCGGCCTTCGGAGCGTTCGCCGTGAAGTGGGCGCGCTGTTTGCCGAGGAAGGCGAGCGCGTCGGTGATTTCCGTGCTGTTCGGGCGGCGGCAGAAGGCGAGCTGCCAAGCGCGCGACACCTTGGATTCATCGGTCGAGTCGCCGGCTTCCTTCGCCACGCGCTCGGCGAAGAACTTGGCCTGCGCGAGTGCGAACTCGCCGTTCATCAGCGCGAGCGACTGCGGGGCGACGGTCGAGGCGTTGCGCAGTTCACAGTTCGGCTCCATCCGCGGCGCGTCGAAGGTTTCCATCAGGCCGAGCGGCTTGCTGCGGCGCATCTGCACGTAAAGGCTGCGGCGGAACTCCTCGCCGTTCAACCCCACAAACTTTCCGCTGGGCCGACCTGCGGTGTCGTCGGTGTTGATGCCCACGACGACCTGCCCGGTCTCGTCGGTCATGATGGGCACGGGCGCGCTGCCGGCCTTCGGGTTCAACTTGCCGCTCACGAAGAGCTGCGCGTCGCGAAGCTGCTCGGCGTCGAGGCGGCGGATGGGGTAGCGCCAGAGGAGCTTGTTGTCCGGGTCTTTGGAATTCGAGATGCGGAACTCGGCATTCGAGAGCTGTGATGTCTGCCGATACGCCGCGCTGGTCATGATGACCTTGTGCAACTTCTTTAAGCTCCACCCCTGCGCCACGAACTCGCTCGCCAGCCAGTCGAGCAATTCCGGGTGCGTGGGCCGCTCGCCCAGCGTGCCGAAGTCCGACGGCGATGCCACGATGCCGCGCCCGAAGTGGTGCATCCAGATGCGATTCACCAGCACGCGGGACGTGAGTGGATGCTGGCCGTCCGTGAGCGCGCGCGCGTAGGCGAGGCGGCGGCCACTGGTCGGCAGCGCCGCGTCCTTCTCCGGCAGGTCCACGGGCCGCAGCGATGCGAGGATGGTCAAATCGCCCGGCTTGAGCTGTTGCTTCGGCTGGTCGGGGTCGCCGCGATGGAAGAGAAACGTCGGCGCGGGGCCGTCCTTCGCCGCCGTCTCGTTGAAGACGGGGATGAACTGCTCTGCCGGCTTCTTCTCGCGAATCTTCGCTGCCTCGTCCGCCTGCTTCTTCAGCTCGTCGGCCTTCTTCTGCTCGTAGAGATATAGCGAGCCAGGACTGAGCTGCATCACGGTGGGATGCTCCTTGAGCAGCTTCACCTGCGCGGGCGTGCGCTTGGCGACGACGGTTTTGTAAGCCTCGCGCAGAGGCGCGCGCAGTTCCTCGGGCCGCTTCAACAATTCCTTCTCCAGCACCTCGCTGATGAAGTCTTCCTGTTTTTTTAGGCGCGCGTCCTCGATGACCTTCGCCTCTTTCTCCACTTCGGCGGCCTTCGCCCGGGCTTCATCCGACATCAACGAGACCAGCCGCGCGTTGGGCGTGCGCCAGGTGCGCAGGTCGAAGCCCGGCTCGAACACCGCGCGCATCCGGTAGTAGTCCGCCTGCGGAATCGGGTCGTGCTTGTGGTTGTGGCACTGCGCGCAACCGACCGTCACGCCGAGCAGCGAGCTGGACACGACCTTGATGGTGTCTGCCACCACCGCGTTGCGCGCGACCTTCTGCTCGACGCCCGCGTTCGCCGTGCCGTCGGGAGCCATGCGGAGAAAGCCGGTGGCGGTGAGCTTGTCCACCTCGGCGGGGGAAAGATTCTTGTGCGGCAGCTTCACCAACTCGTCGCCCGCGAGCTGCTCGACGATGAACTCGTTGAACGGCTTGTCCGCGTTGAGCGAGCGGATGACGTAGTCGCGATACTGCCAAGCCCACTTGCGCTCGGTGTCCGCATCCGTGTAGCCGTCGGAATCCGCGTAGCCCGCGATGTCGAGCCAGTGCCGCCCCCAACGCTCGCCGTAATGTGGCGACGCGAGCAGGCGGTCGAGCAGCTTCTCGTAGGCATCGGGCAAAGTGTCCTTCTCGAAGGCCTCGACCTCAGCCAGCGACGGCGGCAAGCCCAGGAGGTCAAAGCTTGCGCGGCGGATGAGCGTGGCGCGGTCGGCGGGCGGGGAGAACGTGAGTTTGGCACCGGCGAGTTTCTGGCCGATGAAGGCGTCAATCGGAGAGTAATTAGTAATTGGTGAGCCAGCCTGGCCGCGTGCGCCACCGGACTGATTACCAATTACATCCTTACTAATCAGTGGCACCGCCGGTCGCCTCACCGGCTGAAACGCCCAATGCGCCCGCTCCTCCGGGGTGAACTCATCCGCCGCGCCCGGCTTGGCTGGCTCTGCCCGCGCGACCTTTGCGCCGCCCGCAATCCATTGGCGGAGCAGCTCGACCTTCTCCGGCGGCAGCTTCTTGCCCTCGCCCTTGGGCATCTCGCCGTCGCGGACCATGGTGAAGAGCAGGCTTTTCTCCGGTTTGCCGGGAACGATGGCCGCCCCCTGCTCGCCGCCTTTGGCAATGAGATGCCGCAGCCGGACGTCGAGGCCGCCCTTGGTCTTGCCTTCCTCGCCGTGGCAGTGAAAGCAATTCGCCTTGAGGATGGGCCGGATGTCCTTCTCGAACGTCAGCGGGCCGGTCGCGGCGGTCTTTGCGGCGGGCGCTGCCATGAGTGAACTCGCAGCCATAACGGCGGCTACAGAAAGCACGCTCCGGAGGCACTCACGCGATGATTTGGCGACGCTGAACACGCTTTAGCAGACTGCCCGTTTGATTAGTCAATTCACCCGCCCGCTTGACACTTCGCCGTCCCGCGACAACCTCCTTCGGTGCACTTCAATCGCCGCAAAGTCCTGATTGCCGGAGGCGTCGCCGCTGCGGGCGTCGCGGGCGGCTGGTGGTGGCTGCGCAGTTCGAATGTCTGGGCCGCGCGCTTTCTGCGCGAGCGCGTCCGCGAGGCGGAACGGGACATCGCGCCCGCGCCGCACAAACCCGCGCCCGCCGGTTGGGACGCGAACGCCATCACGCTCGCGTGGCTCGGGCACACCACGGTGCTGCTCAACTTCCACGGCCTCACCATCCTCACCGACCCCGCACTCGGCAACCGCATCGGCCTTGGGCTGGGTCTCGGCACACTCGGGCCGAAGCGCTTCATCGCGCCCGCGCTGCGAGTGAACGAACTGCCGCCCATTGACGTGGCGCTGCTCTCGCACGCGCACCTCGACCACATGGACATGCCGACCTTGAGCCGGCTGCCCGGGAAGCCGCTCGTGGTTTCCGCGCACGCGACGGCGGACATCTTCGGCCCGAAACGCTACGCCGAAACGCACGAGTTGCGCTGGGGCGAACACGTCACCTTGCGCACGGCGAAGGGCGAATTGCGCATCGAAGCCATCGAGGTGAAGCACTGGGGCGCACGGTGGCGCACTGATACGCAGCGCGGCTACAACGGTTATATCCTCCGTCGCGAAGGCCGCGCACTGCTCTTCGGCGGCGACACAGCGAACACGGAGAGTTTTGCGGCGCTGCGGAGTCGCGGGCCGTTCGATGCGGCCATCATGCCCATCGGAGCGTATCGCCCTTGGGTGCGCAGTCATTGCACTCCGGAGGAAGCGCTTGCGATGGCGGACGCGGCGGGAGCGCGGCACATCGTCCCCGTGCATCACGCGACGTTCAAACTTAGCGACGAGCCGATGAACGAACCCATCGAACGCATACAGGCCGTGCTGGCGAAGGAGGCGAACCGGCTGGCGCTCAAGGAAGTGGGGCAGACGTTTCGCCTCCGCTCGTAGGAGATGGCGTGAGGCGTCTCCTGCGTTCAGTCAGGCGGCGAAAAGGAAATCACGGCCTTCGACAAAGCCGCGTTGCCCCAGGCGAGCGCGGCAATCCTCGCGCGCACCGCGCTTGGCGACGTAGCCGAGGATGAAGGCACCCGGCGGAATCTGCTCCGGCGCGAGGACGAGGTGTCCGGCCCGCGAGCGGCCCAGCTTGTTGGGATCAATGTCCACGTAGGCCGTGACAGTGATGCCGTTGGCTTCCAGTAACTTCACGCGCTTGCGCGTCAACCGGCCCGCGCCCCAGGCGAGGAGCTTGCGGTCGGATGGGATATTTGCGTGCAACCAGCGGGCGAGATGCTCCGCCTTCAATCTGTAAAACGACTCCACGTTGTAACGCGGGTCGGTGCGGGAAAGGCGGGCAGGCAGATCGTGCCAGCGAAGCAGCACGCGCGGAGTTTTCGCCATGCGCACGTCGGCCGCGAGCCAACGCAGCCACAGCTCGTAATCCTCGGGGAAGTCGCCCTCGCGGTAGTTGCCATGCCGCGCGACCAACTCGCGCCGGAACATCACGCTCGGATGCGCGAAGGGCGACTCAACGAAACGGTTCAGGCTGATTTGCTCCGGCGAGATGATGGTGTTCAGCCAGTCCACATGCAGCGCGTAGCCCTGGCTGACCGCGCGGTCCCCCGCGAATTCCACGAGGGAGCCGACAACCCCAATATCTGGCTGCGCGTCGAGCAGTGCCACTTGCTCCGCGAGCCGTTCGGGCAGCGACTCATCATCCGCATCCATTCGCGCGATGAACTCGCCGCGCGCTGTGGCCAGGCCGTGATTCAAGGCGGCAACAATCCCGCCATGTGGCTGCGAGATGACTTTCATCCTCGGCTCTCCAGCCGCTTGCGCCCGCAACCACTCCGTCGTCCCGTCCATCGAGCCGTCGTCCACCACGAGCAGCTCCCAGTCGGTGAACGTCTGCGCGCGGATGCTGGCGACGGCGCGGGGCAGGGTGGCCAGCGCGTTGAAAGCCGGGAGCAAGACGCTGATGCGGGGCAAGGGCACGACGGAAGTCAAACGCTCCGAAGCGCAGGTGTCCAACCTGCGCGTTCAGCATTTAGCGGCTCTTCGCAGGTTGGACACCTGCGCTCCGAACAACTACGCCGCGTGGGCGTAGGTCAGGTCGCGCTTCGGGTCCACGCCCCAGCGCTGGGCGACAGCTTCCAACTCGGGCGTCAGCGGCCATTGGTCGGGCTGGGCTTCGCCGGTAAACTCCGGGTGGCCGCCCTTCAAGTGCATGCAGCCCTTGTTGTCACCAATGCGCCGTATGGTCTCGCACTCGTCAGCCGTCAGCTTGAGGTCGGGCAGGGTGGCCATCTCATCAATCTTCGATTCGATGAGCTTCGTGTTCGGACCGACTTCCTGGATGAAAGTGGGGATGACGCTCTTGACTGCGGTCTGGCTGAGGGTCCAGAGACAGGCGAGTTGCAGCATCGTGATGCCGTATTTCTGCGCAATGGGGCGCATCTGCTCAATCTTCGCGTTGCCCGCCTCGACCCAGCCAGCGGGCCGGAACGTGCGGTGGTCGCCGTGACCGACCTCGTGCCCGGGCTTCACGTCGTCGTGGAACAACCCGCCGTAATCCACCACGCGCGCGATTAGCTTCACGCCGTTCTTCTCGGCAGCCGGCAGGACGTAACCGCCGGGCCAAGGCTCCATCGGACCGAGAATAATCATCGCCTCGTCCACGAGACCGCTGAAGCGCTCGAAGCACTGGATGATGTCGAGCGAGAAGCCGTTCGCCGGTCCGGGCGCGATACCGAGTCGGCTGGTGAGCTTGGCGCTTTTGAGCGCTTCCATGCCCTTCCAGGCGATGTCGTTCGAGTAGCCGATGGAGTCGGGGTTGTGGAGCAGCAGCGCGTCGAAGCGGTCGGTGCCGATGCGTTCGAGCGACTTTTCGGCGGCCATGCGGAGGTAGCCGGCGTATTGGTCGGGCTTGCGGAGGCGCGCGTCGGTGAAGCGCAGGAAGCCCTTCGCGCCGTCGCGTTTGCCGGGATAAATGTCGTGGCCGATGATGCCGATGAGGCAGTAGCTGTCGCGGGGAATGCCTTGCAAGGCACGCCCCAGCATCGTGTCCGCCTCGCCGTTGCTGTAAACGTCCGCGGTCATGAAGGTGCGGATGCCCTTCTCGTAGGCGCGGCGGATGCAGGCGAGGTAGCGCTCCTCGCTGAGGGCCTCGCCGAAGTGCATGTAGCGCCCCCCGCTCCAGGTGCCGTAGGCAGTGCGTGTCAGTTCCATAATCTAAAGGTGTTTTGTTTTGCGTTCATCGCGACGGTCCGCCGCCGGTTGAAATTCGCACGGCGAAACTGTCTGCCGGGAATGGACGTGATTGCAAGGCGCAAGGCAGAACGGGAATTGGCGTGGAGTGGACGCGAATTGACGGAGCGCCGATCTCCAACCGGCACCAGTCGCGCTCCGAACTCATCGGCCCCAACTGCGACCGAACGTGCGGCCGCCTGGAGGACGAGGGCCTCCGGGACGGTTCCCGCTCCGCGGGCGTGGGCTTGCAGGGCGCGCACCTGGCTCGGGAGCGAAGCCGCTCTGCCAACTGTCTTCGCGGTGAAGCGGGTGCTGTGAGCGCTGCGGTTGCTGTTGAGAACGCTGCGGCTGGTGGGAGCCCCGCTGCTGCGAACGGTTCTGCTGCTGCGGGCGGGCGTGTTGTCCTTGGCCCTGCCTGCGGTGCTGGCCCACATCGCCAGCCGTCCGGACTTCCGGACGGTCGGTGTAATCAAATCCCTCCGCGTGCTTGCGGACCAGTCCGCGCCCGATGAAACGCTCTAGGGACCGCAGCTCACCGTGGTCCTCCGGCGTCACGAAGCTGATGGCGTCGCCAATTGCCTGTGCCCGGCCAGTGCGGCCGATGCGGTGGACGTAATCCTCCGCGTGCATCGGAAAGTCGAAATTCACGACGTGCGAGATGCCATCCACGTCAATGCCCCGGGCGGCGATGTCCGTGGCCACCAGCACACGCACCGCGCCGGACTTGAAGTCGCGCAGCGCGCGGAGCCGCTGGGCCTGCGAGCGGTTTGAGTGCAGTGTCGCCGTGGTGATGCCATGGGATTCCAACTGGCGCGCCAGCCGGTCGGCGGAATGCTTCATGCGGACGAAGACCAGCACCATGTTCATGGTTGGCTCGCCAAGCAGGTGGACGAGCAGGGCCACCTTGCGCGAGCGCGGAATTTCGTAGGCCCACTGCGTGACGGTCTCGGCCGGATTCGAGCGGCGGCCAATCTGGACCAGCTTGGGCGAATGCTGGAACTCATGAGTCAGGGCCTCGATCTCCCGCGACAGGGTGGCGGAGAAGAGCAGCGTCTGCCGCTGCTTCGGCAGCGAGCGGACGATCTGCCGGATGGAGGGCAGGAAGCCCATGTCCAGCATGCGATCCGCCTCGTCGAGCACGAGAAACTCCAGGCCGGAGAAATCCGCGCATCGCCGGCCCATCAGATCCAGAAGCCGCCCCGGGGTGGCGACAACGATCTCCGTTCCCTCGCGCAACGCACGGATCTGCGGGGTTTCGCCAACGCCGCCGAAGACCGTCGCCATGCGCAGCGAAAGATGCTTCCCGTAGGCACGGATATTTTCCTCGATTTGCACGACCAGCTCGCGCGTCGGGGCGAGCACCAGCACCCGCGTGCCCCGACCGCGTCCGGCAGCCGCCACCAGTTTGGTCAGGATCGGCAGGGTAAAAGCGGCGGTCTTGCCCGTGCCCGTCTGGGCGATGCCGATGAGGTCGTGGTTGCCAAGAATCTGCGGGATGGCGGCCGACTGAATGGGCGTGGGCTCGGTGTAACCAGCTTCCGCGATGGCGCGGAGGATGCGGGCGTCGAGGTTTAATGCGTTAAACGACATAGAGCTTGGCAGCATGCCTCAAGGCTGCGTTCTGAGGCGAACTAAATTTATGGACGAGAAGGAGGCGCAGTGAACTCGCGCCAGCGTTCTGGACTGCGCCAGTCCTCGGCGCTCTGGCGCTTGGTCAGCGCGGGTTGAGCGGGCGAGCACAGAAACGGCGGCGGAGAGCCGCCGCACTACAAGGCGCTGACGCGACTTCATTTCCCCCATCACTCCGCACCCCACCGCGCGAGCCGCTGACGCAGCTTCTTCACGTGGGAAAACTTCGGTGTGATGGGCGGAAAGTCGGTCAGCAACTGCTCCACGGTGGGCACCGCGCCCCACGCTGTCACGGTGAACATCTCGAAGGCGTGCTGCGACTTGAAGCCGAGTTCGTGGTTCTGGCGCAGGAAGCGCGCGCGCAGCACCGCCTTCCACTCCTCGCGGCTTTGCGGCGCGGCCATCTTGTGCCGGCCCACCCACGGAATCCACTCGACGATTTGCGACTGGTGGCACCACGTCATGTCGCAGATGGCCTCGAACGCCGCCTCCACGTCCACCGCCAGGTCGTGCGCGTTCTCGCCAAACTGGTAGGTGTCGTAGGTGTTCAGGATGACCGGCACCTTGACCTGGGTGGACTGCGTCTCGTCCGCTGGATACTCGGGGGTGAAGGCGTGCGGGACGTTGATCATGTAGGCCACCTCGCGCACTGCGGTCGCCACCGCGACATGATCCACATGAATCCCCGCACGCGGGTCGCTCGCGACGGGCGGGCAGAAAATGTAATCCGGCTCGAAGTCGCGAATCGCCTTCCACAGTGCGGCCAGCAAATCCGTCGTCACCCGCAGGCACGCTTCGCGCGGAATCTGCCCGTTCGGCAGGCGCAGTGGCTCGAACTGAAACCCGCCAATCGCCGCCGCCGCCGCCTGCTCGCGCAGTCGCAGCGCGCCCGTCTCCTCGCGCGTGCGGAAGTGGTGCCCGGCCTTGCCGTCGGTGCAGACGACCACCTTCGCCGTGAAATCTGCGCCTAGCTTGCGCCGCCACAGCTCGAACGTCCCGGCGGCGGTGAACTCGTAGTCGTCGTGGTGCGCGTGCAAAAAGAGAACCTTCATAATTAGCGCCGCCAGCTTGGGCTGACTTTTTCGTGCTGGGAAGCCCTGACCGCTGGTCCGGATCGCAGGCCGTGTGGATGGACTTTTCCTCGCCTTGTGCCAGCGGCTCCCGTATCCAGACGGCCATGCACCTGCTCGCGCGGATTGCCACGTTGAATCTCCTCGTCGCCGCCACGGCCGCTTTTGCCGCTGACTGGCCGCAGTATCTTGGCCCGACGCGCAACGCGACTTACGCCGGCAACGATCTGGCGGACAACTGGCCAAAGGAGGGCCCCGCGTTGTTGTGGCAGAAAAAAGTCGGTTCTGGCTGGGCGGGACCGGTTGTCGCGGGTGGCAAAGTCCTGCTGTTCCACCGCGTTGCCAGCCAGGAAATCGTCGAGTGCCTTGATGCCCTGACCGGCAAGGAGCATTGGCGGCAAGCCTTTCCCACCGCTTATGTGGATGGCTTTGGCTTCGACAATGGCCCGCGCGCCACGCCCTGCGTTGCGGACGGACGCATCTTCGTTCTGGGAGCCAACGGCAACCTGCACGCGCTGGACTTCACCACGGGCAAGCCATTGTGGAGCGTGGATGCCCGCGCGGATTTTGGCGCGGAGAAGGGCTACTTCGGCTTCGGTTCCTCGCCGCTCGTGGAGGGCAAACTGCTGCTGGTGAACCTGGGCGGGAAGGATGGCGCGGGGATTGTCGCCTTCGACACCACCAGCGGCAAATTCGAGTGGAAGACCAACGATGAGGAGGCCAGTTATTCTTCGCCGGTGGCGGCCACGCTCGGCGGCGCACGTCACGTTTTCTTTTTCACGCGGCACCATCTCGTCTCGGTCGATCCCAGCAGCGGCAAGCCCCGGTTCACTTTCCCGTGGGGACCGAAGATGCAGGCGTCGGTCAGCGCCGCCGTGCCCGTCGTTAGCGGCGACACCGTGTTCATCTCCGCCGGCTACGGCGCGGGCGCGGCAGCGTTGCGCGTGAAGCCTGGGGGCGTGGAGAAGCTCTGGACCGGCGAGGACCAGCTCACCGCGCAATACGTCACCCCCGTTTTGCGGGATGGTTTCCTCTATGGTTTCGAGGGCCGCGTGGACACCGGTCCCAAGCCGGAGCTGCGTTGTGTGGAACTCGCCACGGGCAAGGTCCGCTGGAGCACGGACAAGGTCGCGCACGGCGGCATCCTCCTGGCCGGTCGTAGCGTGTTGATCACCACCGACCGCGGTGAGTTGGTGCGGGTGGTTGCCGAGCCGGCCGGCTTTCAGGAAACGGGGCGCGCCCAAATCCTCGGTTTTGAAGGTCGAGCCCAGCCCGCCCTCGCCAATGGCCTCCTCTTCGCGCGCGACAAGGGCAAGCTGGTGGCGGTGGATTTGCGGCGGAAGTAGCTGCGGAACGGGGGGCTCGCTTGCCCGTCCAGGTGCGGGTGTTTTTGCGGTTGAACCCCTCGGCTACCGGCGTAGCCTGCGACCATGAAAGCCACCGTTCGTTCTTCGTGTCCAGCCATCCTCCCTGTCCTGTTTGCCCTTTGCACTGCGCTGGCCTTGCCCGCTTTGGCAGAAAAGCAAAAATCCACCGACCTCGCCGGCTTCCCGCTGTTGTGGTCGGCGAAGAAGACGCCGCTTGCCGGACCGTTCATTCCCGGCCTGAACGCCGCGTTGCTGCTCTCCGATGAGCAGAAGGGGAAGCTCATCTCCGCGCGCGAGGAAATCCTGCAAAACGAAAAGATCCAGCAGCTCGGCGCAAAGGTGAAGTCGAACCCCAACGCAACCGAAGCCGAGAGGGATGCCGTCCAGCAGGCTCAGGCACAGGCACGCGACCAGTTCAAGGCGCGCGTGGAGTCCATCCTCACCGCCGGGCAGCGCACGCTGGTCGAACAGCTCAACACAGTTTTTGACGAGTCGCTCACCGCCGCCCAGGAGGCCTACCGTGGTCAGATCGAACAGGTGACCAAGACCGACAAAGCCCGTCTGGAGGAGTTGCGCCGGGAGGTGCGGGAAACTGCGGTGAAGAATTTTAAGACGAGATTGGAGGGAATGCTCACCAAGGACCAGTGGACCGCCCTCTCCAAAGCCGCCGCCGAGGAGGAGGCCGTCGCCAAGAACGCGGTGAAAGTGAAAAAGCTCTGACGCCTGTGCCGGCGGTTTTCAACCGCCGTCCGTTGGGAGCAGCAGTTCGAGGCAGCCCCGAGCAGTCCAACTGCAACGCGGCGATTGCAAATCGCCGGCACGGGCTTACGCCGCTTCCCACTGCTTCGCGCGCTCCAGCGCCTTGTCCCAGCCGGAAGTGAGCCGCTTGCGCTCGCTGCCTTTCATCCCAGCGGCGAAGCGCCGGTCCACCTGCCACTGCGCGGCGATTTCCTGCTGGTCCTTCCAGTAACCGACGGCGAGGCCCGCGAGATACGCCGCGCCGAGCGCGGTGGTCTCCGAGACGCGCGGGCGCACGACAGGCACGCCGAGGAGGTCGGACTGGAACTGCATGAGCAAGTTGTTCGTGCTCGCGCCACCGTCCACGCGGAGTTCCTTCAACTTGATTTTCGCGTCGGCTTCCATCGAGTGCAGCACGTCGGCGACCTGGTAGGCGATGCCTTCCAGCGCGGCGCGGGCGATGTGCGCGGAGGTGGTGCCGCGCGTGAGGCCGGCCATCAGGCCGCGCGCGTATTGGTCCCAGTGCGGTGCGCCGAGTCCGGCGAAGGCGGGGACGAGGTAAACGCCGCCGGTGTCGGTGACCTGCGCGGCGAGGGCCTCGACATCGCGCGAGGACTTGATGATGCCGAGGCCGTCGCGCAGCCATTGCACGACCGCGCCGGCGATGAAGATGCTGCCTTCGAGCGCGTATTCCGTGCGGTTACCGATGCGCCACGCGACGGTGGTGAGCAGGTTGTTCTTCGAGGTCACGGGCTTGGTGCCGGTGTTCATCAGCATGAAACAACCAGTGCCGTAGGTGTTCTTCACCATGCCGGGCCGTGTGCAGGCCTGGCCGAAGAGCGCGGCCTGCTGGTCGCCCGCGATGCCCGCGATGGGAATGGCCGCGCCGAAATGCGTCGTCTCGCCATAGACCTCGGAGGAGGCGCGCACCTGCGGCAGCACGCTGCGCGGAACGCCGAAGAGGGCGAGCAACTCGTCATCCCAGTCGCCCTTGTAGATGTTGAAGAGCATCGTGCGCGAGGCATTGCTGGGGTCGGTGACGTGGACGCGGCCGCCGGTGAGCTGCCACACGAGCCACGAGTCAATCGTGCCGAAGGCGAGTTCGCCGCGCTTCGCCCGGGCCTTCGCGCCGGGGACATTGTTCAGCAGCCACTGGAGCTTCGTGCCGGAGAAATAGGCGTCGAGCACCAGACCGGTCTTGCGGCGGATGAGGGCGGCCTTGCCCGCGCGCTTGAGCTTGTCGCAGACGGCGGCGGTGCGGCGGTCCTGCCAGACGATGGCGTTGGCGATGGGCTTGCCGGTGTCGCGCTCCCACACGACGGTGGTCTCGCGCTGGTTGGTGATGCCGATGGCGGCGATGTCGTTGGCGGTGAGGCGGGCCTTGAGGATGGCCTCGGCGGCGACGTTGGACTGCGTGGCCCAGATTTCGTTGGCGTCGTGCTCCACCCAGCCGGGCTTGGGGAAAATCTGCCGGAACTCCTGCTGCGCCACGGAGACGATGGAGCCGGCGTGGTCGAAGACAATGGCGCGCGAGCTGGTGGTGCCCTGGTCG
>Ga0255093_1000719_pt1 | contig 13985 bp, 6 predicted proteins | sample Colum_Law_RepA_8_2_FD_188437 | JGI IMG/M metagenome (GOLD analysis project Ga0255093, IMG submission 188437) | Freshwater microbial communities from Columbia River, Oregon, United States - Colum_Law_RepA_8d | ecosystem: Environmental > Aquatic > Freshwater > River | place: USA: Oregon | collected...
GGACGGCTCCGTAGGCTTCCTGCGTCTGTTTTGACTCACGGGCAATGTCCATGACTTCAGGAACTGAAGCCTGCATACGGTAGGCCAGCTCGAACTGAGCAATGCGTGTGGCGGTTTCGGGGTGCCCCAATTGTCCGGCCTGGAGTTCGTTGAGCTTTTTGAGGGAATCCAGTGAGCGTCTGCGGAGGGATCGATTCATCCCGGGAGGATCGGAAACATAGAGTACGGGGTCACCTTTTGAGCGACACTGGACTCCCTGAAACACCGAGGGCAGGAAGCCACTTCCGTAGGAATTGGAGCCTCCGTTCGGCTGCACGCCGCTGCTGATCAGCACGACGAATCCTGGCAGATTCTGGTTTTCTGTTCCCAGGCCGTATGTCACCCAGGCTCCCATGGACGGGCGTCCGGAACGGGGTGACCCGGTATACAGCAGCAGTTCGGCCGGGGCATGGTTGAACTGGTCCGTATTCATGGAATGGATGAAGCAGATGTCATCAGCAACAGTCTGCAGGTGGGGCACGGCATCAGACAGCCACGAGCCGGACTGTCCGCACTGGACGAACTTTCGGGGTGTACCCAGCAGTTTGGGAACGCCGGAGGTGAAGGCGAACGTGCGACCTTTGAGGAACTCGTCCGGGCAATCCTGTCCGGTGCGGGCAACCAGCGCTGGTTTGTAGTCGTAGATGTCCAGATTGGGCGGTGATCCTGTGAGGTGCAGGTAGATGACCTGTTTGGCCCTGGCGGCGTGTTGCGGCCAGCGTTGTTCCAGTGGTGCGGCATCGCGAATCGGGATATCGGCGTATGCATGACCTGAGCTGAGTGCGGAACCTGTGATGGACGAAAGGGCGATGGCGCCCAGTCCGACGCCGCTGCCGGAGAGAAAATGCCGACGGGTTGCCTGTTCCAGCGGTGTGTAATCGGACAGCATGGCGGGGGATCTTGTGTACGGTAGGGGGAGGTACGGAGGTATGCGCTGTGCCCAATGCCGTGTGTATGATACTCCCGGAACGTGCGAATGCCAGCAATTCGTGGTCAGGAAAGGTGGTCCGGGGGGCAGCGGGAATGGCGGAGTTCCGGAAAATTCGGCAGACCTTGCGGAGTCTGTCTGGGAAGAATGTCCGCCTTGTGCGGTTTCGCCGGGTGGTTGATTGCTTCGGCCCGCAAAGGCTCGGTAGGATGACGTCCGTCAATGCTGGAGCCGACTATGTCAGTAGAGAAATCAGGCGAAAGTTCAGCCCGCGAGCCGTGGAAGGTGTGCCGTGGACCAGCCAACTGGTTCACGTTTCGCTGTCCGGATGGTATTGAAGTGCGGCAGGACCAGACGGTACTGGAGTTTCTGTGGCGGTCCCCGGTACCCGGGATGACAGCGCAATCCGGTCTGGTCACAGGTTTGCGGGCGCTGCTGTCGGTGGTGGCGTGGTGGGACGAAACGGAGCTTCCGGCGGGGCAGCCTGCCACTGTCAGTGCGGGGCCGGATCCTGCCCTGCTGTTTCCGCGAGTCAGTTCTGTGCGTGTGCAGCGGCCGTTGCACATGTCATTACCCAACGAGGTGTGGTCGGGCCAGTCATGTCGTCCGACAACCGGGGGCTGGCTCGCGCGATTGCTTTCGCGAGGTCGCAGTTATTCCTGGCGACTCTGGGTCTTTCGCAAGGGGCGTTTGACGATTGTTGCAACCACCCAGAGTACTGACGGGCAAGCTTTGTCACGGGAGCAGATTCTGATCTGCGAGCGGTTATTGATGACGATGGAGGTAGCGGAGGTCCCGGCGTGGCCGCCGGATGTGTTCCAGAAAAACGTACTGGCATTGGCGCGACAGCACTATCCTCTGCTCCACGCGACGGCTCGAGGATTTGCACTGCGTCTTGGTCGGACAGAGATTGCGCTTTCGAACCTGTACCGCATGTACCTGCAGCGGCCGCAGGATTTCCGACGCATCGTGCTGCCGGGTTTGACGTCGATGGTGCGGCTGCAGGAACTTGGTCCGGAGCAGTTGACCCCGGAATTTCAGGCTGTGCAGTCGCGGATCCTGCCAATGCTGTCACCTGAGGACGAATCGTGCAGTGATGGTCGTGTGCGACAGCCGTGGGTCGGGGGTCTTTCGATCGGTTATGTGATTGACGAAGACGATTCTTACCGTTACGTCCAGGATGGTATGCTGAATGACTGGGGAGTTTCCGTGGATGAGCTGCATGACGCCAGTCTGCAGAATCTGCGGATGTGGTCGGAGGATCATCCGCTGGAGGTCACTGTTGTGGGTTCTGAAGAGCAGCCTCGGATGCTGATGCCGGTGCGGCCTGATGCCTACAATTGTTCTCGTGTACTGGATCCGGGCTTTCATGCGCGACTGAGAAGCATGTTTGGTGCCCAGTTGGTGCTGGGCATGCCGAATCGGGATTTCTTTGTCGCGGTCTCAATTCGACAGCCTGAGCTCATTCAGCATGTGCGAGACCGAGTCGATGCAGATTTTCAGACCATGCATCATCCGTTGACTCGGCGTTTGCTGCTGCTGTCTCCTGATGGCGTCAGTGAATTTCAGGACGCTCCTGAGCTCGAATGAAAACCGCTGCTCGGCCACTGTTTGTGTTCGCTGGCGGCGGTTCCGGTGGGCATTTGCAGCCGGGGCTGGCGGTGGCTGCTGAGCTGCATCGGCGGTTGCCCGAGTCTGAGGCTCTGTTTCTCTGCAGTGCTCGTGACGTGGATCGTCGGATTCTGAGTTCTGCTGCGGCTGAAAATCCGTGGCTGGACTGGGCACCCGCAGCCGGTGCTCGCGGTGGCACCGGGCTGTGGCGACTGTGTGAGCCCCTGCGGCTGGGGCTGGAGTCACTGGGTGCACTACGACGTCTGCGACATCGTCGGCCCATGGTCGTTACAGGGCTTGGTGCTCGGGCCAGCATTGCGGGATGCGTGGCGGCCCGTCTGTTGGGTGTGCCATTGGTGCTGCTGGAGTCGAACTCGGTTCCGGGGGCTGCGACGCGGTTGCTGAGTCGAATTGCAACCGAATGTCTGACCGGGCTGCCGCTCGGGGAAGTTTCGATGGGAGCACTGTGTTGTCCGCTGCGGCAAACGGGAGTACCGGTGGGGGCAGGAATTGCCGGGTTGCATGCCGAGTTATACGTTGCCAGTCCAGTGCTTCCGAGGCTGCTGGTGCTGGGTGGCAGTCAGGGGGCTGAGCAGGTCAATGAGCTGGTGCTGGACGCCCTTGCGGGGGGCGTTGTCGGACAGGTGCTGCCACCGGACTGGGAGATCGTCCATCAGGCGGGTGAAGCTGGTGTTACAGGGGTGCGGGAGAGGTACGCGCGGCTGGGTTGGAGTGTGCGTGTGGAGCCGTATCTGATGGACATGGCGAGTGAGCTGCGTGCGGCGACGCTGGTGGTATCGCGGGCCGGAGCCGGGACGCTGGCGGAACTGGCATGTGCGCGGCGTCCATCGATTCTGCTGCCGCTCGAACATTCCGCGGGTAATCATCAGCGGAAGAATGCCGAGTATTTTGCAGGTGGTCTTGCTGCGGAGCTTGTGGGCGGGGGGCTGTCTGCTGCCGCAGCGTCTGTTCAGTTCAGGGGATTGTTGGCGCATGTCTCTCGGGATGCCGACCGGCGGCAGCAGATGTCTGTTGCTGCGGCGCGGCTGGCAGTTCCTGACGCGGCGGCCCAGGCTGCCGCGGCCATCCTGCAGATTGCCGACAAGTCTGTCGATTGATCACACAAATCTGTCAATCACAGTCACTCCGCTGCCGGGAAACTCGTGCATGCGGGGCAGCAGCTCGGCAGCTTCGGTCAGGGTAACGCGGTCGCTGATCAGCAGATCGGGCTGCAGCTGTCCGGTGGAAATCATTCGCAGCATGCGGGGGTATTCAAAGGCCTGCATACCGTGGCTGCCGAGAATTTCCAGTTCGCCTGCAATCACCTGGCCCATGGGCACGGGCGGATTGGCATCCCCGCCGGCCATCAGCCCGATCTGTATGTGACGTCCGCGTTTGCGCAGGCAGCGTATGGAGTTCCAGCAGGTCCGTTTGCTGCCCAGTGCATCAACGGACAGGTGTGCTCCTGCGCCTGTGAGGCTGCGGATGGCTTCGACCGGATCTGAGTCGCTGGCATTGATTGCGTGTACAGCCCCGCAGCGGCGCGCCAGTTCCAGTCTGTCTGAGCGAACGTCCACGGCCAGTACCTGAGCGCCGAGGGCTGCGCCGATCATCACGGCCGACAATCCGACTCCGCCACAGCCGTGCACTGCCAGCCAGTCTCCGGGCTGCAGTTTTCCCTGCACGGCGACGCCGCGGAACGACGTTGCAAAGCGGCAGCCGAGACTGGCGGCGGTGACGAAGTCGACTGATTCCGGCAATTCCACGAGGTTGACGTCGGCGTGGCGGATTTCCACATATTCAGCGAAGGCCCCCCACTGGGTGAAGCCGGGTTGTGTGTAACAGTCGCAGATTTGCTGATTGCCACTGGTGCACTGGAAACAGGAACCGCAGCCGCAGCAGAATGGTACGGTGACTCGCTGCCCTGCCCTCCACCGCTGCACGTGGCTGCCCACAGACGCCACGATTCCGGCCAGCTCGTGCCCGGGCACATGCGGCAGGTGGACATCGGAATCGTGTCCCATCCAGCCGTGCCAGTCGCTGCGACACAGGCCGCAGGCTTTGACAGCGATGATGGCGGAGTCCGGACGGGGCTGCGGGTCGGGAACCTGCTGAACCTGAATCGGTGTCCGGAAGGATTCGAAGACGGCTGCTTTCATGGGGGCGATCTGCGGGGATTGGGGGTCTGAGTCCGAAGTGTCTGACGGGACGCTAACGGGTGCGGGCGAATCGGGCAAGGGGCACTGTTCGGCGCGACCGTTCTGAACGCTTTCCGGGCGTGTGTCGCGAGGACTGGGGGCACCGTTTACCTCCTCGTCGATTGTTGATTTGCCCCTCCGGCCCGCGATGGTTAGGATTCTGTGATGCCTGTGGGCAGAAACATCCGCGATTCCTGCTGGCAGAGCGGATGGTGATTCTGCCGTGATTCCTGACAACTGAGTGAAACGAGTGGGGGAAGACATGCTGTTCAATCGAATTCTTGGTACGGCTGCGATGGCTGCGGCACTGGCAACTTCGGTTCAGGCTGCGGATGTCTGGGGGTTGAAGCCTGGCAAGCCCGCTCTGAAATCCGCTACGACTCTGGCGTTTGGTCCTGAGGACATACTTTTCGTGGGTGACGCGAAAGCCGCGGCCATTTACGCGATTGCCACAGGCAACAAGCAGGGGGATGCTGCGACTGCTTCGATCAATATTGAGGATCTGCCGGGGGTACTGGCTGGTGAACTGAAAGCGAAGGTGGTGGAAATTGCGGACATTGCTGTGAACCCGCGAACGGGGACCGCGTTTGCAGCCGTTTCCGCTGACGGTGTGCCGGCGATCGCGCAGATTGACGGCGTTGGCAAGGTCACCGTGCTGTCACTGGAAAACGTCAGCTTCTCCAGCGTGACTCTGGCAGATGCTCCGGAAGACAAGGTTGTGGGTGAAGGTCGGCGTGCTCAGAATCGCCGTACGGAATCGATCACGGACATCGCGTTCTTTGAGAACAAGCTGCTGGTTTCCGGGCTCAGCAGCGCTGCGGCTCCTTCAACGGTTCGCGAGCTGAGTTTCCCGTTTGCTGATGCCGACCGGGGGATCAGCGTGGAGATTTATCATGCGGCTCACGGGAAGGTGGAAGATTACGCGGCAATGCGGACTTTCGTGCCGATGATGATTGATGGTGAGCCGGCCATTCTGGGGGCCTACGTATGTACTCCGCTGGTGCGGATCCCGGTAGGTGAGTTGTCGAAGGCCGGTGATCGGGTGAAGGGGACGACGGTTGCCGAATTGGGCAATCGCAATCGGCCCCTGGATATGGTGTCTTATTCGAAAGACGGAGCCGAATTCCTGCTGCTCAGCAACAGTGCTCGCGGAGTGATGAAGATCACTGCTGCCGGACTGAAGGATGCAAAGGCTCTGACGGAACCCGTTTCCGGAGGTGGTTCGGCCGGGCAGCAGTATGAAACGGTAGAGTCGATGAAGGGTGTGGTCCAACTGGACAAGCTGAACGGCACTTCGGCGCTGGTGCTGGTTCAGGGTGAGTCAGGTCGTCAGGATCTGAAGACTGTGGCCCTGCCATAAGTTGTGTGGTATGTGCGTGTAATGCCGTGACATGTGCGTGGCTCGGGCCGGGCTCAGCCCGGGCCACGTGTTGATTTCAGATTCCATCAGAGTGTTTTTGTGATTGAAGTCCACGCTATGAATCAGCTTCGGAATTGGTTTCTGGCTTTGCTGGCGGCGTTGCCGCTGTCGGCGGTGTCTGTATCTGCCCAGCCACCTTCGAAAAAGGACATTCCAGCACCGGATCCTGCGCTTGAGCAGGCGACATTTCGGGTGCCGGAGGGGTTCGAGGTATCGCTGTATGCGGCCGATCCGGCGATTGCCAAGCCGATTCAGATGAATTTTGACGAGGATGGGCGACTGTGGATCGCCAGCTCGGAGGTTTATCCGCAGATTACTCCGGGGGCACCGGCAACGGACCGGATTCTGGTTGTGGAGGACCGTGATCGGGACGGTCGTGCCGATCAGACGCATGTGTTTGCGGAGGGGCTGCTGATTCCGACTGGTGTGGCTCCGGGTGATGGTGGTGCGTGGGTGGCAAACAGTACGGAGCTGGTGCATTTCGCGGACACTGACGGCGACCTGAAGGCTGATTCGAAGCGCGTGGTGCTGTCCGGATTCGGCACTGAGGATACTCATCACATCCTGCATACGCTGCGCTGGGGTTATGACGGGTTTCTTTATTTCAATCAGTCGATTTACATCCACAGCCACGTGGAAACTCCGTGGGGGGTGCGTCGATTGAACGCGGGCGGGATCTGGCAGTTTCGTCCGGAGACGCTGGAGCTGGGAGTTTTTCTGCGGGGGCTGGTGAATACGTGGGGTCATCACTATGACCGTTACGGCCAGTCATTCGCGACGGATGGTGCCGGTGGCGAGGGGATCAATTATGTGATTCCGGGTGGGTATTATTTTACTGCGGCCGATGCCGAGCGACTGGTGCGTGGATTGAACCCAGGCAGCCCGAAGCACTGTGGCCTCGAACTGGTGGATACTCCGATGCTGCCACCGGACTGGCAGGGCAATGCGATCACGAACGATTTTCGCGGACACCGTGTGGTGCGATTTGTGCTGACGGAAGAGGCTTCGGGTTATGTTTCCCGCGAGCAGCAGGAAGTGATCTGGTCGAACCATGTGGCTTTTCGACCGATTGACGTGAAGATTGGTCCCGATGGGGCGATCTATGTGGCGGACTGGTACAATCCGATCATTCAGCACGGTGAGGTGGACTTTCGTGATGATCGTCGCGACAGGACTCATGGTCGCATCTGGCGTGTTGTCTGGAAAGGGGCTCCGAAGCGACCGTTTCGTCCGATGTCAACTCGCAGTAACCCCGAGTTATTCGAGGCGCTGCGGTCGGATGACGGTGTTGAGCGACAGAATGCAAAACAGATCCTGCGTCAGCGTGGTCCGCAGATTGCGGACGAACTGACAGCGTGGCTGCAGCAAGTGCAACTGACTGATGCAGAGCGTGAGCGAGTGCAACTGGAGGCTTTGTGGTGTTATCAGACAGCGCGATCGGTGCAGCCGGCACTGTTGAAACAAATGCTGCAGAGCTCGGATGGTCGGATTCGGTCGGCGGCGGTGCGGGTGCTGAGTCACTGGAAGTTTCTGCTGCCGGAATCTCTCGAGTTGTTGCGCGGTCTGGTTCAGGATGGGCATCCCCGGGTGAGACTGGAAGCGATTCGAGCGATTTCGTTTTCGCCGCTGCAGGATTCTGAGCGTCAGTTGGCGGATGGCAGTGCCTTTGCCGAGGAGCAGGCTCCGGAATCCGCAAAGACTGTGGCGTTGTACCAGGATCCGCGTTTGATCGAGACGGCGTTGTTACCGCTGCGGCAGCCGATGGATGTCAATATTGACTATGCGCTCTGGCTTACGGCAAAGGAACTGGCACCGAGCTGGCGTCCGGCATTTGAAGCCGGGCAGATGAACTTCGGCAGTGATGCGGAGCAGGTGGCATTTGCCTTTTCGGCCATCAATGCCGGAGCTCCTGTGGAACTGCTGATGAAGGATCTGTACGGAGAGACGGTCACGCCGGAGAAGCGAGCGCGGCTGGTGCAGTTGATCGGGGGCAGTGCTGATGCGGCGCAGCTGGGTCGTCTGACCGGGGCAGCGATTGGAGCCGGTGACGCCGCGACAATCTCGACGGTGCTGGCGCTTTCAGCCAGCCGCAGGCTGAACCCGGCAGTCGATGCGGCGGAGCTGCAGAAGTTATCGGGCAGTGACGACGCGGTCCTGCGGCGTCTTGGTCTGCGGGCGATAGGCCAGTGGAATGTTGCGGCCCTGAAGGGTGTTCTGGAGCAGGTGCTGGGGGCAACTGATCCGGATGCTGCTGAACTCACTGCGGTGATGGCGGGCATTGTGCAGGGGCGGGATGCGGCTCTGCTGGACCGGCTGCAGCAACTGGCTGCGGATGGAAAGCGCTCGGCCGAATCGCGGGCCGCAGTGCTGGAACGTCTGGCGGTTGCTCGTCCGGAGGTGGTGGCGAAGCTGGCTGCGGAGCTGCTGGCAGCGCTGCCTGGGCCGGCCGGGGCTGCGACTGCGACTCGGGCACTGCTGAACGAAAAAACGGGTCCGAAACTGCTGTCGAACGCTCTGGCTGACCGTGAGTTGCGAAATGACGTGGCACTGGAGGTACTGCGAGTGCTGCGGGAAAGCGGGCGCACGGACGCTGAACTGGATGCGGTATTGAAGAAGGCCGGCAGGATTGCTGCCAGAAAGTCTCTGACAGAAGAACAAAAAGCAGCGATCCTGAAAAATGCCACGACTGTGGCGAAGGCTGTGGATGGAGAGCGGATCTTCCGCGCGGAATCACTGGGCTGTCTGAAGTGCCATGCTGTGGGGGCGGCCGGGGGGCTGGTGGGGCCGGATATGATCAGTCTGGGAGCCAGTGCTCAGCCGGATTATCTGCTGGAATCATTGCTGAATCCCAACGCGAAGGTCAAGGAAAACTACCACACGACGGTGGTGGCGACCGTGGAAGGTCAGGTCATTGCGGGGGTTCAGATCCAGAGATCCGACAAGGCAATTACCCTGCGGACAGCCGAGAATCGCGTGGTCGTGGTCCCGGCAGATCAGATTGAAGAAGTTGGTCAGGGCGTATCACTGATGCCAGAGGGTCTTGTGGATGCACTGACGGACGATGAGATCGCGGCATTGGTGCGATTTTTGTCCGAGCTGGGACGAACGCCGGAGTATACGCTCTCCCGGCGTCGCCTTGCCCGTACGTGGCAGGTGTTGTTGCCGACACCGGAAGGCATGCATCAGATTAATCGAACCAGTTTCAGCAAGGTGGCGGCCAGTGATCCAGCCTTTACATTTGTGCCGCGTTACGCTGTGGTAAGCGGAGTGTTACCACTGGAAGATGTGCCAGCGATGCAGTTGCGTGGTCAGTCCGTTGGGTTTGCCCAGACACAACTGAACGTGACGACTCCGGGTGAGATCGCCTTCCGACTGAATTCCGCAGCGGGTGTGGAGGTGCGCATTGATGGTGTACCGATGCCTGCTGAGGCGGAGTTCAGCACGGTTCTGAGTGCCGGCAGTCACACTGTCACGGTCACGCTTGACCGCAGTCAGCGGACTGAGGCTTTGCAGTTGGAGTTGCTGGACAGCAGCAGACAGCCTGCGGGCAACGCGGAATTGCTGAATTGAGCAGACAGGGGGGCAGGAACGAGGGTGGCCGATGAGTCGGCCACACTTCGTTGTTTCAGGGACGGGGTGGGGAACCTGCCCGGGCGAAAGCCGAGGCTGTGTTTTTTTAGGCTGAGTCTGAACCTGAACAGGATCGGATCATGACGGAATTCTGATCCTGGAGGCTTGTTCAGCGACCGCCCTGCTGCTGTCCGGATGCGGCCGTGGCTCGTTCAAGGTTTTTGGTGAACGTGCCGAGGTCCATGGATTCAATGCGAATACCGGCTTGTTCAAACATGCCGCGAACGCGCCGGCTTTGTTCCCATTCCGTTGTGTCGATGCGACCGTCCTGATTCTGGTCCAGCCGTGAAAAGTAAGACTGGGCCATAGCGGCTTCCCCACCAGGCTGACCGCCCCATGGACTGCCGCCTCCGCCCCATGGCGAGCGGTTGTCAGGACGCTGTTGATCGTCGCCACGGTCACTGCGTTTGTCGTCACCGCGAGAGTTTTTGGCTCGGGCCGGCGTACCTGTGACGATGGTGAGTCGCTTGCGTTCGTCGGTGGACGCAACATTCTGACCAGCGGCTGCAGCGGTTTCTGCGGCCTGGAGTTCTTCAGGGGTCAGAAAACCGTCGAAGTCAATATCCATCGATTCGAACTGATCAAGATCAGCGCGGCGGGTCATCATCCATTCGTGCATGCCCAGTTGTCCATCGAAGTCGGTATCGACTTCGGCATAGGCCGGGGGCAGTTCGAGCGTCATGGGCTTTTTGGGTTTCATCCGATAGGGAGTGAGTGCCTTCGGCTTGTTGTTTTCCTGAGGTTGTCCGGGATTCTGAGGTGATCCGGGCGGGCCACCGCCGAATCCAGAGCGGAATGAGTTCCGCATGTCATCGAGTGACATACCGGGTTTGAGTTCGATGCCGCGAGCCTTCATCATGTCGCGGACGAATGATGGCATGCGGTCGAGTTCTTCCTGGTCGATTTTGCCGTTACCGTTGGAATCCATCATGGAGGTGAACCGGCTGCCGCGGTCGCTGTCGCCACCGCCTGGAGGGCCCCCTCCGAAGCCTCCGAATCCGCCTGGCGGGCCACCCCCAAATCCTCCGAATCCTCCGGGAGGCCCACCTCCGAAACCGCCAAATGACCCCGGTGGGCCACCGCCGAATCCACCTGGAGGTCCACCTCCGAAGCTACCCGGCATGCCACCTCCGCCAAATCCGCCGAAGCTGCGTCCTCCGGATTCGCCACCACGCCCACCTCTGTCTCCGCCTCTGTCTCCGCCGCGATCTGAACCACGGTCTCCGCCGCGGCTGCCGCGACCGAATCCGCCGTCCTGAGCGAGCAGTGATTCTGAGCCCAGCAGAGCAGCCGCCAGCATCAATGGTGTGAACATTTGTTTCATGGTAGTGCTCTGGAAGTTGGGATTCAGTCGGGTGGACTGCAGACTAATCGATCTATTATGCCTTCAAACCCTGATTGTCCCTGTCCGTTTCGGGAATCTTTCCAATTTTCGCAGACCCCCACCGGAGAATTGTGGGTTTGACAGCGAAGGAAGCTGGGGGATTCAGGCAGAATCCTCGTCAGGACCTTTACTTTCTCGGCCAGCTGCTGGATCTCGCGGGGTATTCCCTGGTTCGATTCATGCTGTTGGTCGGCGATTGCGAAGAATAACAGGATGTACCCAAGTCTGCGTGAGTGTACATTTGTATCGGATCTGATTATGCGACCTGGATGGAAGATTCCCGTGATCAAATTGCAGGTGGTTGCCGGGCGGACTCTGTTTTGCACTGGTCTGCTGCTGGCGTCGATCTTGTGTGTGCCGGCAGTTGCTCAGGGGCAGACTCGTGCTGGTTCCGAGGCGGATTTGCTTCGTCGTGACGAGATCCAGCAGGAGCTGGGTTTGTCAGAAACTCAGAAGACGCAGTTGTCCGAGGTAGCGGCATCTGGAAATCCGGGTCGTGAAATTTTCGATCCCTTTCTGCAGCGTATGAAGGAGGAGAAGGACGAGGCGGCTCGCACGAAGATTCGTGAGGAGATGCAGGCTGCAGTGGCCGCTGCGAAGGAAGGTGTGTCGGGCAAGGCACTGGCTTTGCTGGACAGTCGACAGCTCAAGCTGCTGCGAACCATATATATCCGTGAAGCTGGTGTTCGTGCACTTTCGGATGCTCGAGTGGCTGCGGATCTGGGTTTGACGGACGAGCAGAAGAAGCAGTTGGAAGCCTTGTCGACTCAGCGTCGCGAGGCATCGGCCGCGCTGGGTTTCAACGCCACGGAGGAGCAGCGGGCAACCTTTACGAAGGAGTGGGATGACAAGTATCAGTCCGTGTTGACGGCGGAGCAGAAAACGAAGTGGACGGAGCAGGCTGGGCCTCAGGCGGTGGCAGTGGCTGCGGTTCCGGGTGCCGTGGCTGCTCCGGGTGCTCCGATGGTTCCTGCTGCTGGCGGAGCGGCTGCTTACGATCCGCAGGCTCAGGGGGCGGCTCCGCCGGGGGCGGTAGTGGTGTCCAGTTTTGGTGCTGCGGCAGTTCCGGGCGAGCGTGCGGAAAAGCTGTCGTTCAACATGCGATATGCGCCGTGGGATCAGGTGCTGCAGGATTTTGCTGCGGCGGGCGGATACACTCTTGACATTACGCAGTTGCCCACGGGCACATTCACTCACATTGACTCGGCCGAGTACACAATTTCGCAGGCGATGGACATTATCAACGGGTATTTGCAGCGGAAGGGTTATACGCTGGTCGTCAAGGACAACTTCCTTGTCTGTGTGAATGTGGACAGGACGATTCCTCCGAATCTGATCCGTGACATTTCCGTGGACGACCTGCTGAAGGTCGAGAGTGGTGCTCGAACGATCGGTGAGAACGAGATTGTTCGCATTGAGATTCCGCTGGAGAAGCTGGATGTTGGCGTGATGGCTCAGGAGGTCGAGCAGTTGCTTGGTCCGCTGGGAACGATGACCGCTTTTACTCAGACGGGCACGCTGATCATTGCTGACACGGGTGCGAATCTGCGGCGGATCAAAAGCTATGTCGATTCGGCTTTGGGTCGCATGGAAGACGAGCTGGTGTTCAAGTCATATTATCTTGAGCACATAGCGGTCGAGGAGGCTGAATTCATGCTGCTGGCGCAATTTGGTATGCGTCAGGGTGTAACGAATGTCAGTTCCGGAGCGGGTGGCGATCGTCGAGGGGGTTCTCCGCAGTCTCAGGCCCCGGCTCGTACGAATACCCTGCAGGTGTTTTCGGATACGCGGACGAACAGTCTGCTGGTCACAGCGGCTCCTGACCAGCAGAAGCTGGTTGAGGAGATCATCAGGACTCTGGATGTCGACAAGGACCCGAAGGGCAACCCGCTGGACGGAACGGATCGACGTGGTCCGTACCTGAAGGTGTACAAGGTATCGGGGCGTGCCGACCAGGTTGCTCAGAGTATTGACGCGATGTTGCCGGGAGTGGTGGTGAATGAGGATGGTCAGGCGGGCACGGTGCACATATTCGGCACAACGAAGCAGCATGACCAGGTTGCCGAGTGGGTGAAGTCGTTTTCTGAAGGCACGGGAGCATCCGGATCAGTGGCGGTGATTCCGCTGGTGAAGATGGATCCATTGACGGCTGCAGCGACGCTGCGGAATCTGTTCATTGCGGAGGGCAATGCGGCTCCTACGGTCGAAACCGATCTGTATGGCAACCGGATCATCGTCAAGGGCACGGCTGCTCAGGTGGAGCAGATTCGGCAGGTGTTGCGAGACCTGGGTGAAGAGGGGACGGGCCAGCGGAACAAGGGCGAGGGTGGTCCGATTCGTCGGTATTCGCTGCGGGGCCGTGATCCGGCAGAGTTCTTTGAGTATCTGCAGAAGGAGTGGCAGTCTGCTGAGAAGTCGAGTATCCGCATTGTGGTACCGGCAAAGAGTGGGCCGATTCGCGACCTGAAGACTCCTTCGGGGTCTCTGCAGTCTGACGAACCATCGTCTGAGGTTCCGGCCGGCGAAGCACCTGCACCGGGAACGACCGGTGAGCGACAGCCGACGACCACGTATCGTGGTCGCGGGGCCGGGGCTGGCGGGATTCGCAAGGAGACATTTTATTATCCGGTGCGTCAGGAGGCCGCTGCCGCTCCGCAGTTGCCGCCTCGACAGGTGGCACAGGACGAATCCACTGCCGGGGTTCCGGACATTCAGATTGTGGTTGACGGGGATGATCTGCTGTTGTTGTCGAAGGACGAAGACGCGCTGGATCGT
>Ga0255093_1000734_pt1 | contig 13807 bp, 12 predicted proteins | sample Colum_Law_RepA_8_2_FD_188437 | JGI IMG/M metagenome (GOLD analysis project Ga0255093, IMG submission 188437) | Freshwater microbial communities from Columbia River, Oregon, United States - Colum_Law_RepA_8d | ecosystem: Environmental > Aquatic > Freshwater > River | place: USA: Oregon...
ATAATCGAGGAAGAACAGCGGCTCCGCCCCGAGCACGGCGATGTCGTTCACGCAGTGGTTGACGAGGTCTTCGCCGATGGTGTCATGCCGGTTCATGGCAAAGGCGATCTTGAGCTTGGTGCCCACCCCATCGGCGGAGCTGACCAGCACGGGCTGGCGATGCTTCTTCACATCCAGTGCGAAGAGGCCGCCGAAGCCGCCCACCTTGCCCAGCACCTCGCGCCGGTGCGTGGAGGCGAGCAGTTGGGGCAGCGTGCCCTTGACCTTGTTGCCCAAATCAATGTCCACCCCGGCGGCGGCGTAAGCTTTTTGTTTCATGCGAGCGGCGCGCCGGACGAGGAAGACGGTTCCCACTCGGGCGCGTGGACGCGCATCTTTCGGAATCCCCCGGTCCACAGCAAGGCAAAGAATGACCGGTGGTTCGGGCAGGTTGACTCCGGCCGGAGAAGTGGCTACTTAGGACGCACTAATCACATTCCGGCTAACCAGCATGCACACGCACCCCTCCCCCTCTGAACACAGAGCCTTTACCCTGATCGAACTCCTCGTCGTCATCGCTATCATCGCCATTCTGGCGGGCATGCTTCTGCCGGCCTTGAGCAAAGCCAAACAGAAGGCCATGGCCACGCAGTGTCTTTCGAACCAAAAACAGCTGGGCCTAGCCTTTGCGCTCTATCCCGAGGACAACGATGACAGGCTGGTGAACAACTACGGCTGGGGTGGCCCAGGTTACGCCGCGGGCACCACCCCGACGCCGGATGCGAACGGCCGGTTCGAATTCAACTGGTGCACCGGCAACATGAAGACCGCCACGCATGCCAGCAACGAAACCTACGTCACCCTCGCGCAGTTCGGGAGATACGTGGGAGGCAGCGCCAAGGTTTTCGCCTGCGCCAAGCCGGAAAAAGCTCCCGGGTCCGCTTTCACACCTTTTCCCAAATATGCGCGGAATTTCTCGATGCCACAAAAAGTGGGATCCGCCGGCACCGGGCAGATCAAGTTTCGGCGGACGCAAGATTTTAGCAAACCGACGGACACCTTCGTGTTCATCGAAGAAGGCTTGGAATCGCTCGACGACGGCGGCTGGTTCATGAGCGGCACCGCGTGGGGCAATGAGAAGCCGGCCACCTACCACTCCCGCAGCGGAGGACTCATTTACGCGGACAGCCACGCGGAATTGAAGAAATGGGACGCCGCCATTCCGACGACTAACGATTTCAATTGGCTGCTGTATAGGTATGACCCTTGAACAGGCTGAACAGCCGGCTGCCTGACGCCGTAATAATCACCCTTTTCCGGTCAGCCCAAGCCTTCTCGCCGCTGCGCCTGCGCCACTTTGACGTGCGTTTCGCCTGGCTTCCGCAGTTGACCCAGGGAGGAACGAGACAAGCAACGGACTGACCCCAGGGAAGCGCTGATTTGACCATATACCAACACGAATGAGCCGTCGGGGAGCTGGGGTTTTGGTCCGTGTTGGTTCGTAGTTGCAAGCATTCCTTAGCGTTTCCTTGGAGGCGGTGACTCTTCCGGTATGGACCCCTGACGCTCGGATTGACTCCCGGGGGAATTTGCCTTATGGACAGGCAGTCACCGTCCACATCCTCACATGAGCTCCCATCTCTCGGCACCCACTCGTTCTGACCGGTTTGATGCGCAGGCAAAGGGCTTCACCCTCATCGAGCTTCTTGTCGTCATCGCCATCATCGCCATCCTTGCGGGCATGCTCCTGCCCGCGCTGGCCAAAGCCAAGCAGAAGACCCAAGGCACCACCTGCGCCAACAGCATGAAGCAGATGGCGCTGGTGTTTAATCTCTATCATGGCGATTTCGACGGGAAGTTGGTCATGCGCAACCGTTGGGGCGGGGTGAACATGACTTCCGCCGCCACCGGTTCGCCCGACAATTCGGATGGCGACAAGTTGCGGACCAATTCCACCGTCACCGCATACTTGAGCGGCAACATAAAGGTGTTCCTCTGTCCTGCGGACAAAAGCGTGGACCGGGCCAGCAATCTGCCTCGGGTGCGCAGCATTTCGATGAACCAAGCAATCGGTGGATTGGACGGGGCTGGCAACCTGACCACGGCTGGTGAATGGCAGGACTACAATTTGAACGGTGGCACCACCGGCACCAGCGTGCTGTTTCAGCGCTACGGTCGGGAATCGGACATGCAAAGCAAACCCGGAGGAGCCGAGAACCTCTTCACATTCGTGGATGAGCATCCCACCAGCATCAACGACGATGGATTTGCGGTGACGATCAAGACCAGCACCACGCCCACGGGCTATCTGGTGGACACGCCGGCCAACTATCATGTGTTTGCCAGCTCCTTTTCCTTTGCCGACGGCCATACGGAGATTCACCGCTGGCAGGAGGCGCGGTTCACCAGCCCGACCGTCTATCCCAACGGGCCTGTAGGATCGCAAACGTCCGTTGCAGATTCCCAATGGCTTTCTGATCGCGCCTCTGCGCTCAAGTAGGTTTGCCGTTTCTAGGTGTGTGCCAAAGCATCGATATTTATGAAGCAAACCGCCTTCGCCCTGCTGATTTCGCTTTGCTTGACCGGTGGATGCCGGAAGCCGAAGCCAGCCCAAGTCATTCCGTCGAATCCTGAGCCGGAGGCTCCAGTCCCTGCCGCATCGTCAGCCGCCAGTCCCGCTGCGGCAGGAGCAGTCAAACCATCCGCTCCGCCCGTGAACATCCCGCTATTGGAGACAAGCGTGGAATTTTCCGACCTGAACGGCCTCGTGGCTGGCTATTACGAAAAGCACAAGCGCCTGCCGACAATTCCGGAGCTGACCAAGATGTATTACAAACCCATCCCCGTTCCACCGGGCTACAAGCTGGTCATCGATCCGCAGTCCAAGCAGGTCAAGGCCGTGCGCTAAAGACGCCGGTCACCCACTCAGGCCGTAATTGCTTCCGCCACCCGCACGACCTGCACGGTTTCCCGCACGTCATGCACGCGGAGGATGCCCACGCCGTCCCGCACGGCCAGCGCCGCACACGCCAGCGCCCCGGGCAGCCGTTCCTCCGGCCGGGTCGCGCCCGTGAGCGCACCGAGGAAGGATTTGCGCGAGACCCCCAGCAGCAACGGCCGGCCATGGCTGCGAAACTGGCGCAGCGCCGCGAGGAGTTGCACGTTATGCGCCACCGTTTTGCCAAAGCCGATCCCCGGGTCCAACACCACTTGCTCCGGTGCCACGCCCGCTGCGCGCAACCGGGCCAGCCGGTCGGTGAAAAAAGCGTCCACCTCCGCCACCACGTCGGTGTAACTGGGCTGTGCCTGCATGGTCTGCGGCGTGCCTTGCATGTGCATGGCCACATAGCCGGCGTTGAATTCCCGCACACATTCCCACATCGCGACATCCTCGCGGTTCGCGGCGATGTCGTTCACGAGGCTGGCTCCGGCAGCCAGCGCGGCACGGGCGACCTCAGGTTTTTGCGTGTCGATGGACAGCGGCACCTGGCAGCGTTTCACGAGCGCGGTGATGACCGGCACCACCCGTCGAATCTCCTCCTCCGCAGACACCATCGCCGCGCCCGGACGCGTTGACTCGCCCCCCACGTCAATCAGGTCCGCTCCAGCCGCCACCATGGCCTGGGCGTGGGTCAGGGCGGCGGGCAGCGAGACGAACTGTCCGCCGTCGGAAAAGGAATCCGGCGTCACATTCAGCACGCCCATCACGAGCGTGGGACGGGGAAAGTGAAATTCAAAACGACCGGCACGCCAGAGCATGGCGGCAGTTCAGCAGAACGTGCCGGTTCTGTCAGGCGTGATGCGGCGCAGCTTCTGACCCGCATACAAACTTGCGGACACGCCCGGGAACCAAAGCGCCGGTTGGGTGGACGGATGGTCCCGGCGGCGCGCTGAGGACAGCGCGCCCTACCTTTGTTTGCGGTGGTCGAACGTGAACGCTCCGTAAGACGCGGGCTGCGCCTCCCCTCTCCCAGCGGACCCGGGAAAAGGTGAGGGATAAAGGCCGCCTAGCAATTTGGCGCTCTAAGGTTTGTGCGCCTCAGGATTGCGGCGCTTAGTTCAACCGTCCTCAAATACAACTTCAAACAAGACCAATCCCACTAGCAACTGAACGAATTCTGTCAGCAAGGGCAGCTTCGAAGCTCTTCGGTCTTTTCGTTCGGCGATGGGAGCTGAGCTGCTCGACTTGAAGTTGCATTGGAATCAACTTCTGAAGGTCGTTTCTGATGTTCGTAATCTCGTTAGTCGGGATTCTTGTGCCTTGCGTGTTAATGAGAACGTGCCCCTGAGCCAGATAATGCGCGATAAGTGCTCGTTCGACAATCTCAAGAAGGCGGTCTTCCTGTTGTCCTCGCTTGGTCTTGAAAACTCCAAACACTAACCATCGGGCTCCATTCTCAGCATGTCGGACAGCCTCCATTATCTGGACAGCATGGTCGCCTTGTAGATTCCGATACTGAGCCATCCTTCTTCTCAAGCTCGTGGTTTTGCCAACGTAGAGCGGAGAGGGGACACGTCCGTGTTTCCGAAGAAAAATGTAAACTCCTGGCAGGTCTGGAATCGGGTCCAATTCGAAGTCGTATTCGACCTCGTCCGACCTCATGGGCACCATCTTGAGTTTACGTTGCCAGTGAATTTCTATCTTCATTCACGATATTCGGACGGGACAACCCCATCATCACCGTAAGTCATAGGCGCGGCTCAGTGCATCTCCACATCGCACGAGCCGATGCCTTTGCGGTAGTAGTTGAATTGCACGTTCGGGTGGTCCGCGAGGAGGGACATGGGGACGGCGCTGTCCACGATGCGGTTGGCTATCATGTAGGCGGTCAGGCGCTGGCCAAAGGGGTTGTCGTGACAGCCCGCGTGCCAGATGGAGACTTTCTCCGCCTGCCACGTCTCGACCGGGCCGACGGTGATGGCTTGTTTCGGCACGAGCGTCACGTTGCCGCCGCCGCTGGTGCGCGCGTTCTGCGCGATGGTCACGGGGTGCAGGTCCACCACGCGCGTGGCGAGCTTGCGATATTCCGCCGGGGACGGGGGAGCGTCCTTGTATTTGCCCTTGCGGGGTAGCGGGTCGTTGAACGCCCAGTGTTTGATGTCGCCCTGGCCGCCTTGCATGACCACGCAACGCACGCCCGCGTTCCAGGTGGCGCGGTAGGCGCGGGTGTCGGCCTTGGGGAAGTGCATATTGGCATCGGGCATCGCCAACTTGCGGTCAATGCGGTTGAAACACATTTCCCGGTCGCACTTCTCGAAGGAAAGCGGGTGGGTGACGGCGGCTTCCTTGCCGTCGATGACCCATTCGTCCATGCCCCAGAAGTGGGCGTCGTGGAGCTTGAGGCCCATTTCATTGACCATGCGCGCGACGAGCGGGAGCTGCTCCGTGGGGCCGATGGGGCCGCAGATGCCGGCGGGGTTGTCGGGCGTGGCCTGCTTCCAGGCGTGGATGTATTCGAGGGCCTCGGCGCAGTAAAAGTCTTCGAGGGTGTCGTAGAAGACGACCTTGAAGCCAGGGCGGGAGAGCTTGAGGAGTTTCTCCGGCGTGAGCTTGGCGGCGGCTTCGATGATGCTGGTGTCGAGGGTGGTGTAATCCCACCAGGCGGGAGCGAGGGAGCTGAGTTTGCGAGGCATGGCGGCGTTGTAAGCGGTGGCCGGGGCGGCGGCAAGTTTTCAGTGTTCAGTAATCAGTATTCAGTCGGCGGAACGGCGAGCAGAGTCCGTTGGCTCGCACTGAAAACTGATTGCTGAACACTGCCGTCTCGACGCCGTTACGCCCCACGGCTAAACCAGCCGCATGAACTTTGCCCGTCTCGCTGCTGCCATGCTGCTTGCCGCCGCCGTCTCGCTGCGCGCGGCCGAAACGTTTACCGCTGACCTCATTATCTACGGGCCGACATCGGCCGGGGTCATCGCGGCGGTGCAGGCGAAAAAGCTGGGCAAGTCCGTCATCGTCGTCGGGCCGGACAAGCATCTCGGCGGCTTGTCGGCGGGCGGGTTGGGCTTTACGGACACGGGCAACAAGGCGGTCATCGGCGGGCTGTCGCGGGACTTCTATCACCGCGTTTGGAAGGAGTATCAGAAGCCGGAGACGTGGCGTTGGCAGAAGCAGTCGGAATACGGCAACAAGGGCCAGGGCACGCCCGCAATGGACGGCGAGAACCGCACCATGTGGATTTTCGAGCCGAGCGTCGCCGAGCGGGTCTTCGAGGATTACGTGAAGGAGTTTCAGATTCCCGTTCACCGCGACGAGTGGCTCGACCGCGCGAAGGGCGTGAAGAAGACCGGCGCGCGCATCACGAGTATCACGATGCTCTCGGGCAAGACCTACACCGGGAAGATGTTCATGGACGCGACCTACGAGGGCGATTTGCTGGCGGCGGCGGGCGTGGACTATCACGTCGGGCGCGAGGCCAACTCGGTTTACGGCGAGCAGTGGAACGGCGTGCAGGTCGGCGTGCTGCATCACCGCCATCACTTTGGCGCGCTTAAAACCAAAATCAGCCCCTACGTCATCCCCGGCGACCCGAAGTCCGGCGTGCTCCCGCGCATCAGCACTGCGCCGCCCGGCGAATACGGCTCCGGCGACAAACGCGTGCAGGCCTACTGCTATCGCTACTGCGTGACCGACCATTCGGAGAACCGCATCCCGTTCCCCAAGCCCGCCGGCTACGACCCGAAGCAATACGAGTTGCTCGTGCGCATCTACGAGGCCGGCTGGAAGGAGACCTTTGACAAGTTCGACCCCATCCCGAACCACAAGACCGACTCGAACAACCACGGTCCGTTCAGCACCGACAACATCGGGATGAACTACGATTACCCCGAGGCCAGCTACGAGCGCCGCCGCGAGATTCTTGCCGAGCACCGCACCTATCAGCAGGGCTGGCTTTACTTCATCGCGAACGACCCGCGCGTGCCCAAGGAAGTGCAGGAGCGGATGCGGAAGTGGGGCTTGCCCAAGGACGAGTTCAAGGACAACGGCAACTGGCCGCACCAAATCTACGTGCGCGAGGCGCGGCGGATGGTCGGGCACTTCGTGATGACCGAGAACGAGCTGACCAAGAAAAAGCCCACGCCCGACTCGGTGGGCATGGGCAGCTACACGATTGATTCGCACAACGTGCAGCGCTACATCACGCCCGAGGGCTACGTGCAGAACGAGGGCGACATCGGCGTGGGCATCACACCCTACGCCATCGCCTATGGCGCGCTCGTGCCGAAAAAAGGCCAGGCGGACAACCTCTTCGTGGGCATCTGCGTCAGCAGCTCGCACATCGCGTTTGGCAGTATCCGCATGGAACCGGTGTTCATGATTCTCGGCCAGAGCGCGGCGACGGCGGCGGTGCTGGCGATGGACGGCAACCTCGCCGTGCAGGACGTGCCGTATGCGAAGCTGCGCGAGCGGTTGCTCAAGGACGGGCAGGTGCTCGAATACGCGAGCGCCGCGCCCGGCGGCAAAGCAAAGTCGGCGAAAGGCTTCGTGAACCCGAAGCAGCTCCCCGGCGTGGTGGTGGACGACGAGGATGCGAAGCTCACCGGCGACTGGAAAACCAGCAGCGCGAACGCGGGCTTCATCGGCAACGGTTACAAGCACGACGGCGCGGCGAAAGACGGAAAGTTTACGGCGCGCTTCGAAACGAAGCTGCCCAAGGCCGGCCACTACGAGGTTTTCTTCGCCTACCCGCCCAACGCCAACCGCGCCTCCAAGGTTGCCGTGGAAATCACCCATGCCGACGGCAAGGAAACCGTGTTGGTGGACCAGCGGAAAACCCCGGCGATTGAAGAACGCTTCCACCGGCTCGGCCGCTTCGACTTCACCGCCGAGCAACCCGCCGTCGTGACCATCACCAACGCCGGCGCGGACGGCTACGTGGTCATCGATGCGGTGCAGTGGCTGCTGAAGTGAAAAATGTCTGCGTGTCGGTGGCGGATCGCGGAGGTGCGGCTTTGGCTCCGCTCACTTGCCCTCAGCCAGCCGCCCCGGCTCGCGCGTGCCGCTGCCCTTTCGCTGGGTGAGCGAGTCGCCGAGGTCGGCGCGGGCCTTCTGGGCCTCAGCCAAGAGTCGCTCGACGATGGCTGGGTTCGATGCGGCGACGTTCACCTTTTCACCAATGTCGTTGGTGAGGTCATAGAGCTGCGGCTCTTCAAGCTTGGCGTTTTCATATTTCGACGGGATGCCGTCCTTGCCGCCGGGGCGACCGGCGAGCGTGCGGAAGCCATGTGGCAGTTGCAGCTTCCAGCGGCCATCCGGTGTGAAGACAGCCTGCAGCTCGTTCTGCGCGTAATAACTCCAGTAGGCCTCGTGCGGGTTCTTCGCGCCGGGCGTGCCGACGATGAGCGGCCACACGTCGAGCCCGTCGATCTTGTGCTCGGGCAGCTTCGCGCCGATGAGCTGGGCGAAGGTTGGGAGCAAATCAATGGTCATCAACATCTCGGCGCTGCTCGTGCCGGCGGGGAGCTTGCCCGGCCAGCGCATGAGGCACGGAACGCGTGTGCCGCCTTCCCACGCCGTCCCCTTGCCTTCACGTAAAGGTCCGGAGCTGCCGGCGTGGTTGCCGTAACTCAGCCACGGGCCGTTGTCGCTGGTGAAGACGACGAGCGTGTTGTCATCGAGCTGGTGCTTCTTGAGCGCGTCGAGCACCTGGCCGACCGACCAGTCGATTTCCTGAATCACATCGCCGTAAAGTCCCGCGCCGGACTTGCCCTTGAACTTGTCGCTCACGAAGAGCGGCACGTGTGGCATGCTGTGCGCGAGGTAGAAGAAGAACGGCCGGTCCTTGTTGCGCTCGATGAACTTCACCGCGCGCTCGGCATACCAGGTCGTGAGATTCGGCTGCTCGTCAGGCGTGACTTCGGCATCAATCACCTTCTCGCCCTCAATGAGCGGCAGCGGCGGGTAGGTGCCTTTCTTCGCTTCGGGGTGGTGCGGCCACATGTCGTTGGAGTAAGGCAGACCGAAGTATTCGTCGAAGCCGTGCCGCACCGGGAGGAACTGCGGGTGATGGCCGAGATGCCACTTGCCCGCCATGCCGGTCGCATAACCCTTCTGCTTGAACACCTCGGCCATGGTCATTTCGTTCGCGTGGATGCCGATGCGCGAGCCGGGTCCAAGCGCGCCATGGATGCCAACGCGGTTGTTGTAACAGCCGGTGAGCAGCGCGGTGCGGCTGGCCGAGCAAACCGCCTGCGAGACGTGGAAGTTGGTGAACTTGCGCCCTTCCTTCGCCATGCGGTCGAGGTGCGGCGTGGTGTAGGCCTTACAACCGAACGGCCCGATGTCCCCGTAGCCCATGTCATCGCAGAAGATGACGATCACATTGGGCGGGCGCGTGGCAGTAAAGGCATGGGGGGCAACGGCGAGCAGCAACAACAGGACAGCTAGGAAACGCGGCGCTTTCATGGTGGCTCTGACAGTAGCCAGTTGAACCGCCATCGTCGAGGCTGTCCCGCCTTGCCACGCCTCGACTTGGTCCGGCCTTCGCCTCATTCTTCGGCCATGAACTACTGGCTCGTGAAATCGGAACCCGCGGCCTACGCGTGGGAGCAATTTGTGAAGGACGGGGGCACGGCGTGGACGGGCGTGCGCAACTTCACCGCCCGCCTCAACCTCCGCGCCATGAAACGCGGCGACCTCGTCTGCTTCTACCACAGCGTCACCGGCAAGGAGATTGTCGGGCTCGCGAAAGTGACGAAGGAGGCGTATCCCGACGCGACCGCGAAGGAGGGCGACTGGTCCTGCGTGGACCTCGCGCCCGTGAAGCCGCTGGGAAAACCCGTTCCGCTCGATGTCATCAAGACGGACAAGACCCTGGCAGGCATCCCGTTGGTGCGGCAGTCGCGCCTCTCGGTGTCGCCGCTGACGAAGGAGCAATTCACACGCGTGCTGGCGTTGGGGGAAACGGAACGCTGAAGGCGGACGGATTTTTGCCGCCGGCGACCATTAGAACCGCCTCTAGCACAGGCAGGCGGCCGGCTCTAACTCAGCAGAACTTCGTGATACTCCAGCGCCCACTCCTGCATGTAGCGGACTTGGACGGGGCGGATGCGATAGACGATGAGCTGCGGGTTGTCGAGTGAACCGAGGAACTGGCGCATGAGCGGATTGGCGTTCCAGATCTCCTCCAGCAGCGGGCGTTCGGTGACAATTTCCGCGACACCGGTCAGGCGCACTTGGTTGTGCCCGTCGTCCATGTAACAGAGTTCGACCCGGGGATTTGCGGCGATCTCGGCGGTCTTGTGGTAGCAGCGCAGATTGGCCACGAACACCGTGAAGCCGTCCGTCCGCACCGGCGAGACTGGGCGCACGCGCGGCTGGCTGCCTTCCACCGTGGCCAGCACCGGGAAACGGTCAGCCTTGATGACGCCACGGGCGAGTTCGAGCAGCTCGGACGGGGCGATGGGCTTGGGGACAGGCTTCGACATGGCTTCTCACGCCTTGTAGTGGACCAGCACGCCGTATTCGGTGATCGGCGTTGAGACTTCCTTGCCCTCAGCATCCTTCTGCTTGAGGTGGTGGGTGTATTGGATGCCGGTGAGGCTGATGATGTCGTCCTCGGGATGCTGGCTGATGAAGTTGGAAACCACTTCATCGAAGTTGTCCTTGCCCTCCTTCACATGCTCGTGATGGCGGAAGGACTTCACCCGCAGCTTCTTGACTGTCTTGGCCGCGACATCGAGCGACTTGGAGGCATTCTTGATGATCTTGGCCTCGGGGAAGGTTCCCTGCGGAATCACGGCCACGCGCTCCTCCTCGACCGCTGGGGCCGCGCCGCCCGGGGCGGGGATGATCAGCACCTCTTTGCAACCGGGGCACTCGATCTCCTGTCCGACGCCGGATTCGTCGATGCTCAGTTCCAAGTTGCAGAAGGGGCAGTTGAAGGAGAATTCAGCCATAGCGTGCTTCGGGTTGCGTGTTGGCGGCGACGTTAAGCGCGGGCGCACGGCCAATCTAGCCTAAAGTGGCTGCGGGAAATACCGGAGCGTGCGGCGTGAAGGGGATGCCATGTCCCTGCCACGCATCGAAGGCGCGCGTTGCCTCCCGAGTCAAAGGCTCCCATCATGCGACCCATGTTCCAGCCCGCGCACCGTCGTCTGTTTCACCTGCTTGCCTGCACTGCGTTCGCCCTCCCGCTGCTTGCCGCACCGGAGGCCTTCGAGATTGGCCCGGACAACAAGGACCAGCTTCCGCGCGGCAAGGAGGCCGACGGCATCATCGGCGACTTCGTGCTGCGCAACGACAAGGTCGAGGCCGTCATCTCCGCGAACCTCCCGCTGCGCCGCGCGAACATGAGCACGTTCTACGGCACCAACGGCATTTCCCCCGGCTGCCTCTACGACCTCACGCTGCGCGGCGCGCACAACGACCAGCTCACGTGTTTCTCCCCCAGCGGCCAGCAGGGGCCGGTCTCGTGGGTGCGCGTGGCCAAGGACGGCAAGGACGGCGAAGCGGTCATCGAGACGGTCGTGACCTCGCCCAACAACGGCGGCCTCTACAAGCGCCACGAATATCGCCTGCGCGACGGGTGGCAGGGCGTCCTCGTCGTCACAACCTATCGCAACGCGGGCAAAGACGTGCGCAAGGGCACGGTGGATGACCGCTGGGTGACGTTCACCAGCATGGGCGTGACCGGCGACATCGCGTGGGCCGACGCCGTGGACCCGGCGGACAAGGCGGGTTATGCGCGGGCGTGGGTGGAGCGGGATGGGATGAAAGCGCCGCCGACCGAACTCGAACTTAAGCCGGGGCAGGAAATTTCCTTCGCGCGGTTCGTCGCGGTCGGCACGTCGCCGTTGCAGGCGGTGGGTGTGGTGAAGGCGTTTCGCGGCGAGGCGGGCGGAGTCGTCAGCGGCACCGTGAAGGACAGCGCGGGCAAAGGTATCGCCACCGCGCGCGTGACCGTTGGGGCCCTTGCGAATGCCGCTTCCACCAACCGGCTGGTGGCTTACCCGAACGCGGCGGGCGAAGTCAGCTTGTGGCTTCCAGCGGGCGCGCACGAATTGGAAGTCGCTGACCTAGGGCGGGACGGCGCGACGGCGAAGGTCAACCTTGCCGCTGGCCAAACCGCGAGCTTCAGCGCGGTGCTCAAGGCGCAATCCGCCATCGCCTTCGACATTCGCGGTGAGGACGGTAAGCCGCTTCCCTGCAAAGCTCAGTTCATCGGCGTCAACGGCACGAAGGTTCCCAGCCTCGGTCCACAGAACCGCGCCGCCGGTTGTGTGGACCAATATCACTCGGCCAACGGTCAGTTCCGTCAGCCGCTGCCGCCGGGCGACTACGAAGTCATCGTCACGCGCGGGATTGAGTTCGGTCACTTGCGCCAGACCGTGAAGCTCGCCGCCGGGCAGACCGCGACGGTGAAGGGTGTCTTGAAGCGCCTCGTGGACACGCGCGGCTGGGTCAGCGCGGACTACCACAACCACTCCACGCCCAGCGGCGACAACACGTGCGGCACCGACGACCGCCTCATCAACCTCGCCGCCGAAGGCGTCGAGTTCGTGCCGACCACGGAGCACAATCGCTTCTACGACTGGCGTCCGCACATCGTCCGGCTCGGGCTGACGAACCACTTGCAGACCGTCTCCGGCGTCGAGCTGACCGGCAGCGCGGCACACTTCAACTCATTTCCCTTCGAGCCAGTGCCACTCACGCAGGACGGTGGCGCGCCCGTGTGGAGCACCGACCCGCGCATCACGGCGGCGACGTTGCGCGACTTCCAGAAGCCCGAGCCAGCGCGGTGGATTCAAATCAACCACCCGGATATGGTCGCGAACTTCACCGACCGCGACGGCGACGGGCGCGCGGACGGCGGCTTCATCGGGCTGCCGCTGATGATCGATGGCGTGGAGCTGGAGAACTACAGCGCGAGCAGCATCTTGAGCGGCGCGCCGTTCACCGTGGCGCGCGACACAAAGACCGGTCGCGATACCGTGCGTTACCAGCGCGAGTTCATCTGGCTGCAATTGCTCAACAAAGGCCATCGCTACGTCGGCGTGGCGGTGTGCGACGCACACTCCGTCTATGGCAACGGCACCGGCGGCTGGCGCATGTATATGCCCAGCGCGAGCGACGAGCCGGCGAAGATTGATTGGCGCGAGAACAGCCGCCACGCGAAGGAAGGCCGCAGTTACCTCACCACCGGGCCGTTCCTCCAAGTGCAGACCGACGACGGCACGCTGCCCGGCGGCACCGTGCGCGCGACCGGCGGCGTGAAGCTCAAAGTCCGCGTGCAATGCACCGACTGGATTGACATCGACCGCGTGCAGGTGCTCGTGAACGGCCGCGCGGAGCCGAAGCTGAACTTCACGCGCGCCTCGCACCCGGAGTGGTTTGCGAACGGCGTGGTGAAGTTCGACCGCGTGATTGAAGTGCCGCTCGCCGAGGACGCGCACCTCATCGTGGTGGCGGCGGGGGAGAACTCGGATTTGAAAATCGGCTACGGCACGAGCGCGCAGGCGAAGATTAAACCCATCGCCTACCACAATCCGATTTGGTGCGACGTGGATGGCGGGGGCTTCAAGCCCAACGGCGACACGCTGGGCTGGCCGCTGACGACGAAGGTCTCGTTGGAGGAGGCGCGCGCGCTGCTGGATCAGCACGCGAGCGCGAAGCCAGCCTCACTGGCCGCGCCCGCAACGGAGCCGAAGGCCAAGGCGAAGAAGAAGTAGCGGCCCGGCTGGGCACGCGTCACCAAAATCAAAACTGGCCGTCACGCACTTCGAAGTGCGTGGGCTTGTTCAGCGTGGTGCCGCCCTGTTGCACCCAATGCGCGGTGGTTTCGATCAGCTCATCCAGCGAAACGGTCGGAGGGCCGAGGAGTTCATAGGA
>Ga0255093_1000737_pt1 | contig 13784 bp, 9 predicted proteins | sample Colum_Law_RepA_8_2_FD_188437 | JGI IMG/M metagenome (GOLD analysis project Ga0255093, IMG submission 188437) | Freshwater microbial communities from Columbia River, Oregon, United States - Colum_Law_RepA_8d | ecosystem: Environmental > Aquatic > Freshwater > River | place: USA: Oregon | collected...
CACCCTCATCACCAAGCCCTGCAACGGCCCCGAGGATCTGGCACTCGCCTACTCGCCCGGCGTGGCCGAGCCGGTACTGGCGATTCAGCAGAACATCGACAATGCCTATCGCTACACGGGCAAGGGCAATCTGGTCGCCGTCATCAGCAATGGCACCGCAGTGTTGGGGCTGGGCGATTGCGGGGCGCTGGCCGGCAAGCCGGTGATGGAAGGCAAGGCCGTGCTGTTCAAGCGCTTTGCCAACCTGGACTGCTTCGACATCGAAGTGGACGAGAAGGAGCCCAAGGCTTTCATCGAGACCGTGGCGCGTATCGCCTGCACCTTTGGCGGCATCAACCTGGAAGACATTGCCGCCCCGGCCTGCTTCGAGATCGAGGAGGCCTTGCAGGCGCGCTGCGACATCCCAGTGTTTCACGACGACCAGCACGGCACCGCCATCGTGCTCTGCGCGGCCCTGCTCAATGCGCTGGAGTTGCAGGGCAAGCGCATCGAGGACGCGCGCATCGTCTGCGTGGGTGCCGGTGCAGCGGGCATTGCCTCGATGAAGCTCGCACTGTCGCTGGGTGCGCAGAAGAAGAACCTGTATCTGGTGGACCGCAAGGGCGTCATCGCCACCGACCGCACGGATCTCACCAAGGAAAAAGCCGAGTTCGCGCAGACCCCCAGCGAGCGCAAGACGCTGGCTGGTGCACTGGCCGGGGCCGATGTGTTCATCGGCCTCTCGGGCCCCGGCCTGCTCCGGGAGGAGTGGCTGGGCCTGATGGCGGAGAAGCCCATCATCTTCGCGCTCAGCAATCCGGTGCCGGAAATCATGCCGGAGGTGGCACTGAAAGTGCGTCGCGATGCCATCGTCGGTACTGGCCGCAGCGATTACCCCAACCAAGTCAACAATGTCCTGTGCTTTCCGTTCTTGTTCCGTGGCGCGCTGGATGTGCGGGCCACCTGCATCAATGAAGCGATGAAAACCGCGGCCACCCATGCGCTGGCGGCCCTGACACGCGAGCCCGTACCGGCCGAAGTGCTGGCGGCATATGGCAAGAACTCGCTATCCTTAGGGCCGGATTACATCATCCCCAAGCCGCTCGACCCCCGCCTCAACGCGTGCGTTTCCGCCGCAGTGGCGCGGGCTGCAGTGGCATCCGGGGTGGCGCGTCTGCCTTATCCGGCGCATTACCCCCAGATTTGAATCCTTTTCGTTTGAACCCATGGTCTTTCAGGAGCAAGAGATGAGCGAGGTCAGTTACAGCCTGGTCAACAACGCCACAGGCGAGAAGGTCGATCTGCCAGCCCTGAAGGGCACGCTGGGGCCGGTTGGCCTCGATGTTGGCAAGGTGTACGACAAGACCGGCGCCTTCACCTACGACCCCGGCTTCACCTCCACCTGCTCCACCAAGAGCGCCATCACCTACATCGATGGCGATGCCGGCGTGCTGCTGTATCGCGGCTACCCGGTGAGCCAGCTGGCCGAGAAGTGCTCGTTCATCGAGGTCGCGTACCTGATCCTCAACGGCGAACTGCCCAACCAGGCGCAGTTGGAAAAGTTCGACCAGTCGATCCGCAAGCACACGATGATCAACGAGGGGCTGAAGAGCTTCTTCAATGGCTTTCACTACGACGCGCACCCGATGGCCATGCTCACGGGCGTGGTCGGTTCGCTGTCGGGCTTCTACCACGACACCACCAACAACAAGGACCCGCGCCACCGCGAGATCTTTGCGCACCGCATGATCGCGAAGATCCCGACGATTGCGGCGGCGGCCTACAAGAAGTTCTACGGCCAGCCCTTCATGTACCCGCAGAACAACCTCGACTACTGCTCGAACCTGCTGCACATGATGTTCGCGGTGCCGGCTGAGCCTTACGTGGTCAACCCAGTGGCGGCGAAGGCACTCAACGTGCTGTTCATCCTGCACGCCGACCACGAGCAGAACGCCTCCACCAGCACCGTGCGCCTCGCAGGCTCTACCGGCTGCAACCCCTACGCTGCGATTGCCGCTGGTATTGCCGCCCTCTGGGGCCCGTCGCACGGCGGTGCGAACGAGGCCGTGCTGACCATGCTCGACGAGATCGGTGACGTGAAGAACGTGCCGGCCTTCATGGAGAAGGTGAAGGACAAGAACAGCAATGTGCGCCTGATGGGCTTCGGCCACCGCGTCTACAAGAACTTCGACCCGCGCGCGCAGATCATCCGCGAGGAATGCCACAAGGTGCTGAAGGCGCTGAACGTCAACGACCCCAAGCTGGAACTGGCGATGAAGCTGGAAGAAATCGCGCTCAACGACGATTACTTCAAGGCCCGCAAGCTCTACCCCAACGTCGATTTCTACAGCGGCATCATCTACAAGGCGCTGGGCATCCCGGTGAACATGTTCACCCCGATGTTCGCGGTCGCGCGCACCGTGGGCTGGGTGGCGCACTGGAGCGAGATGGTGAGCGAGCCAGGTGGCCTCAAGATCGGTCGTCCGCGCCAGGTTTACACCGGCTCGCCGGAGCGCAACGTGGCCGACATCGCGGCCCGCTAAGCGTCAAGGCTTGATCCCAAAGCCCGCTCCCGGAGCGGGCTTTTTTGTGGGTGGGACTATCCGCCGAATGTGGTCTCGACGGGCTCGGCCGCCAGCGCTTCGGCCTGCGCCAGGGTCAGCCGCCTGCTCGGCAGTCCATCCGCTGGCGACAGCGGCGCGCGGCGCTCCTGACCCGGCTCGAACAGGGCCACGTCCACACCGATGTCGCCGGCCTCGAAACGGGCGAGCGGCACGCTTTCGATGCGGCCGTCGCTGTAGCGGTAGTCGCGCTCATCTTCCTGCAGCGCGAAACCGCGGTTGCTGAGGAACACATCCACCATCTCGGCCTTGTCGGGAAAGGCGTGCAGTTGCACCCGATGGGCGTCGCCAATGGCGCCGGTGACCACACCGCCGGTCAGGCGCGGGTCGAAAGCGCTGAGCAGCTTCATGGCCTGTACGGCCGTGAGGCGCATCCGCTGCAACCGCTGCGCATAGGCCGCCCCGCCGAACAGGCGCTGATAGGCGATGACCTCGGCCTGCACGCGGGCGTTGTCGGGCAGCGAGGCCCGGCTGCCCAGCCCCAGCCGCTCGGCGGCCTTGCGCTTGGCGGTGCCGTAGTCGGTGAGCGACTCCTCCACGAAGATGCGCGCCGCCTCCCGCACCAGAGCCTCGCCACCGCTGCCGGCACCACCTCGCGCCATCAGAAGAGGTCCTGCGTGGCAGCACCCGCTTCGCCTTCCTGACCGGGGATCAGCCCGTCGTCGGCTTCGGGGATGCGGTCGATGGGCACGGTTTCGGTGATGAACTGGTCGCTGCCTTCCCAGGCGAGCTTTCCGTTGACGGGGTTGATGCGCACGGTGGTCATGCCCTCGGGGGGGATGGCCGGCATCTCTGCCACGCCCTTGAGCGAGCCGCGCATGAAGTCCATCCACATCGGCAGCGCGGCACGGCCGCCCACCTCGCCCTTGCCCAGCGGCTTGGGCTGGTCGTAGCCGACCCAGACCGTGGCGGCCAGCGTGGGATGAAAGCCATTGAACCAGGCATCGGTCTCGTCGTTGCTGGTGCCAGTCTTGCCGGCGAGGTCACGACGACCCAGCGAGTTCACTGCCGCTGCCGTGCCGCGCACCACCACGTCGTGCAGCATGCTGGTGATCATGTAGACGGTCTTGGGGTCGAGCGTGCGGCGGGCGAGCTGGGCGGTGGGGTCGCCGGCTTCGATCTCCGGCGGGCACTCGGGGCAGGCCTTGACCGGCCGCGCTTCGTAGATGATCTGCCCCTGGGCATCGCTGATCTGCTTGATGACGTAAGGCTCGATCAGGAAGCCGCCGTTGGCGATCACCGCATAGCCACGCGCGACCTGCAGCGGCGAGAGCGAGGCGGTGCCGAGCGAGAGCGTGAGGTCGCGCGGCAGCTCTTTCTTTTCAAGCCCAAAGTTCTCGGCATAGCGCAACGCGTAGCTCATGCCCACGGCCTGCAGCACGCGGATCGAGACGAGATTGCGGGACTGCACCAGCGCCTCGCGCAGGCGCATGGGACCCTTGAAATCGTTGTCGTAGTTCGAGGGCCGCCACTCCTTGCTCGTTTCGGTTTCATCCAGAACGATGGGCGCATCGAGAAAGATCGACGCCGGCGTGAAGCCCTTGGCGAGTGCGGCTGAATACAGAAAGGGCTTGAAGCCCGAGCCCGGCTGGCGCTTGGCCTGCGTCACCCGGTTGAACTTGCCGGCGGTGAAGTCATAGCCACCCACCAGTGCCTCGATGGCGCCATCTCGCGGGTCGAGTGCGACAAAAGCGCCCTGCACGCCCGGTACCTGCGCCAGGCGCAGCACGCTGCTGCCGTCGCTCGCAACGTTGCGGCGAATGCGGACGATGTCGCCTGCCGTCACCTTGAGCTGCTTGCCGGCCCAGGCGAAGCCCTTGGCCTCGATCACGCCTGCGCCCCATTCACGCGAGACGAGCTTGATCTGCCCGGGGCTCACCTCGGTCACGACCGCAGCGGGCAGGCCGGCATAAAGGGGCCGAGCCCGCAGCGCGGCGAGCACGGCCTCGCTCTGCAGGGGCTCGTTGCGCTCCAGGCTGCGCACCACATCATCCGGCAGGCGCGCCTCGGCACCGGGATAGCCGTGGCGCTCTTCGTAGTCCAGCAGCTTGTTGCGCAGCGCCTCGTTGGCGAGCGTCTGGCGGGCACTGTCGATGGTGGTCACCACCTTGAAGCCGGCGGTGTAGGCGGCATCGCCGTGCTTGGCAAACAGCTCCGCTCGCACCATCTCGGCCACATAGGCGGCATCGAGGTCCACCGGCGGCGCATGCTCCTGCGCCAGGATCGGCTCGGCCTTGGCAGCGGCAAAGGCCGCCTCGTCGATGTAGTTCAGCTCGCGCATGCGGCGCAGCACGTAGTCGCGGCGCTCCAGCGAGCGCTTGGGATTGGTGAGCGGGTTGAGCGCCGAGGGTGCCTTGGGCAGGGCGGCGAGCACGGCGGCTTCGGAGAGCGTCAGCTCGTCGAGCGTCTTGCCAAAGTACACATACGCGGCAGCAGCCACGCCATAGGCGCGGGTGCCGAGAAAGATTCGGTTCAAATAGATTTCGAGAATGCGTTTCTTGTCCAGCTCCCGCTCGATCTTCTGCGCCAGCAGGATCTCCTTGATCTTGCGCTCGTAGCTGCGCTCCGGCGTGAGGAACACATTGCGCGCGAGTTGCATGGTGATGGTGGAGCCGCCCTGCCGCTTCTCGCCGGTGGCCGCGAGCTTGAAGGCCGCACGCACCAGGCCCATGTAGTCGACGCCACCGTGCTGGAAGAACTGGTCGTCTTCCGCCGCCAGAAAGGCACGGATCACCTGCTCGGGAAACTGGTCATACGCCAGCGGCGAGCGGCGCTCGGCCCCGAACTCGCCAATCAGCTTGCCGTCGGCGCTGTAGATGCGCAGCGGCGCGCCCAGGTTGGGCTCGCGCAGGCTCTGCACCGAAGGCAGTTGCGCCTCGATGCTGCTGACCTTGTACCAGGCCCAGCCTGCGGCCCCCAGCCCGGCCAGCAGCAGCAGGGCGACGGCGATGAGGACAATTTTCTTGGTCAGGCTCAAGCGGTTATTCCGGTCTGGCAACACATTCTAATCAGCGCTTACGAGCTGGCCCTCAATCGCACCAGCAGCGCGTCCTTCTGCGTCCACAGGCCATTCAGCCAAGCCTGGAAGCGCTCGCGAAAACCGGCATCCTCGGCGTAGTTGCCATGCAACATGCCCGTGGGGATGGGACGCATCACAGCCTGCACGCGCACCTGGTTCTGCTCGCCGCAGAGCCAGCTCCATACCAGCGGGCGTCGCGTCGGCTGGTAGACCACCGTCACGTCGATGAGCCCTGCAAACTGTTCGCCCATGGCGTTGAGCGTGTAGCTCAGGCCCGCCGACTTGGGCCGCAGCAGATGCTGGAAGGGCGATTTTTTGGCTGCCTGCTTCGCAGCCGTGAAACGGGTGCCTTCCAGAAAGTTCACCACCGTCACCGGGTCGAGCTTGTAGACCTCGCAGGCGCGGCGTGTGGTCGCGATGTCGGCCGCGCCGGACTTGCGGGTCATGAAGGGAAAATCCATGGCCCAGCACACCACGCCGATGATGGGGACGTAGATGAGGTCCTGCTTCAAAAAGAAGCGCAAAAAGGGCACGCGGCGGTGGAAGCTGCCGAACAGCACGAGGATGTCGGCCCAGGACTGGTGATTGCAGATGAGCAGATAGCTCTTGCCGGGTTCGAGCGCACCGTCGAGCACGAACTGGCCATAGGCATCGCGCTGCGGCAGATCGTGCAGGGCACGGAAGATCCACTGGTTGGTGCCCACCCAGCGCCGCGCGCACCACACGCAGTAGCGCGAGCACCAGCGTTGCAACGTAAAAATCGGCACCAGCTTGAGCAGGATGGCCGGGATCATCGTGCCAATCGTCCACAACAGCAGCGCCGGCACCATGCAGCAAACGGTGAGCACGCCAATAAGCGGCCGGGGCAGTACTCGCGACAGCACAGGGAAATCCTTGGGATTGACTAGCTGTGATGATAGCGAGGCGACAGCTCCACCACGGCCTGGATCATCGCGCCCGCATGGTCAGGATGAACCTGTGGGGTGATGCCGTGCCCGAGGTTGAAGATGTGGCCGGGGCCAGGGCCATAGCTCGCCAGCACGCTCTCCACCTCGGCGCGGATCACCTCCGGCGTCGCCAGCAGGCACAGCGGGTCGAGATTGCCTTGCAACGCCACCTTGCTGCCCACCCGCGTGCGCGCCTCGCCGAGATCGGTGGTCCAGTCCAGGCCCAGGGCATCGCAGCCGGTCGCGGCCATGGCCTCCAGCTGCTGGCCACCGTTCTTGGTGAACAGCATCACCGGCACCGTCGGGTGGCGGGCCTTGAGCGCCGTGACGATGCGCTGCATGGGCTCTAGCGAAAACCGCCGGTAACCGGCGTGGTCGAGTACACCGCCCCAGGTGTCGAAGATCATCAGGGTGTCGGCACCGGCGGCGGCCTGGGCGTCGAGATACAGCGTGGTCGCCTGCACCAGCTTTTCCAGCAGCTGGTCGAGCAGCTGCGGCGCCTCGAAGCGCATGCGCTTGATGCGCGAGAACTCCTGCCCGCCCTGGCCCTCGACCATGTAGGTGGCGAGCGTCCACGGCGAGCCGGCAAAGCCGATCAAGGGGCAGCGCTCGCCGAGTGCGGCGCGGATGGTGCGCACGGCATCCATCACATAGCGCAGTTCCACTTCCGGGTCGGGGATCGGTAGCGCTGCAATCGCCGCTTCATCACGCACGGGCCGGTCGAACATCGGGCCTTCGCCCTCGACAAAGCGCAGGCCCAAACCCATCGCATCCGGCACCGTGAGGATGTCGCTAAAGAGAATCGCGGTGTCGAGGCCGGGATAGCGGTCGAGCGGCTGCAGGGTGACTTCGCAGCACAGCTCCGGGTTGCGGCAGAGCGACATGAAGTCGCCGGCCTTGGCACGGCTGGCGCGGTACTCGGGCAGGTAGCGGCCGGCCTGGCGCATCATCCACACCGGCGTGCGATCGACGGGCTGACGCTTGATGGCGCGCAGGAAGCGGTCGTTCTGGAGCACTCTCATGTAAGCGCCCCGGCGATTTCTTTCTGGATCGCCAGCGCCATCGCACGCGGATCAGCTGCATCGCGAATCGGCCTGCCGATGACGAGGTAATCGGCACCGGCCTTGATCGCGGCCGTCGGCGTCATGATGCGTTTCTGGTCGGCCTCGACCCGGTTCTCCACCGGGCGGATGCCGGGCGTCACGCAGATGAGTTCGCTCGGCGCTTCCGCGCGCAGGCGCGGCACTTCCAGCCCCGAGGACACCACGCCGTCGCAGCCCGCTGCGAGCGCGCGGCGCGCGCGGGACAGCACCAGTTCCTCCACCTTGCACTGGAAGCCGAGATCGTCGAGATCGCCCTGATCCAGCGAAGTGAGCGCGGTCACCGCCAGCACCCTGGTGTGGCCGCTCTTGGCCTTGGCGGCAGCCTCCATGATCGACTGGTTGCCATGCACGGTGGCGAAGTCCGCACCGCGCTCCGAGAGATTGCGGATCGCGCGCGCGACCGTCTCCGGGATGTCGAAGAACTTGAGATCGACGAACACTTTCTTCTGCTCGCGCTTTAGCCAGTCCAGCAGCTCGAAGAAGCCGGGCGCCATGCACAGCTCCATGCCGATCTTGTAGAAGCTGACGGCATCGCCAAGGGTGCCGACGAGCGCGCGGGCGGCGGTGGCATCGGGCACGTCGAGGGCGGCGATGAGGCGGTCTTGCGGGGAAATTGCGTTGCGCACGAATCAGTAACCTTGAAAGAGAAAATCGAGGGCGGCGACAAGTTCGGCGCGATGCGCTTCCAGCGACCCGACCGGCTTGCCGAGAATGGACTTCGGAACCGAGGCCAGCTCTTCGGTGACGACCACCAGGCTTTCGCCGGCCTGTGTCACCGGCACGTGCAAGCGCTGTCGCAGCGGGCCGTGCGCCTTGGCGGTGCGCACCGGCGCGATGATGCAGACATTCACCGGGTCGAGAAAATCCGCGCTGAGCAGCACGAGATAGGGTGCCAGCCGTCGGGCCTCGCCCTTGGTCTGGAACAGGCTAAAGCGGCTCAGTACCACGGGGTCAGGCCCTTGTGCCAAAGCCCTTCGCGCTCGACGCGCGCGTTGTGATGGGCGATGGCTTCGGCGTTCTCGGCCAGCCAGCGTTCGCCCTCAGCCTTTCGCAGGCGCTGCTCCAGGGATTCTTCCACCACGCTGGAAATATTCAGTCCTGCAAGGCGTGCGCGTTCGATCAAATCACCCCGCACAGTGATGTTGAGTCGCTGCTTGCCAGCGTTGTAGACCGCACGCGGCTCTTCAACAACGTGGGGCTTCACTTCGGGCAGTTTGTATTTCTTGGCGGCGGCCATGGGCGTCTCCGGCACGTGAACTTTATGCGCATGATGATGCGCATTACTCATCCGCGCAAGGCGGCATCGGCCTTGTCCGCATTCGGCGCGCCGACCGCTTTCAGCTCCTGCGCGAACAACTGCACGCGCCATTCCTCCAGCACCCAGCGGGCGGGGTGGAAGGGCTTGGGGAGTTTGGCGACGCGGGGGGCGAGCTGCTTCATCGCTTCGGCATCTTTCGCGGGCTTCAGGGGCAGGCGCTCCAGTCGCACCGCGAGCGCCTTGAGATAGGTCAGCACGCGCGGCCACTGGGCAGCGGGGATGGCGGTGATGAAGCCGGGCGCGAGTAGCGTCGCCAGTTGTTGGGCAGCGTCGGCGTGGGCCTCCGGGTAGGGCTTTGCGATGACGGCGATGCTGCGGCGCAGGCTGGCAGCCTGTGTGAGCCAGGCGGCGACTTCATCCATCCGCTGATAGGTGAGCACCGAGAACGCCCCGCGCTTTTCGAGCGCGGCCTGAAACCCGGCGCTGCTGCGCGGCAGCGTGTCGCCGAGCAGGGTTTCATCGGCACCGCGTTCGGCCAGGGCCTGGGCCAGCGCATCCACCGTGTGCGGTGTGCCGCTCAGGGCGAGTGCCAACTTGCCCCTGGCGGATTTGGCGAGGCCGGCGACGCGGTCGTTGAGCCGGAGCAGCAGCAGCGCGCGCAGGCCTTTTCGATGCGCCAGCTCAGCCGCTTCGGCGGACTCGAACAGGCGCAGTGCGATGCGTGCGCCTTCAAGCACCAGCGCGGGATAAGCACGCGCGCCGCCACTGACGGTGATGGCATCGGGCAGGTCGCCGAAGTCCCAGTCGAGGACGTTCTCGCGCACCCACTGCTGGGTCTCGCTCCGCTTCGCCGCCGCCTGGTTGAACGCAGTGCGCGCCGCCCCCGAGAGTTGCGCACGCAGCGCGTGCAAGGACTCCGCCTCGCCCAGCATCTTGCCCTGCGCATCCTCCGCCACCAGGCGCGGCTTGAAGTGGGCGGGCAGCTTGTCGGGCGCGAAATCTTCGGGCCTCAGCTCGACGCCGGTCATGGCCTTGAAGCGCGTGCAGATCGCATCGAGCAGCGGCCCCTTGGGTGCGGCGCTCTCGGCAATCGCCTCGGCGTATTGCGCCGCGGGCTGGCAGAGCCGGCGCAGGTGATTGGGCAGGGTCTTGATCAGCGCCTCGATCTTGCCGACCAGCAGGCCGGGCACCAACCAGTCGAAGACATCGGCGTCGAAGGCGAAGAGCTGGGCCAGCGGCAGGTGAAAGCTCACGCCGTCTTCGTCAGCACCGGGATCGTGTTCGTAGCTCAGGCTCACCTTCACACCCGCCAGCAAGAGCTGGTCGGGAAAGCGATTCTCGACATCGGCATTCGCACCCGGGCGCAGCACGTCGGCCTCGGTCATCAGCAGGCTCGCCCCTTCGATGGACGAGGGCAGAACATTCGGCGCGAGCGTCTGTGCGGCGAGCGTGCCGCGCAGTGCGCCGAGGCCATCGAGCGTGCGTGGGGCCGTAGCAGGCGCCGCCACGGTGCTGACCGGCTTGGGTACGGCGGCGCGCGGCTGTGGCTGGCCGCGCTGGTTGTGCAGCCATTGCTTCAGGCCGGCCACGGTGCAACAGCCCTGCGGCAGTCGAGCGTCGTAGAAGGCCTGCAGCTGCGCCTCGTCAGCGAGCAGATCGGGCCGGCGCATCTTCGCCTCCTTCTCGCGCACGCTCTCGATGAGGGCGAGGTTCTTCTTGAGGAAGTCCGGCTTGCCCAGAATCTCGCCGCGCACCAGTCCCTCGCGGATGAAGATGTTGCGGGCAGCGATGGGGTCCTCGCTGCCGAAATGGCGCGCGCGTTTCAGCAGCGGGATGCCGAACAGCGAGAGGTGTTCGAGTGCGGTCACCTCGCCGCGTTGGCTATCCCACTCCGGGTGCTGCAGCGCGCGCTTGATGAGGTGCGCGCCCACGTCCACCAGCCATTCGGGTTCGATTGTCGCGCAGGTGCGCGCGAATACCTGGCTGGTGTGCACGATGGCGGCGTGCATCACCCACTGCGGGCCTTTCTTGGCGAGTGCGCTGCCGGGGAAGATCTTGAAGCGCCGCCCGCGCGGGCCGCCGTAGTCGGGTTTCTCCGGCGCCTTCACGCCGATGTGGTCGATGAGGCCGCTGAGCAGGGCCTTGTGGATCGGCGTGTAGAGCTCGTCCAGCGTCAGCTGCTTCTGCTCGGGCTTGGCACTCTTGTCGTCGGCGAGGTAGTCCACGACCTGCTTGTAGACCTGCGTCCATTCCTCCATGCGCAGGTAGCTGACGTAGTGCTCCTTGCACCACTTGCGCAGCGCGTTCTGCTTGGCTCCCGCGCTCACCGCCTGCCAACGCCGCCAGAGGCCCAGCAGCGTGAGGAAGTCGGACTTCACATGCTTCCACTCCGCATGCTTCTGCCGCGCCTGCGTCTGCGCTTCCAGCGGGTTCTCGTGCGGGTCCTGCACCGACAGAGCGGCAGCGAGCGCGAAGACATCGCGCTCGTATTTCTCGCCCTTGCCTGCGAGGGCGATGCGGGCGATGCGCGGGTCCAGCGGCAGGCGCGCGAGCTGGCGGCCGAAGGGCGTGAGCTTGCGGTCCTCGTCGAGCGCGCCGACGACTTGCAGCACGCGATAACCCTCGCTCACGTGTCGGCCTTCCGGCGGCTGCACCCAAGGGAAGGCATCGACATCGCCAAGGCCGAGCGAGGCCATCTGCAGGATCACACCGGCGAGATTGCTGCGCAGTATTTCGGGATCGGTAAACACCGGGCGCGCGGCGAAATCATCTTCGGCGTAGAGCCGCAGGCAGATGCCGGGGCCGAGTCGGCCGCAGCGGCCGGCGCGCTGGTTGGCGGCGGCCTGCGACACCGCTTCGATCTGCAGGCTCTGCACGCCGCTGCGCGGATTGAAGCGGCTCATGCGCGCGGTGCCGGTGTCGATCACATAGCGGATGCCTGGCACGGTGACGCTGGTCTCCGCGACGTTGGTGGCGAGCACGATGCGCGGCGGCCCGCCCGTGCTGAACACCTTGTCCTGCTGCGCGGCGGGCAGACGCGAATACAGCGGCAACACGGCTGCGCGCGGGAAGCGCCCGGTGAGCACGCGCGTGCAGTCGTTGATCTCGCGCTCGCCCGGCAGGAACACGAGGATGTCGCCATCGGGTGCACGCGAGCCCCAGAGCGTGTCGATGCCATTCGCCACCGCATCCTCGATGTCGGTGTTCTCCTCCGGCGGGGCGTAGTAGTGGTCGACCGGGTAGGTGCGGCCGCTGACGGTGTGAATCGGCGCACCATCGAAGTGCTTCGAGAGCCGCTCCGGGTCGAGCGTGGCGCTGGTGATGATGATCTTGAGATCAGGCCGGCGCGGTGCGAGGCGCTTCAGCCAGCCGAGCAGGAAGTCGATGTTGAGGCTGCGCTCGTGCGCTTCGTCGATGATGATCGTGTCGTAGGCGAGCAGCTCGCGGTCGTGGCTCAGCTCGGCCAACAAGATGCCGTCGGTCATCAGCTTGATCAGCGTGCGCTCGCCCACGCGCTTGTCGAAGCGCGTCTCGAAGCCGACCAGCTCGCCCAGCGTCGTGCCCAGCTCCTGCGCGATACGCGTCGCCACACTGCGCGCGGCGAGACGACGCGGCTGCGTGTGACCGATCAGCCCGCGCACGCCGCGGCCAAGTTCGAGACAGAGCTTGGGCAATTGTGTCGTCTTGCCGCTGCCGGTCTCGCCGCAGATCACCACCACTTGGTTCGCCGTGATCGCAGCGGCCAAGGTCTCGCGCGCCTGCGAGATCGGCAGCTCTTCGGGAAAACGGACGACCGCCGGCTTGAGTGCGGCACGCGCTGCGTACCGCGATTGCGCGGCGGCCAACTCCTGCGCAAAACGCGCGGCATCGAGTGGCTTCCTGCTCTGCTGCGAACGTTCGATCTGCTGTTGCAGACGCTGTGCGTCGCGGAGGGTCAGCAGCGCCGGGTCAAAGGCCCGGCTCATGCAGTAGCGGGCGGCAGGTGGAGCGAGTACAGGGCCTCGATTTCCACGGCCAGTTCGCGGCGGCACACGGTGCCATGCAGCACTTGTGTGGGGGCGAGCGTACTCAGGCTGTCTGCGAGTGCGCGGTGCTGTACCGCGTCTGGGGCGCACGACCAGTAGAGCTTGAAATTGCGCGGCCTGAACGCCGCCACCGCACAACCTGCGCGCTGCGCGGCCGCGGCCAGTACGGCGTCGAGGTTGTTGCGTGCCTCGGCGAACTGGGCCGGCAGATCTCCCTCGTGACAGCTCTGAAAGCCGACGATGCTGGCAGTGCCAGAAACAAACAGCCAGCCCTCGTCGCCGACCCGTACCAATGAGGCCCGGGCAAAGCTGGGGGGCTGGATGCCGTAGGCGCGGGGATAGCGCCAGGCGCTGGTCTGGCGCGGATTTTCGACCGGCAGGGCCGGGATGCGGCCCGCCAGTGCGAAGACATGCAGACCCTGATCACAGCCGATGGCGGTCGCGGCCGGCAGGCCGGCGTCGATCTGCCCCGCCTCGGCCCAGGCCCGGTAACGGCCGAGCGTGAACTGCCGGTAGCGCTCGGCATCGCCCTCGCCTTCGAGAATGCCGCCGAGGTAGTTCCAAAGCCGCCACCAGTGCGGCGCACCGCAGGCCTGGCGTGCAGATTCGAGGGCGCGGTAGGCGGCTTCGGTCGCCGCTGCGGGGTCACGCGCCCAGTCGGCATCCGCCACCTGCAAGTGCAGGTAGACCGTCTCGCCGTCATCGGCCCACTGCACCGCGCCGTGGCATCCCCGACGTACCGCACCGTGGCCGTGCCAGGCATCCCACTGCGGGCCGTGCAGCAGGGGCAGCGGGATGGCCCCCCCCGGACCATGCCGCAGGGTCGCCAGGG
>Ga0255093_1000742_pt1 | contig 13733 bp, 9 predicted proteins | sample Colum_Law_RepA_8_2_FD_188437 | JGI IMG/M metagenome (GOLD analysis project Ga0255093, IMG submission 188437) | Freshwater microbial communities from Columbia River, Oregon, United States - Colum_Law_RepA_8d | ecosystem: Environmental > Aquatic > Freshwater > River | place: USA: Oregon | collected...
CACGATACCCATTCTCCATGCCGCAATTCCAGCGATCCTCTATCCACCTTAATTGCTGGTCCGAAAACCGGGGTCCACTTCAATATGCCTGTCCGGAGTATTTTCATTGGGTCTACGAGAACTTCAGAAGTTTATTGAGCGGGTTGAAGATGCGTCCGGTAATCCCATGTCACTATCCACCCTTTACGCGGATGCGGTGGCCAGTGATATTGGTTGACGAGATCGGTGATGCGGTCGGGCTGGAGAAGCGGCAGGAATGTTGCCGGAGGCGTAACGGCACTACATCCTGCTGAGAATCTCCGTTTTTTTTGCTGCGAACTCTTCAGGAGATATCAGACCCGCGTCAAGCATGGACTTAAGTTTCTGAAGTGACGCCAAGGGGTCATCGGCGGCACTTGCAGCCCCGGCTGCAGTTTGAGGAACCAACGCATTCTGAATGACAACTCCTCCGGCTGCCGCTCTCGCTTCCTCCATCTCTCGAGTTCGGCGTTCTTCAACAGCGTGTTCTTCCATTTCTTGCGAATAGCGGTAGAGCATCCTTGCCTGCGCTTTGGGAAGATAGTCGACACTTATGCACTGACCACTGGTCACAGTGGCAGAAAAGGTTGATCCGAGAATACCCTCTTTCACCGTTGCATTTGCGACATTCCGCCACAGATGGTCATTGAACGATAACTGCCCGAACAATTTGATCGTGAAAAAGATAATGCGACGCGACGTTAATGCGACGCAATCGGGAGCAATGTTGGCGACCGGCTTCTTTTGGACAGCGATATACAGAAGTTCTTCCTGTGACGTCAGGAATTGCAGTATCTTGGGCACATTGGCCTCAATGATCTTCGGGTCCTGATCTTCATTCAAAAACCGCTGTACAGCAGAACGCTTTTCCATCTGAACCAATGTCTGTTCTTGCCTCGATTCATCACGGATCGTGTGAATCTTTGACACCGTGGTCGACATTACTTCCGCAGCGCCAGCAAATTTCGTCATCATCGACTTTCCAAGCTTTGCGGCACCTTTTGTCAGATCAATCTTTGGTGCTTCTGGAGCAGGCATTGGAAACTCAAGGCCTTTTAATGACGAAGCGGCACCCCATTTTTCGCGATCAAAGCTGATTAGGTCAGATGGCAGAAGGGTTCCATTCATTGCCATTTCACGGATCTCTGCAGAACTGTGCGGGCCCGATGATTCTCGCTCTGTTTTGATGAAAAGTTGTTTGGCCATTGATGAACTTAAAAAAGTGATTCAAAGTTTGCGGGCTTACCCTGCCGGAAAATTCTTCGAACATAGCGGGTGGAGCTGCGGAAATTCCGAACAGAAAAGCGCCCGTGATTGCGAGTTGCCAACGCATAAGTCAGACTCCAGTAAGGGGGAGTGACTCGTTAAAGGTACCCGTGGCGGATGGGCGGAGCAAGTGATGGCAAAAAAACAACGGATCAAAGCTTTTCTGATTATCCGGGATATGAAAGTCTGCAGACCGCTCAGCGACGGGTTGACTGAAGCTGGTTACAGCGTTTAGCAATATCAGACCGCCCGGGAATTCCTGATCGACAAACGAAACCATCAGCGGGGCGTAGGTCTGTCTGAGATTCGTCTGTTGGGTTCAATGGGAACTGATCTGGTTGAGCAGCTTGCAGGAGACAAGGACACGTTTCCAGTCGTTCTATTGGCCAATCCTGCAGACATTCCGAAAGCGGTGAAGTCAGGAGCTGACTTCGTGTGTGGCCAATTGACAGTAGAGGCGTTGCGGCTTGTCCTGCAGGCCAGCGTGGCGGCTTTGGTCAACGTGCAGAGTGTGGAAGCGGTGGATGCGGAGATGAAGCGGCGGGCGGTTAGCGGGAACTGAACATCACAGTGATTGACATCCAATCAACAGGATCCGTAATCGTGAACAGATGGAAGATTCCAGAATGGCTTGAGGCCGAGGTCATCAAACGCGACACAAGCTGCGTGTACTGTGGTGTTGTGTTTCGGGCCGATGCTACTGAGCGACGACGAAAGCCATCTTGGGAACACATCGTCAACGATGCTCGAATCATCACTCGCGAGAACATCGCTCTCTGCTGTATCGGCTGCAATGCGAGCAAGGGGGCGAAGGACCTCTCTGTCTGGCTCAGTTCTGGCTATTGTAAGGAACGATCAATCACAGTCGAAACGATTGCAGATGTGGCGAGGCGGGCCCTAGTAACCCAGTGAAGACAAGGCCGGACAGGACACGCAGGAGAGCGTGAGCAGTTGCTTCGAGATCTCGTCACCGAATTTTTCCGGCATTCGCCTTCAGTACAATTCCGCAAATGAGCGTCGGGATATTCAGGAAGATACCAAGTGCAATCTGCCAATTCGCAAGGCTATCAATGGACGCTGCGTTCTCCTGAATTGGTCGCGTACCGATGCGGCCATAGAGCTGAAACTCTTTCGCCGACAGGATGAACATCGGAATCGCAATAACGACACCGAAGCAAGTGTAGACCCAGATAAAGCCGAAGATGATATTTGAGACGGCTGAGATCAGTAGCGGGATCGTGATTCCAGACGGGCTATCGGACTGCATTGATCGTGTCGGCAATGCTGATGGAAAGACTCCATCAACCCGAGACGCAGGAATCGCCGTTGGCATTCCAGACTTCCAAAGCAAATCAATCGGGTGAATGCCCCCTTGTCTCGCCAATTCTCTCAGTGCAACCATCGTGACGGGACCATACCGCTCATCACCAATTTGATAATACCACTGCGGCGAATTAGCGGTCTGGAACGCTGCAGATGCGTCGGCATCTCTTGGGACCGGAGGGGGAACCTCTGCCTTCTTTGGCTCATCTGGAGCTTTTACCGGTTGAGGCTTCGGAGCCGTGTTAGCACGCTGAACCTCCGTCCGGCTCATTGATTGGAACATCTCTCGACACATTGGACAGCGAAGACGCTTTCCCAATAGATGCTCCGGAACTGTGAACTCGCTTTCACAGAGTGGGCATGAGATTCTGGTCTTCTCAGTTGGATGCATCATACGACTCACGGAGGTTCGGAACAGTTGGTGGAGCGGGCGATCTGAAGGGATACGGTAAAGCCAACGCTCAGCAACTCATTTCATGTTGATCACAACGTGAACCTCAAGATCTTTGGCATCGATCTTGATCTTCTCTGGCTTACTAATTCCGACGATATGCCGTATGCCCCGAAGCTGCCTACGATCAGGGTCGTAAAGAAACCCGGCCCCACCATCGGCTGACTGTTTTGGAACCCCACTGGATCCGGATTGAAACAAGATCCTCTGCTTCATCACTTGAAACTCTTCGCCGTTGTGGGTTGCTCGTGTAGGCAGATCGAGTTCATCCCCAGCGTCCAGATCAGGAATTCTCCATCCTCGAAAAACAATGTTCTCCACACGCGTAGACTTGCCTTCCAGTGGGATAAATAACCCGGAAAAAATGCGCTCGCCATTGTCGGCAATAGCAACAACGCGACACTCAAAGTCAAATACGGCACCCCACGAATCCGGTTTCTCTGGATTTAGTAGCGGAGGGCAAACTCTGATATTGCCGGCTAAGATGCCTTTCAGGATGAGCGAATTAGCTCGGTGAAGCGAAATCTTGACTTGCTTGGACTGGCCGTCACCTTCTCGTGATACGGTCAAAGCTACAGTTCCTCGCTCTGGAGTCGCACGCAATTCACGAACGATCTCAGCCGCATTGCGGACGTCTCTCGTTCTGACTTTGATTATCTTGTCGCCAGGAAACAACGTTGGTTCAGCCACCGGATACGTGAAAATGTCCTCCACGACGTTCGTGTCATCTTCCAGCGTAAACCCATACCAGTCGACCCGGATTTCCTTGGGTATGACTTTCCCTTTTTCAACAGTCTGGCCGTTCAGGTCGCGTTGATCATCGGGAAGCAACTCTTCTCTGACTGATCTAAACGAACTCCATTGAGCATTCGCCACGCAACAATACCCGATCACAGCGAGCATGACTATTATCTGAAATCTCATGTTTGGCCTCTCGGCAAGAACTGAACTCTACTGCGATGACTGGTTGTCGTCGTCAGGCCTGATCTTCCGCCGATCGCCTCCCCGGTTCAATCTACTCGGTTGCCGCCTTACGGGATTCCGGAGAATCGCCCGGCAAGTATTTTCTTGTCTGACCGTTCCGTAGGACAAGCCAGCCGCACAGTCAGGGACGCATGTTCGTCAATTTGGCGTCCGCGAAACGTGAATATGCTCATCGCAAAACCGCCCCATTTGGCCCGCGAGCAGTTGTGCCGGTAACTGAAGCCATCTTCTCCGTTTCGCCGTAGTCATCACTTCTTGCTCGAACCTGCCCGGCCAGCACCACCAGCATCTCATACATCCTGGCCAGCCTGGTTGACGACCTTCGCTGATTCGTCAGCTTCACGCACTCGGCCCGCCAGAGTTCAAGCAGCTTCCGTGGACCACCGACAGCGGCCACCAGTTGTTCCAAGAGAGCAAGAGACCGGTTGACGTTGGTTGAACGAGCGATCTGGCTGGCGGTCGTTTGGATAAGCCACCCATCCACACGGGTACGCTTCGACCGATGCCGTGCTCGGGCCGACGCCGCGTGACAGGATCGGCACTGGTGCATTCGTACCCCGGTCGCCCGACTCCGAAAGCGAAACTGATCAGCAGGTAGACATTCAGCACAGAGACTGCAGATCCGGTCGGGCTCAGGACAGCCCGGCTGAGCAGCCGGGCTGGATTCGCTGGGTAAGGCGGTTGGACGGATGGACAATTCTACATCACTGAACAAAGCACTGTACGTGTTATGGCGATTCAGGATATTCGTATGACACACGGCGTATTCTTGGTGTGAAGCCGGGAAACCTCGCTTCATAGCTCCGTTTCATCACGTCATAGGCAAAATCGGCATCCCGTTCCCGGCAGATCAAGCCGTCGTGAATTCCCAATGCAGGTCGTCCGGATGAAATCATCTCATAAAGCGTTGCCAACATGATTGACGCTTCGTGCGTCATCAAGTCCATACCGACATTCCTATAGAAGCGACAACGAATGTGTGAGTGTTCTTGCTCCAGGCGATTGAGGAACTCAGGGACGGTCAGTTCCTCTATCTTTTTCATCAATTGCTGGAGCCAATTCTCTCCGAAACTCGCTGAGGTTCTCAGATGCTTCTTTATTGCTTCAGTCGCAGCGTATCGGCTTACAGTGTGGAAGCAGATATTCAGTGATGTCTTCAAGAAATGCCGGACTGCCGTACACTTTTCAAGGTTTCCATCTGACGATGACGCGAATCTGGGAAACACTTTGTGCCAGTCATACAAATCCCCAGTCACGTCATGCCCCAATGAGTGATACAGCATTCTCGGATGCATGCAGTGAAAGTCCAATTCGATTGTCGGCTCACCATCGATAGTCATCGTCCGTCGATATTCTCTCGGAAAACCTTGAGCCGACAACGGACCGAAGGTATAGATACGGCAACTTCGTCCCCAAGCTCCGATATGGATTTGACGTAACGTTACACTTGGGTTCAGCGTGAATCCAAGTGGATGCCGAATCTGCCAAATGTGTTGACGGTTAAGATCGTTTATGTCCTCCAGAGTCATTTCACACATCTCGACCTTGGTGCGGTCAGGGTCGCCGACGCCAGGAAACAACAACGGCTTTTCGCGTTGCTCTTTGCTAAGGTGGCGGCCAGTATGAGGGTCAAATTTTCCGGTGTGCCCTGACACTATTGGGATCCCATTCTGACTTGATAATTCAGAGCCTCGGACCAAGACGGGCTCATGGGACAATACACTCTCATTGCCGATGAGCTGCTTCAGCAGCTCATCGGTTGCATAGATGCGGGTCAAGTACCCCTTCTTCCGGTGTCCTAAAACAATTCGTGCCCATCCGCGTTCTTTGAGTTTATTCCACAGGGCTTTCCTCTTCCGTGAAGCAGCACTGCTGTTGGACAGCGAGTCGACGATTGTTTTGTCACTTAGTCTTGTTGCAACGAGGTAATATAGCTGCGTACACAACAGCCTCTTCTTTGACTCCCATGACTGCCGGTCTTCCTTGATTCCTGGCAGCAGTGACTGCTCTGCGAACTGAATGAATCGCTCTGGTGTTGTTTCCACCATCGCATCGTCCCAAGCGTACGATCCCAGATTGCGTATGCGGTCAGCTTCAAATACATCAAAGTTCTCAACACGGCTGGTTTCAGACACGGCAAATCCTCGAACGAAGTCGTGCCCCTTTGAAATCTGTGGCTGGAATGTCAGTATAGGAATCTGGTGCAGTGCCATACATGTTCCGCCCCCACCCCCATTTGACTGAGGCAAACTCGATGAACTGTCTGAATCCAGCCAAGGTCGGACTGTGCCAATTCAGCCCGGCTGTCTGAATCCAGCCCACAACAGGCTGTCTGAATCCAGCCAAGGCCAGCTGTGTAAATCCGGCCAAGGCAATCTAAGGCCCGCCCCACCCCCATTTGACTAAGGCAAACTCACCGAATTGTCTGAATCCAGCCACAGGGTCGGGTTGTGCCAATCCAGCCCAAGATAGGCTATCCGAATCCTGCCAAGGAAATCCAAGCTCCACCCCACCCCCATTTGACTAAGGCAAACTCGTTTCAATGTCCGAATCCAGCCAAGGCTAGGCCGTGCCAATCCAGCTCGGCTGTCTGAATCCAGTCCACGACAGGCTGTCCGAATCCAGCCAGACTGCCAGGATCCAGCGAGTGCCAAGCTATCTGAATTCAGGCAGGAGTGAGTTGCTCACGACTGAAACCAACGGCGATGGAGAACTCGCAGACCCATTCGAGATGTCGATTTCACGCAGACGTGGTGTCACACTTTGAAAGGTTGTCCAACTCCGTATTTGGTTGGCATCTTTGGACGGCCAAGGTGAAAAGTGATTCATAGAAGCCAAGCAGTCGAGGAGTCGCTCGACCACGATTGATCGATTCCTCAATAGCAGCACGCCAGTCACGGAGCATTTTCTCAAGCCCTCCTGCGGCATGAACTCCTAGTTTCATCAGTAAGTCAAGTTGCCTTGGATTCCTGGCTCGGCGGGCTGCAGTCGCCAATGACTGCATACGACGCCCTGCGGCGATTTCACGGCGACGACGATTTCTTTCTCGCTCAGCCACCGCATGGCATGATTTGCATTGGTGTACGCGAACCTCTTGGTCGCGATAACGCCGTCGAAATTCAGGCAGCGGTTTGATCTCGCAACAATCAGTGCAGATCCGCAATTCTTGAGTGTCAGTGCTTGTCATGGCGGGAACTCCGTAAGTCGTAAAGTTTGCATCGCTGGGGGAGCATGCTGCAAACAAATGCAGTTGAACGACTTGGGGCGTCAGTCCGAACTAATGTTCCATTCCGGAGATCCAATTGTACAGAGCAATTCACTCGATACTGGGCCGCGACGCTGATCGATACTACAAGCTAGACACGCCTCTCCGGAACTGAGCTGTCAGTTGTCCACAGAGAAACATCAACGAACCGAAAGAGGGTCCGCAACGAAGCTCGACACAAGGAGTCAGCGAGAATCGCTGTACAACGAATTGGAGTCAGTGACAGGGCATCTCATGCGATACCAAATTGTTCACAAGCGAATCAACCAAGTGACCGCTGAGAGCGGGTGTAGCTACACCCGCATCCATCATTTTTGATACTTTCCCTGAACTATTTTCAAACGCGGAAACCGCATAAAACACAGGGAAATCAGGCAATACGTGTATGCAATGTTGGGTCGATGTGACCGGAGCGTCGAACGGCTGGGTGTTAACGCGCCTCGGTCGGTCTTATTGGTGTTCATTGACAGCCGGTTCTCGCCACCTAGAAGCTTGGTCCTACCTTCGTTCGACTCGACATTCGCCTTCGACGTCTGTTTCCAATAGTCTTCCGGCGTCAGGCTATATGCAATCAAAGGAATTGGGGCGGCAGTTGCTCGTGCCGGCTTAGAATGTCAAGAATAAAGGATGTCGCCAATCAATTGTGCAAACTCACGGTTTTTGTTGCCGGTACCCTGATTTTGCTGTCAACCGTCGGAAACGCACAGGAGCAGATTCCTCGAAATTCAAACCAGATCGTCATTCTCTACACGCATCGAACTCTCACACCTATCAACGCAGACTGGGATCGAGGAATCCGAAGTGCATTGGCGGCCGGGTTCAGTGAACCGCTCGATATCGAAATTGAATACCTGAACCTGGTACGACACAAAGATCCCGATTATCTGCGAAGCTGGATTGAGTTACTGCGAACCAAGTATGCGTCTCGACCGCCAGACCTGATCATTCCTGTCTTCGTGCCAGCGCTGGACTTTACGCTGGAACACCGCGACGTGCTCTTCCCCAAGATTCCCATCGTCTTCTGCTCGGCTCCTGAGAAGCTGGCGGAATCGCCCTTCGCGTTCACTGGTAAGATCAGAGATGTCAACATTCAGCTAAAGCAGGCTCAGCCATGAAAGCGTTCTTCCTATTATTGTTTGTTGCGTGCTCGCAAACGGTGTTGGCCGGTCTGCAGGACGACGGTTCCGTTTTGCCGTTTCCGTCCACGCCGTCCGCAAGCGTGGCGAAACCAAGACTGCAGGACTCCATTCACAAGCGGCGAGTGGAACAGAGTCATCTGCCGGCCGATGCGCCTAACATCCTGATCGTGCTTGTTGACGACGTGGGTTTTGGTACGCCTGATACCTTTGGAGGCTTCGCCCATACGCCAACACTTTCGAAACTCCGCGACGAGGGCATTTGTTTTAATCGCTTTCACACAACAGCGATCTGTTCTCCAACCCGTGCCGCGCTGCTCACTGGTCGCAACATGCATCATGTGGGCAGCGGTACAATCGCGGAGCGTGCTGTGGACTGGGATGGTTACACCGGAACGATCCCAAAGTCTTCCGCGACCATTGCCGAGGTGCTGAAGAACTACGGCTACAAAACTTCTGCGTTCGGCAAATGGCACAATACGCCCGCTGACCAGACGACCGCGATGGGCCCGTTTGACAAGTGGCCCAACGGCTATGGCTTTGAATATTTCTATGGCTTCATCGCAGGCGAAACGTCGCAGTACGAACCTCGTCTGTATGAGAACACCAATCCTGTTGAGCCACCTCACAGCGAAATGTATCACCTGACCGAAGATATGGCGGACAAGGCGATCGGGTGGATGAAAAAGCATCGAGCCTTTTCGCCGGACAAACCGTTTCTGATGTACTGGGCTCCCGGTGCGGCTCACGGCCCGCATCATGTGGCCTCCTCATGGGCTGACAAATACAAGGGGCAATTCAACGACGGCTGGGATGCTCTTCGCGAGAAGACGTTCAAACGCCAGAAAGAACTCGGCTGGATTCCTGCCAACACAGAACTCACTCCCCGCGATGCCACGATGCCCGCGTGGGACAGCATTCCAGAATCCGAACACGCCTTCCAGACACGCCTCATGGAAGTTTTCGCCGGCTTCGCTGAACACACTGATGTGCAGGTTGGGAAGGTTGTGGATTACCTCGATCAAACCGGGCTGCGAGACAATACGATCATTCTGTATGTCTGGGGCGACAACGGTTCATCCGCCGAAGGCCAGAAAGGTTCCATCAGCGAACTGCTTGCTCAGAATCAGATTCCCAACACCATCGCGCAGCAAATCGCAGCGCTGGAAGCACTTGGCGGACTGAATGCACTGGGCAGCCCCAAGACAGACAACATGTATCACGCGGGCTGGGCCTGGGCTGGCAGCACCCCATTTCGTTCAACAAAGCTCGTCGCGGCTCACTTCGGCGGCACCCGCAATCCACTGGTTGTTTCCTGGCCCAAAGGCATCAGGCCCGACACGAAGCCGCGTTCTCAGTTTCACCACGTGAACGACATTGCACCGACACTTTACCAACTGCTGGGGATCACACCTCCCAAAGTTGTCAACGGTGAGACACAGGATGCGATCGACGGTGTGAGCATGGCGGACTCGTTTGCAAAACCGGACGCCCCGGAAGTCAAGCACACGCAATATTTCGAATGCTTTGGCAGCCGAGGAATCTACCACGACGGTTGGTACGCGGGGACGTTTGGCCCGCTCATTCCGTGGATCAATGCACAGACTGGACTCGCGGACTGGGATTCAGCGAACGACGTCTGGCAACTCTATGACCTCACAAAAGACTTCTCCCAGGCACGGGACCTGGCCGCTGCGAATCCCGGAAAGCTCGCGGAACTCCAGAAGGTATTTCTTGAGGAAGCTGAGAAGAACAAAGTCTTCCCGATTGGCGGCAGCCTGCTCACTCGGATCGATCCAACCACCGTCATCGCCAGTCCCTACAAGTCATGGACGTTCGACTCAACAACAACGCGAATGCCGGAGTTCATTGCGCCGGGGCTTGGTAAGAAGAATAACACGGTCACCATTGATCTCGAAGTTGGCGAGAACGCGAGTGGCGTCCTTTATGCCCTCGGTGGCGCCAGTGGCGGGCTCACATGTTACATGGATCAGGGGCATCTCTGTTTCGAATACAACATGATGATCATTGAACGGTATCGGGCGAAGTCTGCAGAGAAGATCGGACCCGGCAAGCACACAATCGTCGTGGATACGACTCTCAAAGCTCCGCGTCCCGGTTCGCCCGCCGACATCGTGCTGAGCGTCGATGGAAGCGAAGTGGCTCGGACCGTCGCAAAGATTACGGTGCCGGGAGCTTTCACGGCCAGTGAGACGTTCGATGTCGGCACTGACCTTGGTTCACCAGTTTCGTCATTCTATGACGACCTCCGCCCGTTCGCGTTTGCCGGCAATATCCAGCAAATCTCCGTCACCCTGAAGCCATAGAAAGCGCCGCTGTGAAAATCCGTTCGCTCATTCTCATTGGGGTGTTGTTCGTGTTTACCGGCTCCGTCCACGGGCAGGATCGCACGATTCTCCCGCCGCCTGAACCGGAGTTTAAAGGTAGCATCGGTGAGACCTATAAAGATTCGACTCCGGATTTTTCGCCCGCACTTCCACTGACGGCACCTCAGGGCGCACCCAACATTCTGATCGTCCTGCTGGATGATGTGGGTTTCGGCCAGATCGATTGCTATGGCGGACCGATTGAAACGCCGAACATAGATAAACTCGCGTCAAAAGGACTCCGTTACAACAACTTCCACACGACAGCGCTTTGTTCGCCGTCGCGTGCAGCACTGTTGACGGGACGCAATCACCACGCTGTCAGTATGGCCGCGATCACGGAAGCGGCGACCGGGTTTCCCGGAAACTACGGATCGATCCCGAAGAGTGCTGCAACGATCGCGGAGACTCTGAAGCAAAATGGTTACAACACCATGGCCTTCGGCAAGTGGCACCTCACGCCCTATACCGCCTACACAGCAGCCGGACCCTTCGATCGTTGGCCACTGGGTATGGGGTTTGAACGTTACTACGGCTTCCTCGGTGGCGAAACCGATCAGTGGGCTCCGCTTCTGATTCAGGACAATACGATGATCGAAACGCCTAAGCGGCCCGGTTATCACCTCACCACAGATCTGGTCGATCACACCATTGCCTCGATTCGCAATCTTCAACAGACGAGCACGGGGCGTCCATTCTTTGCTTACCTTGCTCTGGGAGCCTGCCACGCTCCTCTGCACGCGCCCAAGGAGTACATTGACAAGTATCGAGGACGGTTCGATCAGGGCTGGGACAAAGTGCGTGAGCAGACGTTCGAACGACAAAAGAAGCTCGGCATCATGCCTGCGAATGCCATGCTGCCTCCGGCGAATCCTGGCGTGCAGCCATGGGACGATTTAAACGCAGATCAGCGCAAGGTCTATGCAAAGCTGCAGGAAGTCTTCGCCGGCTTTCTGGATCACGCAGACCACGAGATTGGTCGACTCTATTCGGCTCTCGACGAATTGGGTATCACGGAGCATACGCTCATCATTCTGACCTCCGACAACGGTGCTTCGCAGGAAGGCCTTCGCGACGGAACGTTGAACACGGACAGGTATCGAAACTACTTTCCTGATACCGTCGAGGAGATGATCAAGAACCTGGATGCGGCCGGAAGCGCTTCTACTGATCCGCATTATCCGATGGGTTGGTCCATGGCAGGTAATGCACCTTTCAAACGCTGGAAACAGGATACGCACGCCGGTGGCAACACTGATCCTTTGATTGTTTCATGGCCGGCTGCGATCAAGGAGCATGGTGTCATTCGGAATCAGTATCATCACCTCGTGGATGTTGTTCCGACCATTCTGGAAGTAACCGGCTTACCCGCACCGACTTCCGTGAATGGAGTCCGGCAGCAGCCCATGCCCGGCATCAGCATGGCTTACACGTTCACTGACGGCGCAGCAGCGACGCGGAAAAAATCACAGTACTACGAAATGCTTGGAAGTCGAGCCATCTGGGCGGATGGATGGAAGGCTGTTGTCTGGCACAAAAAGGATGCGCCATACGCTGAAGATCGATGGGAGCTTTATCACACGGACTCCGATCCGACGGAGTCTCAGGATGTCGCGGCCGACAATCCTGCAAAACTCAAAGAGTTGCAGGACTTGTGGCGGAAGGAAGCGGAAGCGAACGGCGTCCTGCCTCTCGACGATCGCCGCTATGAACGTGTGGCGGATCCAACTCGTCCTGTCGCCGCTTTGACTCGCGATATTTATACCTACTACCCTGGCACCTCCATCGTACATCCGCTCGCCGCACCGCAACTACTGGGGGTTGAGCATACGATTACCGCTCATGTCACGATTCCGGACAACGGCGCTGAGGGAGTGCTGGCCTGCACCGGCGGCGAATTTGGTGGATGGAGTCTGTTCCTGAAGGACGGCAGGCTGCACTATGTTCACAACTATCTCAAGCTCGGCGAAGTGGATGTCGTCTCACCGAATGCGATTGGTTCGGGATCGCATACACTGAGTGCGCACTTCACACCCACGGAAAAGAATCTGAAACCGGACTACTTCCTTGGCGACCTTGTGTTGTCCGTGGACGGTAAGTCAGTCGCCGAGCAAAAAGGAATTAAGGTGGCGGGACAATACAGTGCTGTCACTGGCTACGGATTCCTTTTCGGTCGCAACACAGGCACGCCTGTCAGTCATCAATATGAACCACCGTTTGCGTTCACAGGACAACTTTCGAAGGTCACCATCAGGGTAAAATCTTCTCCTTGATTTAGACTTGTTACTTCCAGTCGCACTGAAACTATCTCCGCAGGAACGGGCTTCACGGAGGCCACGATCATGCTGAAAGAAATCGGACACATGCAATCAACATTCAGTTTCTGGTTCCGCTGCCTTGCGATTTGCGTACTCTTCGCGACAAGAACCTGGGCACAGGATGTTCTGCCGTTTCCTCCGACGCCATCCGCATCCACGGCGGGGCTGACGATAAAAGATTCGACCTATAAGAAACGTGTCGAGCCGAAGCGGCTGGCCGAAGGCGCACCGAACATCCTGATTATCCTGATGGACGATGTGGGACCTGCGACGCCTTCAACCTATGGCGGCGAAATTCACACGCCGACTCTTGACCGAGTGTCCAAAGCAGGAATTTCCTACAACCGCTTTCATTCGACGGCCATGTGTTCTCCCACCCGAGCCGCGTTGCTGACCGGGCGGAATCACACACGGGTTGGCAACGGCCAGATCGCTGCGATTGCCAATGACTTCGATGGTTTCAGCGGGACCATTCCGAAGTCTTCGGCGACAGTCGCTGAGGTCCTGAAAAACTACGGCTACAACACTGGTGCCTGGGGCAAATGGCACAACACGCCTGAGGAACAGATAACGAACAAAGGTCCC
>Ga0255093_1000750_pt1 | contig 13601 bp, 7 predicted proteins | sample Colum_Law_RepA_8_2_FD_188437 | JGI IMG/M metagenome (GOLD analysis project Ga0255093, IMG submission 188437) | Freshwater microbial communities from Columbia River, Oregon, United States - Colum_Law_RepA_8d | ecosystem: Environmental > Aquatic > Freshwater > River | place: USA: Oregon | collected...
CCGCACGCACCCGCTGCTCGGCCACGCCACGGTGAACGTCGGCTTCATCGCGGGCGGCAAGCAGCCGAACATCGTGCCCGACCGCTGCGAAATCCTTATTGACCGCCGCACGCTGCCTGGCGAGACGGACATGGGCGTCTTCGCGGAACTGCGCGCTCTCATCTGCCGCCTCGGCGTGGACGCAGAATTGACCGACACGAAGAACGCGCCGTGTCCTGCGCTGGAGACGGACCCGAACCTGCCGCTCGTCCGCCAGCTCTCGCGCTGCGCCGGCCAGCGACGTGCGCTGGGCGTGGATTACTTTTCCGACGCGGCGGTGCTGGCCAGCGGCGGCATCCCCAGCGTGCTCCTCGGCCCCGGCGACATCGCGCAGGCCCACACGGCGGACGAGTGGGTGGAACTGGCGCACCTCGAACGCGGCACCCGGCTCCTGGTCAAATTCCTCCGTGAGCAGCCCTGAGCAGTTCCTTCAGCCACCGATGAAACACGGATGGAACTCGGATGAAGGAGTGCTGGCGTGAGCCCCCCCCTCGTCACTGTCATCATCCCGACGCGACCGGGCGACGAAGAACCGTTGGCACTGGCTGCCGCGCGCCAGCTCGACCATCCCGCCGACCGGCTCGAAATCATCGTCGCGCGCGGGAAACAGCCGTCCGTCCAGCGCAATACCGCGCTCCGTGCGGCGAACGGTGATTTGATTTACTTCCTCGACGACGACTCGCTGCCACCGCCGGACAATCTGCGCCGTGCGCTTGCGCACTTCGCGGACCCGAAGGTCGTGATGGTCGGCGGGCCTAACATATGTCCGGCGGACGCGCCGCCGTTGGAGCAAGCTTTCGCCGCCGTGATGGGGAGCTGGCTGGCGTTCGGTCCGAGCCGGGCACGCTACATGCCGGTCGGCAAGGCGCGGGCCAGCGGGGAGAAGGAGCTGATTCTCTGCAACCTCATGGGCCGGCGCGAGGCACTGCTGGCCGCGGGCGGCTTCGACGAGGCGCTGTATCCGAACGAGGAAAACGCGCTGATGGACGAGTTGCAGAAGCGCGGCGGCGTGCTGCTCTACGACCCGGAGTTCATCGTCCACCGCCGTCCGCGCCGCTCGCTGGGCGCGTTCTGCAAGATGCTGATGAACTATGGACGCGGGCGCGCGGAGCAGTTCCGGCTGCATCCCACGCTCGGCTCCGCGCCAAACTTCGTGCCACCGCTGTTTCTGCTGTATCTCGTCCTGACGCCATTCCTGCCCAGGCTGCTGCTGTGGCCGCTGGCGCTCTACGCGGGCGCGGTGCTCGTGCAGACCTTGGTGTCGAGTGCGCACTGCCTGTCCAGCGCGGCCCGGGTGGCCCCGTTGATTGTGGTCTCACACCTCTGCTACGGCCTGGGCTTCTGGAAGGGTTTGTTCACCCGTCCGCAGCCTAAGCCGCCGGAACAGGTGCCGGTCACGTTGGAAACCATCTCCCCCGCATGAGCGCCGAGTCGGGCAGGCACTTCTTCAAGCAGGCCGGCTGGATGGTCGCGGCAAATCTCGGCTGCGGCCTCTTCATGTTCGCGGTGCATCCGATCGCGGGGAAGATGGAGGCGGCGGAATACGGCGTGTTTCAAACACTGCTGAAGCTGTTCCTCCTCCTGGGCATTCCGTCGGCGGGCTTGCAGCCGGTGTTCGCGTTGCAGGCGGCGATGGCGAAGACACCACCGGCGCAGGCGGAACTGGCGGCGACCTTGCGCGCGGTGCTCTGGGCGATGAGCGGCCTGTGGCTGGTGATGTTTCTGGCGGGCTGGGCGGCGAGCGATGTGATCTGCGCGACGTTCAAAATCACCAACCCGAACGCGCTGCTCGCCACGCTGGGACTGGGGCTGACGACCCTGTGGCTGCCGGTCCTGCGCGGCGTGCTGCAAGGGCGGCAGGATTTTGCCGGACTGGGCTGGACCCTGATCATTGATGGCATCGGGCGCTTTACGATGGTGGTGCTGTTGGTGGCGGTGCTGCACGGGCAGGCGGCGAGCGGCATTTCGGCCTCGCTGGTGAGCCAGTTTGCGGCGGTGGTGCTGGCCGGGTGGTGCACGCGGGAGTTGTGGCGTGCGGGAGGCGGCGAGTTCCGCTGGCGGCCATGGCTGGCGCGGGTGGTGCCGTTGACGCTCGGGATGGGCGCGGTGATGTTCATCAGTTCGGTGGACACGTTGTTTGTGCAGAGCCAGTTCGATCCGAAGCTGACGCGGCTGTATGGCGCGGGGGTGATTGTGGGTTTTGGGCTGAGCCAGTTCACGCTGCCGATTGCGAGTGTGATGTTCCCTAAAATTGCCGGTGGCACGGGAGCGGACGCGGCGTTGCGGCACACGCTGCTGGGCACGGCGGCACTGGGCGGCGCGGTGGCGGCGGTGTGCTCGCTGATGCCGACACTGCCGCTGCGGGTGGTGTATTTCCGGAATCCGGAAGAGTTCCTGCCGGCCGCGCCGCTGGTGCCGTGGTTTGCGTGGAGCATTCTCTGTCTCGTGCTGGCGAACGTGCTCGTGCAAAACCTGCTCGCCCGCCAACGGTTTGCGATCGTGCCGTGGCTGGCGATCATCGCGGTGAGTTTTGCGGGCGGGCTCTGGTGGGTTCAGCCGCAGTTGGCGGGCCTGGAAACCATGGCCGCCTTCCAGGCGGTGGCCCGGGTGTTATGCGTGGCCTGCGTGGCGCTGTTGGGAACGGCGGTGTGGTTCACGTGGGGACGCACGGAGACGCCAACGGCTGTGCCGGCCGTGTAAGCACCGGTTACTTGGTCCGCTTCACCGTCGGCGCGCGAAGCGCCCCGTAAAGCCAGTCGCCCACCCAGCGGAGCGGTTGCAGCCTTTCGTAGAGCGGGGAATACACCAGCCGCAGCCGCACCGTGGACAGGAACATGATCGCCGAGGAGCGGAAGAGCGAGCTGCTGACCTTGCTGCCGAGCTTGTCGGTCCACTCGGTGGGAAGTTCGAGCACTTTGAAGCCTGCATGGATGAGCGAGTAGAGCAGGTTCACGTCGAACGCGAGGTCGGCGATGCGGAGCTGGCCGTGAATGGTCTCGATGGCGGTGCGGTGCGCGATTTTCGCAGGGCACTGCGTGTCGGCGATGTCCATCCAGAAGAGGCCTTGGACGATTGCGTGAAAACACCGGCTGGTGAAGCGGCGGAACCACGGCTGTGCCTGGTGCAGCACCGCGCCGTCCAGCCAGCGCGAGCCGATGACGCAGTCCGCATAGGCGGTGTGGCCGATGAGCCGGTGGAAGGCGGACGGAGGCGTGGCGCCGTCGGCGTCCACGTAGCCGATCAAATCCACCTTGGGCGCGTGCCGCAGGCCTTCGATGAGCGCGCCGCCCTTGCCGATGGGAGCGGGGAAATTCTCCACCTTCACCTCGGGGAACTCCCGCGCCACGCGCTGCACGACCACCAGCGTGTTGTCGCGGCAGCCGTTGAGGACAACGAGGATTTCAAACGCGCCAGCGTAGTGCGCCCGGAAATAGACGGCGTATTCGCGGAGGGTCGGCTCGATGCGTTCCTCCTCGTTGTAGGCCGGAATCAACAGCAGCACGCTGGGCGCTGGGGTGGTCACGGGGCGGGTGAATAGCAGAGGCGGTGCGTGGTGCGAAGCGCAAAAACGCAACCGGCGGCGGCTTGCGCCGCCGCCGGTGTCGTTCTCAGGGAGCGAGTAGCGGGCGGGAACGCCCGGCTCGCGTCAGGGGGATGTTTGTGGACTGTCCGTCACCGCAAGGAAGGCGGCGACTGATGGGCATGGCGCGCATCGCTTGGCGAATAGCATCATGGTAGACATGCCATGCCTGTCAGCAGCGCGAGTGCCGGAATCAGGAAACCGCGCAAAATCCTCGGAAACTACGGGATAGTCCCGAGCCGGCGCAGGCGGGAGGGCGGGAATTGTCGTCAGGAGTCGGCCAGGCCCGTTCCCAACGCTGCGAATCAAGTCGTCCGGTCCCATCTCACTCGCAAACTTGCAAGGCGCACCCGCCCGGCCTAACAAGTGGGCGTGCCAGAATCGAAGCCACCAGATCCCGCACCTAGCCCGGCGCTCCCGGAGGCGGCGGCCAGCGAAGCCGGGGCGGACACGGGCGAATACTGGAAGTGGTGCCCCCGCTGCGGGCATGAGCTGGAAAACCAGAAGTGCAAGTTCCGCTGCCCGCGCTGCCACTACTTCATGAGCTGCTCGGACTTTGACTGAAGTTCAAGGAGCCATGCGCCCGCGAAAGAACTCGCGGGGCGGTCCATTCGTCTCAGCCGCCTCCAGCAGCAGCAGCGTGCCGGAGCGGTCAATGAACTCCAGTGTGATGCCGTCCACCCAGTTGGTCAGTTCGGGACTGCGCTGCAAGGTGACCCGCTGATCCACCCGGCCGGAGAGCAGAAGCAGGTTTTGCCCCGAGGAACGGGCGATGCGGGTGAAGGACACTGGTGCCAGGGACGGTGCCAGCAGGCTGCGCAGCGCCACGCCTTCAATGCCAACCGCGACGATCTGGTTGCTGGTGCCGGCGACAGCGTAAAGCGACTTCTCCGTGAGCGTGCCCAAGTTGGTCCACGTCGTCAGCGAGCCGCTTTGCAGCACCGTGCCCTGCGCGCCCACCGCGTAGTAGGAGTCGCCCAGATAATCCACCGCGTGGAGCAGGCGGGTGGTGCCACTAGCCAGACTTGTCCAGTTCGTGCCGTTGGTGCTGGTGAGAATGAGGCCGCCTTCGCCGACGGCCACGAGCCGGCCATTCACCGCGCGCACGCGATAAACCCAGTTCGTCGTGCCGCTGGTCTGGGCAAACCAGTTCGTGCCATTGGCGCTGGTGAGGATGGTGCCCCGGTCGCCGGTCAGCACAAACAGGTCGTCCAGGAACGTCGCTCCGGAAAGAAATGCCGTGGTTCCGCTCGCCTGCGCGCTCCAATTGGTGCCATCCGTGCTCGTCAACACCGTGCCGCCTGCGCCGCCCACGACCCACAGGCCCTGGCGCAGTGTCACGCCCTGCAAGTCGTTCGTAGTCGGGGTGGTCGTGGTGTGCCACTCAATCGCCAGCGTGCTCGAAGTGTTCGTGGCGTAGTGCGTGACGCCGTCGATGACATTGGTGCTGATGACCTGCATTGCCACCGCTGGACTGAACAGCAGCCGCCCGCCGCTGCCCGCTGCGACGAGCCCGTTGGTGGTGCCGCCGATCCCGAGCAACACCGAGTTGGTCACCGTGTCGGGGACAAGTTCCAGCTCCCAATTTGCCCCGTCGGCGCAGGTCATCACGGTGCCCCGATCACCAACAGCAACGTAAAACTCGGGCAGCCGCAGCAAGTCCCACAGCCAGTTGCGAATCGGCGGCTGGCGCTGAATCCACTGGGTCCGCTCGGCGGCGTTCGTCCGGATGCCCTCGAGCATCAGGCCGGAGCGTCCGGCGATGAAATGCAGGCTGCCCTGCCACGAGGCGCTGTAGTAGGTCCAACTGGGTGCCGGTGAGCTGGGATGGTTGCCAACCTCATCCGTCCAGGCACCACCACCGGTTTGCAGCCGCACCTCCCGGTCGCCCACGACGACCAGATAATCATTTGTGCCTGCGATGGCATACAGCGCATTCGTCGCACCCACGCCCGTGACGGGTGTCCAAGTGGTCGCATTGGCATTCGCCACCAGCACCGTGCCCGCGTTGCCCACGGCCCAGAACTGCGTGCCGATGAACGCCACCCGGTTCAAGTGCTGGGTGGTGCCACTGGTCCGCACCGACCAGTTCCCATTGGGTGCGCGCGAGGCGATGCGGCCGTTTTCTCCAACCGCGACGAAGAGGTTGTTTCCAGAAGCCACCCCGCGCAGCCAGTCCGTAAAGCCGGTGGTTTCCCGTGTCCAGTTCGTGCCGGTGCTGCTGGAGTAAGCCGCGCCGTTGTCCCCGACCGCGACCGCCAGGCTGCCCGAGGCGGCGACGCCTTCAATCCAGTCCGCCGTGCCGAGGCTCAGGACTTGGAAATCCTCCAGCGAGTCCGCCCAGAGCACCGTGCCACTTTCACCGGTGATGAGGAGCCGTTCGCCGAGGAAGGTGGTGGCCCGCAGCGCGTTTGTCGTGCCGCTGTTGCGCGGGTGCCAGAGCTGCAAATCCTCGCTCGTATAGATTTGCCCCCGCTCGCACACCTGCACGGTGAGTCCCAGTCCGTAGGTCATGTCGAAGACATTTCCGCCGTGTGGCGCGGGGTTGGACCACCGCCAGCGCAGCGGGCGATCCGTGGCGGACGCATCCGGCAGCAAGATGCCCAGCGCCAACAAGCCATGACCGATTGCCCCTAGCGCGAGCGCGAGGCATTGCTTGAAGTAGGCTGACGATTCGGGCAACCGCATGGATTAACTAAGTGGATTCGGTAAGGTGCGGAGCGTTCGATTCGGCGGACGCGCTGGACGCGAGATTCTCCGGTATGACCAGTGAGAAGACGCAGCCGTGCGCGGTGCTTTGTTCCAGCTCAATCGCCGCGTTCAAGTGCCCGGCCAGTTGTTTGCAGAGCGCCAGACCGAGGCCGCTGCCGCCGTCCTTGGTGGACAGGCACGGCTTGAAGAGGAGATGGCGCAGCTCCGCCGGAAAACCATGCCCCTCATCCCGCACTTCACATCGCACGCCGTCCGGCTGCCCCAGCAAGGTCAGGCGCACGGATTTGCGGCGGGGCGTGGCTTGAATGGCGTTTTGCGTCAAGTGGCCGAGGATGATGCCCACCAAGTTGGCCGCGCGGCTCGACACGGTGCCTGGTGATTTCACTTCGGCGACGAAGTTCACGCCGCAGGCTTGGGCCATGGGCTGGACTTGGGTGTTGACGGTCTGGGCCAGCTCGTTGAGCGAGACTTCGTAACGGTTGGCGGTGCCCTGTTCGTCGCGCATCACCCCGAGCAACTGGGCGATGAGCTGCTGCATGCGCTGCGCGGAATCCGCGGCGGTGCGCCACCCGGGCTCGGCCTTGTCAGCCGGGCTGGTGCGGCGACCGGCCAGCAGCGCTTGAATGCCGAAGAGCTGGCTCTTCAGCTCATGCAGCAGATGGGCGGACAGCGCGCCGACCGCCGAGGTCTTGCTGGCCAGGGCGAGTTCCCGATTGGCCTCCAGCAGGCTGCGGGAGCGCTGGGCCAGTTGCGCCTGCGCACGCTGCAGCCGGCCAAACGCCCAGCGCAGGGCGACCACAATCAAGGCACCACCGATCAGGAAGACGCTGAGGGATTGATTGATCAGGCTTTGGTCAATGCCCCGCAGGGCCGTAACCAACGCGCGGCCATCCAGAAAGAACTGCGCGATGCCCAGCAACCGGCGCTCCCCCTGCACATGCAGGGGAATGAGAATTTCATGCAGGGAAAGGGGGCCCTGCTCCGGTGCACCAGCGGTGAGGAAGACTTCACCCGGATCGGTCAACGGGTTTTGCCGGGCAACAATCTTGAACTCCCTCAACTGCCGGACGTCTGCCGCCGCCAAGGGGCTCTCCTTCACGTAGGGCGGGAACGCGGCCACGGATTTGCCCTCAGGGTCGAAGAGTCGGGCGGCCACGACTCCTTTGAGCCGGGACGTTTTGAGCAGCACATCCAACTGGGTGCTGGGCTCCTCCAACAGCGCCTTCTCCTCCTCGGCCTGCAGCATCGTGGCGACGGCATGGAGGATCTCGCCTTCCCGGCGGACGATGTCCTCCCGGATCTCGGTGCGCAGATGCAGGGTCACCGCCAGAATTCCAAGCGCGAAAATACCCAGCGTGGCGACCATGACCAATGCCGGCAAATGCCGGGACATGAGCCAAGGACGCTCCGCTTCGGTTGTGATGATGGCGGGTGGCTGGATCAAGTGGTGAACTAGGCCGGGTGTCTCCCCAGCCGGCAAACGGGAAGGGCTGCGGGTTTCATCGTCCGCGTCCTCCTTCCTTGCTGCCATTGTCAATGAGGCGGTTGAGATCGGGGTTTAACTGCTGCTTGAGCTCGCGAGCCCGGTCGCGCATGTCCTGCTGGAGCGCGCGCTGCTGGTCCTTCAGCCGGTCGAGCATCTCCTTCATCCGCTCACGAAGGGCTTTGCGCTCCTCTTCGGAGGCCTGGCTGTATTGGCGGGCCAGCGCTTTTTGATCTTCCAGAAATTTGTCCCGCGCAGTCTGGAAGTTGCGAATGAGGTTTTGCACATCCGCTGAAGGCTCGACCTTGTCGGGCCGGTTGGGGGTGGCGGCCTTGCCCTTCGCATCGGTCGGCAGGGCGGGATCGGCGGCCGGGTCGCGGGGGATGACTGCGGGTCGCTGTCCGATGCTGGGCTGGGACTTGCCCTTAGTGCTGGTGTCAACGTCGCTCTTGCCCTTGGTCTGGGCGTCCGCGTCCGCCGCCAGCCACAGCAACCCGGCGACAGCCAGTTGGCCGGCAAACAGTTTGGTTGACTTGAATTTCATCAGGCACACCGCGCACAAGCTGACCCGCACGCGATAGACTCACGCGACGCAAACCTCGTGCCAGCAAGCGGACAGGGGCTCAGTCAGCCAGGACGGTCCGGCGGCATCGCGGCACTTGCTGGTTCGCACAATGGGCGACGCGCGGGAGTATTTCAACGGAAAGTCAGGCGATTGTCGTTCCATGACCCCAGACTGTTTCCACTCGATCGGGAATGCCCTGATACTCCATTCGGGAGTCCGGACGGTGACCTGGGGGCGCAAGTTTGAGCGGGGCGGGAAAGCAATTCGCAGTTGCGCGAATTCCGCAGGCGACGACCTCACATGAAACCGGTGGCCGGCTTCGTTCAACGCCGGGCCATCCTGCTGCGAACCAATCCTACTCCTCCACGGACACCACGAGATTGCTCATGATGTAGTCGCGCCGTTCCGGGGTGTTCTTCCCCATGTAGAAGCTGAGGATGCCGCTGACCTCGGGACGCGGAGCGAACTCCACCTGGCTTAGCTTCATCTGCTTGCCGATGAATTGCTTGAACTCCGCCGGGGAGATTTCACCGAGGCCCTTGAAGCGGGTGATTTCGCAGCTCTTGCCCAGTTTCGCCGCCGCAGTGTCGCGCTCGGCCTCGCTGTAGCAGTAAATCGTCTCCTGCTTGTTGCGCACGCGGAAGAGCGGAGTCTCCAGCACATGCACATGGCCGCCGTGAACCAGCGGCTCGAAGAACTTGTAGAAATAGGTGATGAGCAGGTTGCGGATGTGCAGCCCGTCCACGTCGGCGTCGGTGGCGAGGATGATTTTCTCGTAGCGCAGGTGGTCTGGGTTGTCCTCCACGTCCAGCGCGCACATGAGGTTATACATCTCGTCGTTCTTATACATTACGTCTCGCTTGAGATCCCACACGTTGAGCGGCTTGCCCTTGAGGGTGAAGACGGCCTGGGTCTCGACGTCGCGGCAGCTTGTGATAGAGCCACTGGCGGACTGGCCCTCGCAGATGAAGACCATCGAGCCGTGGCCCTTGTCCTTCTCCTTGTCGAAGTGCCGCTTGCAGTCCTTGAGCTGCGGCACGCGGATGCTGACCGCCTTGGCGCGCTCGCGGGCGAGCTTCTTGACCTCCTGGAGTTCCTTGCGCAACTGCCGGCTGTCGTCCGCCTTTCCGACGATGCGCTGCGCGATCTCCTTGTTGCGGTTGAAGAAGTGCAACAGCTCTTCGCGCACCTTGTTCACGAGGTCCGTGCGGATTTCCGTGTTGCCCAGCTTGTTCTTGGTCTGCGACTCGAACATCGGATCCTTCAGCCGGATCGCCACCGCGCCGACAATGCCTTCGCGCACGTCGTCGCCCTCGTAATTGCCCTTCGCGTATTCGTTCACCGCCTTGAGCAAGCCCTCGCGGAAGGCGCTCAAGTGAGTGCCGCCGTCGCTGGTGTATTGGCCGTTGACGAAGGAGAAGAGGTTCTCGCCGTAGCGGCTGTTGCTGTGCGTGAAGCAGAACTCCAGCGTCTTGCTGGTGAAATGCAGCGGCGCGTAGATCGGCTCCGCTCCGTCAATGGCCAGCTCCTCCATCACCAAGTCGTTCAACCCGTGGCGCGAGACAAAAGTCTTGTCGTTGAAGACCAGCTTCAGCCCCGCGTTCAGGTAGGTGTAGTGCCTCAGCCGGCGTTCGATGAACTCGTTTCGGAACTCCGATTGCTTGAAGATTTCCGGGTCCGGCGTGAAGCGGACGAAGGTGCCGTTGGGCTCGGTGGTCTTGCCCTTTTGCTCCTTCTTGAGCCGGCCTTGCTTGAACGTCGCCTCGAAGAACTCCCCCTCCCGATGGCTGCGGACCACGAACTCCTTGGACAGCGCGTTGACCGCCTTGGTGCCGACGCCGTTGAGGCCCACGCTGAACTGGAACACCTCGTCGTTGTATTTCGCGCCGGTGTTAATCTGGCTGACGCAGTCAATGACCTTGCCCAGCGGGATGCCGCGCCCGAAGTCGCGCACGGACACGGTGCCGTCGGCGACCGTGATGTGGACCTCGCGACCGTAACCCATGATGAACTCGTCGATGGTGTTATCAATGACCTCCTTCAGCAACACGTAGCAGCCGTCATCGTGGTGCGCCCCCGTGCCTATGCGCCCGATATACATGCCGGTGCGGAGCCGGATGTGTTCAATGCTGGAGAGCGTCTTGATTTTGCTCTCGTCGTATGCGTGAGGTTTTTTGTCGTCGGCCATGTTCGCGCGGGTAGCTACCGGAAAGCGTGGCCGTTGCCAACCTGAAACACGTTCAGACCGGAAAGAACCCCATTAGGCTGGTGGGACGCCGGTGGATCCACTACCAGTTGACATGGTGGGAGTGAGGTCGGCCTCTGGGCTGAGTCCGAAGCTGCGTTGGCGGCAGCCCTTGCCCCTTAATTGCCCTAGGTAATGCACCCGACTAGTCAGTTTCGTCATAACTTTGTAAATACATTGCCATGACGTCAGGCCTCTCCACTCCCTGGTTTAACTCGTTCCGTGTCTGCGGTGTGCTGCTATTGGGTGGCCTGTTCCTAGCGTCGCACGTTCAAGCCGCCACCCCTCCCGCTACCTGGACCACCGGCCACAAGCGGGTGCTCGTCATCCCGGTGCGCTTCACGGATCAGGCCGGTCCGTCGGACGCGCCCAACGCGAGCGGCTACTACTCCGGTTGGGGCAACATTACGAACGGCACCACAGCCGCCGCCATCAACGCCTTCTTCCAACGCTCCTCTTACGGCAAACTCTCGATGGAGTTCACCGTGCTGCCAGAAATCAACCTGGGCGTCAGCTACACGAATTACAACGCGACCTATGGGACCAGCGGCATCTCCAAGTTCGCCGCGTGGGATGAGCCCGGCTCGTTCGCCGATGACGTGCGGGCGAAGGCTCGGCAGGTCGGTCAATCGCTCGGCCAGCTCGCGCTATACGACTCGGACAACTACGACCTCGACTTCCTCTTCTGCGGCTTCATCCCCGGCCAAGGCACGCTCGCCTCGGGCCGTGCGCACGGCAAAGGCATCTTCGGCACGACGAGCCTCGCGCTGGCGCATGAGTTTGGTCACAACTTTGGTCTTCAGCACGCGAACGGCATTTCGCGCAGCACTTACTATTCGCCGATCAAGGGCGGAACGTTCTTCACCGACACCTACGGCGACGTTTACGACCTGATGGGCTGGAAGAACACCACGCCCATCCCACTCGTGCCGGACCGCGATCTGAACCCGTATTGGAAATGGCAGATGGGCTGGCTGACCGACGCGAACATCGCCGCGCCCGCTGTGTCGGGCACGTATCGCATCCACGCGTTCGACCAGCCGGCGCTCGACGCCGGGAAGAACTACGCGCTGCGCATCGTGCGCGACCCGAGCCGCGTTTACTGGTTCAGCTATCGCGCGGGCATCACGAACCCGGAGAGCATCTGGTCGAACAACGGCCTCGAAGTCCGCATCGGCGGCGAATCCGTGCCTGCGACCGGCGGCCACACGACGTTGCTGGACATGACGCCCGGCAGCCGTGGCCTCGCGAACATCCCGAGCGTAACGAACAATCCTTACGCCACGCTCTACGATGCTCCGCTCGCCATCGGCCGCACCTACTCGGACAACGAGGCGAACATCCATGTCACGCCGGTCAAGAAAGGCGGCACCACGCCGGAGTCGCTCGATGTCGTGCTGAACTACGGCCCGTTCCCCGGCAACGTCGCGCCGACCGTCTCCATCAGTCCCGCCACGCTCACGCTTGCGGCCGGTGTTGCGCAGGCCTTCACCGCTACGGCCTCGGACCCGAATAGCGACGCGCTCTCCTACTACTGGGAGTTCGACGACCCCGACGCGCTCGGCGGCACCGCAGGGGGCAACACGCATCCCGATGCGCGCCTCTCCACGCAGGGCAGCCACACTTGGACGCGCAGCGGAACATTCCTCGTCCGCTGCACCGTGTCGGACATGAAGGGCGGCAAAACCATCGCCTCCGCCAGCGTGACCATCACCGGCGGCACCACCGCGCTGCGCACCATCAGCGGCGTCGTGAAGGACGAGAACGGCAACCCGCTCGCCGGTGCAGTCGTGAACAATTACAAGGGCGGCAGCCCCAACCTCGTGCGCTACGGCGCGACCAATTTTGTCGGTGCCAGTGAAACGGCGGCGGACGGAAAATACGTTGTGCACGTTCCCGCCGGAATCACTGGCACCTTCTATTTGAACGTCCTGCATCAAGGCTTCTCCTTCATCTGCTCCACTGCGGGCGGCGCGGTGGGTGTTTACTCCGCCAACGTGGCGAACGTGGACTTCACCCGCGTCCGCACCAACCGCACCATCTCCGGCGGAGTTTACGTCGCCGGGCGCGGCTACAACCCCGCCACCGACGGCACGGTCACGGTCAACGTCAACGGCCAGAACATCGCCGCGACCGGCGGCGGCTGGACCACGAACGTCGCCGACGGCACGCCGCTGAACATCACCGCTACGACCGGCACGCCGGGCAATTCTGTCTTCGGCACGTTCCCGAATCCCTACGTCGCCGTGGATGACTTCAACCTGCTGCACCTGTTCCTCAATGTCCCCGGCCTCATGCCTCAAGTGGGCTTCACCTCCGCCAGCGCGAGCAGCGATGACACCGTCGGCACGGTCAACATCCCCGTGACACTCACCCCGCCGCCCGGCTCGAACTCCTGGCCGGCGAACCAGTTCATCTACTATTGGCTGGACCGGAGCAGCACGGCGGAATACGGCGTGGACTTCAAAATGGCGGGCGGCAGCATCTCCTTCACGGGCGGACAGGCCCCGACGCCCTACATGATTCCGCTGAAGATTCTCCCGACCGGCGAACCGAAGAACAAAACCGTCGTCATCAAGCTCGGCCCGGCCAGCTCCATCGTAAACATGGGGCCCGTGACCACGTTCACTTACACCATCACGAACCCACCCGCGCCCATCAACGCTGGCGTCATCCAGTTCGCACAAGCCAGCTACTCCGTGGCCGAGGCCGCAGGAACAGTCACACTCGTCGCAACCCGCACCGGCGGCAGCAGCGGCTCAGCTTCCGGCTACTACCGCACCGCCAACGGCACCGCGACCGCAGGTCAGGACTACACTGCCACCACCAACTTCGTGACCTGGCTCGACGGTGACACGGCGAACAAGAACGTGGTTCTCACCATCCTGAACGACGCGTTGGTTGAGCCAGCGGAGACGTTCACCGTAAGTTTCTTCACCAACACCGTCGGTGCCAGCCTTGGTGCGCTGACGACTGC
>Ga0255093_1000759_pt1 | contig 13435 bp, 2 predicted proteins | sample Colum_Law_RepA_8_2_FD_188437 | JGI IMG/M metagenome (GOLD analysis project Ga0255093, IMG submission 188437) | Freshwater microbial communities from Columbia River, Oregon, United States - Colum_Law_RepA_8d | ecosystem: Environmental > Aquatic > Freshwater > River | place: USA: Oregon | collected...
GTTGACGGTGTCATTTCCCAGTCCCCCGAGAATTTCCGTGCTCACCTTTTCGCTGGTGCTTTCCACATAGACCCGGTCATCACCTTCAGCGCAGTCGACTCGCAGAGATTCGATGTTGACGTACCGAACATTCAGTCCTCCGCCATAGACGCCGTCCCTGGTAACCACAAAATCGTCACCAAATTCAGTGCCGATCACCTTCACCGTATCAAAGCCGTCTCCACCATTAACATCCACTGGAGAATTCACGGCATACTGAATGAAGTCGGCTCCCCCACCACCGGAAACGTCCGTGCGTCCGCGTTGTGGTTCCTGCGAGCCTGCCAGAGCGAAGGCACGGATGTCAAACAGGTCATCACCGTTATCTCCGTTCAGCAGCAGCACTGACTTATTGTGGAACACGATAAAATGGTCATCATTGTCGCCTCCGTTGATCGTCATCGGGGCACTGATCCCGTTCGACAGGAAGCCGCGCGTCGTCTCAATGGTGGCGAACTCATCATCCACCGAAACATTGGCCGCAGTGAATGTTCTCTGGCTGGCATAAAGCTGGCTGATCTGGAACGTGTCACTGCCCGCCTCGCCGTTCAATGTCACTTCGGCCTTCGTATCATCCACGGCGAATTGGTCATCGCCGAATCCGCCGTTGACGACGATGCGTTCCACTCCGCTGTAATTGAGTCGTTCCACGTTCGTGACACTGTTGATCAGCGACACAAAAGCGGAAGCACCACTGGCCCCGGCTCGCAGCAGGAATTGGTCGGCGAGCGGAGTTCCAGAGACTGTGAACAGGTCGGTATCCACTGCGGCACCTGTGTCCAGCACGATACTCAGCGTGCTGGTTTTTCCACCCCGATAGTCGATCAGGTAAACATCGCTGCCACCTTCTCCATCAAGAAAATCACTGCCGTCCCGCGAAATCAGCACATCATTGGACTCGCTGCCGTCCACCTCAGGACCGCCGTCTCCCCAGACCCGGTCGCTGGCGCCGCCGCCGTCGAGGCGATCTTTACCGGAGCCGCCATAAATCGCATCATTATGCTGGTCACCAAAAATTGAATCGTCACCGCCGCCACCGGTCACGTGATCATTTCCCGGGCCACCATGAATGACATCCGCATCGTCGCCGCCGATGATTGTGTCCGCGCCGTCGCCGCCATCAATCACATTCAATCCACTACCACCCTCAATTTCATCGTCACCATAGTCTCCGGCGATCACATCGTTGCCGGCATGGCCGAGGATGCGATCTGCTCCGGAGCCTCCGGAAATGGTATCGATTCCGTCATTTCCTTCGATCTCATCGTCACGACGACCGCCAAACAGACGATCGTTTCCGAAACCACCATGAATCACAATGTTGCTGACTAAGCCATACACCGTATCGTGGCCATCACCGCCCTCGAAGAATCCTCCCGCCAGTCCCGCCAGCAGCAGATCATTTCCGGCATCGCCAGAAACGACAGCCGACCCGCCTCCTGCGTGGATTTCATCATCGCCTTCTCCGCCATGAATTTCGATTGGGATCAGTACCTCGCTACTGATGAAGATACGGTCATGTCCGGTACCGGCAAATCCCTTGACGAGCGTGATTCCGGTGGCATCAAATTCTTCGGACTGACCACCAAATCCAGAAACGATAATTTTGTTGGTGTCGCTGTTGAACCCTACGTAAAGCGACTCGTCTATTTCAGCACTGCGATAACCGCGGGCAGCAGCATTGTGGGTGACGTCACTGCCGAGCCCGGCGCCAATGTTGAGCCACAGCGTGGAACCGTCAAGCGTCGCCAGATCATGCGTCGGATCCTCCTGGGTGACGACAGGGACCGTAATTGAAAATGTCAGGAGATTGATTCGCAGGTCGAGAATCGTAAACAGAACTTTGATCTTCGCGTAGATGTCCCAGCGAATCTCAAAGCGAGCACCAGAATCGAATGCATCTGCACCAGTGCCGCTGAAACTGTGGACGAGCAAATCCTGAGAATATCCCGCAAGGCGATCGAACTCACTGGCGCGTATTTTGCCATTCGCATCAGGGTCATGGAATTTCAGATCGCGACCGGCGAAGAACGTGATTTCTGTGCCGATCTTGAAGTCGAATACCGCAGGGATGCTAAACCCCAGATAAACGCCCACCCCGATTCCACCCAGAATTCTCGATTGGGCCTGAGGGCGACGAGGATCTAATACCGCAGCAAAGCCGATTGAATCAGTGCCTATCAGAGACGGCGTCGGCGCCACTCCGATTGTCTGATCAAAATAAAATCCATCGACAATGTCCGCCGCATTTCTCGTGATGCGAAAACGTTCCAGTCCCGTTGTGTCAAAAGCCATTCCTTCCCGTGCCCGTGCCTCGAAATTAAAAGCCAAATAAGGATTCCATGCGCCCTTGGCTTTCGAAAGGATTGGACAAAGCGCTTTTTTGGCGGGGTTCAGGAAGGGTTTGAAGAAGATGAAACACGCATCCAGCGGAATGTCCTGATACAATGCCACAAACAGTTCCGGTGTGTCGTAGGTCATCAGGCTGCTTTGGGCTGCCGTGCCGCCGAAGTTGATGTTTCCTGTCAGAAGATCAAAAGAGTGCGTCAGGATCGGTAACTGGATCGGGTTCACACCACCTAGAAATCCGCTGGCCACTCCGCTCAGAACACCTTCAAATCCGTTCTTACCGGGGATCAACTGCGTGATGAGAAAACTGTTTGCCGCGTCTCTAGCTCCGCCGCCGGTGCCTCGGGTTGCAACTAATCCTATGACCTGCCCCATGATCGATGGTGTGGCAAGTTCACCGGAAGCCAGTCGCGATACACTTACGGACACTTTCGAGCCGTTTGCAACAACGATACTGGTTTTGTTGGAAGTGGTGAGAGTCGTGTCGGTGATCGCCGTGATGGTGTAATCACCGCTGTTTGCACCCGCATTTTGCACTCGAATTACTTGACCGAGTTCAAATCCATCGTCCGCCCATGTACGAGCGGTTGTATTCGCTGCGACATTGTTAAGTACAAGCACATGGCCATCTTCCGCATCTGTCACGAAATTGTTGATGTAGGCCGCCGCTGAACGGGCAGGATAGAGCGTGGTGCCTTCGATGCGATCAATCAGATACTCGCCATTAAATCCGGACGCGTTTGCGATGATCAGCGACTCTCCGGCGATCAGGCCCAGAGAACTCCAGTCCGGTCCCGTGATAGAGCCGTCTGTCACTATTGGTATTTGCCCATCTGCGGTGACGATGTACTCCACTTTTTGCGTCGTAAAGGAAAGTGCCCCCTGATAGATCGGGTTCTGAGTCCGCGTGATGGTATTTCCCTGAAATCCAATCGCGATATCCCCCATGACTTTTAAGGGTTTATCAGTCAAGCTTCCCAGCGGTGCAGGGGTCCCTGCCATACTGGATGCCACAGATCCGCTTCCCGTGGCAGCAGCCCCACTGACGGTAAAGGCCCCAAGGTCAATCCATGCCTCCCCGGCCAGTTGCAGGATTGGAACTAATCTTAGATTGTCAAAGTCTTTTTCAAATAGGTCTGTCAATGCCTCCGTCAGGGCGTCGCGTTTGAAAGGGACACCCCCGTTGACGAGCGCATCAATTGCGAGGTAAGCCCCCAGGAAATCACCGATTTGTGCGTCTCCGCCGAACGTCCCGGTCGAGGAAACATAACTGCCGCGTCCGAAGAGCAACGAGACGATCGGCATCGCTTCACTGTCCAGAAAATCGGCAATACCTTTTATAGGCTGCAGCGATACCGACATGCGTGTCAGGCTCGCCCCCAGAAAGTCTCTCATCAGACTTACGAGGTCGATTTGTACGTTATTGAATGCCACTGTCGGCGCGGAACTGACGATCGTGTTATTCGCGATGGTCCATGTCCAGTTGCTGATGTCCAGATCCCAGCGATAGGCCGGGAAGGCCGTGCCTGCCGGAAAATCAGTCTGGACCATGAAGTGCAGAGGATCGATGCTGAGAGGACGAGCGATATCCGCAGTCAGCTGCAGCAGTTCCGGGACGGGTGCCGCAGGCAAGAGACTGCCTTGCAGTGCCGGATTGCTTTCCAGTTCGATGGACGAGAGACGGTTATTGTTGTTCCCGGAGGCATCTCGCAGGTTGATGAGGAATGTCCCTCGGAACTGCGGTGCGGCCGATTGATTCCAGTCCAGTGTGACAGGCAGCAGATTACTGAAGGTACTTTTCAGTTTGTCGACGGCCACAAAAATTGACAGGCCGTCCACCGGGCCCTGTGCGACAACCACGGAGTCGAGGGTCAGCACGCGGCCCGTAGGATCGATATTCGTAATTTTCCGACTGGCGTTGTTGGCAGTGATTGCCGAGCCCGCGACGGTGACCTGCTGGCCCTCGACAAAGCCGTCCAGCAGCCAACTGCCACTCTCCCGCCGAATCTGTCCCACGCCAGCGGAATTCGAAAACGTCAACTGCGGATTCCCGGTCATGGAAGCCAGTCGGCTGGGCAGTCCCAGTTCGAGATCTACTGTAATGTCATTCTGGGCGGCAACGCCCAAATACGCGCCATCGGTGCGACTCAGGCCGACCAGCAGAGGCATCCGAAACCCGACACGGACGTCCGCCAGGGCCGCGGTCTTCAAACCCAGTCCGGGGAGCAATAGATTCAGATCGACAGGCAGGCTCAGATGCTGTTTCGGCACGTTCAATAACAGCTGAAAAGACACATCGGCAGCATTGAGAGAAGGCAGTGTGATATCATCAAACAGACTGATGCCCCCATCTGGTCCTCCCCCAGCCGCGCCGCCTGTGTCCTGCAGCCAGTTCAATCCCCCCGGGCCGAAGGCATCATAGAGCGCCTGCCGCATTTTTTCCGGAGTCAGTGTCCCGGTGATCGTACTGAGATTTCCCAGTACCTTGGTTCGGATTTGTTCTACAAAATCCACCGAACCCGCAAGCTGAGTTCCAACAAACGGCAGTTCCAGTCCGAAGACGGCTTTGTTCAGAAGGTCGTTGAGTCGCGTGAACACATTGTTGAATCCACCGCGGAGTCCGTCGAGATTTTTCCGCAGATCCAGTCCACTGACGAGGGTGGTCAGTTTTGGCCATGGCGGAGTCCCGGTCACGCCGTCAAGATTTGTCGTCACGGTGCCTGATGGAGTGCTCAGATTTCGGGACGTCCGAATAAACGGCACGGAGGTTGGCGTTGGCGATGGAATGAATGTCTCTGGAAAGATCAGGGGCAGATTGACCGATGTTCCGCCGCTCAATCCGATATTGGTGCTGGCGAACGCGGTTGCGAAATCTCGATCACCGTTCAGCCCAACCTGATAAGTCGCAAAGCCACTGCCTCCTGCAACTCCATTGTTATTCAGTACAAAAGAACCAGGATCCACCTGAGCAGGAATCACACCCAGTGTCGTCTGGAAATTCATTACCGAATTTTCCGCGCGCAATTGCAGAGACGCGGCGGTCGAATCAAACAGGAACGGTGCCATGCCACGGACGAGGTAAGTGCTGCTTCCGCTGACGGGATCAGTGCTCCATTCACGATCGATGGTCAGTGTGTTCGCCGTGTTGGAAATAATCCTGCGAGCCTGTCGGAGCCCGCCCACGCTAAGGATAACTTCACCACCTGCCAGGCTGTTAAGACTGCCAAAAGCAATGCCGCTCGTCGTGAGCGTGGTTTTTGTCCAGCCACTGACAGTCCCGGTCTGCGAAGCCAGATCGACACCAAGGTCCAGATTGACAGTGCCGTCTGTGCGGACGGCCACAGGAGCACTCCCGAAGGTATCCAGAATCAGGCTCGCGGGGTCCAGGCCCAGAGAAGTGATGGTTGCGGATGTCGCAAAATCCTGAAGACTGAGTCGGAACAGAACCTCAGAGTCCAATTGCTTCAGATCCAGTCCGATGGCAACTTTGAGTTTTGATGTGACCGAATCGAAGCTAAGATTTACTATCACGCCATCAAAATCTCCGGACAACAGAGTCAGCTTTTGCTGCAGGTCCTGGAGAGACACCGGGGCGGCGAGACGAAGGTTCGACACCGCCATGCGGAACCGGTCACCAAACGCCTGAAGTTGCCCAACACTGCGTGATAGTCCCGGTGCTGCTTTCGACAGCCCGGAAGCTGATCCTTCCTGCAACTGCATCAGGTAATCAGCCGCAGAATCGAGGTGCTTCAGCAGATCGTCCACTGTGAGAAATTCAACCGCGTTCAGAAATTTGTAGATGCCTGAAGCATTATTTGTAAGCAGGGCTTCGACGGGCTTCTGAAGATCATAAATGTTGCTGGCAATGGCCGTCATGACGACGGTGTTCCCGACACCCGTGATTCCAGTTTGAGCAGCCACCGTCAGATTCATGTTGAGCGGACTGAACGAATGAATTTCGCCGTTCTGCATCAAAACGGATGGATCTTCCAGGCCCTCAGAGAGATCTCGCAGCGTCGATGAATAAAACGTGGCGTCGATGCCCATGGCAGAGGGTGCGTTGAGACTTCCGCCGCTGATATCGACGGCCACATCACCCCATTGTGCAGTTCCCTGAATCATGCTGGAACGAAGACCCACCGAAAACCGGATGTGCGGCAGTGAACCGGCGTTGGCAAGCAGCATCAAATGCGCGCTGGGGGTGTCCCCATGAAGCGGCCCGCCTTCAATCACAGTAGCTGAATGGCCGATCGGAATCGCGTACTCCGGTTGCCCGTCACGCGCATAGTCAACATCTTCATCGGCCGCAGGCAGATCAAGCTGCAGATCGGTTGCTGCGGTACTGCCGCTTCCGTTCCTCACCGTAAACGAACTGACGAATCCCGCACGGACGCGATCAATCAGATAAAACGACGAAGCCGTGTTCTGATAAACCTCGAGACGACCATCTGAACCCCCTGAAATGCGCGAAGCAATGTCTGCGAGTGTGGCGGGCTGAGGCAGGCCGTCCAGATCGATGTTGAATTCCACCTTCGGAGCAACAAGGGAACTCAGACTAATGATCAGATCAGGCGTAACAGTTCCATTGGTTCCCAGATAAAATCCCGTGCCGCTCTGTGAATCGAAAATTTCGCTGTCAGCTGTCATTTCCGGGGAACTGCTCAAGTAACTAAGCCCCAGTGCCATGCTGGCGCGTGAATCGTTGATCGCCGAGGCTGATGTCAGTGTGGGAATCTCATAGTTCTGGCCGAGGGCCGGCGCAACTTCCCATGCCGTCTCCATGGTCAGCGTGTCGCCAGTGTTGGCAACGATCTTCAATGTCTCGTCCGTACCGCCCGCTGCCGCCTTCAGCGTTACAAAACGGCCGACCAAACGATTAACATCTCCAAAGGGCTGAGTTCCCGCAGCGGCTTTTAACTCTGTACCAGAAGCTCCAGCTCCGGCCTGCCCGGTCAGTGCCGTGACGACCGCGGTGCGATCAACCACAACCAGGTTTTGTTCTTCGATCTGCACGTCAAAATTCCAGAACGCTCTGGAATTCCCTGGCGTCGGTAAAATCAATCCTGCAGCCGCGGCTGCAGCTTCAATCCGCGCCACCAGATCGCCCACCGTGACGAAGCACTTTTCAATCACAGATCGAGGCACCTGATGGATGACCTGAGATTCGGCGGCGGTGTCGAGTCCGAGATCAGACGTTGTGCCTGTACCCGGAGTCACATCGCTAACCCTGAAGACGACGCCTCCCGATCCTGAAAGAGTGTGATCAATCAGCGTGAGGGTGCCTCGGGCTGAGTCAATAAGGGCTTCAAAGTCACCGGGATCTTTAACAAGCTGATCTGCGGCCGACTGAATCCTGGTGACGACGTCCCCCAGAGTAGTGGCCGTATCCAGATCGACGGTGAAAATCGTTCCGTCGTTGAGTCGGATGCTGATGTCAGCAAGGCTGGTTCCATTGGTCCGCAGTCCAGCTCCTGATTTCAAAGTACTCAACGGTTTATTCCGCAGTGCCATGTCCAGATCCACCGTGAAGGTGGTGCCGTTTCGGAGCTGGAATCGCAGATCATCTGCGCCTTCGACGACGGGAACTCCCTTGTCTCTGTTCAGTAATGAGATTTCTGTCAACGAGTTGAACTCTTCCGAAAATCCAGACGGATTCAGAGAGAGTTCAAAAGGCAGCATCATGACGAGTTGTGGGTCTCCGGCACTGCCACTGGCGTTGCCGATCGTCACAACTCCGCTGCTGGAAATTCCGGTCAGCGAACCCAGATCCGGCAGGACCAGATCCGCAATGCGTTCCGGGAACACGCGCGTAATTTGAACCAGGAACTGCAGGGCTTTTGTCGTCGGATTATAGCGCAGGCCCGTGCCCGGGATGACGGTCTGGGTGCCGGAGTTGGCGAGTGCCACCATCTTCTGGAAGGTTCTGAAATTCGGACCAGGATTCAGGGCGACATCGATCAGAAACTCAGTGCTGCCGTCTCCATCAATGTCGCGTTCGCTGCTGCTGCTATCCAGACTTAATTGCGAAGCGGCTTTTCGATCATTGAGTGTCTCGATGAAAAACCTGGATGAATCATTAGCTGCGTCGGTCCAGTCTGTGAGGCTCAGTGATCCGTCAGCATTGGTGATCACACTGAATTGATTGGTCGTCACCCCTGCGGAAATCGCTGCTGTGGAAATCCGGGAGATGACCGCCCCTAAAGTCGTCGGTGATCCGGCGTCCAGATCGACTGAAAACGAGGTGCCGTTTCGCAGTGTCACGCGAATGTCTGCGTCTGAATTCCCGCTGGTGTCGAAGGGCTCTCCGTCAGTAATTGTGGACATCAGCGTTGGCGCGGTATGCGGCGGAAGCGTGATCCGCGTTAGAAACTCGTCCTGAAAAGTTTCTTTCAGGTCGACGAGATCTCCTACGGTCTTTGACTTTGTCAGAGGGATTGCTTCTGAATTCAGTTCCTTGGTCGCGAATGTTTCCAGAAAGCTGCGAAACTGGCGAAACATCGAATAAATATTGGCGGAACCTGATTGATAAAAACCAGACAGTCCAGCCTCATCATTGAGACCTGTGTCATCAAAATTGGCGGCAAACACCGGAGAGGAATTCGAGTCAAACAAATCGAACAGGCCTGAGATTCCACCACTGAAAATTGAACCAAGGAGACTGATTCGCGGCGCAACGGTTCCTGCCGGAAATTGAATGCTGAAACCTGATACCGTCGTGCTGCCTGTCAGATCGATCTTGCTCAGAGCTCTTCCGGTTTGTTGCAGGTTTGCGACTTCCAGATTATTCAGAAAACTCGTGGTTCCGGAAACTCCTGCTGTATTCACAGAGATGTCTGAAGCAAGATAAACCGTACTTGGGCTGGAAAAGTGAAGTCCCAGAAAGCCGGCTGCAGCGTCGAAGTTGGTTTTATTGACGGAGGCATTGATCCTCAACGCGCTGAAGTTCCTGGCCGATGTTGCTGCGCCTTGATTGACATCGAACGACCACCTGAGACGAACGCTGAGATCACCCCGCAGTGAATCCGGCTGCAGCAGTTCCGCGACCCGGTCCGCAAACCCCAATTCCACGTCCCTGAGTACGGCCTGGTGATCCAGCTCAATATGAATGGTCAGACCATTGCCGCTCTCATAGAGAGCCGTGGCCGTAACTCCATTGGTCGAGTTCAGCGCTGACAGAATACTGTCGACGCCTGGAGATACCGGTAGATTTGACACCGAGTCTTCGAGTGCCTGAACCAGGGTGTCATCGATCGGAAACACCGCGCCAAGGGATTGCCCATTGAGAATCGACAAACTCTGCGCCAGTTTGCCGGTGCTTTGAATCCGCCTGCCGACGTCGGCGACGCCACTCAGGACAGCTTTCATATCGCCCCAGTTCGAAGGCTTGGGCAAATCATTGCTGAACTGAACCGATGCCGGATAGTCCAGCGTGCTTTCAACGACACCATTTCGACCGGTGATTTCATGTCGGCCCGCTACGTCGCTCGGCGCACTGACTGAAAGTTGCCCCGTAAACTGCGGCAGGAAATCCAGCACGCCTGCCGTAGAGTCAGAGATTGTCACTTTCCCCCAGTTGTTCCCAAATTTATAAGTGTCCTCGGCTGCGGCTCCATTCAGCGTTGCTGTTCTGTCAGACCAATCGGAAACATCAAACACCTGAGCGCCGCTGCCCCCAGTCAGCGAGGCTGATTCCACGCTGGACAGTCCTGTCAAATTTGAGCCGACCTGAATCTTTGTTCCGGTCAGTGTCATATTCGAGTCTTTTGTGACGAAGATCGAATCCGTGCCGCTCCCCGCCTGAATCAAGATTTGTTTTGTTAACGTTCCGATATTTGCACTTTGGACATCCAGACGGAACACATCATTAAGACCTGATCCAATAATTATGGATTCAGCGGTGAGAGAAGAAATGTCTGCGGAGGCAAGCACTGCTCCTCCCTGCGTCTGAATAACCTGCAGTTTTTCTACGCCGCCAACAACCACATTCCGGACCGTCAAATCCACTGCGGTTGCTGAGGTCGCAGCTGTGTAGAACGTGGCAAGGAGCGTGCGGTCTTCCAGAATCTGAGGAGCCGTACTCACAATTCGGGATCCACTCCGCCGCGATGCTCTGACGCCTCGCAGAGAGGTTCGAACATCGTTCAGAACACTTTTTAACCACGGCGCAAGCAGCATTTACGTGTTTCTTTCGCGACAAATAACAAATCTAAACAAATCTAAATTGCCAAATTTCGTGGTCCGGTGTCTCACACACTCATCGAATGATTCGGAGCCCTTGCTCGGGAAAAGATTTGGCGAATCTCTTCTGCCAATCTGTTCCGGACGAATGATGAGAGTGGTTGGGATTTCGTCTCGGTCGCGAATGTTGCCGCTGATGGCTGCAAGCCGTCCGTCTTTGCTCCGAACAACACCATGACGAATCCTAGCCCGCCTAATCCTGCGAAACCAGGATTCATTGCTCAGCAAAAGCAAGACATGAAAAAAGCCAGCGTTTTACGCTGGCTTTTTTCGTTATGCGTTATGGTACGCATTAAACCAATAACCCGGCCAGGACTCGAATCACTGCAAAAAAAACAGGGGAAACAGCCTTTTTCAATGAAGTCGGTGCAATATCCGGTGCATCCGCTATCCAAAACGGTGCAAACTGGTCTGAGATTCGTGAGTTGATTGCTCGGTGTGAAGAGTTGCCAGCTTCAGTCCGGAAGGCGATGATTGAAGATGGCGATCTGGCTGTTCGACATCTTGCGGAGCGTCGCTTGATGCAATGATCGACGCCGATCACGTGTTGCTGGACGCCCCAGGGATCCGTGACACGTTGGATTGACCTGAGGAAACGATACCTTGAAGCCAGATCGAGACTACCGCTTCGCCGACGCGTGGGTTGGTGTATTCCTCGGCACATTCATTGGAGGTGTATTCGGTGTCGCTCTGGCGTTTGGTGAATTCGGTGATGTGCGGATTTCGCCGTTGTTCCTTGTCGTGGCTTCCACGGGCACAGGAGCGGTTATCTGCGGGGCCGTGGCATACCTTTTGGGGAAGCGTTTCACCGATAGGGTGGAATCGTTTATTGCTGCTGTCCGAGATTACTTGAGCAACGACCCTCGGTCGGGATCTGGAGATTGAAGATCTGGTTCCGATTGCTGAGGGTGAATCACCGCTTCAGGATGGTGCGATCTAGTCGCCGATTCCTGCCTGCACTTCGATGTATCTGCCAAAACGGGATCGATCTTCAGACGAAATATTTTGAACTCGCTCGAAGCAATTGAGAGTCATCTTCGGCTGCAAAAAAAAACAAGATAACCGAGGTGAATTCATGTGGTCGCTTTGCACTCAAGTATCATGTATCCGATGGCTGCATTGGCTTCATGATTTTGATCACCTCCCGTTTTCGGTTCCTCAAAATCTTCAGGATCTCCAGATCGCCTGAATAATTGAACTTGGGAACCTGAAATCGCAATGAAGCAGGATCGGAGTCCTCAGGATCGGAATCCTCCAGCAGCACAGGCTTACCGCCTGCCTTCTGAAACAATTCCATCAACTCTTCAGTCGTCAAGGATTGATTGATCAGTCGCATTTGCTCTGGGCTCACTGGAAGCGAAAGTGCAATCCGCCGGAGATAGTCTCTAATCTCCGGAATAGAGCCATTGATGTCCCGTACCGTATCGTTGACAGCATTGATGCGTCCCTTGATTTCCCGAATAGAATTGATGATCCACACCACCAGAACCACATCAGCAACAAGGCCGATCAATATGGCAGCATTCATCTCAGTGACTCCCAAAGGTCTCATAGCTGGCGGTGGGCGAAAAATGCTCACTGGCATCGCCTGACGCACCGTGGTGAAGTTTATGAAGAATCAGAGGTGCTCGATATCCTGTGGCGGGGTGCTGGCATCTCGTTGATTCAGTCCCGGAGATTCGACAATTCATGAACCCTAGGGTTTGCTGGAACCAGTTACCATGTGTGTCCGCAAACCCGGCAAAGCAGTTGACTCTTCTTCCGCCCATGCATTCCCCCCAAGAGACCGATTGGACCGAGCAGTATTCCTCCGGCCACGGCCTTTCCGACGCCAAATCCTTTTTGTTCCGGTTGGACATTCATTGAGCCGCATTTTGGGCAGGCAATGTGAAGCCCCGGGGCGTTCTCGCCGCAGTGTGGACAGGCGGCCGCTGTTTTGGAGACTTCCTTCCCGCAAGTCTTGCATTTCGCCAACCCTGCTACGGCCTCCTCATTCCATGAGGTGGCAGGAGTTGTCGTGATTTGTAGTGTGGTCGGAGGAATTGCGGGGCGAGGAGACGCCATTTGGCGTTTTGGCAAGTCGTCGCTGCTATCCCGCTCCTCCGACCGGGTGTCGGTCGGAGCTGTCATCCATGAACCAACGGAATCAACCAGCCACTTCCAGGCGGACTTTGAAATAGCGATCGTTCGGGGTATGACATGCTCTCGAATATATGTGCCGGTTCTTTTCATCCATGGCACGGCGGATTGTCGCCACCAGTGAAGCGTCTTTTGTGTGCAGACTGTGGAGTGATGCTGGATGGTCTGCATCCAGCCTACTGGTTCGGGTCGAATTGGTGACAAGACCAGCGTGTATCGGAACTCGTACCCGCATTGACAATTCTCTGCTTTGCCGATCATTGAAGCCTTCGCATGCTTTTGATCGCCGCATTTTGGGCACGGAAGCAGGTAGACGATGCCTCCTTCGGGTTGTTTAGGTTGCTGCAGCGTCGATTTGCTGCATTCACAGACGGCCTCGGCATCGGTAGGAGACTGGAACGGCTTTCCACAGTGCTGACACTTTTGAAGATCCATTTCCATAATCACACCTTCGTGTGGCCGAACGTTCTTGGGGACAATGCTGCATCACATCTTAGGCGGGAGCTCCGTTGCCTGAACAGTATGGAGGCACGGTTAGCTTTATTTCGAAGATGTGAAGTGGACCCCGGTTTTCGGACCAGCAATTAAGGTGGATAGAGGATCGCTGGAATTGCGGCATGGAGAATGGGTATCGTGGCAGTTCCTGGAGAGTTTTTATGCCACGAGTTCG
>Ga0255093_1000763_pt1 | contig 13389 bp, 8 predicted proteins | sample Colum_Law_RepA_8_2_FD_188437 | JGI IMG/M metagenome (GOLD analysis project Ga0255093, IMG submission 188437) | Freshwater microbial communities from Columbia River, Oregon, United States - Colum_Law_RepA_8d | ecosystem: Environmental > Aquatic > Freshwater > River | place: USA: Oregon | collected...
CGCCGAGCAGCACGGGGATCTGGAGCTGGTTGCGGCTGATCTGGCCGGGCGTGGGTGTGGCAAGGCCTTTGGCGAAGGCTTCGTCCACGGTGCGGACGATGAGCTTCGCGCCGAGTTGCTTGGCGCGGCGGTCGCGGAACTCAATCAGCTCGGGGAACTCGTGGCCGGTCTCGACGTTGAGGAAGGGCATCGGGATGTCCGATGGGCGGAAGGCTTTCTCGGCGAGGCGCAGGATGCAGATGGAGTCCTTCCCGCCGGAGAAAAGAATCGCAGGACGTTCAAACTCCGCCGCCACTTCGCGCATGATGTGGATGGCTTCGGTTTCGAGATACTGCAAATGGTCTAGGTGATAAGAAGACATGAGGGAATAGGTGATGGGGGATGGGGAATGGGGTTTGCGGTCAACGCCTATCTACGGAATGGATGAGGCCGGTGATAAGTTTGCCGGTATGCTTGCAGTGTGTGAAGAGTTCGAGTTGTTCGGGTGCGGTGAAGTAAAGATTGTCGAGCATCACGTAGGTCATTGAGCGGACTTCGCCACAGGAACGGCGCGCGTAGTTGTAAGCCTGTTTCTTTTCGGCCAAGTGAATGCTCTCCCAACCTTCCGCCAGATTGTTCATCACGGAGACCGCAGCGCGGCGAAGCTGGTCGCAAAGTCCGAAGTCACGCGACAACGGCTCGCGTCGGCACAGGGCATACACTTTCTGCGTGAGCACTCGCGCGGCCTTCCATGCCTCGGTCTCCTCAAATGCCTGTGGCGTCGCCATCGAAACCCTATTTCCCATTCCCTATCACCTATTCCCTCCGACCGCCTTCCCGCCCCACGCCGCGTGCAGTCCGCACTCGCGTTTCTCGTCGGCCTTGGCCGGGTCGAAGTAGTCCCACTCGTTCGGTAGGTTGTGCTGCTTGAGGTAGGCTTCCATTTCGGCGTCGGACCAGTGGAAGACGGGGCTGACTTTAAGGGAGTTGAAATTGCCGTCGGGCGAAACGATGTCGAGGCCGGCGCGGTTCGGGTTTTGGACCTTGCGCAAGGCGGTGAGCCAGACGGTGGGCGCGAGTTCCTTCATGCCGCGCTGGAAGGGCTCCAGTTTCATCACGGTGCTGAAGGCCTTGATGCGCTCCTCGTTTTCCGGCGTTGGCTCCGGCATGCCGCCGTGGACGGCGTCGTAGTGCGCGGTAGTGAGACGCGGGAGGTAGGCTTTGATGTTGAGCTTGAGCTGGGCTTTGAGTGCTTCGGCCGTGCGCGTAGGTCGCGGGGCGGTTGTAGCCGTGGTCCACCCAAAGCACCGGGATGCCGGGCTGCACCTGCGTGACGAGGTGAAGAATGACGGCTTCGTAAGGGCGGAAGTTCGTCGAGACGATGGCGCGGCCGCCGGCTTGGGCGATGGCCCACTTGACGACCTCGAGGGCGGGCTTGCCGCGCAAGTCTGCGTTGGCTTGGGTGATTTGTTCAGGAGTCATTTGAGGCAATGTTGACAGGTTAAATGTCGAAGTCGTCCTTGGTCTTCACACGGCCGAAGTCGAGCTTGTTCCAGATGCGCTCGTGGACGTAGTAGAGGGCAATCTTGGTAAACAGCTCGACAAAGCCGATCCCAAGCGCGGCCTTGATTTGCCCGGTGATAAGCCATGAAATCAGGACGGTGTCACACGTTCCAGTGACACGCCAAGAGATGGCTTTGACGAGGCTGCGGTAGTGCTTTTCTTCGGCCATGCAATGAGGAGTCCGAGCAAACTACAGTCGAACCGAAGCTCAATTCGCGGCGGCCGCTTCTTTGAGCAATACCCGGTCACACCAGTCGCCGAAGCGTTCGCTAGCGTTGCGCTCCGTTGCAAAACGCGCGAGGAGAGGGCGCAGTTCGGTTTCGAGTTCGGCTTCCTTGAGCACGTCCTTGAAGAGCTTGTTCAGCCGCGTGCCGCTGGCGTTGCCGCCGAGCCAGAGCTGGTAGCGGCCGGGGGCTTTGCCCACGAAACCAATCTCCGCCATGTAGGGGCGCGCGCAGCCGTTCGGGCAGCCGGTCGAGCGGATGACAATCTCCTCCGCGCCGAGGCCGAGGTCGCCGCAGAGCTTCTCGATGCGGTCCACGAGGCCGGGCAAGGCGCGTTCACTCTCCGCGAGCGCGAGGCCGCAGGTGGGCAGCGCCGGGCAGGCCATCGAGTTGCCGTGGAGCAGGCTGGCCTGGTTTTCCGTGCGGACGCCGTGCTCGGCGAAGACGGCGTTGATGCCCGCTTTGTCGGCGTCACTGACGTTGGCGAGGATGACGTTTTGGTTGCCGGTGAGGCGGAACTCGATGTTCGGGAACTTCTCAGCGATGCGGCGCAACGCGGTTTTCTGGCGGCGGCCATCCACGTCTTTCACGCGGCCGGTCTCGACGAAGAGCGTGAGGAAGTTCGTGCCGTCAATCGCCCGGTGCCAGCCGTAGTTGTCGCTGGTGGTGGTGAACTTGAAGGCGCGCGCGGGCTGGAGCTTGAAGCCGGCGCGTTGCTCGATTTCGTTGCGAACGAAGTCCACGCCGCGCTCTTGCAACACATACTTGAGCCGCGCGTGCTTGCGGTCGGTGCGGTCGCCGAAGTCGCGGTGCGTGGTGAGCACGGCCTTCGCCACGTCCACGACTTGCGCGGGCGTGAGGAAGCCCAGCACGTCGGCGAGGCGCGGGTAAGTGGCATCGTTGCCGTGGCTGCGGCCCATGCCGCCGCCGACGGTGAGGTTGTAGCCGACGAGCTGCCCGCCCTCGACAATGCCGATGAAGCCGAGGTCGTTGGTGAAGACGTCCATGTCGTTCACCGGCGGCAGGACGAAGGCGGTCTTGAATTTGCGCGGCAGGTAGGTCTTGCCGTAGAGCGGGTCCACGAAATCCTTGTTCGCCGGGTCGTCGAGGTTGAGCTGCACGCCGTCAATCCAGATGGCGTGATAGGCCTTCGTCTGCGGCGCGAGCGCGGCGACCACGCGATGCACATCGGCGACCATCGCGGCGCGGGCGTTGTCCTGCGCGGGCGCGGGCGAAGCCATGACGTTGCGGTTCACGTCGCCGCAAGCCGCGAGCGTGGAGAGGAGACAGTCGTTGATTTTCTTAATTAGCGGGCCCAGGCCAGACATGACGATGCCGTGGAACTGGATGCTTTGCCGCGTGGTGATGCGAAGAGTGTTGTTGGCGTAGTTCGTGGCAAGGTCGTCGAAGGCAATCCACTGCGCCGGGGTCATGAGGCCGCCGGGGATGCGCCCGCGGACCATCATGATGAACTTCTTGCCGGTCTTACGCGCGTCGCGGTCGTCCTGCTGGTAGATGCCGTGGAACTTGATGAACTGCTGGTCATCGGCGGAAAACTGGTCAGTGCCGGAGGCCACGGTGGCGGCGATGTTGCCGGCCAGCGTAGGGATGGCGGTCTTGATGACCTCGTTGTGGGTGACGGCACCTGGAGTAGTAGGGGCGGCGGACATAATGTTAAGTGTTTAACTAATGTTTGTCATGTTAAGCCAGCTTGTCCATGAGTCAACCGGCTTTTTGCTTGGTTGGCAACCTCTGCGTAGGAGGTTGCAGCCCATAATCCACGCTTGCCCCCCACCTTGGCTTTCCCTAGCGTCCCCAAAATCTATGAGCTCCAAGAACCGCATACTCCTGTCCGTCATGATGTTCCTCCAGTTCTTTGTTTGGGGCGCGTGGTTTGCGACGCTGGGCGCATGTCTGGCGGGAAACAATCTGACCGGGATCATCGGCGATGCCTACGGGAGTGCACCTATCGCGGCCATCATCGCGCCGCTGTTTCTGGGGTTGGTGGCCGACCGGTTCTTCAACTCGGAGAAGGCGATGGGCGTGCTGCATCTGATTGGCGGAGGGCTGCTCTTCATGGCCCCGGGGCTGATTGCCAAAGGCGATGGCAAGTCTCTCGTGTGGCTCTTCACCGCTTACATGCTCTGCTACATGCCCACGCTCGGCCTGAGCAACACGGTGGCATTCACGAACATTGACGACCGCAACAAATTCCCCGCCCTGCGCGTATGGGGCACCATTGGCTGGATTGTTGCTGGCCTCATCGTGGGCGGACTCGGCTGGTCCGCGAGCACGCACATTTTCACGCTGGCGGCGATTTCCTCGCTGGTGCTCGGCGTCGTCTGTTTCCTGCAACCCGCCACGCCGCCGCCCGCCGCCGGCAAGCCCATCAATCTCAACGCCCTCCTCATGGTGGACGCCTTCAAGATGCTGGGGAACGTGCCGTTCCTCGTGTTCATCCTCTGCTCCACGCTCATCTGCATCCCGCTGGCCTACTACTACGCCTTCACCTCAAACTATCTCACGCACATTGGCTTCAAGGCCGCCGGCTCCACGATGACGCTGGGGCAGATGTCGGAAATCTTCTTCATGCTGCTGGTGCCGTTCTTCTTCCGCCGGCTTGGGGTCAAGTGGATGATTGCAGTGGGGATGCTCGCGTGGGTGGTGCGTTACGCGCTGTTCTCCATGGGCGCGCCGGAACAGGTGCTCTGGATGATCCTCTCCGGCGTCGTGCTCCACGGCGTGTGCTACGATTTCTTCTTCGTCACGGGTTTCATCTACACGGACACGAAGGCCCCGGCTGAAGTCCGTGGCCAAGCCCAGTCCATGCTCGTCTTTTTCACGCAGGGTGTCGGGATGTATTTTGGTTACCAGGTGGCCGGCGGCAAATTCGGGGCCACGGTCAAGAGCGCGGAAGCGCTCGGCAAAGCCATGCCGCCGGCGGAGAGCTTCACCTTCTGGGAGTCGTTCGGCAAAATGTTCACTGCCCAGAAACCCCAAGTCGCGGGCACCGTGCTGCAAGACACGATGGGCCAGTGGAAGGAATTCTGGATGTTCCCCTGCCTCATGGCCGCCACCATCATGGTCATTTTCGCCCTCGCCTTCTGGGAAAAAAAGGAAGTCATCGCCGCCGCCGAGCCGCCGAAGCACTGAACGACTCGCTGGCTTGGAATCTGGCCGCGGAATCGGTCTGAGGACCAGGGCTTTGCAGTCGGTCATTTCCGCCGCACGTTAAACACCAACGTGATCAGAGCTGGCCAACCGGTCTGGGGCTCGGCTTACCGGCCAGGGTGCGAGCGTCGGCTGTGCCCATCTTCCACCGTGACGCAACCGCGTTCTTGAGTTCGTTCATTACCCGCACCATCCTTCCGCGCTCATGGCTTTGCTGCGAACCCTGTTGGTGCTGGGGCGTGTCTCGAACCTGCCCACGGTCTGGTCCAACTGCCTCGCCGGCTGGCTGCTGGCCGGGGGCGGCGAGTGGTCCCGTTTTGCCTGGCTCTGCGCCGGGGCCTCGCTCGTTTACATCGGTGGAATGTTTCTCAACGACGCGTTTGATGCGGAGTTCGACACGCAGCATCGGCGTGAACGGCCCATCCCTTCGGGAGCAATTTCGCTGACCGCAGTTTGGCGCTGGAGTGTTTTTTTTCTCACCGCCGGCACGGGCATGCTCTGCTGGCTCGGGCGGGAACCCGCCATCCTCGCGCTGGAGTTGCTGGTGTGCATTGTCGCCTACGATGCCGCGCACAAGCACATCACCTGGTCGCCAGTTCTGATGGCCGCATGCCGGTTTTTCCTGCTGTTGACGGCGGCGTCCGCCGGAGCGCGCGGGGTGGAGGGGCTGGCGATTTGGAGCGCAGTGGCACTGGCCACCTACATCATCGGCCTGAGTTATCTGGCCCGTCGGGAGAGCGCACCGGGTTTGCTGCGGTATTGGCCGCTGCTGCTGCTCGGCACGCCGCTGGTGCTGGCCTACATCGTCAATGACGGTTTTTTCCGGGAGCGGGCGCTGCTGCTTTCCTTGGTGGTGGGTCTTTGGGCTGCGAAGTGTCTGCGCTACACGCTGTGGCAATCGCCGCCGGCGATCGGCCGGACGGTCTCCGGTTTGCTGGCGGGCATCTGTCTGGTGGATTTGCTCGCGGTGGCGGACCAGCCACCGCAGGTTGCGATGTGGTTCCTGGGATGCTTTGCCGCCGCGCTGCTATTGCAACGCTCGGTTCCGGCGACTTGAGACTTGGTAGCTGAGCGCACAGCAAGCCGCCGCAAACAAATCGCAAGCCAACGGAAGCGCGCACTTTCCCGCCGGGCCATGCTCGGCCCAGCCTTTGGGTGCCCTGCGGGTGGCTATCGGTTCCGGCTGACGGAACTGGGGCTTTGACCAGTCACAATGCGGGTGTCTGGAAGGCTTCGGCAAATCATACCATGAACCTGACAAAGCCCGTCCGATTCGTTTCGCCCGCCACCCTGGCGTTGGTGAACGCAATCCTTTTCGCCGGTCTCGCCCAGGCGCAGAGCACTAACGCTCCGGCGGCCAAGCCCCGTGGTGCGAGCTCCCCGGTCAAGCTTCCCACCGTCGTCGTCACCGGTGAGTCGGAGACCGACGCCACCATCCAGCCCCCTTTCCTTCCGGCTGTCGAGGGCACGCGCATTTACTCGGGCAAGAAGACGACAGTCGTGGATTTCGATGCCTTGCCCAGCATCGTCAACAGCAACTATCGCCAGGCGTTCTCGCAGACGCCGGGTTTGCTGGTCAGCGAACTGCCTAACCCGGCGCTGCTGAGTCTGGGTTCGCGCGGGATTGGCGATCCGCATGAGACGCAGGATCTGCTGGTGCTGCGGGATGGGGTGCCGTTCGTCGTGGATCTTTTCGGTTATCCCACGGTTTATTACGCGCCGCCGCTGGAGTCCGTGGACCGGCTGGAGTTCATCCGGGGCGGGGCCTCGCTGCTCTATGGGCCGCAGCCGGGCGGCGCACTCAACTACGTGACGCATCTGCCGCGGCGGGACCGGGAGTTTTCCGCCCGGACGCAGCATATCTTTGGCTCGGACAGCTTGTATTCCACCTACACGGCCGTGGATGGCACGGTTGGGCGCGTGGGTTATCTAGGCTCGTTTGATCATCGTCAGGGGGACAGCTTCCGCAGGAACAACAGTGATTACCGGGTGGATGGCGGCAGCCTGAAGCTGGTGCTGGATGCGGACCGGGATTCGCGCTGGATTTTTGGCTTTGATGCGTTCAATGCCGACAGCGGCGAGGCGGGCGGCCTCACCCACGGCTCGGTGGCTCCGCTCGGCGGCGCGGTGCTCAACTACGGCGTGGATCGCGCGGCCACCCAGAACCTTTTTGATCGGGTGCGGGTCGAGCGTTTCTCCCCGTCGCTCACCTGGCAGCGTGATTTCGACCCCGGCACCAGCTCGGAAGTGAAGATGTGGGGGGGCTATTACCGCCGGTTCAGCAAACGCCAGACGGATACGGGGTTTGGCACCATCAGCGCGGTGCCGTTGGCCGACGGGGATGGCAACCGCGACAATCTCCAGACGCTCCACCAATACTACACGTTCGGCACCGATGCCCGGGTGCGGCACGACTGGTCCGCGTGGAACAACGATCACACGCTGACGGCGGGCTTCATGACCTATTACTCTGACTCGCCGTTCACCGTGCGGCGGGGCGAGACGCCTGATGCCGAGACCGGCGCGCTGCGCCAGCAGTCCCAGCGCGGCTCGGCCTACGGATCCATTTTTGCCGAGAACAAGTTCACCTTCGACAAGCTCAGCATCGTGCCCGGCTTCCGGCTGGAGAACATTCACCAGCACATCACCGAGCAAGTCAACCTGGGCACGGGTGAGGCGGTGACACCCAAGGCCGTGCTCTCGCGCGATTCCTACGTGGACGTCGTGCCGCTGGTGGCGCTCGGTCTGGCCTACGACCTCGGGCGCGGTCACGGGGCTTACGCGAACGTCGCGCAGGGCTACAAGGCCAAGCAATACACGGACGCCGTGCCCTTGGGCACCACCGACACCATCAGCGCGAACCTGGAGGCGGCGCACACTTGGACTTACGAGGCGGGCATCCGGGGCACCCCCCGTCCGTGGCTCACCTATGACACCAGCATCTTTCGGATCGACTACGACAACCGCTTCGGAAGGGTTGGAGCGAACTTCCAAAATGTCGGACGCTCGATCAACAAGGGCTGGGATCTCGCCTTGGAGGTGGACCTGCTTGGCCTTTATGACGAGCGGACTGGCACGGTGGGTGAGCGGGATCTGGCCTTCAGCCTCTACGGGAATCTGGAGCTGCTGGACGCCCGTTTTGAGTCCGGGCCGCTTATGGGGCTGACGCCGCAATACGCGCCGGATCACGTGATCCGCACGGGGGCGATGCTGCGGAGCAAGCGATGGGGCAAGGTCGGTCTGATGGGCACTTTCGTGGATGCGCACTGGGCCAATGACAACAACGGGCTTTTCGTTGCCGCCAACCCGGCCAGTTCTGGGTTCATACCCGCCTACATGGTCTGGGATCTCACCGCCGAGCTGAACCTTCATCAGGACAAGGTCAGCCTCCTTGCTGGGATCAACAATCTGCTGGGTGAAGATTACTACTCCCGCATCCGCTCCAACGGCATCGACCCCGCATACGGGCGCAACTACTACTTCGGCGTGGCGGTGAAATTTTAGCCCTGATTCTGAAGCCGGCGGTGTTGTGGCGCAGGTCGATGCCGCCCGTCAGCTTCTCCACTGCTGCCTCGAATCCGGGTTTGAGCGATGGCCAACCACCCCGTGCCGAGGCCAAGAACGGGCTTGCGCTGTTGGGCTCCCGCCATAAGCTGCCGCTACCCTATCTTAGGTAGGGCTAGCGGAAACATCTCGGCACGCAAGGCATGAGCAGCGATAAACCGCCCAGCAATCCCAGCACCTATCGCCCACCGTCCTTGGATGACGACCTCGGCGCGGACGTGACAAGCCCTGGCACGATGTCTTTGGGCGTCGGCCAGAAGGTTTTCTCCCATTTCACGCTCAAGCGGCTGCTGGGCCAGGGCGCGATGGGCATGGTCTGGCTCGCCCACAACGGCAATCTCAACCGCGAGGTGGCTCTCAAATTTCTGCCGCAGGTTCTGGCCACTGACAGCCTTGTCCTCGACGAGCTGCGCCGGGAGACCCTCCGCTGCCTCGATCTCTCGCACCATCACATCGTCCGCGTCTATGGCTTGGAACTGGGCGATGCCGGGACCGGCGCGGGCGGCAAGCTGGCGGCGATTCATATGGAGTTCGTGGACGGCCTGACGCTCCGCGAGCTGATGCACAAACGGGTGAAGGAAGAAGGGCTGCCGCCGATCTTTGAGGTGGATGAAATCTCCGCCTGGGTCCAGCAGCTCTGTGACGCGCTGCACTACGCGCACACGAAGGCCAAGGTTGCCCACCGCGACCTCAAGCCCTCGAACATCATGGTCAACAGCGCGGGCGAGGCGAAGCTCGCGGACTTCGGCGTGGCGCGGAAAATCGTGGACAACCTTGCGCAGGTTACAAACCTCATCGTTGGCACCGGCACCACGGCCTACATGAGCCCCCAGCAGATGAACGGGGGCGTGCCGCATCCTACCGATGACGTGTATTCGCTGGGGGCGACCATCTTTGAGCTGCTCACCAGCAAGCCGCCGTTCTTCAGTGGCGACATGCGGCACCAGGTGTCACAGGTCGCGCCGACCACGATGACCGAACGGCGTGAGCAACTGGGCTTCACGGAATGCGAAGCGATTCCCGAAGTCTGGGAGCGGACCGTGGCCGCCTGTCTCGCCAAGAGCCCGGAGGATCGGCCGCAGTCCTGCGAGGAAGTGGCCAAGATGTTGCGGGGGGATACCACGCCCGCAACTGCCGTCTCGTTTGACAAGCGTGGCCCGGCCACCCAGCGCCCGACCAGCCGACCCACCACCGCCAAGCCGGCCGCCCCGGCAGAGCCGCCGCCGCGCAAGGGCTTTCCCTTGATGCCAGTGGCCGCCGGAGTGGTGGTGCTGCTGGCTCTCGTGGGGGTGGGCATCTGGTTGAAAGACAAGCCTGGCAAGGTCGCCCCGGTGATCCCTCCGCCCGCACCAGCTGTCCCGGAGGCCAAGGCCCCGGTGGAGCCGCCGCCTGCCGCACCGCAGTTTGGTGCCATCACGGTGGTTAGCGAACCGGCCGGCGCGGAAGTCATCTTCGACGGTCGCAAGACCCTGCGCACTCCGACCAGCCTGACGAACATCCAGACCGGCACGCACACGCTGCTCTTCCGGATGCCCAATCATGAGGAGGAGTTCAAGGAGTTTGCCCTGACCAACGCGGGTCCGCTGGAGGTGAAGGTGATCCTCAAGCGACACACCGGCCAGGTGAGCGTGGAGAGCACGCCGGACAAGTCCGATTTCATCGTCAGCAACGCCGCAGACGGCATTGAGGTGGCCCGGGGCAAAACGCCGTTCAAGACCAACCTCGCCACCGGTCGTTACACTGTGGTGCTCAAGCGGCCGGACCATGCGGACAGGGTCGAGACCCTGACCATCGAGGCCGGTGCGTTGGCGCAGTTCAGCCACACCTTCCCCATGGGCGCGATGGATTTGCGCAGCACCCCGCCGGGGCTGCCCTTCGAGGTGTTCAGGGGCACCAACCGGGTGTTTACCGGTGTGACGCCGACGAATTTTTCCGACCTGCCTGCCGGCAGCTATCGGGTCGCCATGAAGCGGCCGGGCTTTGCGCCGTTCGAGGACACCGTGGCCGTGCTCAAGGGCATCCTCACCCCGATCAATTGGAACAGCACCGACAACGTGCTGCGCGGTGCGTTCAACCTCACCACCACCCCGACCAACGCCAGCGCCATCATTGAAGGACAAGCCCCGCGCTACACTCCGGCGCTCTTCGCCAGTCTGACGCCTGGCAAATACACAGTGAACTTCCGGCTCCCCGGTTATGAGTCGGAAACCCGCGAGTTCGAGGTTCAGGGCGGCGTCACAAATTCGCTTCCCCCCATCGCCCTCAAGCGGTCCACCGGGACCCTGCAAATCGCCTCCACGCCTGCCAACCTGCCCTATGAAATTCAGCCCCTGAACGTGCTGGGCGGGCCCGTGGAACCGAAGAAAGGCAACACCAAGGCGGCTCCGGAAGCGCTGGCCCTGCCCACCGGCACCTATCTTGTGAAGCTGCAGCGTTCTGGCGGTTGGGAAGACTTCAGCAAGGAAGTGGTGGTGTCCAAAGAACAGCCCGCGTCCGTCACCCACGAGTTCCCCGAGGGCACCATTGAGGTTGCGGTCCAGCCCGCCGTCGCCGCGCTCTCCATCAATGGCAAGGCAGTCGCGAAGTTCCCCGTCGCCTTGCCGCCCGGCCCGCACGAGATTGTGGCGACCTATGCCAAGCTGCCGAACCTCGTCACCAACGTGGCGTTGAAGAAGGGGGAAAAACTTGTGGTGCCGTTGGTGTTTCCCAGCGCGATCACGGTCACAGTGGACCCGCCCGGCGCTGAGGTCTTTGTGGCTGGCGTCTCGCGCGGCAAGGCCACCCCCACGCTGGAACTGGCAGGATTTCCGCCCGGAGCGGTGAGCTTGGAAGCCAAACTGGCGGGCTACGAGCCGGCATCCGCCTCCGTCACGGTGGGGGCTGGCGAGCGCAAAGACAGCACGATGAAACTCGCCAAGGCCAAGGTAGCTGTGGCTCCGAAGCCGGTCCCCGTGCCCACGCCGCCGCCAGTCGAGCCCAAGACCCCTCCGGTCAAGCTCGTGCAAGAAGCCAAGGTCGTCATGCCCGAGAAGAAGGCCGGAAGTCCTCCGTCCGCCACCACCCAGCAGTGGGTCAACAGTTTGGGCATGGAATTCGTGGCCGTGCCCGGGGTCAAGGGACTGATTTGTGTTCATGAGACCCGGGTGCAGGACTATCAGGGTTTTGCGAAAGACAAGGATTTGGCGTGGGACCCTGTAGCCGGCCAGACCGGCGATCACCCGGCGGTCAATGTCTTCTGGACCGAGGCGCGCCAGTTCTGCGCCTGGCTGACGGCGAAGGAACGCCAGGCCGGCACCATTTCTGCGGCGCAAACTTACCGGCTGCCGACTGACTTGGAGTGGAGCGCGGCCGTGGGGATGAGCCCGGAGAAAGGCAAAGACCCCGCCGAGCGGTCCAAAACCGCGCAGTATGGCGGCGGTCCGGCCGCCAGGCCTTGGACTGTCCCATGGAACGCGGAAGATGGCTTCACAGCGGACCAGCCGCCCAAGGCGGAAGCTGGCAACTATCACGCGTCCGTGGGCGTTGACAAATTCACCAACACGTCGCCGGTGCGGAGTTTCAAGCCCAACCGGTTCGGCCTCTACGACATGGGCGGCAACGCGTGGGAATGGTGCGAGGACGAGTTCACCAAAGGCGGCGGCACCTACGTGATGCGCGGCGGCTCCTGGAAGACGGAGCTCGAAAAGCCCGTCCGGGATACTTTCACCCGCACCATCATCGCTCCCGCCATCTTCAAGATGCTTTCTGGTTATCGTTTCCCCGGAGCCATCGCCTTGCCAGACACCGGCTTTCGCATCGTGTTGGATGCCGGCCAGTAGTCTGTCACTTTCTTCAATGTCAGATTCAGCGCCAGACTCCAAACGCGACGACACGGTCACGCTGCGCCGGCTCTCACTAGCGGTGATCTTCTTCAGCGACTTGGTGGACAGCACCAAGCTCAAGGCCCAAATCGGCGAGCGCCGCGCCGGCGAGGTCATCCTGCGCCACCATGAGAGCGTGCGGATGCTGTTGAAAAAATTCCCCGGCGGCCAGGAGATCGAAACGGCGGGGGATCAGTTCCTCCTGCTCTTCAGCAACACCACCGACGCCACCCATTTCGCCCTGCGCCTGCACAAACAGAACCGGCAGTTGACGGATGAACTCAAGGCCAAGGTGCTGGACCGGGTGGGCATCCACATCGGGGAAATCGCCCTGCACGACACGCGGACCACGGGGCAGGAAAACACGAAAGTCTTTGGCAGCCATGTGGACCTCGCCGCGCGCATCCAGTCCCTCGCCGAAGGCGGCCACACCTTGATGAGCGGCGTCGCCTTCGAGAACGCCAAGATGATGATCGGCGACGAGGCAATCCCCGGCCTTGGTGAGGTCGCCTGGATCAACCACGGTCCCTACCAGCTCAAGGGCGTGCCCCGCCCCATCAGCATCTGCGAGGTCGGTGAGGTGGAGCATGTCCAGTTTGCCCCGCCCCCGGACACCGAAAAGTGCCAGCGGGTGCAGGCCGAAGGCACCCCGGCGCCCGCCGCCACGGCGGCTGACAAAGCCGAGCTGCGCATCCCCAACCTCTTCCTCAAGCTCCCCCAGTTCGGCCAGCGGCTCCGCCTGCTGCCTGAGAATGCCGACGCTGTGCGCGAGCTGTGGATCGTCTCCGGCCCCGAGTTCAAAATCGGTAAAAACCACACCGATAAGGACGGCCGCCGCGAGAACGAGTCCGACTGGGTCGCCTGGTTCTGGCCGCGCAGCCCGGAGAATGACGAGAAGACCCGGCAGATCAGCCGCGTTCACGTCGTCATGGGCTGGCTCGACGCGGGGCTGACCGGCGCGCGGGATAATCGCAGCAAAGCCGGCTCCTACTTTGACGGCATCCCGCTGGCCAGCAACGACTGGATGC
>Ga0255093_1000765_pt1 | contig 13355 bp, 6 predicted proteins | sample Colum_Law_RepA_8_2_FD_188437 | JGI IMG/M metagenome (GOLD analysis project Ga0255093, IMG submission 188437) | Freshwater microbial communities from Columbia River, Oregon, United States - Colum_Law_RepA_8d | ecosystem: Environmental > Aquatic > Freshwater > River | place: USA: Oregon | collected...
CCGTCGGCAACCGGCCCGGCGAATGTTCGGCAAGTTGCCGCCATCGAGACCAACGGTGTGCGCTTGAGTGTCCACGAGTTCGACAGCGAGACTGGCATCCGGCTGCGGTTCTATCTCGCGCAGCCGCTCGCCGCTCCCCCGAAGGCGCTGCATTTGGAGACGGTGGACGACACCAACTGGAAACAGCAGTTGCAGCTCGCCAAGGCGGGCTTTGCCAGCGCCTTCAGCGAGGAGCTGGCCCAGGCCGGAATCGACCCCAAGGCGGCCGTGGCCCCGCAGTTGCAGCAACAGTTCAACAAGTGGATGGGCTACATCCGCGATCATCAGGCGGCTTACATCACGTTCGCGCCGCGCGGAGTGGGGCCGACGGCCTTGGGCGGCGACAAGAAGTATCAAACCCAGATGCGTCGGCGCTTCATGCTGCTCGGCGAGACGCTGGCCAGCTCGCAGGTCTGGGATGTCCACCGCGCCTCGCAGGCGGCGCGCAGCCTGCCCGGCTTGGGCACCGTGCCGCTGCACTTCCATGCCAGCCCGGAGATGACCGAAGTGGCCACCTTTGCCGCGCTGTTTGAGCCGAAGCTGGTTTCGCTCACGCTGGCGCAAGCCCCACGCGGGGACAAGGAAGCGCCTGACTTCCTGAATTGGGCGCGTTTCGTGACGCCCGGCCAGTTGCTGCAACTGGCCGAGCAGAAGACGAAGGTGAACTTGCCGAAGAAGCGATAGCCGAAGGTGGAGGCAGGTAGGAGGCAGGTAGGAGGCCTGCCGCCACTATTTCGCCCGCACGTGGACAGTCTGCGTGGGGTAGGCGAACTCGATGCGTTCGGCCTCGAAACGGCGCTTGATCTCCAGATTGAGCTGTTGCATGCCGGCGAGGTAGGCCTTGAATTCAACACCGTTCCACCAGTGCACCACGTAGAGGTTAAGCGCGGAGTCGTTGAACTTGTTGAAGCTGATCCAGACATCGGCGGTCATCGGGTGAGCGCGATACACCTCCTCCAGAATGGCGCTGGCGCGCTCCACCTTTTCCGTGGCGGTGTCGTAGGTGATGCCGAGGTTCATCTCAGTCTTGATGTTGGGCCGGGCCGTGACATTGGTGATGGTGGCGTTGCCCATGGTCTTGTTGGGGATGGTGACCAGGTGTCCGTCCAAATTGCGCACCCGCGTGCTGCGCATGCCGATGGTCTCCACCGTGCCGTCCACTGCGTCCAGACGGATGCGGTCGCCCACGCGGAACGGTTTGTCCGCGAAGATGGCCACGGCACCGAAGAGGTTGGCCAGCGTGTCCTGCGCGGCAAGGCCGATGGCCAGGCCACCGATGGACAGCGATGCAATCGCGGCGGTCACGTTCACGCCAAGGTTCTGCATGGTGACCAGCACGGCGATGACCAGCAGGAACGCCTTGATGCCCTTGCGGATGACGATGAAAAGCTGCTCGTTGAGCGCCTTCTCCGCGTCGGCAGTGCGGTTGCGCCAGATGTCCACAAACACATCCGTGACCCTCAAAGCCATGTAAGTCAGGGCGCTGGCGAGGATCACGGTGAAACCCTTGTGCAACCATAGTTCGACCTGTTCCGGCCAATGGAAGATGGACAGCCCGATGTGGAGGAACATGACGAAGGCGACCACCTTGACTGGTCCATTGAGCAGCTCAAGTAGTTGGTCATCCACCGAGGTCGCCGTGCGCTTGGTGAACTGGCGCAGCCACACGCGCGTGAGCCAGTCGAGGAACTTGGCCACGTAGAAGGCCAGCACGATGTAAATCAGCGACGCGAGATACTGCCAGATCGGATTGCCGAGCAGGGGCGTCCGCAAAGGCTCGAAACTGTCCAGGCCGAAGGTGAGCAGCTCCGGGCGTTCAGCCACGATCTGCGGGAGCAGCGGGGCAGGGCGGGTCAGCTTCACCGGGGCGTTGGTGGTGGCTGGCGGATTGGCATCGCCCGGCGCGCTGAGCAGCGGAGGCAGGCAGGCCAGGCAGATTCCCCACAGCAGGACGGACAGAGCCCAGAATTTCCATTTGCAATTCACGCCTCAGCCTTAGCCGGAGGACCGGGCAGGGACAAGGTTTTTGGCACGGCTCCCAGTGGCTGGCAGGGCGGGCCAGTGGTGGTAATGGCGATTCGGGGTCCGGCGCTGCTGGTGGTGGCGGCTTTGGAACCAGGGGAGTTTGGACCCCACGCCTCTAATGGCGTGGGGCGCGCGGTGGATTTGCGTTGGGAATGCGCTCGACAGGTGGGGGTATTTTCGGTATTCAAAAAATTGTATCTCAACCACGCAACCGAGTCGTTCAATGCATCACTCCACTCTCTTGAGCCGGCCTGCCAGGTGTATCCCTCCGCGACAAGGCGGCTCGTCCGGACAGCTTTTTTTGCGGTGGCTCGCCTTCGCCGTTGCCGGGCTCATGGTTGGTTCGCAGGCCTACGGTCAGGCAGGTTCAGTGGACAACACATTTTCACCTGGCGTGGGCTTCGCCACCAATGCAGTCATTCAGACCATGGTGCTGCAATCCGATGGTAAGCTGATTGTGGGTGGCACGTTTCCTGGTTACGGCTCGGTCACCAGCAGCAATCTCATCCGCATCAATAGCAATGGCACGACTGACGTTACCTTTCGCTCGGGATTGGGGATTCGGAACACCAATTCCACCCTTGTCGGTGATGTGCGCGGGCTAGCGTTGCAACCGGATGGGCGGATCATCGTGGGCGGACTGTTCAACACCTACGGCACCAACGCTCTGCAAAACCTGATCCGCTTGGCGGTGGATGGCACGCCGGACGCGACCTATGCCAACAACCACAGCAGTTCGGTGGATGGAGTGGTGTTACTGCAAAACGGCAACGTTTTGCATGCGGACATTCGTTCCTCAGGGCTGGGGGGCAGCTCATTCCAAGGAGTTGCTGGTCGGCTGCCAGATGGTTCCACGAACTCGGCGTTTGATTCCTCGCTGGATTTTGCATCGAGCCTGACAGCCCCCGTTGGCGGCTTCGCCATTCCTCCGTCCATCAGCACTTTGGTGGAACAGTCCGATGGAAAAATCCTCGTGGCGGGGCGGTTCACGGATGTCGGAGGCAATGCACGGTCCCACATCGCACGATTAAAATCGGATGGCACGATGGACACGGCATTTGATGCTGGGGCCATTCAGAACGGTGGCAGTGGGCATCGCCTTTATGGTTTGTTGCTTCAAACAGACCAGAAGATCATCATTTTTGGACAATTCGACAGCGTGGCTGGCACTGCCCGGCGAAACATTGCCCGCTTGAACACGGACGGAACGCTGGATTCGAGCTTTGACCCGGGCACTGGGGCGGTGGGTAGTTTCAACAGCGGCGAAATCCTGACCGCTGTGCTTCAATCCGATGGCAAAATCATCATTGGTGGGCGCTTCACGACATACAATGGCGCCGCAGCCAATCGGCTGGCGCGCCTCAACCCGGACGGCTCGTTGGATGCCAGCTTTAACATTGGCACCGGTCCGGCCGGGACAGCCAACGACGTGATCCAAAAGCTCGTGTTGCAGCCGGATGGACATGTGATCGTGGCAGGCCAGTTCACCACCTTCGCCGGGCTCGCGCGGCCGGGGCTGGTGCGGTTGCTGGGAAGCGGGGCCGGTGGCGGTGGTGGCAGTGGGGGTGGTGGTAGTGGTAGTGGTAGTAGCGTAGGCCCGCTCGCCCACTGGCGGTTCGATGAAGCACCAGGAGCCACCACGGCGGCGGACAGCGCCGGCACGTTTGTGGGCACCTTGTCCGCGACCGGAGCCAGTTTTATCAGCGGTGGGCGGGCAGGGAATGCGCTGAGTGTGGTTCAAGGTGCCAATGGGTTCGTGGATTTTGGCGACAACTTCAACTTTGCGAATCAGGATTTCTCAGTTGTCGCGTGGGTCCGCACGGCTCCTGGTGACACCAATACCTTCAGCAACTTTCTTTCCAAGCACAACGCCAACACGGCCAACGGTTATATCCTGAGTTATAACCATTCCACGATTGCTGGATCCGCCGGCAAAGCTTTTTTCTACGCTGGCACGCGGACAATCTCATCTGGCGGTTTCACGGTTGTTGACGTGCCCGTTTCAACCACGAGTGTCAACGATGGCAACTGGCATCAAGTGGTCGGTGTTTACCGCACTTCGGGGGCGACAACTGTCTATGTGGATGGTGCTCCGTTTGAAGGAAGCATCCTCAGTTCGGCAATAGCCACTAATTCAGCACCTTTCCTGATTGGTGGGTTCAATTCAGCCGGTGCCCCAACCAGTTCATTCACTGGTTCGGTGGATGATGTGCAAATTTACAACCGGGCCTTGAGCGACGGTGAGATCAATTTTCTCTTCGCCAATCCCGGACTGGAAATCGTCCCGACGACAGTGACTGGAACGGTTCGCAACGCGGTGAACGGCCAGCCGCTTCCGGGGGCCTCGGTGAGCGTGAATGGTGGCACGCCGGTGATCACGTCGGCGACGGGAACATTCACGGTGACTAATGTTCCTTCGGGTTCCGCCACCGTCCAGGCCACGGCGACGGGCTTCTTCACTTACACGAACTCCTTCACGCTGGCTCCAGTGCCGAACAATACCATTGGCTTCTCGTTGTCCCCGACTATCAGCGGTGCCAGCACCGTGCGGTTGGTGCTTAACTGGGGTGCCAGCCCCAGCGACTTGGATTCCCACCTCGAAACTCCGGTGATCGGCGGACAGGCCCATCATGTCTATTTCGTCAACCGTGGTTCGACCAACTTTGCGCCCTTTGCGGAACTGGATGTGGACGACGTCACGGGCTTTGGTCCGGAGACCATTACCATCAACACTCTCTCCGCTGGCACTTACCATTACTACATTCACAACTTCAGCGGTTCGCCGGGGTTCAACGTGAGCGGGGCGACGGCTCAGATTTACACCTCGGCGGGGCTCGTGGCCACGGTGTCGGTGCCGACGACGAACAGCACCGGCAGTTATTGGTATGTGGCGAGAATCGATGGCTCCAGCGGCACCATCACAGTGGTAAACTCGATCTCGTCCACTGTGCCGGTGGTCATTGGCGCGCCTTCCATTACTAGTTCGCCGCAGAACGTCATCACCAACCAGGGCTCCACGGCGGTGTTCAGCGTCACCGCCTCGGGCAACGCGCCGCTCACGTATCAGTGGCGTTTCAACGGGACGAACATCCTGGGGGCCAACAATTCCGTCCTGGCCTTGTTCAACGTCCAGCCGGCCAATGCCGGTCAATACGACTGCGTGGTCAACAACGCGGTGGGTTCCGCGACGAGTTCCCCCGCGACGTTGACGGTCAACGCGGTCCTGCCGGTCATCACCTCGCAGCCAGCCGGTTTCCGCGTGCTTCCTGGCACGAACGTGGCTTTCTCCGTGGCCGCCACTGGACCGGGGCCGTTCACCTACCAGTGGCGTTTCAATGGAGCCAATATCATCGGGGCCACCAACGCCTTGCTGACCCTCTCCAACGTGCAGCCGGCGAATTCGGGTGCCTACTCCGTGGCGGTCAACAATTCCTTCGGCACCACCTTGAGCACGGCGGGCAACTTGGAGGTGCTGACTCCGCCGGTGATTTCGGTCCACCCGCAGGGCCGGTCAGTTGCGGCTGGCGACGTCGTCAACTTCTCCGTCGTGCACAGTGGTTCGCAGCCATTCACCTATCAATGGCAGATCAACGGGATGCCGGTGCCTGCGGCCACGAACAGCTCGCTGAACTTGTTTAATGTGCAATTCTTGCAGGCCGGCAACTACTCGGTCGTCATCTCGAACGACGCCGGCGGGGTGATCAGCTCGAACGCTTTGTTGCAGGTGACCTCGCCTCCCATCATCACGGCGCAACCAGTGCCGCGCACCGCCCTGGCGGGACGGGCGGCCACGTTTAGCGCAGGGGTCATCGGCAGCCCGGTGCTTGCTTACCAGTGGCGCGTGAACGGGACGAACATCTCCGGGGCCAACGCCAGCAGCTACACGCTCGCTGCGGCGCAGGTAAGCGACCGCGGGCTTTACTCGCTGGTGATCACCAACGTGTTCGGGAGCGTCACCAGCGCCCCGGCCTTCCTCGCCGTTCATCCCGTGGCCGTGCTGCCGGGCTGGGTGAACCAGGCGGGCGGCGCGGGCGCGGATGTGGGCAACGCCTGTGCCACGGACGGGGCGGGCAATCTTTACGTGGCGGGCTATTTCACCGAGACCGCTTCTTTCGGGACCAACGCGTTGATCAGCGCGGGGCTAAGTGATTTGTTCGTCGCCAAATACGACAACGCCGGAGCCCTCCTCTGGGTCCGGCGGGCTGGCGGTCCGGGTTTTGACACCGCGAACGGCATCGCCGTGGACACGCTCGGCAACTGTTATGTGACCGGGGCTTTTGAGGCGGTTGCCGGCTTTGGGACCAATTCATTGGTCAACACAGACGCCGCGTCTTTCACCGACATTTTCGTTACGAAGCTTGATACCAATGGAAACTTCGTCTGGGTGCGGGGCACTGGTGTCAAGGGAGTGTCGGACGCCGGGCAGGCTGTCGCCTTGGACTCGTCCGGGAATGTGCTGGTGGCGGGCCGCTCCGGGCAGATCACTTTCGGGGGCAGTCCGGTGGCCGGGGCCGGCCGAATCTTCCTCGCAAAGTATGGCAGTGCCGGCAATGCCCTGTGGGCTCGTGCCGTGGGGTTGGCAGGTTCCGGCGGTGCGCTTGACAGCGCCACGGGGGTTGGCACGGATGCCAGTGGTCGAATTCACCTGGCTGGCAACTTTGAGGGGCCGCAGGCCACTTTTGGCACGGCAACGTTGACCAACCGTGGCCTTTCCGACGGCTTCTTGGCCCTCTTCGATGCGAACGGCGTGCCGCAGCGGGTCGTGCAGATCGGCGGCGCTGGCAATGACAAGGTGAACGCCTTGGCAGTGGATGCCGCCGGCAATGCTCATGTGGGCGGCCACTTTTCTGGCAGCCTGACTTTGGGAGCTGTGGGCTCGTTGATTCCGGCCGATGTGGGCCTGACCAGCAGCGGGCAGATAGATGCCTTCGTGGCGCAGTTTGACTCATCGGGCAGTCTGGCGTGGGCGAACAAGACGGGCGGGAGCGGTCCTGACTCGGTCCGCGGGCTGGCGCTGGGACCCAATGGCACGGTGCATGTGACTGGCTACTTCTCCGGCACGGCCAGCTTTGGCACCAACACACTGGTGAGCTCCGGGGCGACTCTGGATGTGTTCACCGCGCGTTACACCAGCACCGGGCAGCCCTCCTTCGCGCAGCAGAGCGGCGGCAACGACCTCAGCGGCGATTACGGCAACGCCATTGCTGTCGATTCGACTGGCAACAGCTTCGTCACCGGCCAGTTCAGCGGCGGTGCCACGCTGGGCACGGGGCAGACGGACAGCAGCGGCGGTGGCGACGTTTTTCTGACCCGGTTCAACGCACCGCAGGAGACACCGCCCCAGGTGAACTTCCGCATCAGCGGCGGCAACCTCATTCTCACCTGGCCGGTGGCGGCCAACGGCTGGGGTTTGCAGGATGCGCCCACCAATCCCGTTCCGGCTGGCTGGCGGGGGGCGCCCCACACCATCACCGTGGTGGGCGAGGAATACGTGGTGACCATTCCCCTCTCGGGCCAGAAGGGCTTTTTCCGGCTGGTGCGCTGAAGTCGATGTAGGCCTTTCTCGGCTTGGTGCTGCCTCCGGTCGATGGCCGGGCGGCGAATTTCTCCTTCACTCCCATTTCCTCGCCGGTATTCTCCGCCCCCTATGTCAACGACCTTTAAGATCGCCGCCCTTGCTGGTGACGGCATCGGACCCGAAGTCATGCGCGAAGCCATCAAGGTGCTGCGCGCGGTGGAGCAGAAGTTCTCCCTCAATTTCCAAATCACCGAAGCTCCCGTGGGCTGGGCGGGCATTGATGCGGCTGGCAAGGCGCTGCCGGACGCCACGCTCGCGCTGTGCAAGCAGAGCGATGCCATCTTGTTTGGCTCGGTGGGCCTGCCGGATCGTGACCCCACGATCCCGAAGGAGGAGCGCCCGGAACGCGCCGCGTTGCTGCGCATCCGCAAGGAGTTCGGTTTGTATGCAAACCTGCGTCCGGTGCAGCTACCCAAGGCCCTGGCGCACGCGTGTCCGCTGCGCCCCGAACGACAGGGGGACGGTATCGACATTCTCGTCGTCCGCGAACTGACGGGCGGCATGTATTTCGGCCAGCCGAAGAAGACCGAGGATTATTTCCACGAGGAACCGCAGGTGGACGCGAACGCAACGGTAATCATGAAGCGCTGCCAGCGGGCCATTGACACGATGGTTTACACCACGCCCGAGATCGAGCGCATCGCCCATGTCGCCTTCAAAGCCGCAGCGCTGCGGCGCAAGAAAGTCACGAGCATCGACAAGGCCAACGTGCTCGAAAACGGCGTCCTCTGGCGCGATGTGGTGACCAAGATCGCCCGGCAATATCCCGATGTGCAGCTCGAACACATGTTCGTGGACAACGGGGCGATGCAACTGATGCTCAAGCCGACGCAGTTTGACGTGATGCTCTGCGAGAACATGTTCGGCGACATCCTCAGCGATGAGGCGGCCGCTCTCGCCGGCTCGCTCGGCATGCTGCCCAGCGCGAGCCTGGGCAAGGCCACGGGGGAACTCACCTTTGGCTTCTACGAGCCCGCCGGCGGCACCGCGCCCGACATCGCGGGCAAGAATCTGGCCAATCCCATCGCGCAAATCCTCTCCACCGCGCTGATGCTGCGCTACAGCTTCGGCCAGAACGCCGCCGCCGGTGCCATTGAAGCCGCTGTCGGCAAGGCCATCGCCGCGGGCCTGCGCACGGGCGACATTTACACGCCTGCCGACACAAGCGCGAAAAAGGTTGGCACCCGCGAGATGGGCGACGCGATTGCGGCCGCCGTGTAGCCCCGCCGGTCACCACGGTTGCCGTGGGCTGTCCGGGACGCTACAAACGGGCGCATGGACCCATTTCTACAGGCCGCCTTGGACGAGGCCCGGCAGGGCCTCGCCGAGGGCGGCATTCCCATCGGCTCCGTCCTCGTGTGTGACGGGCAGATCATCGGGCGTGGGCACAACCAGAGCGTGCAGCGCGGCAGTGTGATTCATCACGGCGAGATGAACTGCCTCGAAAACGCCGGACGGCTCCGCGCGGAGGTGTATCGCCGGAGCACGCTCTACACGACGCTCTCGCCTTGTCCGATGTGCAGCGGAGCCATCGCGCTTTATCGCATCCCGCGCGTGATTGTGGGTGAGAACACCACCTTTCGCGGCGCGGAGGACTACCTGCGCGGACAGGGAGTGACGGTGGAAGTGCGGCAGGACGCGGACTGCATCCGGTTGATGCGCGAGTTCATTGCCGCGCGACCGGACTTGTGGAACGAGGACATCGGCGTGTGACATGAACCCGTCCGCTGCCACCGCCGAGGAATTGCTGGCCCTCGCCAACGAGCGCCAGAGTGCGGGAGATGCCGCTGCCGCCTTGGCCGCCTATCAGCGCGCGCTGCCACTGCTGACCCGGGAGGCACAGCCGCACGCCCGTGCTCGCGCACTGTTCCAGATGGCCCAGCTCGCTCGTATGGAAGGTGACGTTGCGAGGGCCTTTGTCTTTTACGATGAACTGCTTCCGCTGGCTTATGACATCGGTGATCAGCGCGCGCACGGCCTGGGCGTCGCCATGCGCGGGCAACTCGTCTTCCTGCAAGGCGACAAAACCGCCGGTCTTCAGGCGATGATTCGGGGACTGGCGGAGCTGCGCGGTTGCAATGCGGCCGAGGCGGAACATCTCACCTGCCACACCCGCTTCTTCAGCCGACGCCTGCCGCGCGCAGAGTTCGAGCAGTGCGTCCATGCGGCCACCGAGGATGCGGAGCTGAGGCGGTTGTTGTTGGGTGCAGACGGTTGTTGAAGTCCCCCCCCGTGAAACTGACTTCAGCGTCCCAGTGCGAACATCACCACGCGCAGGGCGGCGCTGCGGTTTTCCACGCCGAGCTTGCTGAAGACATTTTGCAGGTGCTTGTCCACGGTGCGCACGCTGATGTCGAGGATGATGGCGGCTTCGCTGTTGGACTTGCCTTCGACCACCCAGTGCAGGACCTCCGCCTCGCGCTCCGTCAGGCCAAGGCGCTCCACGAGCGCTTTCAACGAGGCGGGGCTTTCCTCGGTGAGGGTGAGGATGACCTCGTCGCCGCCGCGCTCGGTCATCCGCACCAGCAGGCGGCGGTTGTCTTGCGCGACGATCAATGGCGGGCAGGAGCCGGCAGGTGATCCGGCCCGTTGTTTGAGCCAGCGAAGCATCTCGTCGGGGAGTGAGTCGCGCCTGGTCTGGGGGAAATAAACCACGAGCCATTCCCGTGCCCGTGCGGTGCTGAACTGCGGACGACCGTTCGCGCCCACGACCACGATGCCGTAATTGAGCGCGCTCACCTCCGCCTCGGCCCGCGCGGTCTTGAGTTGGTGTTCGAGAGTATCCAATGCGTCCTGCTGCGGGCTGTCGGCATGGAAGACCAGCCGGTTGTCGCCCACGCGGATCTCGTCGCCGGTGCGCAGGGCCTGGGGTTGCTGGATGCGATGCCCGTTGACCAGCACGCCGTTGGTGCTGCCCAGGTCCACCACCCAGTGCTGCACGCCATCCATGGAATGCACCAGCGCGTGCCGGCGTGAAACCCGTGTGCCGGCCAGTTGAATGGAGCAGTCCGGCATCCGCCCCAGGACACAACTTGCGCCGATCTCGTGGCGTTTGCCTTCCGCGTCTTTCAGATGTGCGCTCATCTGCGGCGATGATTCCAAACTGTCCCTTGTTTTCAACCCCATCTTCGGTGGCAAACGGCCCTGTTGCGGTCGCACTATTCAATCTCCCAGATGCGCACGGCGTCGTTGATTGAGGCGCAGATCAGGCGCTTCCCGCTGGGGCTGAAATCGAGCCGCAAGGGGCTGGTGGTCGGGCCGCGCAGTTCGCGGAGTTGCTTGCCGGCATCAAGGTCCCAAAGCTTCACGTTCAAATCTCCGGAGGCGGTGGCGAGGATGGGCTTCGTGGGGTGCCAGGCGATGGCGCTGATGCGATCGTTGTGCGCGCGAAATTCCTGCAGCACGCGCAGCGTGACCGCGTCGCGGATGCGCACCTTCTTGTCCTCGCCAGCTTCCGCGAATCGGTGGCCGTCGGGGGCCACGGCCAGCATATCCATCGCGCTGGGGTTCGTCACGGCCTGCACAATCTGACCGCTCGCGGTGTCCCAGAGCACGATCCGGTCTTCGGAGCCGAGATTGCCCCGCGCTGCCCTGGCCGTCGCCAGCCCCACCAGTCGTTGATTCCCCAGCCAGCCGAGATCCGAGAACGCGAGCATTTCCCCAAGGTCACATTTGGTGCGCGGCTTGTCCGGGTGGTGACCATACACCACGACTTCGCTGTAATGATTCTGAATGGTCGCCCACCGATCACCCGTGGGGCTGATGCGGAGCAGGTCCAAAAACTTGGCAGGTTTTGGGACCGTGACGCGTTCGACCTGTGAGCCGGGTTGCCGCAGAAAAAACACACCATAGTCAGTCTGTTCGCTCGTAAATCGGCGGGGGGCGAGGGCGGCGAAACGACCGTCCGCAGTCGCGCTAAACATGTGAAATTCTCCGGTCGGCGGTTTCCACACCAGAGTCGTCCGGTCGGTTTCCAGCTTCTGCAGTTGCCGCACGTTGCCCTTGCCTTTGGTGGGCGCGAAGACGACGTCGTCCGCGCCCCAGAAGCCGACGTTTCCTGACCCGGCCGGCAGAGTCCACCTGGCAGGTGTGCTGGCGAAATCCCAAACTTTGGAGCCGGCACCACTGACGAGCAGTTCCCCGGAAAGGGGATGCACCCCGACATCTGACACCCGACCGCCGCCGCCCCGCAGCGATTGGAGTGGGGCACCCGTGTCGGCATCCCAAACCTGTATCGCCTGTCGTCCATCCGACTGCGCGACCACGCCGACGAATCGCAGGCCGTCCGGCGTGAAAGCCAGGTGGTTTTCATCCGAACGATCTGATTTGGTGGAATGGAGTCCGAATTGGGGCGGATGCAGCACAAACAAAACGCTCCCGTCTTCCAGGCTCAACCCTTGGATGCCACCACTGCGAAGCGCTGCCACCAGCATCCTGCCATCGGGGCGGATGGCGAAGGTGTCGAGCCACGCTCGGCTGAGCTGACGCACCATCAAGCCGTCCTGCGCCTGCACCAGCCGGAGTCTGTCACGCGAGCTGTGGGTGATCACCTGGCCTGCCGAGGTAAACGCCGCGCGGACGTGCCCGCCATCCGGCACATAACCCCAACGGAGCTGCCCGGTGGTGGAATCCCACACCTGGAGTGAGGTCTTGTCCCTCACGAGTTGGAGCAGCACCTGACCATCGGGGCTGAATTCCAAACGCTCAGTCATGGGCGCGGTCCAGCCGGTGAGCTTTTTCCCGTCCTGCGCACTGTGGATGACAATCCCGCCACTTCCGCCCTTGTGCCCGACTGCGAGTCGTTGTCCATCCGGTGAGAAGGCGAGGCGCATGGCAAGATGCGAAGCAGGGGCCAGTTCGAGGTCGGGCCGGAACTCGAGCAGGCGCACGCCAGTGCGCACTTCGAGCAGGGTGACTTTGCGGTCCGTATCCGCCACGGCGAAGACACCCGGACGCCGGGGATGCGGGGCCACGCATTGAATCTCGGCGGCACCGGTGCTCACGCGGGCGACGGAGGTGTCAGACTGCGCGAACAGGTAGCTCCACGTGGTGTCGCGCAAGTCCGCCGGCACCTGCTGGAGCGCGGCCTGCATGGCCAGGCCATTGCCGTCTTGCAACGCCGCCTCGGCAAGCGCGAGCGCGGTTTTGGCGAGTGTCAGACGGGCGGTCTCCTTCTGGGCGTTGGCCTGCCGTTCGTTCGTTTGTGCGATGCCCTCGTGTCGCTTCGCTTCCCGCTCGCTCGACATCACCTTCAGCACAAAGCCGATACCCAACAACAGCAGCAATGCGAGTGCAGCGGAGACGTCGCGATGTCGTCGCATGAGCAGCAGGAGCTGTGTGAGGGCGCCGGCCTCTTCGGCGGTAGTGGCAAAACCGCCCTGATACGCCGCCACTTCAGCGGCCAGAGCTGCGACATTCGGGTAGCGTTGCGTTTTGTCCACACGCAAGGCTTTCATTACCACCGCCGACAAAGCTGCTGGCGCGCGTCCGCCGGGGATATGCGGCAGAGGCTTTACCCTCGCGGCTTCCAGCACCGCTCCTTGAGGTTTGAGGGAGGTGCTGCTCCCGGGTGCGACGAGGGGCGAAGGCGGCGTAACCATGCCGGTGCGCACCTTTGCCAGCACTTCCTCCAAGGTCTTGCCTTCCACTGGCGGACGGAGCGTGAGCAGCGTGTAGAGGATGCCGCCGAGGGAGTAGATGTCGGAAAGCGCGT
>Ga0255093_1000766_pt1 | contig 13353 bp, 10 predicted proteins | sample Colum_Law_RepA_8_2_FD_188437 | JGI IMG/M metagenome (GOLD analysis project Ga0255093, IMG submission 188437) | Freshwater microbial communities from Columbia River, Oregon, United States - Colum_Law_RepA_8d | ecosystem: Environmental > Aquatic > Freshwater > River | place: USA: Oregon...
CTGTACTGCCCAATGTAGTAAAGAGAGATGACGCGCGCCAGAGTCGCGGCTTGGATTCCGGTCAGGGCAAACAGGAGGCCCGCTGCCCGAAGCAGCCACGGCGCCGGATAGGCCAGGATCGCCGCCCACAACAGAATGACGACGTTAATCCCATTACAGCCGTCTCGGATTTCCATCGCGAAAGTGTAATCCGGCTTGGCCAGCACCGCCCCCGTCCGCAGGCACGCCCCCCCGCCGGCGTGAATCACTTCAGCGGAGATCTTCGCCAGCATCACGGTAAACCCATCGACAAAAGGACGTAACGTCGCGGAGGTCGCGACCGCGAAGAGCATACCGGCCGCAAGGAAAAAGGAGAAGGAGAATCTAAGTCTTTGACGTTTCAGGCTCATGTCGAAACTGTGAGGCAAGAAAAGGGCGGGCGTTTCCGCCCGCCCTTTTCATTGGATCCGTCTTTACACCCCGTGCTCGGAGCGCTGACGGAGTTGCGACATACCGAGCATGATGATTAACCCGGAAAGGCCGAGCATACCCCATTCGCCCAAGGTCGGAACCGCCGCCACGACAATAGTGAACTGGGAGACCGCCGTCGCCGCGGCAAACGTCTGATTACCCGCCTGCGTTGCGATCACCGTGCACGTTCCGGGCGTCAGAAAGTTGACCGTGTTGTTCGTGATAGAGCAGACCGCCGGTGTAGAAGACGTGTAGGTAACTGGCAGTCCGGACGTCGCGGTGCCTGAAAGGACCACATTCGCGCCGGGAAAGGACTGGGCCGGAAGAGTGAAATTGATCGTCTGAGGCTGCAAGCCGGGTGCAGCCACCGTGATCGTTTGCGTCACCGGCGGCGCTGGCAGGAAAGTCTGGTTCCCAGGCTGATTGCCTACGATGGTACAGGTTCCGGCGGTGAGAAAGGACACGGTCGTACCGGTAACCGTGCATACGGTCGGCGTCGAAGAGGTATAGCTCACTGGCAGGCCTGACGTTGCGTTCGCGGGAAGCGTGGCGGTGCCTCCCGGCGCCGCCTGAGCGGGTAGAGTGAAGGCGAGGGTCTGGGGCTGCAACGACGTTGCCGCGATAACCGTCGTGGTGCCCGTCACGGGATTGGCGTCTTCGTATTGTGCGTTGCCCGGTTGGTCCGCTCGAATCTGGCAGCTTCCGGCGGTGAGATAGGTCACCTGATTCCCTGCCACTGTACAGACCAGGCTGGTGAGAGAAGTGAAGCTGACGGGAAGGCCGGAACTCGCCACTCCGTGGAGCGTTGCGGTTGTACCCGCGGTAACCTGCGGGGGCAGCGTAAAAGTAATGGTCTGATCCAGATCGTCAGCATTGCCGGCCGCATAGGCCCAGGCGGCCACTGGTAGTACAAGCACTAACGCCCAGCGTAATCCCCGTATGATTGCCATTTTCTCGTTTCCTCGTTTTCTTCGTTGTTCGGGTGACGGCCGGCGGTCAAATTGGCTTACCCCAATCCTGCTGCCCTCATAGACTGATGCGCATCGCGAGGGTAGCCTTGTGGTGTAATGGGCCGCAGTTGACTTACGCCAGAATTAACGGTTACCGGTCGAACTGTATCGGGACTTTTGGTATTGCTCTGTTGGATTTGCGAAGCCAGTTACCAACTATCTCGACGGGTTGCGAAATTGTGGCTGCCTTGTTCCGGTCTTTACCTGATGGACAATCGGCACAGTGGTAAGTACGATCATGGGGTTGTTTTCGAGCACCTCATCGGTTGTCGGGATACGACTTCTCTCCGCGGGGCCTGTGGGGTGGGTAACGATGGAAGAGGCGTATGAACTTTCGTGGCTTTAGCGAACCCAAGATCGAGTCGAAAGTGGTGGAAGAGCCACCCACCGAGCGGCCAGCGGCGCCTTTACTGCCGCCGGCATTGCTCAGGCAAACCGTTCTCGGTAAAGGCGTCACGATACGCGGCCAGATCTTTGCGGCGGAAGATCTCTTCATTGACGGCGTAGTCCAGGCTCCCATTACTTGTAAAGAGCACTCAGTTACCCTCGGCCACAATAGCCGCGTTACGGGCAATATCGAGGCGAAGGCGGTAGAACTGCGGGGCGAAGTCGAGGGAGAACTTCGAGCAAATGAGTCTATTCGCATTGGCCCGGGCGCTATCGTTTCCGGGTCGGTTCGGTCGCAATCCGTACAGATTGACCCCAGTGCCCGCGTACGTGCCCAGCTGTTTGTGGGAGATGTCCCGAATAGTCCCGAGTAATCTTCACGCAGGCTCGCTGCTGTGGCACTTCATCCGTGCTGTCGCCGATTTTTCGAAAATGAGTCTACTAATCAGTTTTTTGAGCGGTTTTTCCGCTGATCTCGCGGTTGATCTGGGAACCGCGAATACGGTTATCTTCCTGAAGGATAAAGGCGTCGTCGTAGACGAACCTTCGATAGTGGCGATCAACCAGGCGACTGGAGAGTTTGAAGCCTTCGGTCACGAGGCAAAAGAGATGCTCGGCCGTACACCGCAGGGGATTGTCGCCGTTCGTCCCATTCAGGACGGCGTCATCGCCAATTTCAAAGTGGCCGAGAACCTCCTCCGCTTTTGCATCACCAAGGCCATTGGCGGCGGTAGATTTAGACGCTCCCGCATCATCATCGGCGTCCCCTCGGTCATCACCCCGGTCGAAAAACGCGCCGTTGTCGAATCCGCGTTACGAGCCAGGGCTGGGGAGGTATTTCTTGTCGATCAGGCGATGGTAGCTGCCATCGGCGCGGGGTTGCCGGTTACCGATCCGGTAGGCAGTATGGTGGTCGATATTGGCGGCGGCACCAGCGATATCGCGGTGATCTCGCTCTCCGGGATCGTTCACTCCCAAACCGTAAGGGTGGCCGGTAACGCCATGGACACCGCTATTGTTGGTTACGTACGTAAGAAGTTCGATCTTCTCATTGGGGAGCGTACCGCCGAGCAGATCAAAATCGAGATCGGCAGCGCCGCGCCCCTCGATAAGCCCTTATCCATGGCAGTTTCCGGGCGCAGCCGTCTCGAAGGGCTCCCCCGAACCGCCATCCTCTCCGATACCGATATTCGGCAGGCGATCGGCGAGTGCATTGATGCAATCGTCATGGGTGTTCGCGCCACCCTCGACAAGACCCCCCCGGAACTTTCTGCCGACATCGGCCAGCGCGGACTTACCCTCACCGGTGGCGGTGCGTTGTTGCGCAACTTAGACGTGAAACTGCGGAACGAGACGGGGGTCCCCGTCCACGTTGCCGAAGACCCTCTCATGAACGTCGTCAGCGGAACCGGCGCAATGCTCACGCAGATGAAACTTCTCCGGCGCGTCGCTATCAACTGCACGTAACTGCTATGAGTCCGCCTCCGCCACAGAAAGCGGACCATCCCACCGGATCTCGTTAGCCGTTCCGGCGGTTCGCACGCGCGTATTCCAAACACCCAAAAGCAACCGCATTCAGTGGGTCTCGCGCAGCCCGGACCTCGGAGATCTCGAGCGGCAGTGATTTTCCGCGCAGCGCCCGCTCAAATAACTGGACAAAGCCCTGCGGCATCGATGTACCACCAGCGATGACGACCGGAATCGGCATATCTAGCACCGCGATGCTATCCGATTCGTTTAAGGCCGAAGCCAGTCCCTCCGCCACGTAATCGATCAGATCGAGATAGAAGAGGTGAATCGCCCGGCTTGCCGGGTCCCGGTTCTCGGCCATCAGAGAGAATTTCGACTCCTTGAACAGCCGCATCCGGACTGATTTTTCGCCCGTTACCTCCGCACTCGAAGCGTCGATGAAATCGCCACCTCGCTCCAGGCTAAACGCCATTACCGGCAACGCCATGTAGTTCAGGGCCACGTTCACAAGCCCGGCTCCAAAGCTGATGCCAAGACCGGTGTAACCCGTCTCCATCAGTTCAGCGTAAACCACCGCCTCACCCTCCGGCACGGCGGTCGCCTGGTAACCCAACTCCTCGAACATCCGCTTCAGCACCATTCGGTGATGCATGAAAACCGCTGGCTCCTGCTCTGGCGGCGTCCCCGCCGGCGCACTCGGCACGCTGAAGCTTAGCATCGAGTCTGCAAACTGTGCTCGCTCCACTAGCCCGCCGTCAGCCGCGTCAGCACCTCTAGCGCCGCGCTGTCGTGGTTGTTGAGACAACCGAGCCGCATCGTCCGCTTCAGGTCGACATTGTAGACTTGAGCGAAAGGCACGCTAGAGGCTCCATCGATCTCCAGCACCCCTCCCACCGCGTGGAATCCGATCCGGCGCGCATTCAGCGCTTGCCGCGCCGCCGGCGTGTCCTTCACCTGAATATAGGCGTTCAGGGCAGACTTAGTTATGTATTCTTCACCGCTCGGCCGGGCACAGACAATCCTGCTCGTGCCCATATCGACGCCGGTGAAAAAACTCGACATATATGACATTTACATTACCTTTCCAAATGGCCGCGGCGGATAGAGCAGCAGCTCTGCCTGCGGAGACGCGTGCTTGCGGCTCAGAACCAATTCCTCGCCAAAACCAAAATTCATCATCGATTCCAACCCCATACGGGCGACCCGAACGGCGTTCCAGGGGGCTAGGATGAAACCCTTCATACAATTCGGCAATTCAAACCCAGTGGCTAACGGCAGATTCACCGTTCGCATCCGCACAAGCACCTCGAGCCCCAAGCGCTCAAGCATCTCTTCCATGCCCCGCTTCGACGGAAAATGATGGACATCAATGTGATGGGACTCCAGCCACCGTCCCACCTGCTTCGGAGAGGACAGGAACGGCGACAACAGCAGATTGATACGCAACACGCCGTGTTCAGCAAGGTGATACAACAGCAGCTGCATCACCCACTCAGCGTCGTAGGCCGTTTCAATGCAGGTGTAACACGTGATGTCCTCCGCCTGAAGCGACGGCATCTCGTATAATTCCTGGATCCGCAGCGACTGCGAGAAAAGCCTAGTGCAGGGTTTCTGCATGCCCCCGACCAGGCTGCAGTCGACAAACAACCCTGTGCGGTGGCGCGGCAGGGTCCGAAGATTACGCTCGATAAAATCGTACGGAACCACCCATCCGCCCGGCTGATACTCCGCCAAAGCACCTACGGTTCCCCGGTGCACGGAATAGCAGGTCCGGCAAATCACCCACCCCTGCTCAGTGATCCAACTCGGCGAAGTCCAGGGGTTTTGCTCCCCGTAACGGTCCCGACCGCAGAGCACACATCGGTGGCGTAGGTAGTGCCAGTCCGGGTCCGGCTCGACGGACCGAAAGGAAGAATCCGCACCAGCGGAAAGCTGTTTCGGTTCGTCAGATACTGTGTGCGGTTCCGCTGGAATCTCGTACGCAGCCTGCTCCTCGAGCCCCGAAACCGGCGTTGCTTCGGGCTCGGCCGGTAGTTCGGGTACGAACGCGGGCGAGACATTCCACTCGGGAGCCTGCGTATCCGGAACTTCAGCCGGCGGAGCCATCACCGAAAGAAAGGAATCCAGGACAGACGGACGCTCCGTCCAGTCACTACGCCGAACCGTTTGCACCCCGGTCCCCATCACAAGCGCTTGACGGGGTCCCTTCCTCCCACCCAGCGCTCCACCGGATGCTCGGATTAACACCGCTCTATGTGCAGCCATCCGTCGACTCCTTTTGGCACATCTACGAAAACAAAAAGCAATCGTTAGGTCTCAAAAGCCACTCATCATGGTTCTGAAACCCGGAAAAACACCAACGGTCAATTAGGAAAGGAAACTTCATCGTTCGGTCTCGATACATCAAATCCCAGTCAGGGATCCCGCCCGAGCCATCGCGGCGAACGGCATCCCTGACCGGCGGGGGTTTAGCTCCTAGTGGCCCAGCACCTCACTGGAGAATAAGGTCCGGGACGACAGACCGCTGTCGAGTACCAAGGCGAGATACGCCTCCGACACACGATTGGCGCCGACGTCGCTGATGAACGCAAAGCCATGAGCATACTGGAACGCGCACTGCGCGATCATGTAGCCCTGGAAGCCCGGCGTCGCCGCAATGCCGTAGTTCCCTCCGCTCGACAACACCGCCAGCAACTGCCGGCCAGCCGGCACATTGGACGAAGTTTGCGCCGCAGGCGCTGCTCCGCCACCGGCCGAGTCGCCGTAATAGTTGAGTTTGCATGCGCCGGTTTGCGGCGATGTGCCCAACATGTCACTGGACGTATTGCTGATGGCGATGCCACTGTCGAAACCCGACTGGTTGGTCAGGAACGGGAAGAGTAGATTCGTCGTGCAAGAGTTAATGGTGAACACTACCGTCGGGTTGGTTACGTTAGCAAACCGCGGGGTCGCCGCCGAACTGGACGCCACCGCCACTGTGCTCAGCGGGGCAAAGCTCCCAGCCACCGTCGTAGAACCCAAACCAGGCAAGTTGTTCGCGGTATTCGCCGTGTAGGCCACACCGATACCGAACTCTATCGTTTCAGACCGGAGTGGATCGGTGTTCAGCACCTCCCAGACCGCCGTGGCATTACCGCCTGAGGTCGTCAGAGGCGCCATCGAAGCCCCCTCCACAGAAGTTGTGGGCGCCATGGCGGCCGAGAACGCGCCACCGCCGTTCGCGTCTGTGTTGATCAACCGGGCCGCACCGTTAGCCGAAGTTTGCACTCCAGTAATGCAGGCACTGCTGAAGCTGCCTAGACATCCCGCATTCGTCGTACTGGACGCCACCGGATACGCCGAAGCATACAGCGCCACGCCGGGCGGCACGTTCGAGAAGCGAGTCATCAGCCGGGTACCGTGAGTAGCCAACCCGGCCTCGCTCAAGCCGTTCGCCACACCTTCCGTGACATTGGGCGTGGGGTTGTAGAACCCGGTTTCCGAGTTGTAGATCGCGCCTGGCGTGTTCTGCGCCGCCGGGTTCGGTGACGTGTTGCCGTCCACGAACACCGCCGACGTCCGCCGCTTGAACGCCGTCGCGAAGCCTTCCGCGAACCGCACCACCGTGCCCAGCCCGTTCCGGAGCGTCGCCGACGTCGACGTCGAAGCCTCAGGATTGAAAGACACGCACTGCATGTAGTTCTTCACCGCCTGCCGGACCGAGAACGTCATACCCGGCTGGACAAAAGCCACCGTCTGCTGCGGATTGTTGATCGGCACCGACGTGGAACCGCTTACGGAGACGTACATCACGATCTGCGTCGGAATTAGCGTGCTGGAAACACCCAGCTGGTTCGCGTTCGCCCGAACGTTCGTGATGCGGATGATGCGCGTTGCCGTATCACCCGGCGGATCGATCGGTACACCGAGCCACACAATGGAATTCGCCCCAGCCATCCGGCCCTGGTACACGTTCGGAACCAGCGCCGTCAGGGAAGGAGCCAGCGCCGTCGCGTCGTAATCAACACCATCCGGCAGCGCGTCGTTGCCGAACACGTTGCCCACGCCGTCGATCGCGCATCCGCCGTTCACAGAGCAGTACCGCTGCGCAGCCGCGCTGGGCTCGTCGATCATCAGCAGCGTCTCGCTCCAAGGATCGTTCGTCAGCCGGCTGGTAATATTCGTATTCAGGAAAATCTGAATGTTCGCGCGAGGAACGGGCTGCCCCGCCGCCGTCGGCGTCCCGCCCTTGCAGTTCAGCACCAAGTCGCCCACCAGCTCGCTCAGCCCTTCGGCCCGCACCAGCGGCGGCACACCGGCGTTGCTCACGCAAGCCAGCGCTCCGAAGCCGGGAGACGGAATGTAGGTGAAGAGCGAATTGGCGGCGTTGCTGCCCGCCGGGTTCGTTACGATCACGCTCGTGGGGCCGGGTACGCCCGCCGGGGTGACCACTTCAAGCAAGGTGTCGGTGCCACCGAGGCGAATCTGCGCCGGGTTTCCGTTGAAAGTCACCGAAGTAACCCCGGTGAAGCCAAAACCGGTCAGAGTCACGAGCGTTCCGCCGACCGTCGGGCCGCGGCTGGGCACGATGGTTGAGATGACGGGGGTTGTGATGTTGACATAAGTGTAGAACACCGGCAGTACGCCCGTTCCGTTCGGTGCGTTCGCACCAAACGGGTTGGTGACGATCACGTTCGCCGGACCTGCAACACCGGCAGGTACCGTCACCGTAAGGGTCGTTTCCGTCCGCGCGGTGATCGTAGCTGGCGCATTGTTAAACGTTACCGCCGTCGCGGTCAGAAGGCCGCTCCCATTGATGGTCACAGTGTTCCCGCCCGCCACCGGACCCTGCGCCGGATTGAGGCTGGTAATCACCGGGACCGGAGCCGGAATGTACGTGAAGACCGCCGCATTGTTGGTGCTGAAGATTCCGCTCAAATTTAGTGCTTCTACAGTAACGGGACCCGGATCGTTGATTCCGGTGACACCAGTGGCAGTTGGGTTATTCAGAACAACCAGATTCGTGAGAGCCACCCCGCCCACGTAGATCGCGGCCAAGTCGGGAACGCCCCTGCGGAAGAAGCCGGTACCGGTGACAGTCACCGCCGTTCCACCGGTCGTGAAGCCGTAATTCGGTGTAATGGAGACGATCGTGGGCGTCGGCAGGTACTCGAAGTTGACAATGTCGGCACTACACAAACCAACATTGTTGCAGACCTGTACCCTGTATTCGCCAGGCGCGATGATTCCAGGAATGGTTGCGAAGATTTAGAATTCATTTTGGTACTGCACACTCGTAGCCGGGGTCCCGCCGATGTTAACGGAAGAGGGATTCGTAAAGTTCAGGCCTGCGATGCTGACGACCGTCTGGGCGACTCCCTGTTCCGGTGTCACGCCCAACACGATCGGCACGGGCAGATAGCTGAAGGCGTTGGTGTATTGGTAACACTTCGTCACCAAGCCACCAATCCCACCCCGTTTCTGGACGATGATGTTGAAGGGCCCGGCAAGGTTGGCGGGCGCCGTCGCAACTACATTCGCACCGGACAGCGAAAAGGTGGCCGTATCGCTGACCTGGCCATTGCCAAAGTAGACCCTTTGTGATGTCAAACTGACGGGAAAGCCTACAACGGTTACATTCTCCGATCCGAAATTCGCACCGCTTAGCGTGATGGATGTGCCAGACGTGCCTGTAGTAGGGTTCACGTTGCCAACTACGGGAACGGGAACCGTACCCTGGTTGCAACTCACCTGGGCTTGCGCTGTAGAGGAAAAGAGTGCCCCCAACGCGAGCAGGAACAAGGTCATGGCGCGGCGCGACTGGCGCAGCGCGGGCTGAACGATCGCTGAAATGGAAAATCGAGATTTTAGGTTGATGTCGTGGGGGATCATTAAGGTGGACTCTGCCTTTTAAAAAAATTCCGGCGACAGATATCGCCGAACGGTTGACTTTCTAATTTGCAACTGGAGGGGGAGGGTTGTGACCCGCCCCCTCCACCGGTAGGTTTAGTTGTCCCCTGAGGGCGGACGGACTGTCGTCGTCGCCGGTACTGTCAGTGGATTACACGGGGTGGTGAAGGTGTTTTCCAAGTTCAGCGTCGTTCCCGCCAGCAACTCCTCGAAGGTCCGCAACCGATAGATTGAGCCTCCGGCTCCCACCGGATGCACCAGACGATAGGTGTCCGTCTGGTTCAACTCGCTCACCGGGACGCACAGAGACGGATGGTCGAACGGCGCTTTTTGATTTGCCACCCGCGAATCGGTCAGTAGCCGCATGAACCGCACCAGGTCCAGCTCATCCTGAGGCGTGATCAACCCCGCCGCGAACGCGGTCGAGATCCCTTCGACCTCCGGCGACAGCGCCAGGTTGGGGTGGTGGAAGCGAGTGTACAGCTGAACCGTTTCTAACAGCGACTTCGCCGAACCATTGTGGAAATACGGACCGGTAAACTCCACATTCCGTAGTCCCGGCGTCTTGAAAGCGCCCACCACCGCATCACGCTCCTCCGGACACTGCCCAGGCTGGCCGTATTCGGTCGTGTTGGGGCAACTGGTATCCGGAAGCGGGGTGCCGTTGGCAGCCTTCTGATACATCGGCCCATTGAGCATTCGCCCACCCAGAAGCGGTTTAAGCGTTAGCGGGTCAATGAAAACGCTGCCTTGCGTGTTAAAGAAATAGCACGGAGCAGGAGTCACAAGGTTCGGATTGTTGGGGAAAGGAATCACCCCCAGGACCGGAGGAACCGCGGTGGGGATTGCATTTTCCTGCTGAACACAGCTACCGAACGGGAAGGCCATATACTGGACGGCGGGTGTCCGATACGTCAGATCATCCGTCCCACGCTTCGACAGAGTAGCCTGTTCGGCCTTTGCACGTCGCGTGAAAGAAAGAGGAATCGTCCCATTTGCCGTGGCTGGGAACGGAGCGGTACCGTTGATGTTTTGGGGAAAATACCCGCCGATCCCAGGGTCGGAACTCAGCCCATCGAGCCGTACATCGGGCCGGACACCAATGTTATAAAACCCCAGATCGTAGATAGCAAACGGCGATTGCATCGTTTGATTCACCACTCCAGTGCCGAGCGGAGTCCCGAATGTGGGATTATTCGCCAGGTTGAAGGGATCCAGCAGGTTAACTGGCACCTGTCGGCCTGTGCTATCCAGACGGAACGCCGCTGGCATTCTTTCGAAACCCCCAGCGAAACGCATGTCCGAACCGTGAACTGGCGTGACACCGTTGATCATATTTCTACCATCTCCGCCGCTGCCAGGCAGGAAAACACAGTTTGCTGCTGTGGCCACACCATTGCAGTTCGCTCTTGCCGCGCCGGTCGCTGGCGGTGCCGGTGGACGGGCAATTAATTGGTTGGCGTTGAAAATGCCATTGTTTAGACCACCTCCCGGCTGCTGGGCGTTCAATGCGGAAACGGAGGCGCTGGTGAATTCCGGCCCAAAATGGCAAAGCGAGCATTGGGCGTTTGGTCCGAAGAAGACGTTCATACCGTTCGTCTCTTGCGCATTGAGGTTGCGTCTTCCGGTCAGGAATTCGTCGAATTTCGACTGATCGGAACGCAGGGTAGCTTCGTACGCCTGAATCGCGAGACCGAAAAACATAGCAAAATTCGATTCCGCCATGGTGTATCCGGCCGGATCACCCGAAGGACAGGTGACGACCCGGTTCGGGACGAAATTCTTGGTCGCCTCGTCGAAACAAGCCCGGTTCGTACTGGTCGTGTACTTCGGCTGGAAGGCGGCGGTCACGAGTTGCAGGTAGGTATTTGCCTGGAAGAGGCCTACCGTCTGGATTCCGCCAGCCGGATTGGCATAGGTCCCGAGGACGGAATCGTTCGTCGCCACCCGCTGGAAAGCCAACGGACGGCGGCCCAACATTTTCCGGCCCAAATCAGCCCAGTCACGGCCCAGGAAGGACATTTCGACTTCGTTGTTGGGAGGCCCGACGGCTTGCGAAGCCAGACTCGAAAACGGCAGGTTCAGTTTTTCGTGCCCCATCACCCCGTTCATTACGGACAGAATGGTAGCGTTATGCGAGATGTTGCCGAACGGATCGCGCCCATTGAAAACCTCGGAGGCGCGGCCGTCCCAAAAATTCCGGAAATTAAAGACGGCGTTGATCACCGAAGGGGCGTTGCGTCCCGTCGTCTGACGGTGGCCGACGATCGTGCCGGACTGGTCCACCGGGTTTCCGGTCGGATTCACCGCCAGGAAGTTAGCTTGGCGCGTACCCTGCGAAGAATATTTGTCGTCGGCGTATGGGTGGTTCACCCGGTCACCGAACGGGAACAGGTCGGCCGTCTGCGTCTGGCCAGGGCCGCGAAGCCGGTCGAACAGCGCGTTGGCACCCGCATTTGCTTGGTTGCGCGGGCGGTGATCCGCTCCGGCGTGATAGTGGCAGGTAGCGCAGGCAACGGCGCCATCGCCACCCAGCTGTTGATCCCAAAAGAGGGCTTTCCCCAGGACACGCAGTGCTGCTTCGTTGCGAACAATGCCGGTGAGCAGTGGCCGCGGGGTGGCAACATTGGCCAGAGGCGCCGGCAAGATAAAAACGGGGGCAGGCGGGGGCGGAACAACTTGGGCGGCGAGCGTCACACACAGCATTGCTGGGAGCAACAATCGCATGGATGGTTTCATCATATTTTTCCTAACTTTGCGTAACTTGACGGACACACTTCGCCCGGTAAAGGTACCCATTGAAGGTCTCGGATTCTCGGACTCAGCCGAGACCGAAGAAGATACGCTAGGCGACTTGGCCATTCCGAGTTTTTGAGGCTGTGTGTGATTGTGTTCTGATGTCCAGCCGAGTTGGTTGCAAGATAATTAACTTAGTTAACGGTTAGCCAGGGCGCTGAGTAACCTAGGCAGGCGCAATGGTCGTTACGAAAGTCTCGCATTCGTCGTACATGCCTCCACTTTGCTTGCAGGGTTGTCCGGCGCCCGTCCCTCTGATCGCGTGGCTGCATCAGCCTGTTCAGAAATTATGCAGGCGGCGTTGAGGCAATCTCCCGATAGCGAAAGCCCACCGGAACTGGGAAACTCAATGTGTGTTACTGGAGTCTGATGTGGTTTCTTGTCTATACATTTCGGTCGCGGCCGGTATGAATGTGGCGATTACTTCGTATTGGCTCTGCCTGCTATATGAGAGCGCCTTTTCTGCGTTCCCGCTGGCACTTCGGCTCTCCCGGAAAAGGTGTGTCAGCAACTGGGTTTTCGCCGCCCTGACCGCGCAGCTTGTTGGTGCTCTGTCGATTGCTTTGGTGGCTTCTTATCTCGTGGTGGCGCTCTCCAACCTTCCTGCTTTTAGCGAGGAACATCTGCCCGCGTGGCCCCTCTGCTCCGCCGCACTGGGCGTATTCGGGACCGGGTTAGCCCTCCGCTTTCTCCCGAACTTTCGGGAGGAGCTGGACGCCGGCGCTGTCCACCGCATACATCCGTTCATCAAGGTCTCGAAGGAGATACTCGCCAGGGCGCTTGACAGCTAGCGGATTAATTGGATTATCACACTCGATTAACCGTTATCGCTGGCGGGACTTATTATTTTTGGTTACACTCAGGCAAAGTGTAAAGGGACTTATGTCATTGTGCCTTTCTGAGCGGTCTGATCTCTCCGTTGGCTTTACGGAAAGTACGGAAGAGGTTTCATTCATTTTTCTCCATCTGGACAGCGCCGGCAACAGTCTACGGAAACGTCTCGAACCTCGGTATGACTGGTTTCTCGAACAAGGTCGCACCGCCATCGTCATGACCATGGCGGCGCACGGCATTCAGTCCCCGTTCTTGGCAGCCGTTCATTTGGGTGTATGCCGCGAGCTGACGGCGGTGATCGGCAGTGAAGACGACGCCTTCGCCGTGCTCATCCAAGCCGCCTTGCAGATCCGGTCCGGCTGCTCAGGAACAGAGGCGCTGCAATGAAAGAGGACTTACTCAAGGAGACCATCGCCGCCAACATCTGCCGGGCCATCTGTGCCGAAGGCGCTCTGGGGTCCCCGTTCGCCCTCTACCGTCTGTCCCGTGCGATCGGTAGTTTGTCGCAGGATGGAGC
>Ga0255093_1000770_pt1 | contig 13318 bp, 15 predicted proteins | sample Colum_Law_RepA_8_2_FD_188437 | JGI IMG/M metagenome (GOLD analysis project Ga0255093, IMG submission 188437) | Freshwater microbial communities from Columbia River, Oregon, United States - Colum_Law_RepA_8d | ecosystem: Environmental > Aquatic > Freshwater > River | place: USA: Oregon...
TCTTCATCCCACGCGTTGGCAATCAGCGTTATTGTCAGACCGCACAGTGCTTGCGGGAAGTCCATCGCTCGCAGCAGCTTCCGCACGAAAGGTGAGTGTCCCGACGATTCGTCGGCCCACGTCAGCCCCGGCTCAGACAGCCCTCACAGCGTCCGCGCGTGCCGTCAGGCATTCGCCGAAGACCCTGCTCGCCCTTTGCAGCCGCCTTCAGCCAGCCTGACGCAACTGCGAAGCTTCAGCGGCACGCACTGGAGTCTCAATCCCCGGCCCTCGCACTGACCAGCGTTCTGTGGCAGCAGCCCACACGGCGGGACGCTCCATCCCCGCATGGTGTATTCGAGTTGAGCTGGCCACCGAGACACACCCCTGCCGTGGACGGCGACTCCGGCCTGCCTTTCCCGCTTGCGTGAAACGCTGTGAATGAGCTGTGGAGCGCGGCGACTGACCACAATCCAATCTGACTGCAGCTCCGCACGCAAAAAAGCGCTGCGCCGAGCCCATGGAAATTGCGACACCGCCAGGGATACCCGCGCTGGTGACCTCAAACCTGCTGATTTTTATAGCAACGAAAGTGCTGTTCCCATTCAAGGCGAAGACGGCGGAACTCAAGGCCGACACGGCCCGCGTGACCGAAGCCCAGGGAAACGTAGACCCGACGCGCGGAACGGACGTGTTAACGGTCTACGACTGGAGCCAGAAAGCAGCAAAAATCTGGCGAGGTTCAAACACTGCCGTTCGGCGCCAGATTCTGGATTCGATCTGTTTGAACCGGCAGGTGAGCGACGTAACTCTGGTCACCACAAAGAGAAAGCCGTTCGACTTTTTCGCCGAACGGCTCGATTTGAAGAAAAATCGGGGTGAGTGCGCTTCGTTTGAACGCGAAGCCCAACTTGTGTCAGAATATGTGGCGGAAGCGTTCGAATCCAATAGGCTCGACATTCCGCTGATACTGCAACCGACAGGATCCGCAGACACGTAAACAGCGCTGGATCGGTGGGGACTGCGGACGTTTGCAATCGTATCAGGGACAATAGCGACCTACCAACCGATGGGATCGACGAGTATGCCGGGGTGGGATGTCGAATTACCGGAACACCCATCAGCAACGATTGCCGGTTATTTTGTGCTTTACCAACCCAGCCATGCACCCAGCGCGATTATCGCAAACAGGCCGCCGACTCCCATTTGGAGCAGTCCCATGGCACGCATGCCTCGGCGAAACTGCTCGCCACGAGGAAGAGATCGGGACACTTCGCGAAGTTCATCGGCAGGCACAAATGTACGAATAAAAGTCTTGCGGCGAGATGAGAAGAACCATGATAGACAACCGATCAGGAAGAAGCCGCATGCCGCTGCGAAGCCGGTTTGGATGTTATCGCTCATTGGTGGCATAGGGAGTCCACTTCAAGGCTTGTCGGTTGCTACGAGCTTAATCGCGTCACGCGTGCGAATTCACTTATGTTGCTTGGTCCTGTGTCGACGTCATAACTTACTCGAGATATAGCTTCGCAATGCAACAGGACCGACTGGCGTTGAACAGGTTTTGTTGTCGAGTGCACGGCTCACGGTTGTAATATGCATGTCACATTTCCGAGCAAGTTCCGACAATTGAATTGAATCTCGTATTTGCGGAAACTTTGGCAAATGCTCGATCAAAGCATCGGTCACTTTTTGCAGTGTGGAACGACGCACGTCAATCGAATCCAGGAGTATCTGACACATCCGTAATCCGGGTGAAGCACCGCTTGCCCCTGGAGTCACAAACGGATCGCCGCATCCCGGTTCTGCGATCTGGACGCGGGTGCCTTCGGGTGTAAGAGATACCACAGCGTCGACGTCACTGGATACGACGACTCCTGATTCGTGCGGTCGAAACGAAAGCTCAGGTGTCTGGATCGCTGTTCGCAGAAGCTCGGATGATAATTCTGCAACGGTCATCTGCAGGATTTCGAGTCTGAACAGCATGGCAGGTTGATCCCAATGTAGCTCGTCCATAATTAAAACCACGGCATTGCGAATAAGTTGAATGACACATCATCTCGGCTGCGCGTTATCGTTTGCTTCTTTCTGTGATTTCCTTGAATGCCTCACCGTGTAGCAACTCAAGCATAAACTGAGTCCTGATCTCCTGATCAAAGTCTGCACGAGTGCCATTGGGAACTCGACGCAGCCAGCTGACGCAGAATTCGGAGATGTCGCCATGGACATGGTAGACACGCCCACCCCAAGTTCCGGCGAACCAATTGCTGGCAATTGTTGAGACCCAAAAGCTGTTACCAGTGAGACCGCCCTGTGGCCGACGTTTGGAAGCAATTGTAATGCGGTGCCAGCCATCACAGGGCTCAGGAGGGTTGGTGAAGAATCCGGCAGTATGAACTGCGGCAGCAAGTGCGGAATACTCTTCTGCAACTGATTCATGGTCGAATTGGACATACCATTCAATGAGTGTCGCGAGCCATGCATCGAGGGAATCGGCAACTTTGCTGACCACATTGTTTTGTCGTGTGACCTTGAATACCGGTGAATCGTCGACGCCAGTATCCAGAAAGAAGGCGTCACCTGCCCACGAGGTGCCCACTGCGAAGAAGCGATCTTGCCAGGCGTTTGCAAAGACGGCGTCATCACGAATTTGTTTATTGAGGCCAAACACGGAAGCCACGTTATCCGGCACGTACGCCTGGGCTGGCGGCGAATACTCGTCAAAGGGATACTCAGCCATTAAGCATCGATACCGTTCGGGCAGAACCACCGAAAGAGAGCGTTCCAGACTGCTGAAATCAATTTCAGTCAAAATGCCACCTCGCAAACGCCGTCAAGGAGTTGTATTGGAATCAGGAACGAATTCGATGACACGAACAAGGCAACAATACCTACTGAATCAGAGCATGTTCCCGGAGGTATTGCATGAGCAGCGCGAAGCCATGAGGATCGACGAGCATCCAGAGAAACACACCAACGGCGAGTAACCCAAACGGCAGCGACAAGAGCATCAAGCGCAGGTAGCCCCGGTTGCGTGTGCAGATAAAGGCCCATGTGAACGGGCCAGACGAAATGAGGGAATTCATCAGTGTGAGTGGGACACCAATCTGGGGAATCACAGGGATCAGGACTAGTCCGCCAATTAGAATGACCGACGTCACGGCAAACGCCCATGGATTTGGTTGCGCTACGTTGGTTATTGATGCTGGCACCCCTGTCCGAGTGACGCCGCCTTTGTAAAAGTGGTCAGAGCCGGCGGTATTCTGACGCGGTTGAGGAGAACGAAAGTCTTGGAGCAATAGCGGCGCTACGCAACTTGAGAACAGAAAAAGGCCAGCAATACCAGGACCGATACAGGCTTTGACCCACGTTATGTGTTCCGGCATGACTCCAAGAGATTTGAGGGACAAAACCATGACGTAGAACAAGACGGTGGCTGCTACCGTAGTAAAAAGCAACCTCTTGGTTAAATCGCGCATGCTCGTCCCTGTTTGAGTCATTGGCCTAACAAACATTCGACCGCGAAACTGCGAAAAATCTCACCTCAGTTTCGCGGTCAATCACGGATGTGTCAATTCTGGAGCGTCGCGTTTGCCCGCCAGCTCCGACGGATCGCCGGTCAAGGAGCCTTACTACACCGCAGATGAGTCTGTGCTATGCCGGAATTCGGCATCCGGTTTCCACCACAGGACGGGCTGGCAGTTTTGCGGTGAGAACGCTGCAGTGATGGCCCAATCCGTCGATCTGCCTCGATTCTCAAAAAACTTCTCAGATTGTTTTACGAATCGGCCTTTCCTAAGGAAATATGGGATTGAGCGAGCATGGTGCTACTCAACTTCGTGGACGCTGACTGGGAGAAAATGGAATGACAATTGGCCTTTCGTTTGAAGAGTATTTCGAACTGAAGCTCAAGCCACGAGCTGGAGCGGATCCAGTGTTTTTTCAGGCTGCTGAGCAGGAACGGGATGGCATGTTTCCGATGCCGCTTGTCTCTGTTGCCAGCCATCTTCGATCCAGGGGTTATGACTGTCGACCCCAGTCACTGGATCTGCTTTTGGAATCCGGTGTAGTGAGCCCAGCAGACTCCGATGCGTGGTCGAAGGCCGATGCTGATGCGGCAGCTGCCCACTTCGAGGACTGCGGAGTGTTTACTCCGTATGCGGCGATGTGTGAAACGCTCGGGTGCCGGTATGCGGACTTCGTTCGCGCCCTGCGAGAAGCTGCGGAGCGGGAATCGAAAGCATACAGCCGGAATCTGCCTGCGGACGATCAGTACTTTGTGATGCATCGGGTTCCTCCCCGCGGCGTAACTGGGCCGGACGGCGATCTGATCGACATTCGTCGGGCTGTTATCAGCTTTACCCTCGCTGATGATATTCGCGAGCGACTCGAGCGTGGCGAGGACGTCTGATATGAGCGACCCCGAGCCGCTTGAATTGACCGCTGAGCTGCTGGCGATCGCGCGAAAGGCGACCATCATCGAAGCTCGGAAACGCTGCCCGAAGTCTGTCGATCCGGAGGACGTCTGGCAGTCGGTGTGCCTCGATCTCATTCGCACGCCACCGAAATACGACCCGTCGCGGAAGGCATCCAAGGTCACTTTGCTCAAGCTGATCTGTTCGCGAGCAGTGTCGAAGTTCGCGGCGAAGGCAAAGCGTGATGCAAGTCGCTTTCAGCAAGTGGAGGTGCCTGAAAAGGAATCCCTCTCCGACATCCAGCCATCCGAATCGATCGACATATTTCGTTACATCGAAAGTGACGAAACCCGTCGTCTATGCCAGCTGATGATGGACTGCGATTGCAACATGAGTGAGGTCGCACGCCGGATGGGGATTTCAGAAGGATCTGTCCGGTCGCGACTCAAACTGCTCGCACCTCGCCTGAAAGCAGCTGGATTCAAACCATTCAAACAGGAGTGACAGAAATGACCATCGTGACTGCTGAATTGTTCCTGGCCGCAGCCGATGTGGAACTGATTGCCAGCGGGCGGCCACCGACGATCAGCGTCGTGGGCTACACCGGCGGAATGATGCGGGTGCCGCCTTTTGGCGACCTCGTGATTGATCTGGCTGGTCTCCAGCTGTCAGGAGACCCGATTCCGATTCTTGCTGATCACGACAGCAGCCTTCGCGGCATCATTGGACATGGCGTGGCTCGCGTGAACGCCGGCCGACTGCTGGTCCAGGGGACTCTGATCCCCGGATCCGAAACCACCCAGCGAATCATTGAACTCAACAAGAGCGGCTTTCGCTTTCAGGCGTCTGTTGGAGTCGCTCCCGGCATCATCGAACGAGTGCGTGCCGGTGAAACCCTCCACATCAACAACCGAACCATCCAATCACCCCAGACAGCGTTTTCGCTCGTGCGTACGGGCGAACTTCGAGAAATTAGTCTGGTCGCTCTGGGTGCCGATGCCTCGACATCGGTCTCCATCGCAGCCAGCCGGAATAAGGGGTTCGGCATGACAACAGACAACATCACGCCAACGGCTGACGAGATTCGAGCCGAGGCACTGGCAGAAACAGAACGCATCGCCGCGATTCGCAAGGCCTGTGGCAGCCGGTACACAGACATCGAGGCTACCGCCATCCGCGATGGCTGGGATGGCCAGCGAACAGAACTGGAAGTCCTCCGGGCGTCGCGACCTGTAGTTTCAGTGACACCATCGCGACCAGAGCCAGCGACGAGGATGGTGCTCACCGCAGCCATCCTCGCTCACATGGGGCGCGAGTCCCTGGCAGAAAAACACCTTGGTGCTGATGCGGCTCAGCGAGCTCGTGATCTGCGGGCCACCAACCTGATGGACCTGTGCAAAGCCGCTCTCACGATGGAGCACAGAGAACTGCCGCATGGTCGCGATGCCATGATTCAAGCGAGCATCAGTACCTTTTCGCTGCCAGCAGCCCTGGGTGATGCGGCCAACAAGATTCTGCTGGACTCGTACAACGAGTCACCAGCGACCTGGCGAGCATTTGCCAGCATCAAATCAACCAACGACTTCAAAAACCACACGGCCATTCGACCAAGCGATACGGGTGAGCTGACACAGATTGCTCCCGGAGGCGAGATCAAACATGGAGGCATGAGCGAGAAGACCTACTCATACTCTGTGGATTCGTTCGGGAAGATGCTGTCCGTGGATCGTCGCGACTGGATCAATGATGATCTCGGCGTGTTTGAGCAAACGGCCCAGTTGTCCGGGCGCACGGCCATGCGATCGCTGTCGGATCTGGTCTACAAAGTACTGCTGGCGAATGCAGGTAGCTTCTTCAGCGGCGGCAACGTCAATTACGACGCCGGTGCCGGAACTGTTCTGAGCATTGCTTCCCTGAACGCTGGCATCGCCAGGATGCTGGCACAGCGGGACGCTGAGAAGCGTGATCTCGACATCCGGCCACGGACATTGCTCGTGCCACCGGAACTGCAGCAGTCTGCGAAGGAACTGCTGCTGAGCGACTTCGTGCAGCGAACCAACAACGACACGCCCACTGGCAATGCCCTGAAGAATTCTGTGGCCCTTGAGGTGGAACCACGGTTGTCCAATGCCGATCGCTTCACCGGCACCAGTGCCAAGGCGTGGTACCTGTTCGGCAGCCCATCGGATGCGGCCCTGGTTGTCGCGTTCCTGAACGGCGTGCAGACGCCCACAGTCGAGTTCTTTGGTTTCGACAGTACTCCGAACCGCCTGGCTGCATCGTGGCGAGTGTACTTCGATTACGGGGCCGCTCTGGCCGACTATCGAGCGGCTTACAAAGCCAAAGGCGAAGCGTAATCGCTGAGCCCTGAATTCCTCCGACAACGACCGATCGACCAACCGAACCCTTGTGCTTGAGCAGTGAGAGAGACCCGCAGCCGTGTGGCTGCGGGTCGTCTCACCGATCGCTGCCACCATCAAACAGGGAGGATTGGTCATGCCGGAGAAAAACGAGGCATGGAAGTACCACATGGCCTTGAGTGAATCCCAAGGCGATGAAGCGGCCCGGCGTGCACAACAGTTTCAGGCGGTTGTCGCATTGCTGGTGAGTCGCTGGCAGGCCGCAGCCAGGGAGGTGGATCGCCATGACGACGATCACATTGCCCACTGATACGGTTCAGTTCTACAACGATGGGCCCGGTGTTCCCGACACACCACTGCTGCTGGAGGCCGAGAAGGCCTATCGCACTGCCTTCTCTGATGCGGCCGCGGAAGTTGTTCGCTGGGGAATGATGCGAGACGACCTGATCGAGCAGGCGTGGTGCCAGCGTCAACAGGTTCGGGAGCAGGCTGAGGTGCTGGTATCCAGTGCTGATCTCTATGGCGTGCCAGAGCTCGACAGCGAACAGATCGTGTATCGCTCCTGTCATGAAATCAACGCCTCCCACATCCGAGGTCGTGTGCAGGCCCTGGAGATCGCCAGAAGGTGCTGGGATGAGTTTCATCAGGTTGGAACGCCAGTCGAAGCGATCCTGGTGGCGATCTTCATCCCGTGGTCTGATCGCGTCGCTCAATGGTCGCGATCCCCGATTGCCCCCACGACAATTCTCACACCGCCTCGGCCCGAAGACGGGCTCACGGAGGATCACATGCGTTTGCTTGATTTTGTACGCGACCGTGCTGAGGCCGATCCGCAGCCAGAACCATCGCTGCCAATGAAGACCGTACGGCAGTTGGTGAATGAATTCCCGGAACTCCGTCGTCCGGTGATTCATGGCCTGCTGCGTGAGGGCGAAACCATGAATGTCGTGGCCACTCCGAAGGTCGGCAAATCCTGGCTGGTCACAGACCTCGCCATGGCGGTGGCCACGGGAGGCCGATGGCTGGATTGTTTTCAGTGCGAGAAAGGCGAAGTGCTGATCATCGACAATGAGCTGCACGAACAAACGTCAGCGCATCGCATTCCGAAAGTGCTGGACGCCCGTGGCATCGCCTTCAGCAGCGTGGCTGATCGAGTGTCGATCATCAACATCCGAGGCGGCCTGAAGGACATCTTCGGTATGAACGACACTTTCAACTCCATGCGGCCCGGGCGATTCAAGATCATTGTTCTCGATGCCGTCTACCGATTCATGCCTCGGAACATGGATGAGAATGACAACGGCACGATGGCCCAGATCTACAACCAGCTGGATGGCCACGCCGCCCGGCTGGGCTGTGCATTTGTGCTTGTTCACCACAGCAGCAAAGGCAGTCAGTCCGGGAAGTCCATCACCGATGTCGGGGCCGGGGCTGGCAGCCAAAGCCGCGCCACCGATACGCACCTGATTCTGCGTCCCCATGAGCAGGATGATGTGGCCGTGCTCGATGCAGCCGTCCGGTCATGGCCTCCCGTGTCGCCACGCTGCCTGCGATGGACGTTTCCGGTGTGGACACCCGACGATTCCCTCGACCCAGCTCTGCTGCGTCCTGAGCGGCCACGCAGGCGTCCTAAAAGCGAATTCGAGAGCAAGGCCACGAAGGCACCAACCGAGCCAGAGTGGACGGCAGAGAGATTTGCTGAATCGTTCGTGACGGATGAACTGCTCCTGAAGGCAACCATCCTCAAAACGGCGAAGGCAGCAGGTCTGTCGGAACGCAAAGCGAATCTGCTGCTCACCGAATGTGAAACCGAAGGTCTCATTCATCGCTGGCAGCCTATCTCCAATCAACCAGCCAAATTCAGCACTCAACCCATGTCCAGTCCTTGAACCTGACGGCGCGCTCCCTGCGCACGCGCGCCCCCCTAGAACCCCCCGTGCGTGCGTGAACGCACCACGGGGTCGGGGTTCATGTGCCATGCGCAGGGCGCGCAGACAGCGATGATGCACTGCATGGGTACACACGAGATGTTTGATGGCGTCGGGGTTCCTTCCGTGCGACTGACGTCTCCTTGGGCCATTGGGAACAATCGCAAGGGAAACCAGAGTTTGTTGAAAAAGTTGTCCGATGTCCGAAGACCGACCGAATCATCCCAGACTGCGAATTTCAGCCAGATTGTCGGAAACATGGCTGGATGTCGCTCCCGAGCCCGAGGTAACTGTGTGGTCGTTCCGCACGCATGACCTTTTCAACGAAAGAACCAAACAATGACCGACAACGATATCGCATACGACCTGAAGATCACGAAAACCGAACGCCGACCATTGAACGCCCCGGGCACCTGGGTCAGCGGAACGATCGCGGGCCACGCCTTTCAGGTCCTGGTCTTCGAAGGCCACGCCGAGAACGAAGAGTACGAACTCGCCACCAGCCGGATCAGCAAGCTTTGGCTGCGACGCCAGGCGGACCGCCAGGTGGTCGCGAACTTCGACCGGGGCTGGGACATCGAACCGGCCACCGACACCGCCAGAGAGATTGTGGACTTCCTGGCAGCCGGGATCGCAGAACACGTATTCGGACACTAATGCCGAAATCCGCCAGAGGCGGATCGTCCGGCGGTGGTTCGCCGGGCCTGATGATGGCAGCCAACCATTTCTTACACGAGGACCAGAACCATGACGACGAAGAAGACCGCGACCGTCAAACCCGCCAGCACGAAGACCGCCAAGGCCAAAGAGACCAAACCGAAGGGCACGCCGGTCGCCACGGAATCAACGAAGAAGATCAGCCAGATCGACGCCGCACTCCGGATCCTGGCGAAATCCAAAGAGCCGATGAACTGCCAGGCGATGGTCGACGCCATGTCCGCCCAGGGATTGTGGACCAGCACGGGCGGCAAGACCCCGCATGCGACGCTCTATGCATCGATCCTGCGGGAGATCAACGCGAAGGGGAAAGACGCCCGGTTCAAAAAGGTCGACCGGGGACAATTCACTGCAGCGGGCCACGAATAGACGTGAGAGACAAACGTCCGACCCAACACTCGATTGATGAAATCAGCCATCCAGCCACCGACCCATCCCCAGCGTCTCCAACATCATGGTTCCGGGAAGGATGGCTGTCATGGAAGAAAATTCAGGTTCAACGCACTGTGAATTGGCATCAGCGGATGCGACGGATCGAAACGAAGATCCACGGGCCTTTCATCCATGGGTGTCCGAATCTTTGTTCATGGAGACTCGTCGAGTTTGGTCTCGGGCCTATGGCCGCGAAGTATCCGACACCGAAGTCATCGAGATCCTCGTAAATGTACGACGACTGACCGAAACGCTGCTCAATGCAGCAAGAGGAGGAAAAGTATGAATGTGGTGATCTGGGCACGGGTGTCTTCACGCGAACAGCGGGAAGGATATTCCATCGATGCTCAATTGCGTGCTGGCCGTGAGAAGGCTCAGAAGGCAGGCTGGCATGTCGTGCGTGAGTTTGTGGTGGCGGAATCAGCGAAACGTGGTGCGGAACGGGTCGCGTTCAACAGCATGTTCGCGTGGGTCAAGTCGAATGCAAAGCGGGAAAAGATCAAGGCGATCCTCAGCCACAAGCTGGACCGTGTGTGTCGCAACATGCGGGATGCGGTTCGGCTGCAGGAACTGCAAGATGCCTGTGGTGTACAACTGGCATTTGTGGAGAACCAGTTCGGGCCGGGTGCCGCCGGAGCCCTGTCTTTCAACGTCATGGCGGCGGTGGCTCAGTACTACAGCGACAATCTGCGTTCCGAAGTGCTGAAGGGAATTGATGAGAAGGTTCGCCAGGGCTGGCCCACGGGCCTCGCCCCATTCGGTTACATCAACACCAACGACCGCGACGCTCCGATTCAACCGCATCCCGAGCGAGCTCCGACCGTCAAACGGATCTTCGAGCTGTATTCTGGCGGAGGCCACACATTCAAAAGTCTCGGTGAGCAACTGCATCAGGAAGGTCATACGTTTCGCGCCAGCCAGCATCGCTTTCACCGCTCAGCACTGGCCTACATTCTGAACAACCGGTTTTACATCGGGGAGCTGCACCGGCACGGGCAGGTGTACCAGGGGCGATACGAGCGATTGATCGATCGAGCCACATTCGACGAGTGCCAGAACATTCTTCAGGGGCGAAACCGTCGCACCGGGAATCCTGAGTTCCCGCTGGCTGGCGGACTCATCACCTGTGCGTTTTGCGGACAATCGATGACGGGCGAACGGATCCGCCGCAAACTGAAGGGAGGAGGCATCCGGGAACACATCTACTATCGCTGCGCCAACAATGCTCCGGGCCCGGATCATCCGACGGTCCGCTGGAAGTCGCATGAACTCGAACAGGCGATTGTGGAGGACCTGCATCAATTGCGGTTGCCAACTGCGGAAATCGCAGCGTGGTTCCGCACGACGCTGGAAGAAAACCTGGCCGATCTTTTGTCGCATCAGCGCCGTCGGGCGGCCACGCTGGCCAAACGGAAGTCCGAACTGATGGCGATGCAGGATCGGCTGCTGAACGCGTATCTGGCCGGGACTGTGGACGACGACGCGTTCAAGGCGAAAACGGCGGAACTCAAGGCCGACGCGGCCCGCGTTACCGAAGAAATCGACGCCCAGGGCGACGTAGACCCGGCTCGCGGGAAAACGGTACTGGACGTGTTCGACTGGAGTCAAAAGGCGGCCGAAATCTGGCGAGGTTCAAACACCACGGCTCGTCGCCAGATCCTGGATTCGATCTGTTTGAACCGGCAGGTGAGCGACGTAACTCTAGTCACCACAAAGAGAAAGCCGTTCGACTTTTTCGTCGAACGGCTTGATTTGAAGAAAAATCGGGCTAACGGGATTTGAACCCATGACCTCTTGACCCCCAGAAACCCTCAAGCCGCTTCGACGATTCAGCCAATTCCCAGTGATTTCCGCCATATTATCGAGTTTTTTCCACGTTTCAATTCACCTCATTCCGCTTCAGTTTTGCTCATTTTAGAGTGGAATTCGCCCCATTTCGTGGAAGATCTTCCACGATTCAACGGCCCTCAATTGCACTCTTGTTGCGCCCACAAGTGCAAGACAGTACCCTTAGTTTCTGGCGAAGAGTGCGGTTCCACGGCGATTCCGCAGGAAGTACCTTCCCCCGACCCCTGCACACTCGAGGGTAGTAGTACGACCGGCGAAAACTTGCCTATCGACGAATGATCCGTGCAGACAATGACCCGCGGGCCGTCCGGGGGGCCTCAGGAGGACCCGGAAACACCGGACCGCACCCCCCTCGATTATCGAATCAACTGCCGCTGAAAGTCCAGTTCAGCCCGTCGGAACCGTTTGCCTGGCAAACAAAACAAACCCAGATCCGGGGCAGATTAGGCGAGGTAACGGGCGGTTTTGCCCCCGGAAGGACCCAGGCAAAAGAAAAAAATTCTCGGATGACCTCCAGCCGTGAATTGTCGCGTCATCGTTGCCGCTGTCCACAACAGGCGCAGGCCAGCAGCACCACGACACAACACCAGAGCCATCGCCACCCGCACCACAGCCCCCCTGGCCAGTGGATTCAGGCACCGCCGCCCGATCACCCACGACAGCAGGAGCCCCCCCACAACTGCCAGTGAATGACCACGACACCCGAGCTCCAGGAGTTCGCCAGCGGACCAGATCCGGCAGCTACCCGCACCATAACCACCAGGCAGACCAGATCCGGCAGGCGACACACCACACGCCCAACCAGCACGCCCCAGCATGCCCACCAGACCACACCACGAACGCCGCCCGACTGAATCCTCAGCACGGCGACAGCAGGCCCTCAGACGAAGCCTCAGCGGATACACTGCCACGGCATGGTGAAGGTGTCGCCGATCACCTGACAGCAACAGCACCAGCGAAGGCAGGCAGGCCCACGACTGGCCACAACAGAAGCTCCACCTGCCACGGCATGATGAAGGTGTCGCGACTGGTGACAGATCCGGCAACGGCACCCCAACTGTACCAACACCCAACGGGCTCCCGCACTCACCCGCAACCAGATCCGGTTGAGACCAGCCCAACACCAGCCCCAGCACTGATCACCTACACCAGCTTCGACCACACCAGCAGCAGCACCACATGCCCACCAGACCACACCACGAACGCCGCCCGACTGAATCCTCACATCGGCGACAGCAGGCCCTCAGACGCGACCTCAGAGCCTCAGGACTGATCACCGGAAACTTCGATCAGTCGTCCCGCTCGTTCGGCTGTGATTCGCGCCGCGATATCCCTGGCCAGCGTTTGCCCGGACCGCTCACCCTGACCGCTGTTCATGACGTTTTGAATTGCCACAGTCGGCGCCGTCATCGAAGGTTCCGCCCGTCCACAGCACCGTTCAAGAATCAGCTTTGCAGCCTGGATATCCCCGGCCAACGCCTGCTCCAGAACGCTCCGGACTACCTCACGCAACTCTTCGACCGTGACAGCTTCAAGCAACGCCTGCCGATTGCGTGCAACTGCCGCCGCCGCCGGATTCCCGGGACCGCCCTTGTTCCCCACCAAAAACTGCCCCTTCGAATTACGCTCGTTCATTGCC
>Ga0255093_1000776_pt1 | contig 13216 bp, 8 predicted proteins | sample Colum_Law_RepA_8_2_FD_188437 | JGI IMG/M metagenome (GOLD analysis project Ga0255093, IMG submission 188437) | Freshwater microbial communities from Columbia River, Oregon, United States - Colum_Law_RepA_8d | ecosystem: Environmental > Aquatic > Freshwater > River | place: USA: Oregon | collected...
AACATGCATGACCTCGAAGAACAGTCCACACAAGCCGATCATGTGCCCGGCCGCCGCCGGAAGTTCTTTGAATCGTCAGCCGGTTTGTTGCGAAACGATGACGACTCCAGCCGGTTCCATTGCGAATCCAATAATGGCAGCTAATCCAACAAGGGCCGATTATGAGACTTCTTTGTACAGCGATTTTTTGCCCTGCGATTATCTTTGTGATGTCTTTCATGATCTCAGTGCCGATGGCGAGCGCTGATGATCCCACGGAACTGATCATCTGGCCAAATGGACATCCGGAGCCCAAAGTCAGCGCTGATCCACCGGAGGAATTAGTGAAAGGGCCGGATGGTCTGACTCGCCGATTCAACGTGTCGACGCCTCGGCTTTTTGTCTACCCGCCAGCAAAAGAAATCGCGACGGGAGCGGCGATCATCGTTGTTCCGGGCGGAGGCTTCGGTCGCCTGTCGGATGAGCACGAAGGCTCGGACGTTTGTCGCTGGCTGGCTTCACTGGGGATTGTCAGTATCGAACTGGCTTATCGCACTCCCACAAATAAGCATGCCAATCCCGTCGAAGGCCCCGCGCAGGATCTACAGCAAGCCTTGCTGACAGTTCGCGATAAGGCGAAAGAGCTGAGTGTTGATCCCGACAAGGTCGGTGTGATGGGCTTCTCTGCCGGCGGACAGACAGCTCTGGTGGCGATGGCAGGCAAAAAGGTGATCTCTTTCGACGGCGATTCCCGGCGAATTCGTCCGAATCTGGCGCTGTTGATTTATCCTTATCAGGTCATGAATTCAGATGCGACAGCGATCCGAGCCGACGTCGATCTGGATTCCGGACTGCCTCCAGTCTTCATGGCTCAGTCGCTTGATGACAAAGCGTCACCTCCGCAAGGCAGCGCGATGTTGTTGATGGAGCTTGTGAAACGCCAGATTCCTACGGAACTGCACATCTATGAAACCGGTGGTCATGGTTTCGGGATGCGACACAGAACACCGCCTCCCGGAGCCCGCGACTGGTCTGAACGAGCCGCGGTGTGGCTGCGACTGCATAAGTTCGCGGCGGAACTTCCGGGGGATGATGCCAAGTAGTCGTGTCGCGTCCTGAATCATCAGGGAGTGGCCGGCGTTTGTGTGATGACCTCTGTTGCGGCTTCACGCAGCAGTGAAATCGCCGTCTCCACGATCAACTCCCCGGAACCTGGCAGGGTTGTTGAGTTCGTCACTTCGTAACTACCGCCTGCGGCGGCAACACGTGTCGGAACGTAAATCGTCTCCACGCAGTTTGATAACTCAATCACCAGTGTTGTCTTGAACGGGGAAGCCTGCTTGATCGACAATCCAAGTTCAACAAACGCCTCGCCCGGAAGTGCAACGATGGCGACGTCTGTTCCCAGAGTAATCACCGTCATGTCCACTGGCAGATTTTCACCGATCCCGGCCAACGATCGGCTCAAGCCCCATGTGATGTGCTCGCGCGTTTTTGCGAACGGTTCTTTGTGTCGCATCTGGTCGATAATCAGCTTTTTGTAGGCCGTGACGTGTTCCAGAAACTCAACGGGCTCCTTTCGTTTGGCCTTGTTGAGTACTTCAATGGACTGGGCCACTTCTTCCTGAGTCGCATCCTGCAATGGCAACTGGACGACTCGCGATTTCACTGTCAACTTCTGATTGCCAAGCGGTTGTAAACCGGACAGATCTCGCACAATGGAATTGCCAATCGACTGCCCAATGACGGCAGCCGTATTCCGCTCCGTGCTGCGAGGATTGACGTGATTAATGTCTCCACAGCAACCATTACCAAAGATGGAGATCACTCCAGCGCCCAGCGACTGTTGCAGAGTTCGTTCAATAAAGAACGGATAGTCGGCACTCCATTTCATGCCGCCGACTGTGTCCAGATGGAGGGCAAAGTTGCTGAGAACTCCTACGGGCTTCATGGCTTCGTCGCGGATCATGACGAGCCCGATCTGCGGATCAATCGGCCCGGCGGTTCGAACGAAATCCGGATGGCTGGCGGCCATCCATGTCTTCACGCTGCCGTCGCGAGTGACCGCACGGCGATTGAACGCGACCGCTTCATTCTGTGTCCCGGAGCCTATTTCAATAATGGATGGCTTTGCGTTGGCGAAAGCGGTGCAGATTGCATCGACCGGGCCGCCGATCAACTTGTCGATGTAGTTCGCTCGCATCTCCGGCTGCGGTTCGTTTCCGATTCGCAGATACAGCTCCTTCATGTAGTCGGGAGCAGTGTGTGAGTGAGTTGCGGAGAGAGCGATATTTTCGGCTGGAATTCCGGTCTGTTCAGACGCACGTTTGCGCACTTCGTTCTTGAGATCCGTTGAGATGCCAATCAGATCACAGACGACAAGTGCCCCGCTGGTTTCGCCGTCGACAAACACAATCGCTCGAGCTTTCAGAGGATCGATTTCGCCTTCAGCCAGACGTTCGTGATAATAGCCAGCCATTGGGAAATCAACCGGCGGCGTGATATCGGCTTCGGCCACTCCTACTCGCAATGAGCCTTCGGATCCAAAAGCGACTAACGACGTTGCCTCAGGCGCAAACAGGAACACAAAGCCCGGAGCGAAAAATGAAATGCATTGAAATATGCGTCGAAAAGACAGCGTCATAGAATTACCTTCGTTGGTCGGCAGGCGGAAGAACTGGCGGGGCGAGTAAGCTCGCAGAGGACCGTGACTGTATCCTTCCTGAACGACGATGACGAGCGAACCGCGACGACTGCCGGGCTGGAGTTTGGATCCGGGCTGAAGTTTGGCTCCGGACAGAGGAGACCGTCACGCTCGGTGGTGAACTGACGATCTGTAGGCTGCAATTGCATCGGCGTAATCTGCCGGTGGGTTCTGGTCATCGCCATGAGGAAGTGATAGTCTGCGGGAACTCGGTGACCCTCGGGTTGCGAACATCAGGAAAACCGGGTTTACTCGTCCGCTGACCCCGAAGCTGCTGTCGATAAAAAGACACTTGAGAAACGGGTATTTGGAATTGCCGAGCCAGTCGGCGGACTCATGGAGGAGCATCGCTATGTCAGAAGACTCACAGTTTCGCCTCACAAGTTCTGACGAGTACGAAGAAATCAGCAGCGAAGAAGTTGATCGAGTTGTCGAAGCTCTGGATCGACTCATGGAAGGCGTGCAAAGCGAGAATATCAAGCACTACCTCGAAGAGGCCGCCAGCAATATCTATTACCTCGTCTACGAGGAAGAAGAAGATCTGGCTGATGACTCTTTTGAGCAAGCTGCCTGAGACTGCTCATTGACGGGATCGTCTGCGAGAGGTCGCCTGTCGCTATTTATGGCGAGCCTGTTGTCAGCCTTTGATTTTAGGGTCTGTCATTCTGGCGCCACGAGAATGACGGACGACCTCGGGCTGGGTTTTGGCTGAGCATCAGGGCTCCGTTGACGCGGGAGCCCTCTGCACTGCATCATTCGCCTCGCGCGACGATCGGGGCCAGTATCTCCGATATATGCGTCGGGTCGATGGAGTCACATTCCTGCCCCCGTAAATCTGTGTCGTGTCATGTCTGAAGTTACAGTGCTCCTGACGGCGATTGACCAGGGGGACACTCACGCCGCGGGGCAGTTGTTGCCGCCGGTCTATGACGAACTTCGACGACTGGCCGCGAGCACGATTGCTTGAGAACGCACGCCAATGAAGCGAGTGCGACGTCTTACGATCAGCGACTGCAGGCGGTCACCGAGCTGGTCGTAAAGTCACTCTTGTTTTCCGAGGAAACCAAATTGACCGCGCCGATCGTGGGAACGTCGACGTTCGCTCAGGAGTTCGCCGCGCGAGGACTCAAGGATGGTCAGGGGCGCAGTCTGCGAGAATTCGACCTGAGAACTGGCATGTTCCGTCATCCGTGCAGCGACATGATTCAAACGGCGGCATTCGATGAATTGCCCGATGAGCTGAAGACTTCAGTCGGACTGCGAATCAAGGCTATCCTCCGTGCGGAATGTCCGGAACAGGGATTCGAACATCTAACCTCCGAAGATCGAATGGCGTTGCTGGCGATTCTGGCGGAAACGAAGCCGGGATTGATCGATTAAGTCTGCGGTTGAAACTGACGCGATATTGTTTGAGTCGATAGAATGGGTCTGAGCCAACCGGATTTCTTCAGCCGCCAAAGCTCATTCACACAGATAGGATTTTAAAGATGTTGTCTTCTCTGCTGTTTATTACCGCCAGCTTCTTTGCCGACCAGCCCGCGTGGCCGGCTTTTCTGGGGGCAGGTGCGTCAGAGATTGATCCCGCGTCGATTCCGCTTAAATGGTCACCAACTCAGAACATCGCGTGGGATGCATCATTGCCGGGGCATGGACAATCGAGCCCTGTGATCTGGGGTGAAAAAGTCTTTGTGACGACAGTGGAAGGCGACAATAAAGAAACGTGTCACACGCTTTGCCTGTCATTGAAAGATGGAGCGATCCTGTGGGATCACAAACACGCTTCTACGTCTCCGGATCCGAACAGTGTTTACATCAGCCGAGCAGCCCCGACGCCGGTTGTCGATAAGGATCATGTCTTTGTGCTCTTCGAGTGTGGCGATTTGATTGCGTTGACTCATGATGGCAAAGAAGTGTGGACAAAGTCGCTGTCGAAGGAATACGGCAAGTTCGTCAATAAGTTCGGCCTCAGCAGTTCACCGGTACAGACCGAGTCTTCTGTGATCGTGCTGATCGACGATGAAGGCCCGTCGTATCTGGTTGCGTTCAACAAAGCGGATGGCCGCATTCTGTGGAAGACGAATCGCCCCAGTCGGACAAGCTGGAGTAGTCCCGCGATTCTGCCCATCAACGGTCAGCCCCAGGTGATTGTCAGCTCGGCTGGCACTGTCGATGGTTACGATCCCGCCGTTGGAAAGCTGTTGTGGACTTACGCGGATGTGGGTGGAAACACCGGAACAACTCCCTTGCCAGTCGGGCAGGACCAGTTCCTGATTGCGGCATCACCAGGCCGATCGGGGGAAAACTCTGAAGGCGCGAAGAAGTCGAATGCTTTGTTGAAGATTACTCCTGAAGGTGACGCCTGGAAAGTTGAAAAGGTCTGGGCTGCTGCTGAGGCGACTCCATCCTGGGCATCTCCTTTTGTCCATCAGGGTTTTGCGTACTGGGTGAATCGAGTTGGCGTCGTGTATTGCATTGACGTTGCCACCGGCGAGCAAAAATATGCGCAGCGAACGAAGCAGTCGTGCTGGGCGACACCGCTGCCTCTTGGTGATCGCATTTACTTCTTCGGCAAAGACGGGGTTACGACAGTGTTGGCAGCCGGGCCCGAATTCAAGGAGCTGGCGGCCAACGAATTATGGCCTGCGGATACTCCGCCCACCGATAACGGCGCACCGAAGCCCGATGAGACCAGCAATGAACGCAAACAAGCGTCTGCGATGTTCTCCGGGCCTACTCAATATGGAATCGCCGCCGTTAGCGGCAGCCTGCTGATTCGTGTCGGCAGTCATGTGTACTGCGTGAGGGAAGCGGCCAGGTAGAGGTCAGGTTGCGACCACTTCTGTTATGACCACGTCTTGAACTTGCGATCCCGACAGCAAAAAGCGGGCGGCAAGATCGATGCAGTGCGCGGTGAGTGAAGAGCGGATCAGTGCATTGCAAGGTATGTAAGTCGGACTCAGCAACGGGAGTTCCGGCAGTCTCCCGGAACGGACCAGCCTCCATAAGCATCAATCATCAGAATCGTCCACGGCAACACGATTGAGATCGGTGTCGTCAATCCGTTATTCGAATCTCTCCGTCACATTTTGATAGCGGCCCAGTGATCCAAATGCTCGCGGATCAAAGGGGCCTCGCTCGAAAATGGATACACGTGCGTCAAGAATTTGTCCGGCTTTGGTGCGTGCGGCAGTGCCCCAGCCGGATTGAGTATCCTGAGTGGCAGACTCCGGGTGAACTCGATACTTCACCAGGATCTCGCGCGAGATAGCGAAGCGGGTGCCATGAAAGAGCAATCTTTGCTGAAACTCGGAATCAATGCTGGCGCGATTCATCAGCCGATCGCCGAAGTCCGCGAATCCTCCCAGCATTTTGAACATGTCTACACGAAAGACGGCTGTTGGATTTTCGAGGAAGTATCCATGTCGACCTCGCAGCGGAAAGAACGATCGCCGGATTTTTACTCGCGGCTCCAGAATGCGGGGTTCAATACTCGTGAAGATTGGACGGACGACATGATCGTCTCCGAAAAGTTCGACCGTCGCTCCAAACACATCCGCATCGGAATAATGGAGCATTTGTCCGGCCCACCACAGGCGATGTGGCAGGCTGATGTCGTCTGCATCCTGAACGGCACACAGGGGAGTCTCAAAGCATCGAACCACGTTGTTGAATGACTGGAACTGTCCGATGTTCTCTCGATTGCGATAGGTTCTGATGTCGCAATGCTTCGACCAATGCTTCAGAAAATCAGTCGTGTCTTTGGGGCTGGCATCATCAATCAGGTGGATCACGAGATTGCAACGTTCCTGATTCAGCAAGCCTTCAAGAGCCTGATCGACGTAATCGAGATGCCCGTGGAACGGCAGAACCACATCCACCGCAACAGGAACTGCGGGGAACCCTTTTCCACGTTCTGAGTCGGGAGGTGTGTCGCCGCTCTGGATGGGCGAAACCGTGATTGATGGGAAGGACGCAGTCTTTGGGAGCAATTCGATCAGAGATTCCGGGCTGATGGTGATTCTTCGCTCCTGCCGATGAGCTCGTTCAACGAAAGTGACCAATTCGTTTTCAACCCCCGCGATGCCTCCCATATCCACGAACGAGCAACGTCGAAAAACCAGCGTCGCGGGGTTAAGCTGCCGGCTATCTTCAGTCGTCGGGGTTCTATTCTTCGTCAGAGTTTCCTTCGTTGGTATGGGGATTGGGGCGGACGTTTTGGTGAAAACTTGAGCCGCAAAGATTTCCGCGCCCTCGGACTCAAGCTGGTTTATGGATCTTGCAAGGCGATCAGACGTGCTGATACCGTCGGCGGGCTGAATGGCAATCAACGATGTGGACATTGATTCGATCAGTTCATGCACCGCCGCCAGCGTTGAAGTTCCGGATGGTTGGCGATGACGTCGCACGTTCCAGCGTCCCGAGAACTCGTCAAAAGTCCTTGAAGCATCGCCGGTATCAACGAGATGCAGAAAAGGCACAACGCCTTCCTGTTCGAGAATGCTCACGATGGCAGCATGGAGGCGTTCATTGGATTCGTGAGCACAAAGGATGACGTCGCAGGACGGGGTGGATCTGGGCTGGATTTGACGCGGCGATGTCGTCAACGCTTCCATCGCCGTATTGAAGACCCCGTTCAGGCGGCGTTCTTTCTCCGGAGTGAGCGTGCCCTGCTGAGTGGCGTTTTCGAGAGCTGTTTCGGAGATCTGCAGGAGCATCGAAGGAAACACCGGATGGCCGTGAAGAGATTGACCGCCGGAATGTTGCAGGCAGGCAGTGCAGGCATCTGCGGGCACTCGGAAATTTTCACATTCCTGCCCGACCATCTGTTCCAGAAGTCGACACCGAGCAGTCTCGGGCGAGCTGTTGCTGGCTGGCTGAATAGAAAAGCGAAAGGCACACTGCACAGGAAAATCCTTCCAGGGCTTCAGGCAGATCTTGTTGAGGAAGGAAGTGCGGCGGAGTCATCAAGTCCCAGCCGACAGGCAGCCAGAAAAGAGGGGTCAAGGCCATAGACGGCCAGAGATCCATCGGCTTTCTGGAGAGCACCGATCCGCGACCATGGTTTTCGATTCCTTTGCCAAACGATCAGTGTAAGAACGAAGGCAACCAGAAAACTTATCAGCGCGATTGTCCTGAGAGAGAAACTGGGCGGAAGTGTCAACATGATTAGTGCAATAATGACCCCAAGGGCGAAGTCGAAAAGTAGCACGCGAACGATAGACCGACGTCTGCGGATGAAGACTGCATCCGAGTTCTCCCGGAAACCGATCAGAGTTATCTTCTTTGAAACAAACAGTATTCCCACAAAAATCAACACTGGTGCTGTGACGCCCATCAAGACTCCCGCAATCGGCGGCACGAGCCATGTTGGTGCCGTGAGTTGCAGTCTTTGTATGGCCATACTGCCGGCCAACACGATCACTTGCATAGAAAACATGATCAACGGCATTACATAGTTCCACCACTTCGGCATCACCTTCAGAGGGATCTCGCACTTCTGAAGTTCCTTTCGATCACCTGTCAGAAAGCACACTTCGGGCAGAACAAACGGCGGCGGCAGAATCATGACGTTCTTTTCGATGCGATATTCCTGTGGGCTATCTCCGGATATGGGTGATGCTGCTGAAAATTCCGTTGCTGGCGGAGCATAGGGGTTAGAATCTGGATCGTGCATCAAGTTGACTTCAAACTATGATCTGCAAAAGTAAATCGAGCTGAAGACAGAATGAATTCCTCAGGGATTCATTGTCAGCGATTCCATGGGCATTGAATCAATCACAAGCCTGAATCCAAGCTTGGAGGCCGCTGGCCTTTCGGGAGGTGTAGAAAGGGGAGGGAGTTTCAGCCGGCACTTTCCTTCTGGTGCCGTGACACTGTCGTATCCTGGCTCTAGCAAAGACGCAAGCTTTCGACTGGCCGCGTTTTGAGGAGAGGAGAGTCCCTCGCTGACAGCATCCGCGAGATTTCTGATCCCCGTTTGAAGTTCCGGATCTGCTTGTTGCTTCAGCAGGCTGTTGATTCTCCACTCACCTGCGTTCCCCACCATATCAAAAAGTCCCCAACCGTTGGGCAGCCGAGTGGCGCAGGACTTAATAATCTCGTCGCCCTTAAATTCGTCCTGGGAATTGTTCACATACCACACATAGTCAGCGAGAATATCACGATCACCCAGTTTTGCGAATTCACCAAAGTGATGGCGTTCGAATCCAGAATTTGCGCGGCAGGCATGCTCCCATTCGTGGTCGCTTGGCAGTCTGAATCCGGGAAAGTTTCTTTGGGGATTTCCTGTGATGACGGATGGCTCTGGCTGATTTTTAACAAGCTCACCCTGGATCCTTGGGATTTCAATGTTGTAATGCGGTTCAACCCCGGCGGCCATACTAAGCCAATTGCAGAATCTCATCGCCAGCAAATCGCCGACGTCGGTTTTGGGCTTCCCATGTTCATAATCATACGCCGACGGTTCGAAAGATTTCTCTTTCGTCATGGGCTCATAAACATTGTCCGGCAGGTTGTGGTACTGATGAAAGAATTCGTTGGGCACTTCTGTCGCCGACATCCAGTAATCGGGGAGGGAACTTCCTTCTTTTGCAGGGATCCTCACAAAATCAATCCCGGCATTCTGTGGGTGTTCGGAACCTGGGATCTCACCCCGGACCCATCCGCACTGATCAATGTCTTCGTGCGGTCGCAGAAACCTGACCTTCAGGCGGGTTGAGACGGGGAGTGAACTTCGAGTCTCCGCGTGCAGCATTTCGAGCATCTTGACCGAGTCAGTGCCGGGCTGGGCGAGTCGCGTTATCAGAAGTCTTGTGGCACTCCGTAAAGCTGATGACGTTGTTTTTAGATAACGATTTGTGATGAATTTCTTCAGTCGATCATCGCCCTGATAATCAATACGACAGCTGCGTAAGTATGGCTCCCCGCTGGCAGAAATTGCGAGGCTCAGCACTGAATGCAGATGTGCTGTAGCTGACTGAGCTGCGGGGGCGTTGCTGTTGAGCCTATCATCCGGCAACACTGCTTCAGTACACAGCCGCAACAGGTCATCGGGTGGCAGCCATTGATGCAGAAATGCAATGATCTGTGTACGAACCCATTGATCAGCGCGGGGTTCGTACCATTCCGAAGGAATCAGGTCTGCATAACCTGTCTGCAGCAGAAAGGCTGTCAGCGCTATAAACTCATGCTGCGGCTCAGGTTTATATTTATGGGTGGTTGCAGGAAGTCTGTTGAGTACTTCCTCCCTGATGAAAGCTCGCTGCTGTTTCGCGTCGAACGTATTCTTGCCATCCTTTGCCTGCTGGATCTGCTCCCTGGTCATTTCTGCGATCAGCTGTAGTTCTGCGGTTTCTTCGTCGCCGGGATGACGAATCTGCCGCAGCCTTTGCATCATCCGGCGATAGCATCGCTCGTCACCCTGGTTGAGTTTTATCAGCACCATTGCGGCCCGCACGGATTTCCGGTCCTGCTGAAGCTCGTCACGCATGGCCACATTCAATTCCGGATACACCGTCTTGTCGGAAACAGGCGTCCCAGATTCTCCGGCCCCCTCGTTCAGCAGACGCCTGGCAATTCTGGAGGCCATTCGAGGCGACTGTCGTGAAAGCTCAAACAGTTTCTCCGCACCAGCCGCATCCGTACCAAACGCAATTTCCAGTTCTCGCGAGTTTCCATACTGCACAATAAAGTAGCCCAGCAGCAGCGTCGCGATAAATGCCGTCGCATAGATCCCCCGGCGAATCAGACGCGTTTTGCGACCGCCAGCGACCACCAGAGATTCCTTCTGAGTCCAATCCCGCATCCCGGGTTGCCCACGCTCGATCGACTTTAAAGCCGTTCTGTCGAGTTCATCCTCTACGCCATGACTTCGCTCACGAACTCGCTGCTCCAGGATTCTGCGAGCACGCGGGCCTATGGCGTCGCTGGACTCGTAAACTGTCCTGATATGAGGAGCTAATGCGTCATGAGCCAGCCTTGAAGAGATTTCGACTTCCGAAGCACCACCACTGTCCGGCTGAATCAGCAGATAGTGATCAATACACAACTGCCGGAGTTCCCTGATGATGGCTTCACGCTCTGCATATCTCGGAGCAATGGGCGGTAATGCAGATGAATCACCATTCACGAGGACTCGAAGAGACTGATGCCGTGCCGTCTGATCCGTAGTCACATGGCACTCCAGAAAGTCTTCAAGGAGTCCTGCCCTGATGGCGATTCGTGTCGTCGGCGTAACGGAGGGGGCGGTGGCAATCGTCTGCATCTGAGTCCAGACGAACTCAGCAAGCGATGTGCGGTGCCTGCGATAGAGTTGTTCCGTGAAAACCGGTGTCCGAGATTCCCGCGTGGCATCCTTCCACAAGGCCTGAAGAACAATCTGCAGACTCGGTGCCACTGAAGAGACCTGATCCATCAGGAGTTCAGTCGCGATTCGCAGAGACAGCCCGGGCTGAATGGTCAGCGGATAATACTCCCGGAGTTCTGGTCGCCGAGTCGGCCCTTCGATCGCTTCGTGGATGCCGTCCGCGTCAAGGCAGTCCAGAAACACTTCGCTCTTCCAAAGCCCCTGCAGTCGACTGTTGATGCGAGAAAACCACTCGGTGCGAAACGAAAGAATCAGCTTTCCTTTGGGCGCCTTTGTTCGATCATTAAAAATCAGGCACAGCTCACGAAGGAACAGATCCCAGTCGGTCGGGACAGCTCCGGTGGCGTGAGTGAATGCTTCTTCAAGTTGATCGAGAACCACAATCACAGGCTGCTGGAGGCGTGCTTCTTTCTGGCACCAGGCTTCACGACCGGAGCAGAGGGTTCCGTCTTCGCGGCAGGCATCTTCGATGTACGCGAGTCGAAGCGAATCCAGCAAGCCGCGGACCGGATCAATCCTGATCGTCACAACTTCGCAAGGAATCGAACCATTATAAGACATCTGAAGGCGAGGAGTCAGTCCGGCTTCAAGGATGGAAGACTTGCCGACACCACTCTGGCCATGTAGCAGAATCACCGGAGATGATGTCGGTGAGACGACTCGTTCGTAGAGTCGGCGAATCGAGTGACCTCGCCCAAAGAACACCGGGGCATCGGCAGCGGTGAAGCGTCGAAGCCCGGGATAGGGAGCATCCGGAAGAGGACCGTTGATGGGTAATGGCAAAAGAGCCAGTGGGTCACCGGCGGCATCGGGGAGATTCCATTCCAGAACAGCCTCCGCACCGGGAGCGGTCTGGAGGAACCAAGGCCAGCGACCACTCTCCACCTCCTGTGATGCATCGTCCTCATCATCAGCGTAAACAAGTCTCGATTTACCTCCACATGCCGACGTGGCTTCGCCGACGGCTTCATCGTAGGCCACCCTGATCGATGCCCCTGTCGCAAGCCCTTTGTAAAATCGAGCGGCGAAATTGCGAGCAACCAAACCGTTGACTCTTTGAGTTGTTGCAATCACGCACTGAACACCGGCAGCAATCCAGTGACTCACCTGGTTCTCTGTCGAACAGCCGTTCAGAAAAACCAGCTTCAGACCTGACTGTCCCTGCACAGCCATTGCCATACCAGCTGCGTTTGCGTTGGCCCCCTGAGCCGTCCGCAACATCAATGCCGCGCCGTCGGCATGACCAGCGTAGTGGAAGATGGAGACGCGATTGCGATTCTTCTGGAAGACGTCAACAAGGTCCTGCAGCTTCAGGAACGGAGGAATCTCGATGTCGCAAAGCTGAGCCGTGCTGCTGACATCAGCCAATGCCGACTGAATGGCCCGTGCCTCCTCCTCAACCTGAATCAAGGAGTCTTCGGTTGCGAATGCGAACAAAAGAGTGGGGCGGATTCTTGAGTCTTTCATTCGTTCATTGTTGACCCGTGTTGACATTCAATCAATTTAACAGAGGCTTTGAAGCGGAAATATCACCAGATCAGGCAATGACTGCGACCGCCCCATAGCCTTCTGAGCCGCCTACATGGAGGGATTCTTCGGAAGACTCCGATGGTCCTGAACAGGTCAGGCAGATCCTGCTGTAATCCAGGAGGCAAACAGCCAAACTGGAAATCGGTGGGAAATGTGGAGTGAATCGGTGTTGCTATTCTTGTTCGTGGAGGGTAATGTCACGCTTCCTGACTTTCGATGCGACTTGGAAAACTAGTCCCGAAAGGATGGATGGTGTGAGCATTTGTGTTCTCGAAGACAGTCGTGTGCTAATTAGTTCCGTCCGCCCTTGAGTTCTCCTGCAGCACGCCTTTTGTACAAAGTCGTACTTGGCTTTGTTGGCTATGTGTTCTAACGGCTGCCGTTGTGGCAGCGATCAGGTGTTTTGGAAGCTGTAAAGCTCAAGGGTTTTTGTGATGAGTAAGAACATTTTTGTAGGTAGCCTCGCATGGGGCACAACGTCTGAAGGCCTCGAGCGGGCTTTCGCACAGTACGGCGTCGTGACCTCAGCCAAGGTCGTCAGTGACCGTGAGACTGGCCGATCCAAGGGATTCGGCTTTGTTGAAATGGAAAGCGGTGGCGACGAAGCCATCCGTGCACTGAACGGTTCAGACCTTGAC
>Ga0255093_1000786_pt1 | contig 13104 bp, 8 predicted proteins | sample Colum_Law_RepA_8_2_FD_188437 | JGI IMG/M metagenome (GOLD analysis project Ga0255093, IMG submission 188437) | Freshwater microbial communities from Columbia River, Oregon, United States - Colum_Law_RepA_8d | ecosystem: Environmental > Aquatic > Freshwater > River | place: USA: Oregon | collected...
GGAGAAGAGTGATCCGGTTGTGCCCGCCACGCCGCCGGCGCCGCCCGCACCCCCGGCACCACCGGCGCCCGCAGCGCCTGCGGTGGCGACCTCGGTCAGTGCCGAGTACTTCCGCCGCATTCAGGGCGCGCTGTCGAAGAACGTGGTCTATCCGCCCAAGGCAGTGGAGAACGGCGACGAGGGCGAGTGCCAGGTCCGGATTACCTTCGACCGGGCCGGCACCATCAGCAACTCGGAGCTGGTCCGTCGTACGGGGTCGCGTGATCTCGACAACGCCTGCCTCGAAGCCGTGCGTCGCACCGGTCGCTTCCCGCCGGTCGCGGCTGGTGAGGCGCCTGGCACACCGTACTTCGCGGTCGTGCTGCCGGTGAGCTTCACGCTCGAAGAGTGATTGGCTGAGATCGTCTCAAAGCAACAAAACCAAGCCCGGCCTCACCGCCGGGCTTTTTTGTGGGGGCTTTAATCGCATCCCCCGAAACCGAGCCGGGGCGCAGGCCGGTGGCGAGCCGCTACAATATGCGCCCCGCAGCGCCCGTCAGCACTTCTCTGGGGCCTCCCCTCTGAGTGCTGCGACTGCTTTCCCCAGTCACCTCGCATCCGAACTTTTGGGAGTTTTGCATGACCGTCAAAGTGGGTATCAATGGCTTCGGCCGCATCGGCCGCAACGTGTTGCGCGCCGCCGTGCAAAACTTCGGAGCCGACATCGAGATCGTCGGCATCAACGACCTGCTCGAGCCCGACTACCTCGCCTACATGCTCCAGTACGATTCGGTTCACGGTCGCTTCAAGGGTGACATCGCCATTGAAGGTGGCGCACTGCTCGTCAACGGCAAGAAGATCCGCCTGACCCAGGAGCGTGATCCGGCCAACCTCAAGTGGGGTGATGTCGGTGCCGACGTGGTGATCGAATCCACGGGCCTCTTCCTCGACAAGGCCACCGCGCAGAAGCATCTCGACGCGGGTGCGAAAAAGGTGCTGCTCTCGGCCCCGTCGAAAGACGACACCCCGATGTTCGTCTACGGCGTGAACCACAAGACCTACGCCGGCGAGACCATCGTTTCCAACGCGTCCTGCACCACCAACTGCCTGGCACCGCTCGCCAAGGTCATCCACGACAAGTGGGGCATCAAGCGCGGCCTGATGACCACGGTGCACGCCGCCACCGCGACGCAGAAAACCGTGGACGGCCCGAGCAGCAAGGACTGGCGCGGCGGCCGCGGCATCCTCGAAAACATCATCCCCTCCTCGACCGGTGCGGCCAAGGCTGTCGGCGTGGTGATCCCCTCGCTCAACAAGAAGCTCACCGGCATGAGCTTCCGCGTGCCCACCTCCGACGTATCGGTGGTCGATCTCACCGCCGAGCTGGAGAAGCCCGCCACCTTCGACGAGATCAAGGCCGAGCTGAAGGCACAGAGCGAAGGCGCGCTGAAGGGCGTCCTTGGCTACACCGAAGACAAGGTGGTGGCGACCGATTTCCGCGGCGATGCCCGCACCTCGATCTTCGACGCCGATGCCAGCATCGCGCTCGACGGCACCTTCGTGAAGCTCGTGAGCTGGTACGACAACGAGTGGGGCTACTCCAACAAGTGCCTCGAGATGGTGCGCGTCATCGCTGGCAAGTAGTCGCAAGTCTCAAGCCGAAAAGCCCCGTCCACACGGGGCTTTTCACTTTCTGCTCCTTTTACGGAAAACCCCATGACCGTCCTCCGCATGACCGACCTGGATCTCGCCGGCAAGCGCCTGCTGATCCGCCAAGACCTCAACGTGCCCATTGCCCACGGCAAGATCACCAGCGACGCCCGCCTGCGCGCCTCGCTACCCACCCTGAAGCTGGCGCTGGAGCGCGGCGCCTCGGTGATCGTGATCAGCCACCTCGGGCGCCCCAAGGCGGGCAAGCTGGATCCGGCGCATTCGCTCACGCCGGTCGCGGGCTGGCTGTCGGAGCATCTGGGCTGCACGGTGCCGCTGGTGAGCAACTGGATCGACGGCGTGGCCCTCGAACCCGGACAGATCGTGCTGGGCGAGAACACCCGTTTTCTCAAGGGTGAGAAGGACAACGACGAGACGCTCTCCAAGAAGATGGCCGCGCTCTGCGATATCTACGTGATGGATGCCTTCGGCACCGCCCATCGTGCCGAGGCCTCCACCCACGGTGCGGGGATGTTCGCGCCCGTCGCCTGCGCCGGCCCGCTGCTCGCGGCGGAGCTCGACGCGCTCGGCAGCGCGCTCGCCACGCCCAAGCGGCCGCTGGCAGTGATCGTCGGCGGCAGCAAGGTCTCGACCAAGCTGGATCTGCTGAAGAGTCTCGCGGATGTGGCCGACCAGCTCATCGTCGGGGGTGGCATCGCCAACACCTTCCTGGCGGCCATGGGCAAGCCGGTCGGCAAATCGCTGTATGAGAAGGACATGCTCGAAACCGCCCGCGAAATCCTCAGCCATATCCAGGCGCGCGGCGGCGACATCCCGCTGCCCATCGATGTGGTCGTGGCCCCCGAGTTCTCGGCCGAGGCCCATGCCGAGACCCGCAAGGTGGAAGATGTGGAAGCCGACGAGATGATTCTCGACATCGGCCCCAAGACCGCCGCCATGCTGGCCGAGAAGCTCAAGTCCTGCGGCACCATTGTCTGGAACGGCCCGGTCGGCGTGTTCGAGTTCGACAGCTTCGCCAGCGGTACCAAGGTGCTGGCTCATGCCATCGCCGAGAGCCCGGCGTTCTCCCTCGCAGGCGGTGGCGACACCTTGGCGGCGATGGACAAGTTCAAGGTCTACGACAAGCTGAGCTACGTCTCGACCGGCGGCGGTGCGTTCCTGGAGTTTCTCGAAGGCAAGAAGTTGCCGGCCGTGGCCATGCTCGAGGCGCGCGCCAAGGGCTGATCGACCGGTGTGACAACGAAAAACGGCGACCCGCGGGTCGCCGTTTTTCGTTGTGCGAACGGCTTATTTCTTTTCTTTCGCAGCCTTGTCGGCCTGCGCCTTGCTGAAGGCCGCGAGGCTGGCGGCAAAGCCGTTGAACTCCGCAGCAAACGCGTTGGCGGCACCGACCTGGGTATTGGCAATCTGCTGATGCTTGTCGGCCGCGGCCCGGCGCGCGGTCATGTAGGCATCGCCACAGGCCGAGTAAGCCTTGCTCTCGGTGTTGAGCTTCTCGGCCGCCGCCTTGTCCAGCGCCGTGCCGGGGGGCGGTACTACGGGTTTGATGCAGGTTGCCGGGGGTGGTACGGCGTCGTCGCCCTGCGCATGGCCGATGGCGGGCAGGGCGAGCAGAGCGATCAGTGCGAGAGGGGTGAGGCGGGCAGAGCGGCGCATGGCAAATTCGCAAAGGGGCGAGGCGCGCACGATACACTGCGCACTCTTAATTTTGGGGAGAACCGCCTTGCGCTTCACCGGCTCTGAGCACTACGTCGCCACCGAAGATCTGATGCTGGCGGTGAACGCCGCCGTCACCCTGCAACGTCCTCTGCTGGTCAAGGGCGAACCCGGTACCGGCAAGACCCAACTCGCGCGCGAAATCGCGACCGCGATGGGCGCACCCTTCCTCGAATGGGGCATCAAGTCCACCACCAAGGCCCAGCACGGCCTCTACGAATACGATGCCGTGGCGCGCCTGCGCGACGCGCAGCTGGGCGAAGAAAAGAGCCGCGCCATCAGCAACTACATCGTCAAGGGCAAGCTCTGGGAATGCTTCGACTCCGAGACGCGGCCGGTGTTGTTGATCGACGAGATCGACAAGGCCGATATCGAGTTCCCCAACGATCTCCTGCGCGAGATCGACCAGATGGAGTTCTACGTCCACGAGACGCGCCAGACCGTGCGCGCCACGCACCGTCCCATCATCCTCATCACCAGCAACAACGAGAAGGAACTACCGGACGCCTTCCTGCGTCGTTGCTTCTTCCACTACATCAAGTTCCCGGACAAGGAGACGATGCAGAAGATCGTCGACGTGCACTTCCCGGGTCTGAAGAAGATGCTGATCAACGAGGCCATGCAGGTGTTCTTCAACCTGCGCGAGATCCAGGGTCTCAAGAAAAAGCCCTCCACCTCGGAGCTGCTGGACTGGCTCAAGCTGCTGGTGGCCGAAGATATCCCGGTCGATGCCCTGCGCGAGACGGCCACCAAGAAGACTCTGCCTCCGCTCTACGGTGCCCTGCTCAAGAACGAGGCCGACGTGCATCTCTTCGAGCGCGTTGCCTTCATGGCGCGCCGCAACTGAGTCTGCAGCCGCCACGCTCCAGGAGCGTGGCGGCGTCAGCAAAACGCGGCTTGCGCTGATCAAGCGCGCAGGCGGTGGGTCTTGAAGGTGTGCCACCCGTTTTCCAGCAAGCCGAGGGCGAAGGCACCCAGCCCGGACTCGTTCGGGCGCGGCGCGCGGCCCTCGCCGATGCGGCGCAGCTGGCGCGAGTACCAGGCCACTTCCATCAGCGCCATGCGGTCAATGAGTTTGATGCCAGTGGTGATGGCCTTCACCGTGTGCAGCGGGTTTGCACCGCCCAGCAGGCGCTGTGGCAGGTCGGGTTCAATGGCCAGGGCGCGGCCCAGGCCCACCAGGTCCAGCGCACCGCTTGCCAGGGCATTGCCCATGCCGTCCAGCGAGCGAAAGCCGCCAGTCACCATCAGCGGCACGCGCACCGTCGCGCGCACCTTTTCGGCAAAGGTCAGAAAGTAAGCCTCGCGGGCGCGGGTGGTTTCTTTCATCACACCGGTCATCGCCGGCGCCTCGTAGGTGCCGCCGGAGATCTCGACGAGATCGATGCCGCCTGCCACCAGTGCCTCGATGGTGGCCAGCGAATCTTCTTCGGTGAAGCCACCGCGCTGAAAATCCGCCGAATTGAGCTTGATGCCGATGGGAAAGTCCCGGCCCACGGCGGCACGGATGGCCGCCAGCACGGCCAGCACAAAGCGCCGACGGTTCTCGGGCGAGCCGCCCCACTGGTCGCTGCGCTGATTGTGGTGCGGCGACAGGAACTGACTCACCAGATAGCCGTGCGCGCCATGGATCTGCACGCCGGTGAAGCCGGCCTTTTGCGCGATGGCAGCCGCCCGTGCAAAGCGCTGGATCAGGTCCTCGATCTCGGCCTCGCCGAGCGCGCGGGGGGTGGCAAAGAAGGCCGCCATGTCGGGCCGGAACGGCACGGCCGAGGGCGATACCGTTTCGCGGTTCAGCCCCTTGGGCGCCTGCTTGCCGGGGTGGTTGAGCTGCATCCACAGCGCCGTGCCCTGGCGCGTGCCGGCGGCCGCCCAGCGCCGCAGGGCATCGAGGTCGCTTTCATCCTCGATGGCGATGTTGTTGGGCTCGCCGATGGCGCGGCGGTCGATCATCACGTTGCCGGTGATCGACAGCCCCAAACCGCCCTCGGCCCAGGCACCGTAGAGGCGCTCCAAGCGCGCGGTGGGGCGGTTGTCGGTGGTGCCCAGGGCTTCGCTCATGGCCGATTTGGCGATGCGGTTCTTGAGCACGCTACCGTTGGCGAGCGTCAGCGGCTGGGCGAGGCGTTGTTGTGGGGTCATTTCGGATGAAGGCTCGGAAAAGGGTGGGGCCCTATCGTGCCAGCCCCACGACGATTCAGCGCCCGGCGGTGACCACGCCCTGGTCCTGGCCCGCACTCGCGACGCTGCAGCGCGAGCCCGATTCGAGAAAATGGAAGCGCGACGCTAGCTCCGCTGCCGGCAGCGCCTTGCTGACGAGATAGCCCTGCACGCAGAAGCGCTCGGCAGGCTGGGCGGGCCCGAGCAACGTCCCCTGTGCTGCGCTGCACTGACGCTGCAGCAGGTATTTGAGCTGCGCGAGCGTCTCCACACCCTCGGCGATCACCCGCAGGTCGAGGCTTTGCGCCAGCGCCAGGATGGCATTGACGACGGCCGCATCGCGCACGTTGTGGGTCACCTTCTGCACGAAGCCGCGGTCGATCTTGAGCGTATTGATCGGCAGCTGCGTGAGATAGGAGAGGCTCGAAAAGCCGGTGCCGAAATCGTCGATGGCGATCTTCACGCCCAGGGCCTGTATCTCGGTCAGGATGGTCTTGGCGTCCTCGATGTGCGCCATCAGCACACCCTCGGTGATCTCCAGTTCGAGGTTCTCCGGGGTGAAGCCGGTCTGCTGCAGGGTTTCGCGCAGCAGACCGCACAGGCGGCCCTTTTCCAGCTGCCGAGGCGACAGGTTGATGGCGAGCATCAGCGAGGTGCCGGTCTTCTTCTGGATTTCCAGACACTCGCGGCAGGCGGTTTTGATGATCCACTCGCTGATCGGCAGGATCAGCCCGGTGCTTTCGGCGATCGGGATGAAGGCAGCGGGGCTGATCATGCCCTTGGTGGGATGGTGCCATCGGACCAGGGCCTCCACACCGATCATCTGGCCCGTCGTCAGGCAGACCTGCGGCTGGTAGTGCAGTTGCAGCTCGCCGCGCCGCAGGGCCACGCGCAGCTCGTTCTCGATCTGCAGATCGCTGATGGCCTTGGTCTCCAGCTCGGAGCTGAAAATCTCGAAGCAGGCCCGGCCTGCACCCTTGGCCTTGTACATCGCGGCGTCGGCATTCTTCAGCAGCCCATTGGCGTTGTGGCCATCCTGCGGAAACATCGCCACGCCGACGCTGGGCGTCACATCCAGTTCGTGGCTGCCGATGACGATGGTCTGCGAGATGTTCCGGACGATGGCCTCCGCCACCCGGGCGACACCGCTGACGTCGCTGATGGACGGCAGCAGCACCACAAACTCGTCGCCGCCCATGCGGGCCACCGTGTCGGACTCCCGCACGCTGGCCACCAGCCGCTCCGCCACCACCTTGAGCAGCTCGTCCCCGACATGGTGACCGAGCGAGTCGTTGACGCGCTTGAAGTGATCCAGGTCGAGCATCAGCACCGCAAACGCGCTGCCCTCTCGGCCGGCTCTGCGGATCGCCTGTCCCAGTCGGTCGTTGAGCAGCACCCGGTTGGGCAGGCCGGTGAGGTGGTCGTGCTGGGCAATGTGCTGGGTCAGTGCTTCGCGACGCTTGCGGTCGGTGATGTCGTAGGCCGCACCGAGGTAGCCGCAGATGCGGTTGGTCTGGTCGCGCAGCGCGGTGACGGTGAGGTTCACCTGCAGGCGCGAACCATCCTTGCGCAGGTAGCTCCACTCGCGCTCTTCCACCTGGCCCAGTGCGGCCTTGCAGATGAACACCTCGAATCCCGGCTCGATCGGGCGCTGCAATTCCTCCGACAGCTCGGCGGCACGCTGCACGACCTCGGCGGCATCGTGGATCAGCGCCGGCGTCTGCCGCCGCACCATTTCCTCGCGGCGATAGCCCAGCATGCGCTCGGCGGCGGCATTGAAGCTCTGGATGAGGCCATCCACCGAGCAGGTGATGATGGCGAACGGCGAGGCTTCGAGAATCACCTGGCGCAGGTGGTTGGCCTCGGCCACCTGCTGCTCTGCCGCACGACGTTCGGTGAGGTCGCGCGACATCATGGCGTAGCCCAGCAGGCGCTGGTTCGCGTCGCGCATGACGGTGAGCACGCTGTTGACCCAGATGCGGCGACCGTCATGGCGGATACGCCAGCCTTCGGACTCCGCGCTGCCGATGGACTCGGCCCGCCGCAGATCGATCATCGGCAGACCCGAGTACTGGTCCTCCGGGGGGTGCAGGCAGGCCAGGGAACGGCCGGTGATGTCCTCGGCCTGGTAGCCATACATGCGTGCCGCCCCGTGGTTCCAGGAGGTCACATGGCCGCGGGCGTCGAGCAGCACGATGGCGTAGTCGATGGCGGCGTCCACCATCAGGCGGAAGCGCTCTTCGCTCTGGCGCAGCTGCTCCTGCGCGAGGTGCGCCTCGGTCACATCGCGGTTCACACCCACCACGCGCTGCACGGCCCCGCTGCCGTCGAGAATCACGTCTGCAGAGGCCTCGATATGGCGGACGCCCAGTCGGGGATGCTGGATGCGGAAGCGGTAGTTCACCTCGGTTTTCTCAGCCATGCAGCGGCTGACGGCCGCGATGGCGAGGTCGTGGTCGTCGCGGTGCAGGGCCCCGGTCCAGTCCTCGAAGCTCACCAGGTTCAGGGCATCGAGCCCATACAGCTCGTACATCTGGGCATCCCAGATCAGGGTGTGGGTCGCGGGTGTGCATTCCCACACTCCCACGTCGCCGGATTTCAGTGCCAGCGCATGGCGCTGCCGCAGCTGTTCGAGCTGGGCCTCGTTCTGCTTGCGTTCGTGGATGTCCTCGATCTGGGCGATGAAGTGAACGAGCCTGCCGTTGGCATCGCGCAGCGCCGAGGCCGTGAGCTGGATCCACACCTCCGAGCGGTCCTTGCGCACATAGCGCTTCTCCATCTTGTAGCGCGGCACGGCACCTTCGATGAGGCGCTGCAGGTTCTCCAGATCGAGGTCGAGGTCTTCGGGGACCGTGATCTGCTGGAAGGTCAGCTGCATCAGCTCCGCCTCGGTGTAACCGACGATCTGGCAGAGCGCGGTATTGACGCGCGTGAAGCGGCCCTCCAGCGAAACCAGCGCCATGCCGATGGGCGCGTTTTCCAGCGCCGAACGGAACTGCGCCTCGCTTTGCAGCAGCTGTTCGCGGTTGCGGCGGGTCTCGGTGACGTCACGCCCCTCGGGGATGATCGCGGTCACCCGGCCTTCGTCGTCGAACACCGGGTTGAGCGAGAGATCGACGATGGTGAGGTCGGCACCGTGGTCGAGCAGCTCCACCTCGTAGCGGACGAACTCGCCTGCGGCGGCGCGGCGGATGGCGGCCTGCAGCGCGGCCGCTGCGGCGGGCGAGTGGCGGAACCAGTGGCCTTCCCAGAACGGCTTGCCCACCAGGGCGCTGCGCGCCACACCGGCGAAGGCGACGGCGGCGTCGTTCACCTCCAGCAGCACACCCTCCGGGCTGAGCAGACCGATGAACTGGAACATGCTGTTGAAGATGGCGCTGAAGCGCTGCTCGCGCTCCCGCGAGGCCCGCACCAGGCGTTTCTGCGCCGTCACTTCCAGCACGGCACCCTGCACACCGACGATTTCGCCGGCGGTATTGACGATGGGGTGGTAGTTCACCAGCCAGTCGCGATCCTGGTCGGGCGCCAGCGGGGTGCGGCCGCACACCTCGACGTTCAGCAGCGGCTGGCCGGTTTGCAGCACCGGCTGTATCAGCGCGCTGATTTGCTCCCCCAGTGCCGGCACCACATCGCTGAAGCGTCGGCCCAGATGCGCCTCCGCCGGCAGGCCGTTGATGGCGGCCATCTGCTCGTTGATGCGCAAAAAGCGCAGGTCGCGGTCGAAGGCGAACAGGCCGACCGGCGTGTTGCGGTAGAGCTGCTCGATCTCATTGAGCTGCTCGGCGATCTGCCGCCGGCCTTGCTCCAGTGCCTCATCCGCCAGATGAAGGGCGGTCACGTCCTGCACGGTGCCGCGCAGGCCGATGACGATGCCATCGGCACCCAGGATGGCCTCACCGCAGGCCGTCACCCAGCGCGGCTCGCCGCTGCCGTGGATCGCCTCCAGCCGCAATGCATACGGTTGCCGCATCTGGAGGGCCTGCTGTACGGCTGCATCCAGCCGCGCAAAGCTCTCGGCGGTGTAGATCGCGCGTTGGGCCTGGTAGTCCGGCGCGGGTGCTGCGGGGTCGAGCCCGAAGATGTCGTAGGTCCCTCCGGACCAGCGCACCGTCTGGTCCTCCAGCATCCAGCGCCAGCTGCCAGTGCGGGCCACGCGCTGTGCCTCGCGCAATTCCGCCTCGCTGTCGGCCAGTTGCGTCATCAGCCGGTCGGACTCCCTCCGGCGGCTGTCGATATCGAAGAAGGCCCCGGCGATGTGCGTGATGATCCCGCCCTCGATCACCGGTTCGCCCAGCACCACCACGTAGATCAGCCGTCCGTCCGCGCGGGTGAGTTCCAGCTCCAGATCGATCAGGCTGCCATCGCGAAAGGTGGCTGCCAGGGCAGCGGCAAGGATGCTGCGCGACGGCTCGGTGTAGAGCGCCAGCGCGGTGTCGAGGGCTGGCCGATGGGCGGGTTCGAGCCCGAGAATGCGGTAGATCCCCTCTGACCACCATAAATCCTTGCCGTCCGCGCTCAGGCGCCAAACACCGGCCCGTGCGCGCTGTTCGAGCAGGCTCAGGCCCAGGGGCGACTCGATCGCAGTGGCTGAATCGGAAGAGGGCACGGTGCGCTCTGGATTGGTAGGGGCGAGCGGGCGTGGCACCGCAGAACGATGCCAACACTCCACAACTGCCATCGGCTGGCGCAAGCCCAGATGGAGTCGGCGACGACCGGCGGTAGCGCGTGTCTGGTCGGGCGGTGCGGGACGCTATCCCCGGAACCGCTCTGCGAAGACCTCGGCCGGCAGGGCTGGGCTGAGCAGGAATCCCTGGTACTCATCGCAGCCGTGCAAGCGCAGGAAGTCCAGCTGCGCGTGGTTCTCCACGCCTTCGGCAATCACTTTCAGCTGCCGGCTGTGGGCGAGATTGATGATGGTATGGGCGATGGCGGCCGAACCATCGTCGGCGGCGGTGATGTCGTGGACGAAGGAGCGGTCGATCTTCAGTGTGTTGATGGGAAAGCGCTTGAGATTGCTGAGGCTGGAATGTCCGACGCCAAAGTCGTCGATGGAAATCCGCACGCCCATCTCCCGCAGCCGGCTCATCGTGGTGATGGCGGCATCGACGTTGTGCATCACCAGCGTCTCGGTGAGTTCGAGATCCAGCCGGTCGGCCGCGAGGCCGGTCTCGCTCAGCGTGCGTGCCACCAGCTCGACCAGGCCTTTCTCGCGGAACTGGCGCGGCGAGAGATTGACCGACACCCGCATCACGCGCCCCTGCTGCTGCCAGGCGCGGCATTGCAGGCAGGCGGTGCGCAGCACCCATTCGCCGATCGGTACGATCAGGCCGGTTTCCTCGGCGATGGTGATGAACTCGCCCGGCATCTTTTCGTCCGCCTGCCCGAAAGACCAGCGCAGCAGGGCCTCGGCGCCCACCACGGTGTCGCTGCCGCAGCGGGCCTGTGGCTGGTAGTGGAGGCTCAGCTCCTCGCGCTTGATGGCGCGGCGCAGGGCGGCCTCGAGAGAGACCTTCCGGTGTATTTCCTGGTTGAGCTTCTCGGTGTAAGCCTGGATGTTGTTGCGGCCCTGGTCCTTGGCGCGATACATCGCCGCGTCGGCCTGCTTCAGCAGGGTTTCGGCGTCCTGGCCGTCCAGCGGATAGACGCTGAAGCCGATGCTGCACGTCACGTTCAGCTCGTGCTCGCCCACCAGGATGGGCTCGGCGATGGAACCCAGGATGCGCAGCGCGAGCTGCGGTATCGAGCGCTGTTCGGCCGCGTCGATCACCAGCACGAACTCGTCACCGCCCTGGCGCGCCACCGTGTCTTCATCGCCCAGGCTCTGGCGCAGACGATCACCTACCACGCTCAGCAATTGGTCGCCGACGCTGTGGCCCAGGCTGTCGTTGATGATCTTGAAGTTGTCGAGATCGATGTAGACCACCGACACCTGTTGCGCGTGCAGGCGTGCCTTCTCGATGCAGTGTTGCAGCCGTTCGAGCAGGCGGCGGCGATTGGCCAGGCCCGTTAGCGGGTCGTAGTTGGCGTGGCGCTCCAGCTGCTGCTCGTAGGCCTTGCGGGCGGTCACGTCGACGACGTTGCCCTCGTAGAACTTCAACGCCCCGGTGGCGTCGTGGACGCTGTGCAGGTTTTCCGAAATCCAGATCACCTGGCCGTCGGCGCGACGTACTTCCGACTCGAAACCCACCACCACACCGCGCTCGTGCAGCAAGGCCAGCAGCGACTTGTACCGATGGGTATCGAGGTACAGCGCATCGATCCGGTGGTTGAGCGCCAGCAGCAGTGCCTCGCGGTCTGGGTAGCCGTAGATTCTCGCCAGCGCCGGGTTCACGCCGGTGAAATGGCCATCGGGACCGATCTGGAAAATGCCCTCCGTCGAGTGCTCGAACAGGCTGCGGTACTGGATGCGGGCATTGAGCAGCTCGCTTTCGGCCTGCCGCTGCTCGCCGATGTCCATGGCGACCAGGTAGACGGCATCCGCCTCACCGGCCAGATTCACCCGCCGTGCGGACAGATAGGCCAGCACCGGCTTTTCCCGAGCGGAGCGCAGCCAGACTTCGCGCCGGCGGTTGTCCTCGCCGGTCAGCAGCCGGCGCACCGCCGGCAGCGAACCGGCACTGACGAAGGACAGGATCGACTGGCCCCAGATCGCCTCCGGCGGCGCCTCCATCATCGTGGTGAAGCTCAGGTTGCAATACTGGATCAGGCCCTCGGGGCTGGCGATGATCGCCCCGTCGCTCATGGCCTCGATCATGATGCGGTAGGCGTGCTCGGCCCCTTGCAGGGTAAAGACCTTCTCACCATCGCTGCCTGCCACCACCACCGCATCGACATGGCCGCCGCGGATGGCGTCCAGCATTTCCTCCGCCTCCTGCAGACGGCTGCGCAGCGACTCCAGCTCTTCAGCCGCACTCGGGGTTGGCAGATCAGTGCGGTTCACATCAGCCTGCGGTGGAGGGCGGCAGCGGCCGCAAGGACAGCACCAGACGCCGGGCATCGGCCATGGTGCCCACCATACGGCGGCTGGGCAGTGGCAGCTTGCGGATGAGCGTGGGGGCTGCGATGACCTGCTCGGCGGCGGCGAGCGCCGGTTGCTGGTAGAGGTCGATGATGGTCAGGTGGTGGCGATCCGCCAGATGCTCGGCGCACATCTTCCGCGTGTTGCGGATCGCCCGCGCCGAGTTGGGCGTGGCCCCGGCCACGAACAGCAGCAGCTCGTGGAACTCGCTGTCCTGCCGCAGCAGGGCGGATTCCAGGGCAGCGCTGTCGTCCGGTCCGGCGGGCGGCTGCATGGGGCTATGACACCACCGGCTTGATATCGAGGCCGACCAGCACCCGCTCGGTGTTGGAGAGGTCGCCGATGATCTTGCGGATAGGCGAAGGCAGCTTTCGCACCAGCGTCGGCACGGCGAGGATCTGGTCACCCCGGGCGAGCGCCGGACGTTCGACGAGGTCGATCACCTCGATCTCGTACTCCCCGGCCAGATGTTCCTCGCAGATTTTCTTGAGGTTGGCGAAGGCCGTGGTCGATTTCGGGCCAAGACCGGCGACGTAGAGCTTGAGCAACCACTTCTTGGC
>Ga0255093_1000791_pt1 | contig 13046 bp, 8 predicted proteins | sample Colum_Law_RepA_8_2_FD_188437 | JGI IMG/M metagenome (GOLD analysis project Ga0255093, IMG submission 188437) | Freshwater microbial communities from Columbia River, Oregon, United States - Colum_Law_RepA_8d | ecosystem: Environmental > Aquatic > Freshwater > River | place: USA: Oregon | collected...
GAATCAGTCTGGTGGCGGGCGCTCGCTGCCGAGCCAATAGCCTTGTCCAGCCATTGGGTGGGGACTCGTAGGATTTTCTTCGGCACCAAACCCGATTTCACCCCTTCAATCCTGTTTCCACAATTGCGGCGAGTTCTCTATAGTCCCACCTGTACATATTGGTGTCAGGGATTCTTGAGGTCAGCGATGTCGGAAGTTTCAGTTTCTGAGCAGGACGTTTCGCGGTATGTCGTTCGCTATGGAACGATGAGGCTGCTGGGTGACTTTGAGGCACGCCGCCAGACCTCGTTCGCTCGAAACGATGAAGTCGTCGTTCGTTCGGAACGTGGCATCGAATGGGGCGTCGTGTTATGCCCTGCGACGAATCAGACAGGTTCTTATCTGGGAAACACTAAAGGCCCCGGCGGAAGAATTCTGCGACCGGTTTCTGATGAGGATCGACGGTCCCGTGGTGAGAATTCAGCTCGCGAGAAGAAGTTCTTTGACCTCGCCTCGTCCATGATCAAAGAACGATCCATGCAGATGCAGGTGATCGATATTGAGCAGATTTTCGGCGGCGAACGAGTCATCATCTATTATCTCTCCGAGAATCGCGTTGACTTCCGTGATCTCGTGAAATCCATGGCTCGCGAATTCAACACTCGCATTGAAATGCGTCAGATTGGAATCCGCGATGAGGCACGACTGCTGGCGGATTACGGTGATTGTGGCAAGCCGGTGTGCTGCAACACACACCTGCAGGAAATGCCCCCCGTGTCGATGAAAATGGCGAAATTGCAGAAAGCAACGCTCGACCCGAACAAGATTTCCGGCCGCTGCGGGCGGCTGAAGTGCTGCCTGAGGTACGAATATGACACCTACGAAGAACACCGTAAGGAGCTACCTCCTATCGGCGCTACGGTGATTACGAAAAACGGCACTGCTCGCGTTCTGCAACATGAATTACTGGCAAAACGGCTGGTTGTCGTTTACGAGGATGGGCGGCGTGTCATGACCGATTCTGCCGACATTGTTACCGTGGTCTCCCGAGGCAGTAAGCCGGGCCGCTCAGATTCGGACGAAGACTAAATTCCGTAATCGGGCCTTCATTCGGTCGGTGGCTTGTTGTAGAATCGCCACACACCCATAAAATCAATTGACGCTTCCTCGCCACAAAGTCCCCGGATCGTTTCAGCAATGACCTCTGTCAGAAACCATGCCACTCCCCGGACCTACCATCCCATGGCCTACAAGTTTGTGTTTTCCGCATTGCGGTTTACACAGGAGCAGCTTGGGCGTGATCGATCGACGGAAGCGACGGGGCATATCAGTGGGCCGGAACTGCTGGACGGAATTCGACGCCTGGGTTTACAGCATTTCGGAATGATGTCGATCGTGGTCTTCAAGACCTGGGGAATTCACAGTACCGACGATTTCGGCAAGATCGTGTTTCAGTTGATTGAAGCCGGCGAAATGCGAAAGACGGATGACGATCAGTTGCATGATTTCCTTGGTGTGTACGATTTCAGCAAAGTCTTTCTCGACGATTACACGCTCGACACCAGTGAAGTCTTCAGCAGGTCCTGAACACGGCCACAGTCGAGGTGGAATCCTTGCAAGCTGTCCCTGTGGGGGCCATTTAGCATCAGTCCTTTAATTGCCCCGGGGATTGGTCGAGTAGCGCGCAATCAGTTTGGCTGCGATTACTGAGGCTCACTTGTCACGCGTTACTGGAAGACGTTGGAATTTGTGTGGTTTGACAAGTTCGCCCGAAGAACGCAGTGACACCGGCCGCGGATGTTGTTTCCAGCTCAGCCATTTCAATGATGGTGTCTTGTTGCGCTCGTTTGAGTCGGAGCCATAAGCGACTGGCCACTTGGCAGGCCAGCTCCCACGTAGTGATGGTGCCAATTGCGTGCCGGAAATAGCGGCCTCAGCAAGGGCTCCGTCAGTCAGGCACTGTGCCCGCGATGATGCTTTCGCTTGAGGCCCAAAATCGGGGCAACCCAGCGAATCTTGACTGCTGAATTCACGCAGGGACAAAATCCCGGCTCATCACTTGGCGAATGCGGATTCTGTGGTAGTATCCGAGTGTTGGGTTTTATCCCAACACTCGATTGGTAAGAAGAACTACAGGATTCGGAGGACTGCCATGTTGGTGCTAAGACGTCGAAAAGGCGAACAGATTATTATCAACGAAGAGATTCGCATCTACGTGGCTCAGGCGTCAGAGGGCAGTTGCACTCTATCGATCGAGGCGCCGAGTTCCTTTGTGATTCGCCGGGGTGAACTACCGCCGTTGGAAAAGCGAGTTCCTCGAGGAATTTCCTCTTCAATGCAGGCCACCAAATGAATACTCATGTCGGACAGTTAATCCGAGAAGCCCGCATCGCTCGCGGGATTTCTCTCCGTGCATTAGCGGGGCAGGTTGGAATTCACTTTAGTCACTTGTCGAAGATCGAAAACGGCAAAGATCAGATCGGCCGTGATTCGTTGCTTCGAGTGGCGGAAGAGTTGGGAGTAGATCCGGATTTATTGTTAGGTGAAGCTGGGCACCAGGCTGTTCCATTTCGTGTATTGGGAGACATTGCGGCCGGTAAGCCTATTGAAGCGATCGAAGATGTCGAAACGTTTGATCTGACTCGACTCTTCGACCCTCACCAGCATTTTCTATTGCGGGTCAAAGGCCATTCGATGATTCTCGATGGAATCAGCGACGGAGATCTCGCCATCATCCGGCATGCCAATACGGCAAAAAACGGTGACACGGTCGTCGCCATCGTGAATAGCGGTGAAGCAACGCTTAAGCGATTCCGCCGGACCAAAGACGTCATTGTTTTGACGCCGGCCAACGACCAAATGATCGCCACCACGTGGCCTGCTGCTCAGGTTGAAATCCGAGGCATCTACGTGGGACTCGTGCGAACTCATCGGTGACGTGGTGCGTAATAGGCACTGACAAAACCGGGGCAGGCACCTTTGTTGTTCGCTGTTCTCAATGATTCCGGCATCTCTGCGGGAGCCAGTCCAGGTTCTGTTAGGCGTTCTCGGAGAAACCATGTGCCGCAGGGTGCAAAGTCGGTCTGTTGAATTCATCGCTTACCGGCCAGACGCAGGCGTCATTGCACGGTTTCGCCGCGGCCGGCGGATCGGCGATAATCATGGAGCGGTCAGCAGAATCTAGTTTCGGTCTTCGGTTTCCACTGATGCAAGCTGGGCATTGAACCAGTCGTGAGCGGATCGCCAGAGATGTGTGCCCAGGGAACCGCGAGGTAAACCCAACGCGGCAGTGCCACGTTCGCCGCAGCGAAATGCCGTCGCCTGTTCGTCAGGCAGTTCCACGATCGCCGTGAAACGATGTTCGGTCAGTCGCAAACGATCTTTGCTGCTGGAGGATTCTCTTTCGTCCATCTGTGAAACATTCAACGCACCTCCATTCGTAGCAGCCAACGCGGGATGAGGAATCGACCGGCTGGCTCGCGGGTTGACTCGCACCAGCGTGGCCCTTACGGCTTCGTGAGTCCCAATACGAACTTTCACAGACTGACCGACGAGGCCCGTTGCAACTGCCAGATCGCGTTGAGCGATCGACAATTTTAACTCTTTATCTTCCTCAACGCCGATCGTCATCAGTTCCATCCCTGCGCTGGCGAATGTCCCCAACAGATTGTGCAACTCTCGACTGATAATCTGCCCGGACCGTCCGGCTCGAATTTCAAGGCCACCCGTCTGTTTCTGGCATTCATGAAGTTGACGCAGCAGGGATTCGCGTGTCCCCTGAAAGACATTCAGTGCGCCGGAGTTATGTTCGCCGGACGCGGTTTGAACTCGCAGATCCTGCTGTGCCAATTGTTTCTGCAGATCCAGCCGTTTTGTCGTCACGTCTTCGTTTCGCAGGGTCAGCAGCAAGTCTCCGGCGTGGACATGCTGGCCGTTGTTGACATGAATCGATTGAATGAAACCGGGAGTCTCCGCGCGAACGACTTCTCCGTTCGTGAAGTCGACAACTCCTGGAGCCGTCGTCATCACCGGCGATGGCAAGCCGAACAAAGCGGCCAGAAGAACTCCGATCAATCCGCTGCTGACGAGTGACGCGCGGAACAGTCGTTCGGGATGTTGAACTCGCAGATGATTGAGCGTTCTGAGAAATCCCCACAAAGGGCGGACAAACCATAAGCAAACGCCAAGTGCGGCCAGCGCCAGCCCCGCACCGTGGAACAACACCGACGCCATGATGAGCAGAGAAAACGTAACCAGAAGTCTCCAGATCATGGATACTGCACCGTAAGCCATCAGAATCCAGCGTTGCTGACCAATGACCGTGGGCCGACTGCCACTGTCCCCAAAGAAGATTCGCCGAGCCAGCTCCGTGATCACGTTATTCGCCTGACTACTCAGGTTCGGGATCTGCAGCAAATCGGACAGGACATAGTATCCATCAAATTTCATCAGCGGGTTGAGATTGAACAGCAATGTCGAAACGCTGGCCATGATAATCGTGTTCTGCAACACGTGTCGAAACAAAACAGAATCGCACCACTTCCACGCCAGAATCGACAGCGAGGCAATGATCAGTTCGACATACACACCCGCCAGAGCCGTATGAATGCGCTGCCAGCGGGAGCGAAAAGACCAGCACGACGATGCGTCAACATAGGCGAGTGGTGCAAGAAAGGCGATGATCACTCCGGTTTCACGAATGTTGCCGCCATAACGATGGCAAACGAGGGCATGTCCCAACTCATGAAAGAACTTGAGCGCGATCCAGGCGATCAATAGCCAGAACCAGTTCTGCTGCGAGATCACGTTAGCGGAACTGGCCGTGAATCGATCCCAATTGGCCGACAACGTCAAGCCCGCGATGACCATCAGCATCATCGCGAGGATGGTCGCGGGTCCGGAGAAAATCCAGCCGCATGCCGGCTGCAGGGTTCGCAGTAAAGAGTCTGGCCGCCCGAGAGGAATCTTTTGCCAGAGCGGATTCAGTTTTTTCCAGAATGGCTTGTGGCTATTCGGTGCTTTGACCGTTGTCGATGCACCAGAGGAAGTTGTGTCACTGTCAGCGAATGCTCCCAGGCCATTTTCCAGCAACCATGAATAGATGGAAATGGCCTGAGTCTGCCCGAGGGCTTTTTCTTTTAGCTGCTGCGAGGCAATCGCCAGAGCTTCAGCGAAGCTTGTGCGGCCATCAAGCAGCGAAACAAACACGTATTCCGCATAGCCGATTCGGAAGTATTCCGACGTCGTTTTGACTTCGAGGTGATAGAACGTTTCGCCGCTGTAGTTTTGCGGTACGAACAGCAAATCGTCGCGAAGTTTCAGACGAGTTCTGCTCAGCTCAACGGTGGAAATGTCGGGCATGCCCATCATGTTACCACCCCAGCCAGCCCAGCAGCCATGCCGCTGGCTTGTGGAACAGGTTCCAGCCCAAAGCATGGCGGCGAGTATTCACGTGGGCCGATCCACGCATGCCGGGACGAAGCAGCGAGGTGTGATTGGGAATGTCAGCTTCCGCGATAAAGATGTTCTTTCCATCCCGAATCTCTGCGCGAGGATGCACGGATCGAATCAGAGCAGTGATAGAATCTTCCGGCGCGGCTTCCAGCTGAATATCGACTGTCATGCCAATCTCAACATGCCGAATGTCTTCTTCGGGAATGCAAAGTTCAACGACCATCGCGTCCAGCGGAGCGATCTCAAACAATGTCTTGCCCATTTCGAGCGGAACGCCTTCGGCTTCTCGATGGTCACCGCTAACGACGACCCCACCAGCCGGGCTGCGAATTTCGAGTGACTCATTGCGATGCTGCAGCAGTGCGGCTCGTTGTTCGAGTCTTTGCATTTCATGTCCGGAGATCGCGGCGTTCCCGAATTCTTTTTTGCTGAGTTGAGTGTTTCGCTCTTTCGTAGCTTTGTTGAGATTCGCCTGAACTTCAGCCAGCTCCCAGCGGATTTCTCGTCCATCCATCTGAGCCAGAAGTTGTTCTTTCGTTACGATGTCTCCCGGTTCAACGAGGCACTGTTCCAGCGGACCGTCAAACGGGGCCGCGACATAACGCCGTTCGACCGGCTGCAGTTCCAGTTCGCAGCGAATGCGATAGATCATCGGCAACATCAGCACCATGGCGATGGCCCCGGACAACCAGGTCGCCATTTGCAGTCGTGATGTGGTGAGCACACCGCGAGCGCCACGGATCAGCGATAACCAGCGACTGTCAGCCACTTTCTGAAGTACGCCAAGGCAACCAGCCAAAGCACCGGCCCCGGCACGGAGAAAGCGTTCGGCTTCACGAATGCGATCCGTTATCGCGACGTCGTTAGTGCTTAACGGCAATGTCACGAGGATGCAGCCCATCGCATCGCCGGATTCGGTTTGAATCGGCATGCTGACGAGATTATCGCCATAGCCGGACTCCGCTAGTTGCTGATGTGACAACAGGGCGTGGCGATTGGACAATTCCAGTGCAGGCCAAACGCCACTGGTGGACCGAATCAGCGATTCCTGCAGTGCGGATTCTACCAGCCGGGTTTCTTCGGAGAACGGATCAATAACCGCACCGCCTGAGATCGCAGCGACCTTGACTTCTGATCGACCACTTCGGCACATCCCTATCACAACTCGATCGGCCTGCAGATACGTTTGCAGCGAATCCGCCAGTCGCTGACATCCTGAGTTGGAATCATTTGCTGACTGGACGTGCGCCACAAGTTCGATCAGGGCCGCCACGGTGGATGCGTTTTGTGCGTTCTGGCGTCCAGCTCGTTGTAACGACCATTCGCCGATGAACGACGAAAGCATCAGCAACGACGTTGCGACTTGATTATTCCTGTCATCCAGAGCGATCTGCGGAGAAGCTGGCGGCTGCGTAATCATCAGCAGGCAATGGCCCGGTAGTGAACCGATCGGCAGAGCGCACAGGTTCAGTTCAGTGCCCACAGAGGTCCACGTCAGATCATTTCTGCGCAGACATTCAGTAGCCGTCCGCTTGAGTTGATCGCGCAAACTTTGCGACGCACCTTCAATCGGAGCCAGCAGGCCTTCGAGATATTCGGTCTGCCCGATCTGTGAGCCGGAAGGATGACGCCAGACCAGCAATGTCGGCTGACAAGCTCTTTGCAGATACGCTGCGACGACCTTCTGGACATCGTTCAGGTCTTTCGCATTCAGTAAACTGTTGCGAGTTGTCTGGAACAGATGCTGAACAGAATTGCCATCGGCACGGCCATCCGCAGGGAGATTGTCCTGCACATCGCAGGTTGTCGATCCATCTGACGAAAGCACAGGGAGATACCTCAGTGTCCACAGAGATTTTCAGAAAGTTAACGGGAAATTGATCGCTTAGTTTCGAACCGCTACCGGCGTTGATTTGCCCGGTGTTCCGCTGGATTCTTCAGGAGTCATTTTGACAGTTTCAGCAGCCGGGACAGATGCTGCTGGTTTGGTTGTTTCAGGCGCAGGTGTTGCAGCCGGGGGCGAATCTCCAGCGGAGTGTTCCATCACAAGAATCGCTCGCTCTCCGCTCTGATGCTGACGAGCAGAGTTGGGCAAGCGGACTTTGACTCGCACTGATGAATTCGATGTATCGGAAGTAGGAGAGACATATTCAATAATGCCTTCAGTCAGGACCTGATCGGCTCCCAGTTTCAGCTCGACAACCTGATCCTTTTCAACTTCATTTCGCTGAGACAATGGAACAGAGAACACAATCAACAGCGGGTCTAGCTGTACGAGACGTGCTATCGTGGGGTCCGAAGGCGAAACGAATTCGCCGGCTTCTCGGGACAGCTCAGAGATCACTCCGTCCATCGGAGCAATCACCTGACGCTGCTTTAGTTGAGATTCGATTCGGCGCGATTCCAGCTGTTTGACTTCGAGATCTTCTTTAACCGACAGCAGGCGAGCTTCGGCGATGCGAATCTCGGTTTGAATACGATCGACTTCCTGTTGGCTGGCATGATCACGCTCGCGAAGCTGCTTGAGTTTTTCCTGTTCCTGAATCTTCATGTCGAGATCTGCCTGAGCGGACTTCAGGAGCCCTTCGGCGTTCATGCTGCGACGAGCAACTTCGAGAGACGCTCGCAGGATGTCGTCGTCCATAACCGCAAGGATATCTCCCTGCTTCACAATGGCCCCTTCAACGACTCGTACTTCCGACAACGTACCCATCTCTGATGCTGCGACTGAAATGTCACGGTACGGTTCTGTAAAGGCTTCTACCACGATGCTGGATTCCGGAGCATTCGGTTCGGATGCCGCAGCCTTTGCCGGAGGCGCAGAAACCGGAATACTGGCCCCGGCTGTTTGCCGCAGAGACTCCTGAGATACGGTTGCGGAGGCAGTTCCATTGGCTGAAATAAGTTTTGTCGCCACCGGAGCCATTGATCCGTTTTCACCAGGCTCAGTCATGGCGGTCACTGCAAAAACAGCGACAGGAACTGCGAGCGCGGCGGCGGAAAACAGTGTTTTACGGGTCAGCATTGTACACCGGGAGTTCTGTTGGCGGATCAAGAAGGTGTTGCAACAACGCAACGTGTCCGTACAGACCCTAGGTCATGATTGGAACGATCGACGTTAAAAACACTGGCGGTAGGGAAGGTCGATGGGAGATTATTCCTTGTTCGCGACTGCTTCTGGTTGTATCGATTGTACGCTCGGAACATCAGGCCGACTTTTGTACGATCCCAACCCGTGTTTCCTGATCAATGTTGGTGCTCGATATCCCTGAGGTATCACTATGTCACGCAGATTGCTCGTCGCTGTTGCCCTGCTGCTTTGGAGTCCGTTGACATCGGCGGATGATGTCAGCTTCTCACGCGATATTCGCCCGATTCTTGCGGCTAACTGTTTTGGCTGCCACGGTACGGACGAAGGGCATCGAGAAGGCGACCTGCGACTGGACACGTTCTCCGGGGCTACAGCGGAGCATGATGGACGAGCGGCAATTGTTCCGGGGAAACCTGAGGCCAGTGAGTTACTGGAACGAGTCAAGTCTCATGATGCGGACTCCGTCATGCCGCCTCGTGAAACCGGCAAGGCTCTGACTGCTCAACAAGTTGACATGCTGGAACGATGGATTCAGTCCGGGGCCGAGTATCAGCAGCATTGGGCCTTCATTGCTCCGGTTTCTCCACCAATCCCTGAGTTTGCTGATGAACAATTCCGGCAATGGATTAAGAATCCGATCGATGCATTCATTCTGCAGCGACTTCAAAAAGAAGGCCTGCGTCCAGCACCTGTCGCGGAATCCTCGACCTTGCTGCGGCGAGCGTCCCTGGATCTGATTGGATTGCCGCCTGAACTGTCAGAGCTGGACGCCTTTGCCTCAGCCTCGGAGTCGTCGGCTGAAGATTCTGCAACAAGCGACGATTTGCGGTGGAGCAAGGAGATCGATCGCCTTTTGGCCTCTCCGCATTTCGGAGAAAAGTGGGCTCGCCATTGGCTGGATGCGGCACGGTATGCGGATTCTGATGGCTTTGAAAAAGACAAGCCGCGGTTCGTCTGGTTCTATCGCGACTGGGTTGTTCGTTCGTTCAACAATGACAAGCCGTACAACGAGTTTTTGAAGGAACAATTAGCTGGCGATTTAATCCCGAAGCGAACTCAGGATCAGCTCGTTGCCACCGGCTTTCTTCGTAACTCGATGATCAACGAAGAGGGCGGAGTGGATCCGGAGCAGTTCCGGATGGAGGCTATGTTCGATCGCATGGATGCGGTGGGTAAAGCGATGCTGGGAGTGACCATTCAATGTAGTCAGTGTCACAATCACAAGTACGATCCGATCAGCCAATCGGACTACTATCGGATGTTTGCGTTTCTGAATAACTGCGATGAAGCGCAGGCGACAGTCTATACTCAGGACGCTTTACAGAAACGAGAAGCGTTGATGTCGGAGATCCTGCTTCTCGGAACGGAGCTTCAGAATGCTCATCCGCAATGGCGTGAAAAGTTGAATGACTGGGCCAGCGATATTGCTCAACGGGCGAATCCGTGGTCGATCGTCAGGCCGGAACTGGATAGCAGCGGCGGACAGAAACACTATCTGCTCAATGATGGTTCTGTACTCGCGCAGGGCTATGCGCCGACAAAGCATACGACTGCGTTCAGTTGTAATACCGAGCTGAAGAGTCTGACCGGGTTTCGCCTGGAATTGTTGCTGGATTCGAATCTGCCGCACGGGGGCCCCGGACGTGCCGTTGATGGACTGTGTGCGATCACGGAGTTTCAGGTTGATGTTGCTCCTTTGTCTGATCCCGGGAAGTCAACGAACGTTAAGTTTGTTGCAGCTACGGCGGATGTGAGTCCTCAGCAGGAAAAAGAACTCGCAAGGGTCTTTTACGATAAGACCGACAAGAAGCGAATCACGGGGCCAATTGAGAAAGCGTTTGATGGCGATAACCTGACCGCGTGGAGTATCGATGCAGGGCCTGGACGCAGCAACGTGCCGCGGAATGCTGTCTTCGTGCCGGAGACGCCTCTCAGCAGTGAGTCGGGGTTTCGGCTGACGTTTAAGCTTGTGCAAATGCATGGAGGCTGGAACAGCGATGACAATCAGAATAACAATCCCGGGCGATTTCGATTCAGCGTAACGGATCAGGCTTCGCCAGTGGCCGACATGGTGCCTCCCGCAGTACGCGTTGCTGCTCTTAAAACAGACGAGCAACGAACGACCGAAGATTGGGCTGGGTTGTTCAGCTACTGGCGAACAACAGTGCCGGAGTTTGCTTCGACGAACGCTGCTATTGAGGAGCTCTGGGTGCAGCATCCGACGGGGGGAACTCAACTCGTGCTGCATGAACGCGAGGTTCGCCGGCCGACGTATTTGCTTACGCGCGGAGATTTTCTGAAGCCTGCCTATCAGGTTACTGCTGGCGTTCCGGGCGCTCTGAATCCTTTGGTAGACTCGGAAGTTCCTGAGCGTCTGCGGATGGCTGAATGGATCGCCGATCGCCGCTCTCCAACAACGGCGCGTGCGATCGTCAATCGGATCTGGCAGGAATACTTTGGAACTGGGCTGGTGCAGACGGCGGAGGATTTGGGAACACAGGGTGAGTATCCCTCTCATCCGGAGCTGCTTGATTGGCTGGCGGTGGAACTGATGGATCACCGCTGGAGTCTCAAACACATCCATCGCCTGATTGCGAATTCGGCGACTTATCGACAATCTTCACATGTCACAAAAGAACTTTACCAGCGTGATCCTGCGAATCGTCTGTTGGCGCGAGGGCCTCGATTCAGGTTGTCGGGAGAAATCGTTTGCGACGTGGCTTTGGCTGTCAGCGGGTTGCTGAATCGAGAAGTAGGAGGTCCACCGGTTTATCCACCAGCTCCCGATTTTCTGTTTCTTCCGCCAGCGAGTTATGGTCCCAAGACCTGGATGACGGAGTCTGGCGCCAATCGTTACCGTCGAGCACTTTACACGTTCCGCTTTCGATCGGTTCCATATCCGATGTTGCAGAACTTCGATACTCCTCGTGGTGATGCGGCGTGTGTGCGTCGAGTTCGTTCGAATACTCCGATTCAGGCTTTGACAACCTTGAATGAAGACCTGTTCGTGGAATGCAGTCGAGCGCTCGCGATGCGAATTGTTGCGGTGGCCAACGATGATCAGGAACGCATCATCCATGCATTTCGGCAATGCACGGGGCGGTCTCCAGGCGAACACGAGCTGGAGACACTGCTCCGTTTTCTTCGCAATCAAAAGGAACGATTTACGGCAGAGCCCGAACAGAATTCTATCCAGTTAGTGACAGGTTCCCCCGAAGGCAAACTGCAGTTACCTGGCAACGTGACCGCCTCAGAAGCCGCAGCATGGACTGCGGTCAGTCGAGTTCTGCTGAACCTTGACGAGGTGGTCACGAAAGATTGACGAGGGATGTCGCCTGGGAAAGAGCCTTCTTCTTAAGCTTACCTTGAACTCTTCTTGTTAAAGAGGGGCGACCTGTTGCGTTTCATCGTGTGCATTCAGGCAGCAGCAGCAGCTCTTGATTGCCCCCTTTCGCACGGCGTGTGCTATTCAAGGATTGCGCGAATCAATCGTCGCTTTGCTGGATTCGCCAGGACTGCTCCTGCAAATTTTACGGAGATCGTCGAGTCGGTCCCGATGTAAGTATGTGTGCCATCGAAGATGACCTTCGGAGTCGTATGAAGTTCGTTCCCAATCGTGACTCTTCCGGATTGCAGTGCGAAGACTACCGCGTTTCCGAATCTTGATGGCGATGTCGAATCAGGAGCGGTTTCGATATTGATGCTGGCACGTCCAGCAGATCTAAAGAACGCAAGACCTTTTACCTGAATGTCTCTTATGAAAACTCCCATATTCATTGTGTTTAGAGCGTTGCCTCCAACATCAACGACGAGCGATTTCTCAAACACGGACTTTCTGAGATCAACCAGGTCTTCCTGATCACCAGTCGAAATGGCAACCCCATTCTTGAACCGTACGCGATCGGAGCTTTCAAAGCTATTGCCAGATTCGACGAGGTCAATCCCCTGACCTGTCAGAATTGACACAACACCACGAAACACAATATCTCCCTGATCGGGAATGTTTCCCAGGGCTATTTGATCATCCCCATCTCCGCTATCTATGAATGTCGGTCCATTGACAGCCACCGTTCCAATCATCTGAAACGTATCTTTTCCTCCGCCAAGATTAACGCGGACTACGTTCTGAAATCTCACCCGTGTTTGATCAGCAACACTATCTGGAGAAGCCTGAATGAGCACCAGGTCTGAACTTTGTGAGTGGGCGGCAGCATCCACGCTGAACTGTCCCGCAACAAGCAGTGCGCTCCCTGAAAAGCTCTGGAGCATGATTCTCGATGATGTCGTGTCTTTCAGGCGTACAGCAAGACTTTCCAGTGACATCGACTTGCCCGAGTTTATTTGCAGAGTGAACTCTGCAGCCCCGAACTTAAAGTTGGCATCAACATTTTTTATTCGTACGTCGCTGGTGAAACTGCCCACGAAATAACCGTTGGTTTCATTTACTGTTGCGCCATCATTGATCAGGAAGTTATTGAGCGAAACATTCTGAATCGAGCCGTAATCGCTGCCTGCACCAAGG
>Ga0255093_1000796_pt1 | contig 13003 bp, 9 predicted proteins | sample Colum_Law_RepA_8_2_FD_188437 | JGI IMG/M metagenome (GOLD analysis project Ga0255093, IMG submission 188437) | Freshwater microbial communities from Columbia River, Oregon, United States - Colum_Law_RepA_8d | ecosystem: Environmental > Aquatic > Freshwater > River | place: USA: Oregon | collected...
GGGTGTCGCCCAGGTCGACGCCGCCGAGCTGGAGGGCTGCGGGGTCGAAGCCCTGCTTGCTCTTGAAGTAGTTGGCACCCACGATCCACTGGAAGCGCTCACCGAACGGCGTGGTGTCGTTGGAAAGAAACTGCAGTTCGAGGTTTTCCACCCGCGCGAAATTGCTTTTCTGGTCAAAGGCGGCGATGGACTGCGGCGAGCCGTCGAAGTCGTAGGCAAACGTCGAGTTGGCGCGCTGGTGGCCGCCCAGCAATTTCACATCCAGCCAGGGTGCTGAGTATTTGACGCTGCCGTAACCGACATTGCTGTTGAAGCGCAGAAAAGTCGCCTCGCTCAAGGCTCCGTCATAGCCCGTCTGGGGCTGGATGCAGAGTGGGGTCTGTATGCCGCCAAAGCAGCGGAACAGCGGCGACGGATCGGTATTGAGCTGGAACACCGAGCCTTGGCCGCGCTGGATCTGCTTGGAGGCCACCAGCGTGATGTCGAGATTTTCCAGCGGTGCGACGCGCAGCTTGCCGCGCCCGCCGCGCGAGAACTCCTGCCTGAGCGGCTCGCCATTGGCGGTACCGTGGTAGTAGGGATCGGCGCGGTTGTCGTAGCCGCTAAAGCTCAGCGCCAGCCAGTCGGTCAGCGGCACGTTTTGATGCAGACGGACGTTGCGGGTGTCGCGGTTGCCGTAGACCACCTGCAATGCGGTGTCGTCATCCGTGAAGCTGGGCGCGCGCGTGGTGATGCTGATTGCCCCGCCCACCGCATTGCGGCCGAACAGCGTGCCCTGCGGGCCCTTGAGCACTTCCAGCCGCTCCACCGCGCCAAAGTCCTGGTCGAGGCTTTGCGCAAAGGGGAAATAGATGCCGTCCACATAGGTGGCCACGCTCGGGTCGCCATTGAGGAACACATCGCTGCCCACGCCGCGCAGATAGATCGTCGTGAACTGCGCCAACGAGTTCACGTCCAGTCCCGGCACGGCCTGCTGCAGGCTCACCTGATTGGTGATGTTGAGGTTGTCGAGCGCCTTCTGGTTGAAGGCGGCGACTGAGATAGGTACGTCCTGCGCGTTCTGCTCGCGCTTTTGCGCGGTGACGGTCACGGTTTCGAGCTGCTGCTGCGCGGGTGCCGTCTCCACAGTGCTGGCTTCCGGCGTGACCGGCAGTGCCTCCACCGGGATGCTCTCCACGATGGCCGTGGTGCCCGTTGCAGTCTCCTGGGCTTGCACCGGGGGTGACAGGGCCAGGGCGGCAAGCGCGGCCAGCAGCCCCTGGCGCGAGCGGGTAAGGCGCTGATCTTTGTGTTCCACCGTCGGTTCTTCCTTGATCCATCTGCGGGCTGGCAAGCCGCCATGCTGGCGGCAGGCGTTATTCCATAAAAATACTTTATGTCTCTATCAATAGATCAATGTCGTTGATCACCATCATTCCAGAAAGCGCCATAAGCAAGGAAGCAATCGGTATTTAGCGCGGTTTCCCAGCGCTGATACGGTGCCGCTCCTTTTGCACACTGGAGATGCCCCCGATGCAAGCCTGGACGTTGCGCGCGCTGAGCCTGCTCGCCGCCGCGGTGCTGGTGGCTTGCGGTGGCGCCGCTGCGCCGCCGGGGGTGCCCGTGCGGGTGGAAATCAGCCACCTCGCCCACGGCGCACCACTGGTTGTGGGTGGCGATACCGGCATCGCCACTGCGGCGGGCGACAGCTTCACGGTGAGCAAGCTGCGCTATTACCTCAGCAACTTTCGTCTGCGCCGTCCCGACGGCAGCTGGTTCACCGCCGCACAGGACCCCAGCAGCAGCGCCGGCTATCAACTGGTCGATGCGGCCAAGCCACAGAGCGGACAGTTTGAGATGACGGGCGTACCGCCCGGCAGCTACACCGGTATCGAGTTCCTGACCGGTGTCGACGAGGCGCGCAATCACGCCGGTGCACAGACCGGCGCGCTGGACCCGCTGCACGGCCTGTTCTGGACCTGGAAGACGGGATACATCTTCTTCCAGCTCGAAGGACACTCACCGCAGTCCGCCAGCCCGGGCCAGACGCTGACCTTCCACATCGGTGGCGGTGCGGCGGCCACGCGCACGGTGTTCCTGCCGCTGGCGCCCAAGCCCGCGCGGGTGGAGGCGCGAGTGCGGCCGGTGATCCATCTGCACGCTGATGTCGGCCAGTTGTTCGACCAGCTCCACACGGTGCGCTTCGCCACGCTTTCTTCGGCGATGAGTGCAGAGGCCAGCGCGCCGGTGGCCGACAACGCCGCCGCCATGTTCAGGGTCGATCATCTGCATCACGAGCCGGTCACGGGTGCCCCATGAAAGTGGGCTTGGCCATCGCAGCCACATTGTTGTTGCTGTTGGCCGCCACGCGGCTCGCGGCCTTCGACCCGCTCTGGCAGCGCCTGGAATACCGGCTGACCCCACAGCCGCACACGCCTCAGGGTTGGCCTGCGCCGCGCTACACCTTTGCCGACAACCCGGTGACACGTCGGGGCTTTGCGCTCGGGCGCAAGCTCTTCTACGACCCGCTGCTGTCGCGCGATGGCAGCATCGCCTGCGGCAGTTGCCACCAGCAGTTCGCGGGCTTTGCCCACTTTGACCACCAGGTCAGCCACGGCCTTGGCGGCGTGAATGGCCAACGCAATGCGCCGGCATTGTCCAACCTCGCCTGGCAGCCGGATTTCATGTGGGATGGTGCCGCCACGCATCTCGAAACCCAGCCCATCGCCTCGCTCAGCAACCCGGTGGAGATGGGCGAGACGCTGGCGAATGTGCTCGCCAAGCTAGAAGCCAGCCCGGACTATCCCACCCTGTTTGCCGATGCTTTTGGCTCGCCCGGCATCGATAGCCAGCGCCTGTTTCGCGCGCTCGCGCAGTTCACGGGTTCGCTCGTTTCCAGCCGGTCGCGCTACGACCGCGGTGAACTCGGTGCGACAGAAACCCAGGGCCTTGCCGTGTTCCGACAGCACTGCGCCAGCTGCCATGCCGAGCCGCTGTTCACTGACTACAGTTACCGCAACAACGGCCTCGACGCCGCCCCCGTCGACGCCGGCCGCGCACGCATCAGCGGCAGGGCGGAGGACTCGGGGCGGTTCCGCGTGCCCAGTCTGCGCAATGTGGCGGTGAGCGGCCCTTACATGCACGACGGCCGCTTCGACACGCTCGATCAGGTGCTCGACCACTACACGCAGGGTATCGCCGCCTCGCCCACACTCGATGCGCAGCTGCGTGGCGGCGTGCCGCTTACGGCAGACGAGCGCGCTGCGCTGCGGGCGTTTCTGGATGCACTCACCGACCCGGTGTTTCTCGCTGATCCGCGTTTCGCCGAGCCTGCGTCATGAGGGCCTTGCCCTGGCTCTGCCTGCTGCTCGCACTACCGCTGCACGCACACGATGGGCACGACCACGCTGACGAGGTGCCGGCCTTAGTGACCGCGGTACTCGGGCCGCGCCTGTCGCTGCATTCGGAAAGGCTCGAACTCGTGGCCGCGCCGGAAGGCGATCAGTGGCTGATCACCGTCGACGACTACACCAGCAATGCGCCGCTGACTGCGCTGACCGTCCAGGTGCAGCAAGGCACACGACAGTGGCAGGCCGCCCCCGATGGCCAGGGCAACTACCGCCTGCCGGTGGACCTGCTGGTGACTGATGGCGTGACGCCCCTGCGCTTTCAGCTCATCGGCAGGGACTGGAGCGAGCAACTGCACGGTGTGCTGCCCGCGCTGCCCCTCGCCACGACACCCGGTACCACCGCTGGGCGCCCTCCGTGGGTTTGGATCAGCGCCGCACTGGCGGCAGTACTCGCGCTCACGGCGCTGGCGTGGCGCGCGCGACGGCGGCGCGCATGATCTTTCGCGCCCTCGTCGAGTGGAGCCTGCGCAGCCGCCTGCTGGTGCTGGCGGCATCGCTGACGCTGATCGTCTTCGGCCTGCATTCGGCACGCGAGCTGCCGGTGGACGTGCTGCCCGATCTCACCCGACCCACCGTCACGGTGCAGGCCGAGAGCCTGGGCCTCGCCACCGAGGATGTCGAAACCCTCGTCACCTATCCCATCGAGACCGCGCTCAGCGGCGTGCCAGGACTGGAGCGCCTGCGTTCGGTGACCACGCCTGGCCTTGCGGTGGTGACCGCCGAGTTTGGTTGGGACACCGCGCCGCTCACCAACCGACAGTTGGTCGCCGAGCGACTCGAAACCGTGCGGCTGCAGCTCGCGGGACTGGCCGAGACCCGCATCGGCCCGCTCACCTCGCTGATGGGCGAGATACTGCAGATCGCCCTGCAGGCACCGCCGGTGGGCACCAGCCCTGCCGAGCTGCGCGCGCTCGCCGACTACACGCTGCGCCCGCGACTGCTCGCACTCGCCGGCGTGGCGCAGGTCACCGTCATTGGCGGCGCACTGCGGCAGTACGAGGTGCAGCCCCATCTCGCCAAGCTCAACCTCAATCAAGTCTCCCTCGGGCAAGTTGCCGAGGCCCTGCGCGGCTACGGCGGCAACACCGGCGTGGGCGTGGCCAATGGCAACGGGCAAGACCTCGCCCTGCGCAGCACCAGTGCGCCGCTACGTTTCGAGTCGCTCGCGCAGGTGGCGGTGGGCTGGCGCAACGGCGGCCCGGTGCGGCTGGGGCAGGTGGCCACGCTGGTCGAAGGCGAGCCGCTGCGGCGTGGCGATGCCGGGCTCGATGGCGCGCCCGCGATCATCCTCTCCATCCAGAAGCAGCCGGGCGTAGACACGCTGCAACTCACCCGTGCCGTCGAGTCCACGCTGGTCGAACTCGCAGCCTCGCTGCCGCCAGACGTGCAGCGTCAGACGGTGTTCCGGCAGGCCGGATTCATCGAGGAGTCATTGGCCAATGTGCGCGAGGCGCTGCTCATCGGCATCGCCATCGTCGCCGCCACGCTGCTCGCCTTTCTCACCGGCTCGCGGCCCGCACTGGTGTCGCTGGCGGTGATTCCCGTCTCGCTGCTGGGTGCCGTGCTGGTATTGAAAGGCTTTGGCGAGACCATCAACACCATGACGCTCGGTGGCCTCGCCATCGCCATTGGCGAGCTGGTGGACGACGCGGTGGTGGGCGTCGAAAACGTGACGCGCCGACTGCGGGAAAACCGTACACGCGCCATACCAGAAGCCCCAGTGATCGTGATCGCGCGGGCGACGGTGGAGGTGCGCGCCGGCATTCTCTACGCCACTCTGCTGGTGGTGCTGGTGTTTCTGCCGCTGTTCGCACTGCCGGGCATCGAGGGCCGGCTGTTCAAGCCGCTGGGCCTCGCCTACATCGCGGCGATTCTCGCGAGCCTGCTCGCGGCCATTACGCTCACGCCGGTGCTCAGCCACTGGGCCTTTGCCACCGGCCGCAGCGCATCCGCGATGGAGCGGGGCTGGCTCGTGCGACTCAAGCAGGGCTACACCAAGGCATTGCAGGCCGTGCTCGCGGCACCGTCGCGCGCGATCGCGGCCAGTGCCGCGCTGCTCGTCGCGGCGGCGCTGGCGGCGGTGCTGCTGCCGCGCAGCTTTCTGCCGGCCTTCAACGAACGGACGCTCACGGTGAACCTGCTGCTGCAACCGGGGGTGTCGCTGTCGGCATCCAACCAGGTGGGCCTGGCTGCCGAGCGATTGATCTTGGGCGTGGCCGAGGTGCTGCACGTCAGCCGCCGCACCGGTCGTGCGGAAGGCGACGAACATGCCGAGGGCGTGCACTACTCCGAACTCGATCTCACGCTCAAGCCTGAGGGCCGCGCCCGTGCCGAGGTGATGGCCGACCTGCGTCAGCGATTGGCCGTGCTGCCCGCCACGCTGGTCATCGGCGCGCCGATCGCACACCGGCTCGACCACCTGCTCTCTGGCGTGCGCGCACCATTCGTCGTCAAGGTTTCGGGCGACGACCTCGACCAGTTGCGCGAGGTGGCCGAGCAGGTGCGTCAACGACTGAGCAGCATCGAAGGGCTGGCGGATGTGCAAACCGAGGCGCAGGTCGAGGTGCCGCAATGGACCGTGCAGGTGGATGAGCGTCGCGCCGCCGAATATGGCCTCTCGCCGCCACGCGTGCAGGAGACCCTCGCGGAATTGACGGTGGGCAAGACGCTGACGCAGCTGGTACAAGGCGAGCGCCGCGTGCCGCTGGTGCTGCGCCTGCCACAGCAGGCGCTGGCCCCCGAAATGCTGGCCGATACCCTGATCGACAGTCCTGCAGGGATCGTGCCGCTGCGCTGGCTGGGCGAGGTGCAGATTGCGCACGGGCCAAATCAGGTGCTGCGTGAAAACCGTCAGCGGCGCATTGCCGTCTTCGCCTTCCCCGGCAGGCAGCGGGATGCCGCTGACGCAATGCATCAGGCCGAGTCTTCGCTCGCAGCACTCGCGCTACCCAGCGGTGTGCGCCTGACAGTGGAAGGCGAGCAGGCTGCCCAGCGTGACGCGGCGCTGCGCATCGCCGGCCTTGCCGTGCTGAGCCTGCTACTGATGGCGGCGGTGCTCTATGGCTATTACGGCTCGGTGGCGCTGACCTTGATCGTGGTTGGCAGCCTGCCACTGGCGCTGGCTGGCGGCGTGCTGGCCCTGGCCGTCACCGGTACACCGCTCTCCATCGCCAGTCTGATCGGCTTTGTGACACTGGCCGGTATCGCGGCGCGCAACAGCATCTTGAAACTCAGCCACTACCTGCATCTGCAAAGTGTCGAGCAACTGCCGTTCGATACCGCATTGATCCTTCGCGGGGCTACCGAGCGCCTGACGCCCGTATTGCTCACTGCGCTCATCGCCGGCCTGGCACTGATCCCGCTGCTGATGGATGCCAGCGCACCAGGCAAGGAGATTTTGCATCCCGTCGCGCTGGTGATCTTTGGCGGGCTCATCAGCGGCACGCTGTTCGACAGCTTTCTCACCCCTTGGCTATTCCAGCGCTTCGGGCGCGGCTTTCGGATGCCTTCACTCGGGTGAACGCTGCGCAGTTCGCAGGCCTCGTCGTGATGGTGGTGACTCGCCCTTGCAGTCGCCGATCCGCTTGTTGATGGCGCACTGAGGCTCGACGGTGCGACGCATCAGCAACAGCGTGCGCTGGCCCGTACGCATCAACTTCAGGATGCTGATGACCGGGTTGCAGTGCGCTTTGGTGGCGATCGCCATTGATGGCGATAGACGTTAGTCGATTGGGTTATGGCGACACCGCAAAAGAGTCTTTTGCGAACAGTAAGCCTCTATCTACTCTCATCGGGCCATCTCCACCACTGGTCAGAACAACATGTCCACCTTGCGTATTCGTCTCCCGCTGCTGATCGCCGTGCCAGCGCTGCTGGCCGCAGTCCTGCTCAGCGGCTGCGGCAATTCGGAAATCCCAGGGCAGGTCGGTGCCGCACCGGGCACCGCCTCGCCGCAGCCCGAAGAGCCGCCCTGCCTCGCGATCTAGTCACGCCGGCAGCCTGCAACAGGGCTGCCCCTCAAGCTCAAAAGCAAATCACAGAGAACTCATGGATACCACCTCACATCGCCTGCCGCTGATGGCGCTGGCTGCCGGCGCGCTACTGACGCTGTCGGCCACCGCCGACAACACCAAGCAGCCCGCTCGCAAAGACCCTTTGCTCAACTACCACTCGCTCATCGGCCCGGCCTACAGCCAGGCGCAGGCCAAGGCGGCGGAAGTGGCTGCGGCGGGTGGCGCGCCTGCCGCGATCAACAAGTACACCGGCGAGCAGATCCGCAATGGCTCGGTGCTGCTCACCTGGTCTGGCGACGGCTGCTCGACGCCCGCCTGCGACCCGACCACCGCACAGGATTTTCTCGCGGTGATCGACGCCGAGCCCAACTCGCGCACTTTCGGCAATGTGATCTGGACGGCGGAACTGCCGTCGGTGGCGGTCTCCAACGTGCTGCCGGTGGCGGCTTCGGGCGCGAGCTCCGATTCGCACAACGACCCGCACCACATGCTGAGCTACACCAGCTACATCTCGGGCGGTGGCGATGGCCTCACCAAGGGCCGCAAGTACACCTTTGGCGGCGGCGTGATCAGCAAGAACGTATTCCGCTTCGACATCACCAGCGTGCGCTCCATCGGCCTTGCCGATATCGCGGTCTGCGGCACGCAGCCCAAGCGCTCATCGCTCACCGACGATTTCATCGTGATGCCCTCGACCTCGGGCAACCACAAGATCGTCTACACCTACATGGGCAACTATGGTTACGGGCCAGGCGGCACGCTGACTGAGATCGAGCCCAGCCGCACGGCACCCACCGTGGGCGGCGTCTGCCTGCCTTCGGCGCCGACGGTCGGGTCGGTGACCGACAACCTCGCGGTCGCTGCGGGGTGCTCGGCCATTGCCAATGGGGCGGACGATGACGCCAATCTCGGCCACATCGGCATCACCGAATACCAGGCCTGCGTCGCGGCAAACCAGCCTCGCAACCCGGTGAATTACACCAGCGCCCCCGATACCCGCGCCTCGCGCGCCGGCAACCAGGGCGTGTTCTATCTCGGCAACCAGGATGCCGGCATCGAAGCCCAGCCGCATGGCATGGGCCTGACCTATGACGGCAAGTACCTGGTGTCATCCGACTATGCGGTGCCGGCGAGCATCGGTGCTTCGGCCATCAACGGCGCGTTGCGCGGCTTCTGCAACCAGACGGCGGTGGGCGGGCAGAATCCGCTGGGCGTGTGCGGTTCCACCTTCGGTGCCTCGGTGCGCGTATTCGAGACCAGCGGCACCTACACCAAGGACAAGACCCGCGACTCACTGAAAGCCGCCAATGTCTACGGCAACAACCCTTACGTCCGTTCGGTGAGCGCCGTGCCGGATGGCCCGCGCCAGGAAGCGGTGCTGTTCCATGAGGAGAACGAGGGCCTGATGGCCTTTGGTTTGCCGCACCAGTCGCACCACTGTGTTGGGCAGCAGGGCTGGGTGAACCTGGGCGATCCGAGCTTCGACAAGGCCATCACCGCCGAGGGAGTGGCAGCCAACGCCAACTCGAACGTGACGGTAGAGAGCTGCCAGCCGGGCGATGCCAACTACGTGCCGCACAACGGCGCGTTCACGGCAGCGATGTGCGGTGGCGTGCTGTTCTACAGCCCGGATATCACCATCCGTGGCGACCAGACCAATGCCTACGGTGGCAAGGGGCCGTACTGGCGCCCGATCTACGACGTGGGCCCCTGCACGGGCGTGTCGTATTTCAGCATCACGGACGATGACCGCTTCCTGATCCAGCCCATCTCCGGCATCGAGAGCCCGGCGGAGATCGACCCGAACGGGGCAGCCGAGTTCGACCGCGACTATCCGCGCGAGCACAGCCGCCGCGTGCTGTCGGTCGACATCCGTCCGCTGCTGTCGAAAGGCACGGCCTCGACGTCTGCAACCGCCATCCAGTGCGATTACCCGGCCGCCTCGGCCACCACGCCGAGCAAGAGCACGCTGGGCCAGTTGGCCACGCGCGCCGATCTCTCGGGCGGTATCTCGGGCAAGTTCAACATCCTCAAGCACAACAACGAGGCCGACGATTGCCCGCGCATCCGGGGTGCCATCGGCCAGTTCGAGACCGGGCCGACCGGCGTGGGTCTGCCAACCTCGCTGTCGTCCAACTCCACTCAGCTTGGCACCGGCTACCTGCGCGGCTCGCAGGCGATTGAAAGTGCCACCGCACTCAACATCGGCGGCATCCTGGTGTCGGCGGCCAACACCGGCGGCGAGCCCTCGGGCGACGGTGGCGCGCCGGGCAGCGGCAACCTCAACACCTTGCAGAACATGTATACGCATGGCGGGCCGCACTTCACGGTGATCGACCGCGTGGGCTACCAGACCACGCCGACCGGCGAGGGTGGCTACAAAGACCTGACGCCGCTGTATCTGAAGAATGGTGTGGGTCTGCCGCGCGATGTGGTGCAGGGTGGCAAGCCCGCCACGGGCACCGAGCGCTATGCCTTCATCCAGTACTTCGTGGAGCTCAACCACATCCCGGGCCCCGGCACCGGTTCGGACGGTGATCGCACCATCTGCTTCGCCAAGCTCGACCGCACCACCGGGGCTACGGTGCTCGACACCAGCTTCACGGACGAACTGCTCGGCACGCCCTGCGTGGACTTTGACAGTGCGGCCCGCGATGCCTGGGTCTGGCCCGGTGCGCGTGGTGCCAAGGGGGCTGCCAAGCCACACGCCGCGATCTTCGAGCGCGACGGGGCGAATCTGTTCGGCCCCGGCTACTACCCGGAAGTACCGCCGCGAGCCTGCGGTCGCTGATCTGCAGCACACCCTCCCCCGCACCGCGGGGGAGGGGTTTTCTCACATCCCTGTATTCGAGAACCTCAAGATGTCTACCCAAAAATTGTGGATCGCAGCACTCGCCTCTTCACTGGCGTTTGCTGCCATCGCTGCTGACGACGCCCGCGGTCTGCGCGCCGATACGGTCGTCAACGGCAAGCCCATCAGCCAGAACCACATCACCCTGCTGAGTGCCAGTTTCAGCCGTGAACGCGGCCTGCAAGAGGGTGAGGCCGAAGTGGCCGCACGCGCCGAACTCGTCACGCAGGAGTTGCTGGCCCAGGCCGCCCGCAAGGAGGGTCTGGAGAAAAAGCCACAGCTCGCCGATCAGCTCGCCTACCAGGAGCGCGCCATCCTCTCGCGCGCCTATCTGGAGTATTACTTCGAGAAGAACCCCATCACCGATGCCGAGCTCAAGAAGAGCTACGAGTTCAACCGCGCCAACGGCAAGATCGTGGAGTTGAAGCTGCGCCAAATTCTGGTGGCGAGCGAGAGCGAGGCACGCGGCATCTCCGACCAGCTCGCCAAGGGCGGTGACCTCGTGGCTCTCGCCAAGGCCAACACGCAGGATCCGGGCGGCCAGAGCAACGGCGGCGATCTGGGCTGGTTCCGGCCGGACATCTTCGTCGACCACAACTTCAGCGATGCCGTGGTGGGCTTGAAGAAAGGCCAGATCAGCAAGCCCTTTCGCAGCCGCTTTGGCTGGCATGTGGTGAAGGTGGAGGATGGCCCGCGCAAGGTCGTCAAGCCGGAGTCCTTCGAGGCACTCACCGACCCCGCCAAGGAGGCCATCCGCCAGAAGACCGCCCAGCTACAACTGGAGGCGCTGACGCAGAAGCTCGCGGCCAGCGCCAAGGTGGCGCGTGGCGATGCGCTGGCTGCCAATGCCTCTTCCACTCTCACTCGCTAAAGGCACCGTCATGAACCGCACATTGTTTTCTCTGGCCGCCCTGGCACTGCTCACCAGCACCCAGATCTTTGCCGCCACGGCCGCGAACAAAGACGACCCCGCCTACTGCCCGCCCGAGCAGGATGCCGCCCCGGCGGTCGCGCCGACGGTGGCTCCCAAGCTCAACTTCTTTGTACACAGTGCCCGCACGGGCGATATCGCCTCGCTGAAGAAGGCGCTCGACGAGGGTGTGGCCATCAACGTCTTCGACAACCTCGACCAGACCGCGCTGATCGCGGCCGTGAGCCAGAGCAAGCTCGAAGCCGTGAAGTTGCTGATCCAGCGCGGTGCCGATGTGAACCTCGTTGATCGCGCCGGCTGGTCGCCGCTGCACTTCGCGGTGTACTTCAGCACCGAGACGGCCGTGATCGACGCCCTGATCGCGGGCGGCGCCAAGCTCAACGCGCAGAATGACCGCGGTATCACGCCCCTGTACTTCGCGAGCATCACGGGCCACGAGTCGCAGGTGAAGCGTCTAATTGCGGCCGGTGCGGACCGTAACGTCGCCTCGAAGAGCGGCTACACCCCGCTACGCGTGGCGCAGATCAAGGGCCTGCAAAGCACTGCAGCCCTGCTGGCACCAGCGGGCACGCAGACCAAGGTCAATGCGCCGTGAAGGCATGAAGTCGCTATGGCTGGTCGCGGCGCTGCTGGCGTCGCAGGCCATGGCCGCCAGCGCCATCGAGCTGCCGGCACGGGTGGTGCCAGACCCACGCCGTGTGCAGCTGCTATCGGCGACCCAGCAAAGCGTGCTGCGAGGTGGCCCGGCGGGCTTGCCGCAGCCGGGTCACCGCGTGGCGGCTGGCGCGGTGTTGGCCCGACTCGCGCCGCAGCTCTCGCAACCCGAGCGCCGCGATCTGGGTGTGGAACGTGCAGCCGCGCAACGCGATGCCACCATTGGCGAGTTGCAGCTCAAGCGCTTCAAGATCGAAGTCGCCCAGCAGTTTGACGTGCAGCTGCCCACGCCCACCGCGCTGCTGGTGGCGGACTACCGCACCGCCGAGGGCAAGCGCACCGCCATCGACGACGGGCTCAAGGGCCACAGCAGCCTGCGCGCTTCGCAGGATGCCCTGCTGCTGAGGAGCCGCGCCCGGCAGGATGCCGCCGCACCCGAAGGCACGGTGTTGTTCGAGTTGCTGCAACCGGGGGCGCTGGCCGTAGAGGCGGTATTTGCGGACGACGGACTCGACCTTGCCACCGTGCGTGAAGCCCTCACGCTCGATGGCGCACGCTTGCCGGTGACGCTCCTTGCCCAGAGCTACGATGCGGCACGGCGCAGCCACCGCGCCTTGTTTGCCCTGCGTGCGGATGCGCCCGTGAGCGTGCAGCAACCGCTGCGCCTGGTGGTGCCAAGCGCCTCAGGTAGCTCGCCATGAAGGTCGACCTCAAGGCCTTGACGCTGGCGGCCACAGCGCTGTGGCTCGTCGCCTCGCAGGCACACGACGGCCCGCATTCCCAGTCGGAGGAACACGCAGTACCCGCTGCGGCAAGCGCCAGCGGCGTGCAGCATCTGCCGGATGGCAGTCTCGTGGTGCCCAAGTCGCTGCAACGTCTGCTCGGTCTGCGTACCGTGACGCTGGATGGACACGCTGCAACCCGCACGCTGATGGCGGAAGTGCAGCCGCAACCCGATGCACCAACGCTGGTGGTGGCCAGTGAGGCCGGTACGCTGGAAGCCCCAGCCGAGGGCTGGTTGCTGCCGGGTACGCGCGTCGAGCCCGGCCGTGTGCTCGCCTGGCTCCGGCCTGCCGTGCCGCCGAAGGACCGCGCCCGCCGCAAGGCCCAGCGTGCCGAGATCGAGCAACGTCTCGCCATCGCCACTCTCAACGCCGAGCGTCTG
>Ga0255093_1000803_pt1 | contig 12954 bp, 10 predicted proteins | sample Colum_Law_RepA_8_2_FD_188437 | JGI IMG/M metagenome (GOLD analysis project Ga0255093, IMG submission 188437) | Freshwater microbial communities from Columbia River, Oregon, United States - Colum_Law_RepA_8d | ecosystem: Environmental > Aquatic > Freshwater > River | place: USA: Oregon...
GATGTAGAGGTTGCCGAAGCAGTCTTTACCGTCCACCGCGCCGGTGAGGGTGAACACGTTGCCCAGCGCGCCGCTGACGATGCCAACGGCGCACATGGCCGGGAGTTGCACGGGGACGCGGTGGACGTTCGCCACGTTCTCCGCGATGGCGCGCATTGCGGGACTGAGCGCGTGAAGGGGAAACTCGCCCGGTTCCAAATCTGTCGGGACACTGACCACTTGCGCCGGGGTGACGGGTGTGATTATTGTTGAGGCGTCAACAGTTGCGGTCTCGCGCGGTGCGGCTGGCAGGCCGCCCGCGCTTTTTGTTTTTTTGGGTAGGAGTTTCATTCGGGTATCAGGTCTTCAAGTTGCGGGTGGTCTTCGGGGCGGAGGCGGGTGCAATCGTTCAAATCTTTCACGGGTGAGCCGTCGGCCATGAGCAGACCGGTGAAGTCGGCAATGTCCACGTTCGCGCCTGCGGCTTCGAGTTGAGCCGCCCACTTCTGCGCGGCTTGTCGTCCAGCTTCATCGGCGTGCGCCATTATGCGGACGCGCTTGCCAGCAAAGAGCGGCAGGGCGTCGGCGGGAATGGAGTTGCTCGCGCCCAGCATGGTAACGGCGGCGGTATCCTCATTGCGCCCGTGAGCCACGATGAAGTCGTGAGCCGCGAGGATGTCCACTCCCTCGCAGAGCAGGACAAAGGCGAAGGGCAGGCTTTCCCGCGCGCCAATGAGCCACGCGGCACGCGAGCCGGGGAGCGTCTGGGCCTTCGCGTCAATGCCTTCCCACTTCTTGCCGTCCATGCGGCGGGCTTGGGCGTTGATCCGCTCGCCGTCCGTCACCACGAACGCGGGCTTGTCCTTCCACCCGGCGAAGAAGAGCAGGCCGCGCGCGGCCATGAACTTGACGCCTACAAGGGAGACGTGGCGGAGCTTCGCCAGCATCCCCATCGCGTGTTCGTGCTCGTGCGTAGGTTCAAACGGAGGCCAGCTCTTGCGCTGCTCCGCCTTCGCCATGCCCACGTCGGCGGCCTTGGGCCGGGGTGCCCGTTGTGTGGACCCAACGGGCGAGCCGCCAGCCAGCTTGATGAACGCGCGGCAGGCTTCAGCGTGCGGGAGTCCGCTGGCAAGGGTGAAGAAGTCCACCGCGTCGCCACTGCCACACCCGGCAAAGCAATGGAACACCGCGCCGTCTGGTGTGACGGAGAATGACGCGCTCCGGTCTTCGTGGAACGGACAACGGCATGACTTGGAAGGCTCGCCCTCGAATCCGAAGTGCCGCCAGAGGTCGTGAATGGTGAGCCGAACCTTGGCTTCCGCGAGCTTCATACTCCGCCCGCCTTCCTTGGGGCCTTGTGTTCCCGTGCGAATTCGCCCGCCGCCGCGCGCCGCTCGAAGTCGGCTATGGTGTCACGAGCGACATAGACGCGACCACAAATGTTGACCGTGGTTAGCCAGCCTTTACGCCGCCAACGCCACGCCGTTATTGGCTGCACGCCCAAGGACGACAGCCATGAGTTAAGAGCAACGAGGTTCCCGTTGCTGTTATCGCTTGAAGCAGTATGTGCTTTCATGCGCGCAATTTACCGGGCGCGCTTTTACGATTTTTTGGGGGAGGTGGATGCTTGCGGGAGGGGAAAACGAGCTTGTGGAGGGAGACGCGAAGCTTGTGGGAGGGGAATGTCGGCTTGCAGGAGACTTGCGGAGGCTCAATGGCGTTTCTGGCCCCAACAACGGCGGTCAAGGCACTTTCTTGAATTATTTTCAGCCGCGCTGGGTGGCCTTCTGCGCCTCTGCCTTTGCCTTCATTGCCGCGCCTCCTTTTGAGGCTCTTTCCAAATTCATCCTTTTGTCGCGCCCCTTTTTCCATTTCAGGAATTGCCGCGCCCGATGGTAGTAGAAATGTTCACTAAAAGGCTCCAACGAGTTGCGCGCGACTTCGACGCTCACTTCGTCCCACGTCGCTTCGAGAGCGTCATTATCGCTCGCGCTTCCGCTCGTGTGCTTGTTCTCGGCCAGATGCTCACGAAGGAAGTCACGATATGTAGCGCGTCTGTCGGTCTCAGTCTTGCCGGGAACAACTAGCCGCTCGAAATCAGCGAACGAAGCAGGGAAACTCTCTGGCCTCGCTATCTGACCAGAGAATTCGAGCTCGTCCTCGTTCTTGAGCGCGTTTTTCGTTTGCGTGTTGATCTCCGTTTCAAGATGCCTATGGCAAGCTTCCCAAAGCATCAAGGCGTTCCGTGCCGATTCCCTCGCGCCTACTACGCTGAAAGGTTTTCCCTGTTCAAGGGTTGCTGCGAGCGCGGCTAGTTCTGAAGCACAGGGGAGTGTCTTTGCAATTTCCAGACTTTTTTTCTGTAATCTTTCGTGTTCAAGAATTCGAGCGGTTTTCTCCCGCCGTTCGCCTTCCGACCTATTTACGATTCCTTGGCGTTTTGGCTTTGTCTGGATGGATTTCTTCATGCGGCGGCTGATTTGAATACCTGCGGCTCGAAGGTGATGCGCTGCGCCTGCTGTTTGGCGTGTTCGTTGGAGAGATGTCCATAGACTTTGCCAATCAGCACGCCGCCGTCCTTGTGGCCCACCCAGCGAGCAATGGTCATGAAATCAATGCCGGACATGACGCAGAAGGAGATGAAGAAATGTCGGCAATCGTGGAAGCCAAAGGCAGGAAGGCCAGCCGCCGTGCGGGCCAACCGCAGGCTTTCCATGAAAGTCTTGGCGGAGGCGTCCTTGTCCCCTCGCTGAGGGGAGGGAAACAGGAATTGCGAGTCGGGTTGTCGGCGAGCGAACATCTCTTTTAGGTGCGCTTCGAGCTTGGGGTAGAAATCCACCGTGCGGGCCTCATAGTTCTTGGCGAGACCGTCCGCACCGATAGTAATTTGGCTGCGCTCGAAGTTCACCTCTGCCCAGCGGAGCCGCAGGGCCTCATTGCGACGCGCACCGGTGAACGCCATGAGCCGGAGGTAGTCGGCAAGTTGCCTGCCGTTCTTGGAGTTCGCCAACGCCGCCACGCAGAGTCGGTCGATGTCTGCCGCCGTCACGAGGGAACGCTTCGTCGCTGTCCACTTGAGCGGGCGGAGGTTTTCAGTGGGGAGGTATTTAAGCCAGCCGTCGTCAATCGCCATGTTCAGGACATTGCGGAGGGCAATCACGTCAAGGTTGACCGTGCGCCCCGAGATGCCCGCGCCCTGCCGTTTAGCGATGAAGGCATTGATCTGCGCCTTGGTGACCCGGTCAAGGCGAGTCTCGCCCATGTGAGCCGTCCAAAGGTTCAATGCCCCTTTCTCCTTCGCAATCGTGGCGGGCCGCTTGGCGTCCTTCACGAGTTCGTAATGGGCGAAGTAGGTCTTGGTGTAGTCGGCCAACTTTGGCGTAAGTTTCAGCACGGGCAGGCTATTCCTGTCCCGCTTGCCCAATAGCGCGGCGAGGGCCTTCTGTGCCTGCGGGACTGTCTGCGCGCCTTCGAGCCGCTTGCGGATGGTGCTCTTGCGGCCCGTCGCGTCTTCCACCGTCAGCCGAGCGTAAAACTGCCCGTTGCGGACCCACAGCCCGCGAATGGGCTGCTTGCGGCCATCAAAGACCTTCTGATAGGTTGCGCCCCGTGACTTTGCACTCTCACCTTGGCTTCGCCCTTTGCCTGCCATTGCTTCTGCTTTCATGGGGCAACAGTGGCACAAAAAGTGGCACAGAGTCAATTTGGAACCGGAAAGAATGCAAAACCACCACTATTTGTGAGGTAGCCGGTGTGGCGAAATGGCAGACGCACGGGACTTAAAATCCCGGGACGGTAAAACGTCGTGCGGGTTCGAGTCCCGCCACCGGCACCAATAAAACAAGGTGTTTCGTTTTAGCTCATGTCGTGGTGTGAACACAGCGGTAGCATTTTGTGAGATCAAGGTTTGAATAGTGGGGGGTGACGGGGCGGTTGCGCTTGAGCACAATCTGCGCTGGCCGCACAGCCTGTGCCGCTTCACCAGTCGCGACTGAGGGAGTGGGACGAGTTGGCTCGGAGTTGGGAAATTCTTTCCCGCTTACATCCAGCACCAAGGGGCGGCAGATGCGGGAATAACTGTGTTCCAGAGGTTTTCCCTGCCAAGACCCATCACTCTGGTTGGCATGGAAGCTGATGAATTGCATGGTGGTTGGTGATCGTGCGTCACTCGGGCGCATGGTGGATGAGCCAATCCAGCGGGGCCGGCTGGCGGCGTGACCGGCTCGCTGTGCGACATGACCGCCGCAAACACACAGCTCAAACACTATGACAACCATGACTCGTTGGAATCCCTTCAAGGAACTTGAAGACCTGCAAAGCCGCTTCACCTCGCTGATTGGGCAGTCCCCGACCCGTTGGAACGGCGGCGACGAGAAGGCCCTGGCGGTTGCCCAGTGGGCTCCGCTCGTGGACATCACGGAAGATGACAGGGAATACCTCATCAAGGCGGAACTGCCCGAGGTGCGGAAAGAGGATGTGCGGGTGACCGTGGAAAACGGCACCCTCAGCATCAGTGGTGAGCGCAACTTCCAGAAGGAAGACAAGGGCACGCGTTACCATCGGCTGGAGCGCAGCTACGGCAGTTTCGTGCGCAGCTTTGGACTGCCGGACGATGCGGATGCGCAAAAGGTCAGCGCGGAGTTCAAGGACGGCTTGCTCCGGGTGCGCGTGCAGAAACTTGAGAAGGCGCTGCCCAAGAGCGTTGAAATCAAGGTGGCGTAAACTTGCCACTGCTTGCTCGCGCCCGGCCGGATGCATCCGGCCGGGTGCGGGGTTATTTCCGGCCTCGGCGTTTCAGCCCGGCCTGCTTGGCAAACGCCGATCGTTGGGTGGCAGGTGCCGTTCACGTGAGTTTTTTTGCTCGGTCAGCGGCCGGGATGATGCTTATCAGGGAATACATGGCCTGAGAATCGGGGATTTCATCACTTGTCGATTGGAGGCATACTCCTATCTTCGAGGCCGATGAACGAGTCACAGGACAAGACGGTGGTGACGGCGACGCCTCCACCTCAGGAGCTGTCCTTGGCTCGTTTGAAAACGTCACTGGAGTCAGCTCATCGTAACTCCGCGTCCGCGCTGGCGAAATTCCTGGCGGAGCGCAGTGCCGCCAGCCCGACCGCACCCGGTTCGCCGACTGGTTCGAGCTCTCCAGTGGCTTACGACTTGGGCCGCATCGTGGCTCAGGGTGGCATGGGTGCCATCCTCTCCGCCCGGGACAACGCCATCGAACGCACTGTCGCGGTCAAAGTCATCCTGACCGGGGCGGAAGCTTCGGATGAACACGTGCACCGGCTTATCACGGAGGCGCGGATCACCGGTCAGTTGGAGCATCCGAACATCGTGCCGTTGCATGAGCTGGGCGTCACCGCCGACGGCGTGGTGTATTACACCATGCGGTTGGTGGAGGGCACCACGCTCAGCGAACTGCTGGAGCGAATCCGGCAGAAGGATGGGCCAACCCTGGCGAAGTATCCGCTGCGCAGCTTGTTGACCATCTTTCAGAAGATCTGCGATGCCGTGGCCTTTGCGCATTCCCGCGGGGTAATTCATCGGGACCTGAAGCCGGACAACATCATGGTGGGTGAATTCGGCGAGGCCTTCGTGATGGACTGGGGGCTGGCCAAGCGGTTGCGCGGAGGGGATGCCGACGGGAGCACCACTCACATTCAGTCAGTGCAGCCTTTGCCTTCTTCCAACGACAGTTTCAAAACCCTTCTCGGCCAGGTGAAGGGCACGCCGCGCTACATGGCTCCGGAGCAGGCGGAAGGCCGCGTGGACGATATCGATGAACGCACTGACATCTATGCGCTGGGGGCCATTCTTTACACGATACTCACCCTGCACCCGCCTGTGGGAGGCGACACGGTCAACGAGGTTCTGACCCGCGTGGCCTCCGGGGCGATCCATCCGCCAACCAGCTACAACCCCTGCAACACCCGGATTACGCGCGGTGGGCCAGCCCTGACGGTCGAGGTTCCCATCGCCCCGACGAGCCTGGCTCATTGCCCCGATCGTCGGGTGCCTGCCGCCCTCTCCGCCGTGGCAATGAAAGCCCTGGCCCGTGACTCCGAGAAGCGTTACCAGACCGTGGCGGCACTGCAGCAGGACATTGCCGCGTATCAAGGAGGCTTCGCCACGACCGCCGAGCGTGCCAATGCCTTCCGCCTGCTGCTGTTGCTCATCGGTCGGCATCGCACCGAGGTGGCCCTCGTGATCACCGCTCTGGGCATCATGGCCGGAATGGGGTTCCACTTCACCAACCAGGTTACCCGCACGCTGGCTGAACTGAAGGAAACCGCGCCCACATTCTATGGCGAGGCCAAGTCATTGGTGGACGAGCTCAAGTTTGGCCAGGCCCTGGCCAAGTTGAACTACGCCATCTCGCTCCAGCCGGATGACGCGCGGTTCCACGCGTTGAAGGGCAACATTTTCCAGTCCCTGCTGCAATTGGCTGATGCCCGGGATGCCTACGCGCGCGCCTTGGAGCTGGACACCGAACTGCAGTTGCCGCATGCCGAGCGCAACCTGCGCCTGTGTGAGAAGTTGCTCGCCGACAACGTCGGCCAGGCCACGCTCAAGCCCGAGAGCCTGGCCGAATTGCGCATCAGCATGGTTCGGCAGCAGCGCAGTGCCGAGGCCGTCGCCATGGCCACGCGGGAGCATCGCTCGGGTCCCCAGGTGCTGGATTCCTGGCGGACACTCGTCCAGAAAATTGGCCTCAACGCCACGGTCAGGCGGGAAGGCAGCGGTTTAAGCCTCGTGGTGAACCAGCCTGAATTCAACGACCTGACTCCGTTTCGGGGCGCGCCGTTCAGCCGCGTCCAGGTGGCGGACACGCAACTGGCGGATTTGGAGCCGCTGCGATTGATGCCGCTCCAATCGCTCGACCTGAGCAACACCAGAGTTGCTGAATTGTCCCCGCTGCGCGGCCTGGCGCTCCTGCGGCTGGATCTGTCCCGCACCCGGGCGATGAACTTCTCTGTGTTACGCGGGATGCCGCTCACCACTCTGAACCTCTCTCACACCCGCATCGCTGACCTCACGGTCCTGCGGGCCATGCCCCTGCGCCACCTGCAACTGGAGGGCTGCACGAACATCGTCGATCTCACCCCGCTGGCCGAATGCCGCCAGCTCGAGGGGCTAATCCTGCCTGTTGGGACGCGCAATCTGGAGCCGGTGCGGGCCTTGCCCAAGCTCAAGCACATAGGCTACACCATGGCCGAAGGCGGCTGGGAGCGGGTGCCCACGGCGGAGAATTTCTGGAAGATCAATGAGCCGCGGGTGCCTGCGGATCCCCGGCCGAACGGCAAGTGACCGCGTCAAGCGACCGGTTCCCGCCGCCGTTCCAGCCGTAGCAGGGCCACCCGCTTCCCGTCTGTCGCCTCCACGCGCAGGGTGAACGCCGCCAGCTCGACCACGTCTCCCTCCTTCGGGAAGCCGCCCAGCCGATGCGTGACAAATCCGCTGGTGGAGGTGATTTCCTCATCGGCCAGCGGCTCACCCACCAGCTCTTCCAATTCGTGCAGCGGCAGGGCTCCGTCCACCTCCCACACGCCCTCGGCGGTTGGGCGCAGCAGTGGTTGCTCCTGATCGAACTCGTCCTGAATCTGCCCGACCAGCTCCTCGATGATGTTTTCCAACGTCACCAATCCGAGCGTGCCGCCGTATTCGTCCACGGCCACGGCCATGTGCGACTTGCGGTCGATCAACCGTTGCAGCAGCCGCTCCAGCCGCGCCGTGGGCGGCACGTAGATCACCTTTCGCGCCACCGTCGCCAGGTCCGCACCACTGCGCGCCTTGAGCCGCATCGCGTAAAGGTCCTTGATGTGGACCACGCCGAGGATGCGGTCTACATCCCCGCCCTCGCACAACGGGAAGCGCGAGTAACGCGTCTTCTCCGCCACCTCGAGGCAGGCAGCGATGCTGGCCCGGGTGTCCAGCACGGTGATTTCCGTGCGGGGCCGCATCACCTCCCGCACCACACGCCGCCGGAGATCCAGCGCGTTGAGGACAATCTCCCGCCCGATTTGCGAGCCTCCCGCATGGCGCTGACTGGCGTCGAACATGAGCCGCAATTCCTCCTCCGAGTGCGTCCCCGCATGTTCAGAGGTTACCGGGATGCCGATCTGCCGCAGCAGCCAGAGCGCGCTGTGGTTCAGCATCCAGATGAAGGGGTAGGCGAGGATGTAAAACCACCGCAGCGGATACGCCACCCACAGCGCGCCGACCAGCGGCTGCTTGATGGCCAGCGACTTTGGGGCCTGTTCTCCAACGACAATGTGCAGGAAGGTGATCACGGAAAAGCCGACGGCGAACGCAATGGTGTCGCGGACGCCATGCCATGCCTCACCCGTCCAGCCGAGCCAGCCGAAGACCGGTTGCAGCAGCGCCTCGAAGATCGGTTCACCAATCCACCCCAGCGCCAGGCTCGCCAGCGTGATGCCGAGCTGCGCCGCGCTCAAGTAGGCGTCGAGGTTTTGCAGGATGTGCTGCGCCATGCGCGCGCGGCGGTTGCCCTGCGCGATGAGCGGCTGGAGCTGCGTGTCGCGCACCTTGACCAGCGCGAACTCGGCGGCGACGAAGAAGCCGTTGATGCCCACCAGCACCAGCACGGCCAGCACTTTCAAGGCGATGAGCAGGAACACTTCGAGGGTCACAGGCTCACCTCCCCGAAGACGGCTTTCAAAATATCCTCCAAGCTTACCACGCCCAGCTCGCTCCGGTCCCGCGCGAGCACGATGCCCAGCCGCTGGCCGCTGCGCTGCATCGCCCGCAGCGCGTCTTCGAGCCGCAGTTGCTCGTCGAGGTAGAGCGCCGGTTGCAGGTAATCCGTCGCCAGCTTGCTTTCGTCCACCTCCGCTTGGAACAGCAGCCGCCGCAGGCTCAGCACGCCGGCCACGCGGGTCCGTCCGCCGCGCGTTTCGCACACGGGCATCCGCGTGAACTGCCGGGCCTTGAACAAGCCCATCACGTCCTTCATTGGGGTCGTGGTTTCCACGCGCACCACCTTGTCCCACGGCACGGCGATGGACCGCACGGTCAGATTTTGCAGGTCGAGCACCCGGTTGATCATCACCCGCTCCTCGCTGGTCATGCTCTGTGCGGATTCCTGCATCAGTCGGCGCAGTTCATCACGGTTCGCAAACATGTTGCCCGTGAACACCCGGCCCCCGGTCCAGCGCAGCAGGCCCTCACCGAGCATCGTGGTGATGCTCACTAGTGGCCGCAGTGCGAAGTGCAGCCCGCGAAACAGCGGTGCTACCAGCAGCGTGAGACGGTTCGGGAACCGGCCGAACAGCATCTTGGGCAGCAGCTCGCACACGACATAAAACAGCAGCGCCAACAACAGCGTCCAGCCGGCGAACCAGCCGGGCGAGTCCGGGAAGATCCCGTGCAGCACGTAGATTGCCAGCCCGCCGCCCACGAAATTCGCCAGCGTGTTCCCCACCAGGATGGTCCACAGGAAGTTCTCCGGCTGCTCCAGCCAGCCGTGCAGCAACCGCGCGCGCCGCCCGCCCTTGCGCATCAGGTTGCGGATGCGCAGGCGGTTGAGGGCCAGCACCCCGGCTTCCATCCCGGAGAGGACGAAGGACACGAACAGGCACAACCCCACCAGCAACAGGAAGGGGATCCAGATCATGCCGCCGCGCCTTTCTCCGTGCCGCCCACCCGCTCGACGAGCACTTCGCGCACGCGTCGCTCATCGGTCATGTGGGCCGTCAGCCGCACGCCGCCAAAGCTGGCCGACTCGCCGGTCGCAGGCACCACCTCCAGCAATGCCACGAGCAGGCCGCCCATCGTGTCCACGCCCGGCAGTTCCCCCAGCTCCGGATACTCCCGGCGGAAATCCTCCACGCGCATCGTGCCGTTCACCCGCCAGCGGCCGGAGCCCAGCGTTTCCATCACAAAGCCCGGGGCTTCCGCTTCGCTACGGATCTCGCCCACCATCGCTTCGATGATGTCCTCCATCGTCACCAAACCGGCGGCAGAACCAAATTCATCCAGCACGATGGCCAGCCCGCGCCGCTGCCGTTGCAGGCTCACCAGCAACTGAAGCAGGTTCATGCTCTCCGGCACGAACGAGGGAAACTCAATCACCTCCGACAGATCCACCTGCGGGTCCAGCAGCAGCGCGCGGCAGTTGAGGATGCCGACAATCGTGTCTGGCGATTGATCAAACATGGGCAACCGTTCGTGGCCGAGCCGGCGGGCGGCGGCCAGCATGTCTTCCAACGACAGATCGTCCGGGATGCAGGCCATCTGCGCGCGCGGACGCATCACTTCCCGCGCCGTGCGACGGTCCAGTTGAACAATTTGCAGGATGATCTCCTTCTCGGAAGCCGCGAGCGTGCCCTGCTGAAAGGCTAGCTCGATTAGCTCCTTGTAATCTGCCTCTGTCAGCGTGGGTTGGGGCTGAATGGTCTTGGGGATCGCGACGCGCAGGAGCGTTTCGTTCAACCGCTGCGCAATCTGTCGGAGCGGCCGGGTGAGGCGCACCAGCCACGTCATTGGTTCCGCCACGCGCAGCGCCCACGCCTCCGGCATCCGCACGGCGAGCGTTTTCGGCACTACCTCGCACCCGAGCAGGATGAGCACAAACGTGCCGGCCAAGGTCAGGCCGAGGTGGCTCCCCTTGACCCCGAGGCTCATCCACAAGGTGAGCGCCACCAGCGCGGTGTTCGCCAGCGTGTTGCCCAGCACGATGGTGGCGAGGAGATCCTGTGGGGCCTCCAACAAGGCGGCGACGGACCGGCCGGTGGGCGAACGCTCGGCAAGCTGTCGGGCGCGCCACTGCCCGAGCGAGAACAGCGCCGTCTCCGCCAGGGCGAAGAAAAAGCTGGCCGCCGCAAAGCCGAGCACGCCAATCAAGGCGATAAACGGTGCCAGTGACATTGGGGAGAGCATGACCGCGCGGCCCGGAAGGCAAAAGTCAGAAGTGGCAGCCTTGGCGCGCGGCGTTCGCGCCGCTGGAACGGGCGCTGCCCTTGACCCGTTCGGAAGTTACATTGTGTCCGGAGGCTGAAGCGGCCTTAAAACCGTGGATCTGCGAAACGGGCTGCTAACCGCGCGGGGCTTTCAACCGCAGGCCGCACCAGCCCAGCCAGGCGCCGAGCAGCACTGTCAGCGCGCACACCGCCAGTGTGGTGGTGTCCACGGCGGGCTGGCGGAGGCAGTAGAGCAGTGCGCCACTCGTCAGCACCGCATCGGCACCGAGCAGGGTGAGGCGGAGGGTGCGGCAGTCGTGGCTGGCTGGAGTGGAGGCACCGTCGGGGGATGGCTGATGGCCTCGCACCAGCGTCGTCATCCCTTCGCTCAAGGGTGTCGTTTGTGAAGCGGCAGCGGTCAGCGTGGCCCGCGTGCTGTTCGCGCCATTGCTGTCCTTGAGCAGGTCGCCCAAGCCTCTTCCCAAAACCGGTTTCGCCACGCGCAAAGGCTGCGGAGCGGGCCGGACCTGCGCAACGCAAAGTTGTTCACAGCGCGGCAGGCCGGGCGTTCAACTGGTGGCCGAGGTCCAATACTTGTTCCGGTGGCCGAAGGAGAACTGCTTCGGGTGAAGGATCTCCGCGAAGGCTTCCAGCGATTCCACCAGCCGCGGTCCGGGGCGGTTGAAACAGGCGTTGCCATCGGCAAGGAACACCCGCCCCGTGCGCACGGCTTTCAACTCCGTCCAGCCGGGGCTTTTCGTGAGCGCGGGCAGCTCTGCCGCAGTGCGGCGCAGGTCGAAGCCGCAGGGCAGGGCGATGAGGACGTCCGGGTTCGCGCTCTGGAGCTGGTCCCAGCTCAGGTAGCCGGTGTGTTTGCCCGCTTCGCCGAACAGGTTCTTGCCACCGGCGAGGTCCACCAGCTCGGGCACCCAGTTGCCCGCGCCCATGAGCGGGTCAATCCATTCGAGGCAGGCGACGGTGGGGCGGGAGAGCAGGCAGGTCTTTTCAATCACGTCCACGCAGCGGGTCTTCAGCGCCCGCAGCACGTCCCGGCCTTTGTCCGCGACGTTCAAGGCTGCCGCCACGCGCCGGATGTCCTCCCACACGTCCGCCAGCCGGTGCGGGGTGAGCGAGATGATCTGGGGCAGGGGACCCTTCCAGTCACCGAGCGCCTTGGTCACTTCAGCCTCGCTCAACGCGCACACATCGCATTGCGCCTGGGTGAGAATCACGTCGGGCCGCAGTTCCTGCAACTGGCGGGTGTTGAGGTGGTAGATCGCGAGGCCGGTGCGGCGGAGCTGCTTGATCTGGTCATCAATCTCCCGGCTCGTGCCACTGGCTGGCACGACCGATTCCGTGCAGACGGGCAGGCTGGTGATGGCGTTGGGATAATCGCACTCGTGGGAGCGCCCGACCAGTTGCCCGCCGCAACCCAGTGCGCAGACAATTTCGGTGGCGCTGGGCAGCAGAGATACGACGCGGCGTTGGTTCATGCGAAACAGCGTGAGGATAATGAGGCGCGGCAGTGCTTCCCAGCGGAAAGGGCACGGCCCGCGCTTTCCCCGCCTGTTGGTCCGGCTGCGGGCGGGTGGTGTGAGTCCTGGTGAAGTTCAGTCAGTGGGCGGGCGTCGAGAACGGCTACCATGCAAGCTGCCTTCGCCCGTGCCTGTTCCGCATCGCTTGTGGCCCTGTTCCTCCTGTCCGCCAGCTCCGGCATCGCGCTGGATTTGGTGCGGGATGGGAAGGCGATTGCCACCATCGTCACCAGTGTTCCGCCTGCTGCGCCCGCGCCCGCGCCCGTGAAGGGCAAGGCCGTCAAGGGCAAGCCCGGGGTGGAGACCGACGAGGCCCTGGCGGTCCGGGTGCTGGGCGAATGGGTGAAGAAGATTACCGACGCGGAACTCACGGTGTCCGACAAGGCATCGGCCGGCACGCCGGCCATCTATGTCGGCAAGGCCGCGCTGGCTGCAGACCTCAAGCTGGATGACATCACCAGCCCCAGCCACGAAGGCATCCGGATTGTCGTGGATGGCCAGCGCGTGCTCATTGC
>Ga0255093_1000809_pt1 | contig 12918 bp, 9 predicted proteins | sample Colum_Law_RepA_8_2_FD_188437 | JGI IMG/M metagenome (GOLD analysis project Ga0255093, IMG submission 188437) | Freshwater microbial communities from Columbia River, Oregon, United States - Colum_Law_RepA_8d | ecosystem: Environmental > Aquatic > Freshwater > River | place: USA: Oregon | collected...
GATCATCTTAACAATTAAATCGAGCGCCGATTTTATATTTAAATAGATCAATGATCGATCTCGGCAAATTGCGACACGATTTACGTACCCCAATAAATCAAATTGTTGGATACTGTGAGTTACTCATTGAAGATCCAGATCTACCAGGAGGTTACAAAAATGATTTAGAAACTGTCAAGACTGGCGGATGGCAATTACTTGCTACTCTGAACAATTATTTGAGTGATCAAAACTTTGCGCGTCGTGCATTCAACATCGCTCAATTGCAGCAGGATCTGAGAACACCGGTGGACCATATAATTGGATTCACGGAGATCCTGATGGAAATGGCACAAGAGGATAATCGGGCCGAGACGCTGAGCGATTTGGTCAAGATCCACCGAGCCGCAACCTTGTGGCTTCAAATGATGGAGACCAACTTGTTGCCTTGGATCGCTTCAAAAAACATACCTGAAACTGCAATACAGCCCAACCAAGAGCGGCCAATAGCTCTAGAACCCGGCATCTCGACGCAGAGCACAGTTCTGACCGAAGGCAGATCCGGCCAAGGTGAGCGCATCCTCATAGCTGATGATGATTCGTTGAACAGAGACATCTTGGTGCGGCGGGTTCAACGCTATGGGTATTTTGTCGAAACCGCTTGCGATGGATTGGATGCCTGGGAAAAACTTCAAACCACAGCCTTCGATTTGGTATTGCTCGACTTGATCATGCCGAAGATGGAAGGATACGAAGTCCTTCAATTGATGCGATCGGAGAAGCGGTTTTCACTGATCCCCGTTCTCATGATATCGGGAATGGATCAAGATTCCAGCATCGTCCGTTGCATCGAAGCAGGCGCCGATGATTACCTGACCAAACCAGTCAATCCAGTTTTTCTAAAAGCGCGAATCGCTACTTGTCTCGAGAAGAAGCGTTTGCGCGATCAAGAACAGAGGATCCATGCAGCCTTGGTTGAAAGCCAGCAACAGTTGGCTGATGAATTACGTGAGGCAGGAAGGTATGTCGCTTGCTTGCTTCCCGCACCTATCAATAATCATGGGATACATGTTGATTGGCATTATCAGTCGTGCAGTCAGTTAGGCGGAGACGGTTTTGGCTATCGCTGGATCGATAAGGATCATTGGTGTTTTTTTCTATTCGATGTATGTGGACATGGAGTAGGAGCCGCATTGCTGTCCATATCGGTACTCAATGTGATGCGGACGCTATCTTTGCCGAGCGCAGATTTTCGATCCCCAAAATCAGTTTTGGACGCTTTAAACACGGCCTTTCCCATGGAATCGAACAATGAACAGTACTTCACTATATGGTACGGGGTGTTCACTCCGAAAGATCGCCGTTTGACATACGGTAGTGCCGGTCATCCAGCAGTGCTCAGTATCCAAGAGGGCAAAGTGCTGCAACTTAGAACCAAAGCTCCCCCTATTGGATGTATTGAGAACGCTCGGTTTCAGGAAGAAATTTGTGTCTTGGAACCAGCATCCCACTTGATCTTGTTGAGTGACGGTGTGTATGAATTAGAGAGGAGCAACGGCTCTACTGCCACCTTGGATGACTTTGCAGAATGGGCATTGGGCGAACGTGATCTACTGACTGTTCGATCAGCTTGGGAATGGGCTCAAAGGATTTCTATTCGTCCGAAGTTGGACGATGATTTTTCAATCCTCGACCTCCGTTTTGCCTAGGACGTATTTTTGAGACGATCATCAATATCGTTGAGAAACCGTCCGAATATCAATTTTGACCGCCACTGGCGTGATAGGCGAATTGCGTGGAAATCGCGCCTCATGAACTGCGTTCATCAATAGTTGCATTTGAAGATTTACGCCAATTGACTATACAAAATCCCATGCAATTTATTAAATCTTTTCGAAGCATATAAATATATGCAACGGCCAGCAACCTAACGCTCTTGGAACCAGTAAATCGGTAATCTGGAAATCATGTCAGGATCAAGCCTTGCCCCGATTCACCTCACCCGCACGCGCCAGAAACGGGCCTGAACGTTCGGGTCGGCTTGCAGGGTGACCTTCACCGGGTTGCCTGAGCCTTGGCCGGTGATGCGTTGGGTTTCAGTCCAGGCACTCAGGTCGCTGGTGGCTTCCACCGCAATCGTGGTGCCTTGGGGAGCGATTATTTCCAGCCCCAGCGTTCCATCGGGCTTCGGTGGCGCGAGGGTGATGCTGGGGCGATTGTCGATGCCTCCCTGACTCCGGATGGTCAGCGTGACCGGATCCAACGGCCGGACATCAAATCCGCTGCCCGTGATTTCGGCCTGATCCAACCGTATCGGCCATTCAGCTTGGCCGCCAAACGCTGCATCGGGAACGAAAGTGAACACCGCCGCGACGCCGACAGAACCCGGCCACGGTGTCGATCGAATCGCGGCGAGGCTCACCTTCCCTGTCCCATCGTTCCAAAACGGCATCGCATCGCCGGGAACAAGGGCTCCCACCTGCTTCTCGGTGAGACTCAAGCCGTTGGGGTAGTTCAACGTGAACCGCAACCCTGAGAGACTTCCTTGGACGCGGTTCAGCCGGATGGCAATTCGGTACGGTTGCCCGACCGTCACCACCGGTCCGTCGATCGGTTCAAGAATGATGGCGTCATTGGTGTTCACCTGAGCCTTGGCCAATCCCAAGGCATTGGCCAACCGTTTGGCCTCGCTTCCCGAAGTTGGTTGCGGATCCAACCCGACTACGGCTCGAAGGGCTTTCACCACATCGCCATTGTCGATCAGTCCACTGCCATTCAGGTCATTCAGCGCGACGTCCCATGGGCGCACCTCCTCCAACTCGACCTGCAACCGACTGATCAAGACGGCGTCTCCGATATCGATCCGTTGGTTGGCGTTGTTGTCGCCTTGGATGCGTCTCGGAACGATTCGACCACTTCCCGTCACGACCGCGTTGCCATTGGCCAACAACGCTCCCGTGGAACTGCTGGCACTCACCCAGCGAGGCTCCAAATCCACCGTCTTGGCCGCGGGCACGCTACGGCCACGGAAGCTCACCGTGGCAAGGCGCTGAATCCCACCAGGCAAAGCGCTTCCCGCCATCGAGAACGTCGCCGCCACCTTGCCCGGCGTCGTCGCATTTACGTTGTTCACGCTTTGCCCCACCGCGGCACTCCATTCGATCTGGGGATCAGCCAAGAACGTCGGATCGTATCTGAGTTCAAAGGTCAGCCCCGCGACATCACCAGGACTGGTGAGTTCCAGCGGAAAAACCAGCCTTTGACCCTCTTGGGAGGAATCAGCCGCCGCTACGCGGAGGATTCGTTGAGGCATCCACACCACTTCGCGTTCGAGCCTCGCCTCATTACCCGCAGCGTCCCGGGCCACCAGGGCAAAACGATTGGTGCCCGAGGCCAGCACCAGATTCTCCAGTTTGAAGGATCCATCGGCTCCTAGGGTCAAGGGCTGTCCCAGGCCGCCATCTCGTGACCAGAGGACTGTGGCCACCGTGGAATTGTCGTTCACTTTTCCGAGCAGTCGGAACAGCTCAATACCGGAGGTGCCGGCCACGGGGAGTTCCCAGATGATCGACGGCGGTGTGATGTCCTTGAAGGTGGCTACGACCGAGCGATTGGCAGCCATCGATAGGCTCGCCGGATTGGCGCTTCCTGTCAGATCACCCGACCATGCGCTGAAGGCAAACCCGCTGGCCGGAGTGGCCGTCAACGTGACGGTGTCCGTTGCGAGATATTGATCTTTCACCGGAGCCACCGCCACGGACCCCCCCAGATTCCCGGCAACGGTCACAGCAAGTCGGGTCTGTTTTCGGACAGCAATTGTTTGATCGGCGGAGGCAGACAGCCAAAGGCTGCTTCCTGGATTGATGGCTCGCACCGTGACCACGCCCTCGGCTGAGAAGGCCAGTCGATCATTGTCCACCGCAGCGGGACCACTGATCACCGAGAAGGTCACCGGCAAGCCCGAGCTGGCGCGGGCCACCAGCGTCACGGGTCCGGCACCCAAGGTTTGGTCACCGATGGGTTCGAAGGTCACCACTTGGACCCCGCGACCCACGGTGACTCGATTGGTGACCGGCAGAGCCGCCAGCCAGTTGGCATCGCCAGGTTGCTCCGCGACGACCACCAACGCGCCGACACCCGTCAGGCTCAATTGACCGCCGAGAATTGATCCCGGTCCTGACACCACCCGATAGCCCGCCGGCAAGCCACTGCTGGCCTTCGCATCCAGAGCGATGAGGTTAGTGCGGTAGGTCAGGCTCGATTCCCGCTCTCGCCGTCATCGGAATAGTAGGGGGGTAAATTCGTTGAGGTACTCGCGCCATTTGTCCCACGTGTGTGCGCCATCCGTCTCGCGGTACACCACATCGAATCCGTGCTCTCGGAACATCCCGACCGTCTTCCGTGACGTCTCGACGAGGAAATCGTCCTTGCCGGTGGCGAACCAAAAGAGCTTCAGGCCTTTCTTGAGTCGCGCATCGTCGAGCACGGTGCGATGGCGTTCCTCAAAGGTCGGACCCTGCGGGGCGGGCGCGCCTGGACGCTGGATGATGCCGAAGATACCGGAGCTGAAGACGCCGAGGTAGCCGAATCTCTCCAGGTTCGGCACGCCGATGTTCAACGTGTGGGCTCCACCCATGGAGAGACCCGCGATGGCGCGGTTTTTCCTGTCGCCCAACACCCGGTAGCGTTTCTCGACCAGCGGCATCAGGTCCTTCAGAAAATCCGGCTCGAATTCGCCGCTCATGGAACCGCGACCCGCACCGAATGGGCCGGTGTGCCCGTGTGGCATCACCACCACCATCGGTTTGGCTTTCCCCGCGGCGATGAGGTTGTCGAGGATGAACCCGGCGCGCCCGATGGTGCTCCAGGAATGGTCGGAGTCGAAGGCCCCGTGTAACAGGTAGAACACGGGGTATTTCGCCGATCCAGACTCGTACCCGGGCGGGGTGTAGACGTGGCAGCGCCGGAACTTGCCAAGGGTTTCCGACCAGTAAGTGACCTCAGCCACGGCCCCGTGTGGCACATCCCGGGTATCTTGCCAGTCCGCACCGGGCACATGCACGAGGCTCCAGGTGTTGTCGTTGGACTCGCTGGTCTTCGGGTTTCTCGGATCGACGACGGACACGCCATCGACGTTGAAGTGGTAGCGGTAACTGCCGGGAGCGACCGGTCCGAGGGCGATCTCCCAAATGCCGTTGGTGCCCAACTTCATCTCGAGACCTTGGCCGATTCCGGGCAGGTCGCTGCCGGCCAGCTTCACCAACTGGGCCTTGGCTGCGAGGACTCGGAATGTGATGCGCCGGTCGGTGCCGACCTCGGGCGATGTCACCGGCGGCGGGGTTGGGCGTTGGGCATGGAGGGCGGCGCTCATCGCAATGACGGCGATGCCACCAACCCACAGTCGGGTTATCCTAATGAAATGCATAAAACGGTGACTCGACCGACGGGGATGGGTTACAGCGGGGACTGCTCCAGCCACGATATTGCATCAGTGCGCTGCTTCTGAGATACAACATCATCAATGAAACCGCCCGAGGTATAAACAGTCGTCGGAACTGTGACCGAACGCGCCGTTTCTTTTGGCTTTCACAGCCTGAAGAAACCATGATTCAGGATCGGAAAAGCATCTTGACGACTTGGCGCTTGCCTCAATAAACCATTGGGTGAATCGGTCCTAATTGACAGTCCACACCCGCGAAACCAATCGGCCCCATGATTCGGACCTTCGATCAGGCTTTCATCGGACCTGGACGTTTTTTCCTTTGGGTCGATACGGCGACATCGTCATGAGTAAGACTCCTCCTGATTCGGATCCGAGTCACAGTGGCTCACCCGCCTTCCAGGCGTCGTTACCGTGCGGGAGACCCGCTTTCAAGAAATGGGGCATCATCATCGGACTCGGTTTGGTGGCGATCCTGTCCCTATTCAGGATCTACGGGATCGATACATACCATGCGACTAGGAGTGGAATCTGGTGGCCTGAGAGAGGGCGGAGCTTGATTCCACCCACCGCCAAGGACATCACGCTAAGGCGGGACCTGCTCGATCACTATGCCACCTACACGGTATCGGAGAAGGATCTCAACACCTTTCTGAACCAGCGTTTCTCCCGCCCTGGGGAGGTGCTTGATTCTTACAGTGAGAGAGCGCGGGTAAATCCGAACACCATCGGAAAAGCCATTGGACCGATGGGAATGTTGGCGACAACAAACATGGTTTCCTACCACTACACAGCGAGTAACGGAGGAAGCCACCAATACTATCACGATACAGAAACCGGTCGGACTTTTCAGAGCTCCGCCTACTGGTAGGGTTGGCCCGGCGGCAGTCTATTGACTGCCCCGCCTGAATCCAAAGTCCGTACCAATGTTGACCGCATCGACCATGCCGCCTAATGATGCCCGCTAGGACCATGAGACTGATCCTTTTCGGCGGAAAGCAATTCGCTGGTCCATCCGTCCATTTCGAGACCATTCGGCATTGGAAACCTCTTGTCGCCTCGGTACGTCAGAGGTTCCGTCGCAAAAACCCTTCAGTGTGATCAAACAGCTCCTGCCAACCTTGAGGTTGCGCCAGCATGCATGGTTCCGAAGAGTCCGACTCATTCGATGAGATCCTTGCCCAGGTTTTGGATGATCCTGAGCCATTCGATGGTGGTGGCTGTTCAGTTGATCGCTGCTTCAGGCAGCGGTGGCACTTCCGGGGCAAACAAGGCCATCCGGGTGGAGCACGGGCGGCCGGTTATCCTGGTCAGCCACAACACGGTTTTGACTTTGGAGTTTCTCTCCCAGTCCTCTGAGAAGGTCTTGATCCCCCACCCGGAGGGTGATGTGCGTGAGTGCCGGGCGGAGTTTCGCTTCCGCATGTTTTCGGTTTCCTCCGGGGCTGTCACCAATGGCGTTGGTCGGGTGAGCGAGGTTTACGAGACGATTGCCCGCGGTCCGGGTGGTAATCAGGTCCGGAATATGGGAAGTCAGGTGGCCATTGATGTCGGTGAGGTCCACCTGTCGTGGAGCGAGGCCACAGCCGGGGTTCGGAGCTGGTTGTATTACCGGACAGACTCTCCTGTCCGATTCCTGCAGCAACCCGAAGCGGTGGCGTTTGATTCCATAGGTCTAGCGGAGATGCGTCGTTATCACTCCTCGCAAAACGTCCACGAGTTCGTGTCGGCAAGCCGTCAGGTGCGTGTGCTAGGACCCGCTGTATTCTCCGGCGACCTACCGACAGAGATGCGGACGTCCGCGGGTCTGGTTAGAGGCCGGATTCGAGACGGCGTGTTCATGTTACGTCTGGAGAACCTTTCGGTCGGTCGGCATTATGTTGTGGAAACCTCCCTCTCCCTTGGACGCGGCGGCTGGGCGCCAATTCACACGTTGGTTGCCAGCGAACCGAATGCCGAGTGGTCTGACCCGTTAGGACCTGAAGACGAGTGCCTTTTCTACCGGATCCGGGAAGCACCTTATTGATTCCGGTCCTCTGATTTCGGGTTGTGTTTTCTTCTTTCCATTTCGGGAAAGAGGGTGCCAATTATCCGGCCACTTCATCGGGCTTGTTGGCTTAACCCAGCCGTCAAAGGATCCCGTATGCCACCCAACGGAAGTCTAGATTCTCAATCCGCCCCGTGGTTGGCTGAAGATTTGTTGCCAAAAACAACCTTGGACGGCGAGACCGGGGTTTGGCGGGACAAGGCCGAACCCATGAGCCTTGCCCAAATCGAGGCGCATCTGAGGAACCAGAAAGCCGACGACACGGCTCCTATACATTGGGTCGAAGTCCCCGGTTGTTCCCGCGTTGCGCATGTCTCCGAGATTCCCGAACTCTGGGAGGCCCAGAAAGAACGGGATCTCCGTCTCGCCAAAACAGCCATCCGCAGCAACCGGGTGATCACACTTCTGACGGTTGCAGGGTCCATCACTGTGATTGCTTGCGGAGCACCACCGCAGGTCCCGATTGTTCTTCTAGTCTTCGGTATCCAATCCGCTGAGACGTGGTTCGAGGCGACCAATGCAAACCGTCGGCTGCGACGGAATCCTTCCAAATACTTTCATCAGTGCTCCCGCGAAGCTCGTTACTCCTTTTGGGCCTACAGCATTCCGGACTCCGCGCTGTGGAGAACCTGGAGCCTGAGTGCCACATGGGTTGTTCTGTTTGGAATCCAGTCAGTCGTGGGACTGGATTCGTCCATTGCGCAAGCCGGCTTGGTGAAATCCGAGGTCAGACGGGGAGAAGTGTGGCGCCTGCTCACGGGTGCCATGATTCATGGCAACATTTGGCACATCTGGATGAACGCGACCTCTGGAATCATGCTCGCGCTGCTCATTGAACGGACCGCCAATCGCCACGTTCTCCTGCCGCTCTGGTTGCTCGGCGCACTGGGCGGTAGCCTCTGCAGCCTCATGTTCCTTCCTGAGGCGACAAGCGTGGGCGCATCGGGTGGGCTACTTGGATTCGTGGGGTTCCTCGCAGTGCTGGGTTGGAAGCGGAAACATCTGCTACCCCCCCAGTTCGCCGTAAACATCCTACGGAGCGTCGGATTCACGGCGCTTTTCGGGCTCCTGGCTTGGTCCGTGATCGACAACGCAGCGCATGCGGGAGGTGCACTGGCAGGAGCACTCGCCGGCTACTGCCTCTGCGAACATGAGGAAGGTGGACTACCCTTTCCCGACACCGTCTGGCGAATCGCCTTAGGGTGGTGGGGAGTGAGCGCTTTTGGTGCGCTGTTCGGATTCACGGTGTGGCGGCTTCTGAAACCTTGACCCACTGACGCCTCCGACCGGAGCACAAGGACAGCGCCAATAGAGGTAAAAGGTTTAGGCCGGTACCCGACAAGTTTTTGGGTCCGAGTCCTCGCAATTGTTTGGTCGGATCAACCGCACAGCGCCCTCTTTGCTCGATTGGCCCCCAACGATCCAGTCAGCCACGGCAGACCCCAAAACACCCAAGAAACGGGGAATCGAGCCGTCTCGGTGAGTTGCTGAGCCATCCACGCGATGGCAGGGCCCAGCATCGCGCCCGCGCCAAACCCGACTCCCACGGCCAGACCGCTGCGCCAGGACCGAAACGACGCGAATCCTCCAACCACTCCGGCGACGAAATAGGTCACCGCGGGGACTCCCACTGTCAGGACCAATAGACCTACGGTCCCCGCAGCCCCTTGGCTTCCCATCATCGCCGTCGGCACATAGAACCCCGGAAGAAGGGCCGCCACGCCAAAAACGGCGATGCTCGTCCAACGTCCACCGCAGCCCAAACCTGAAAGCACGCCGGCCAGCACGAAGAATGGTGCAGGAAACCACAACGAATAGACCCGGAGACTCAGGGGCAATACCTTGAGCATTGAGTTGTGGAAGAAGGTGACCTCCAACGATCCAGCGACCAACAGTCCGCCTGCCACGAATAATAGGTGGAGCCGCAGGTCCATGATTTGAGCGAGACCACGGCACACAGAGCGGTTCTTGAAGTCAGCCCAATCCATCGGCGAATCCGGTCAGGGTCGAGCCTCCGCCTGGTGCTTGGCGTGGGTGAGCACCCGGAGTTGGAGATCCGTCACCACGTGCCCGCACCACCAAGCCCAGTATTCCGCAGGCCACAATCCGTGTCGGTAGCGGGTGGTCCCAATCAGGCGGGTGCCTCCAGCCACGGGTTCCAGAAGGAAATCCGCGGATCGCACCTCGTAGAAACCCTTCAGGTGCGGCGCATGGATGTGCTCGTGGATGGATAGCTCCTTCAGAGGGGCGGGTGTTGTTTCCACCCGCAACTGGAGATGCCGTGGAGGATCCCAAACTTCGACCGGTTCGCGCGCAACCCCAGTGTCGAATTCGCAATAGCGGATGGATCCAACCCCCTGTCCCTCGGTCCAAGCGCGACGGAACGTAGCCATCCCCAAACGGGACCAGAGACGTTTGTCTGGTGGGATTCCAGCAACATCCACCACTAGAGGCCAGAGTCGGTCAGGCGCGGTAGCGACGAACACCTCGGACTGGACTGTGAACGTGGGCGCTTCAGGTCGGCCCAGCGGCTCACCTGCAAACAAGGCCGGAAGGGAGAGCACAACCACTCCCATGAGGGTCGCGTTGGATTTGTTGGAATGGGCCCGGTGGATCTGCCAGACCACAGACCCTCCCATCGCCGCGAGCAGCAGGGCGATGGGGGTGGCCATGACCAGACACACCAGACCCTCGAGGGCCAGGCCGAACAGCAACCCGCCGACGCAGAGCACGGAGAGGTAGCTGACCCGCTGGGCTTCCTTGAGTGTCGCGGGGTGGCGCCGGAGGTAGAGCCTGGTGGAAATCGCCCCGAGGGCGAAGGGCATCACGACGAACAAGGACCACCCGTACTCCCCGAACCACTGGGTGCTCAGCACGGTCAAGCCGACGCCTGCCGCGCCGGCGTAGATCGCTGACGCCAAAGCGCACCCCCATCGGCTGGAGGGGAGCCATCGGTCCCAGTATGACCGTCGATTCCTGATCCCTGGTGGAGGGCTGGGTGGTGCATCGCCACCGGGGAGGGTAGCCAGGATCAGGAGGAACAGAGCCCGAACCCCAGGAATCAGGAACAGGAGGGCCCAACGCTTCGGAATCCGGGAATCCCGGAGTCGCCCCAGGGCCAGACAAGCGCCCACCCAAAGGAATGGAATCCAACTGACCCAACGGATCCAATCTTCCTCGATGCCCCGAGGTTGGGGGGTTGGAGCGAGGCCGAAGGCGAAACTGTTGAGAATGCCTATGATCGACTCCGGTGGGTCGTATCCCCGCCCCGAAAGGGCGAATCGCTCGAGGTTCAGCCGCCCGACGATCAGGACCATTGCCATGGACAGGAATCCGGCCCGACCGACGAGACGTCGCCCAGAAAGGAATTGAACGGTGCCGTGGCCCATGGCGGGTAGTCGGTGACTAATCGTCGCCGTCGACGTCGAAAGCTTGAAGGGTCCGGCTTGGGGCGTCGATTGCATTTGGCGCGCGCGAATAAGCCCCGCAAGGACGCCTACGGCATCTTGCTTGCGGTTTTGCGCTCGGTGAATGAACCCGAGGCAGCCATCGCTTCGTTCCACGCCGAGGCGAACGCGGACAATCGCGGCTTCAAACGCGCCCGGGAGACGTTACGGCAACACATCCTCAATTCCAGACAGAGCGGTTCGTTGCGGTCCGCGGGTATGAGGCCATCGCCTAAATCATCAGGTCTCCTTCTTGATCGGGCAGCAGTGACTCGGGCGGGCACATACACAATACCGATGGCCAAGGTCACAGGAGCCAAGACTGAACTGGCCTCGCTCACGGCGGTCGAAATGGTGAGTGATCTTGGATCCCGCGCAGGTCCATCCGGATCAGGCGGATGCAGTAGGACTTCCAGCTCAACAGTCTTCGCTTGCTGGTACTGGATAAACCAGTAGGGGGCTCTGTTTCCTTTTTATGAGATTGGCCATGATACCGATCTGCCAACCAGCCATCATGCTGCGTGTGCGCTCCCCACGGAAACTGGCCAGCGCCGACACGCTGAAAATAATCCGTCGAACCACCGCTCAGGCGTCACCATGAAGCCCGCCGAGAGGGCCATTGAGAATCCAAACCACCAGTCCTAGTAAAGCGCATCCTACCCAGGTTTTGCGGCTAGGATTTGTGGCATGGGTCCATCGCACTCGAGCTGGCGGGATTCGCCCCCTCCCCACCCTACCCCGTGGGGACGGTCTGGCCGCAGAAAAGGGATCCCTTAGAGGCCTCCTTTGATTGGGACGGAGAGTGACTCTCATTTGCGGCCTGGTTGGGCTATCGAACGCCCGACGCCAACAACCCTGTGCTGAATCGAGTCAACCAATTTGCCCCATCACAACTCCTCGAAAGGGACAGCAGGTGAGGGATGCACCGGAACCGTATAAAACTCTTAACTGGCCGGTCAGAATCCCAGGCTCGTGACACTGACAAACACCACTGACTTCGGCGGCGTTGTTGTAACTGGCTGTTGTAACTTTTGGCCTTCCGTTGCGGAAAGCCTGTAAAATCAAGATGGTCGGGGCGGTGAGATTTGAACTCACGACCTTCTGAACCCCATTCAGACGCGCTACCAAGCTACGCTACGCCCCGACCAGATGCTCTTGCGAGCGGGCGAATCATCCAGAAAGCACCCCCATGGGGCAACAGATTCTTCCAACGATTCTTCGCGCGCCAAGGCTCACGGCCCGCAGACCGTAAACCCGAGGGCCTCAAATCGGCTCGGCGATGAGGTCGTAGTCGGTGTGTCCGATGATGCGGACCTTGCAGAATTTCCCGATCGGCATCTTGCCTTGGATATACACGCGGCCATCGATGTCCGGCGCGTCGGCTTCACCACGGGCAATCGTGTAGCGACCCTTGAGGGCCGTCACTCCGGCGTCTTCCCCGCGGATCAGTCCGTGTTCCCAAGAACTGATGTTGGCCTTGGACAGCTCCTTCGCAGACGCCTCGCCCTCCGTGAGCACTTTGAGCGTCCGGCCGACAAACCCTTCGGCCACGCCCACGGCGACGCGGTGCTGTGCGGCCATGGCTGACTCGCGGCGCTTCTGGCGAGTCTTGGGGGCCAGTTGCTTCTCCATCTTGCCGGCCACCGTGCCGTCCTCGCGGGAGTAGGCGAAGATGCCCAAGCGCTCGAAGCGGGTCTCTTCGATGAAATCGGTCAGGGTCTTGAAATGAGCCGCCGTCTCACCCGGGAAACCCACGATGAAGGTCGTTCGCAAGGTGATGCCGGGGATGCCGGCCCGGATCCGGGCGATCAGGTCCCGAATGTACTGGCCGGAGGTCTCGCGGCGCATCCGAGCGAGCATGTCGTCGTGAATGTGCTGCAACGGCATGTCCACATATCGGGCCACCTTGGGGCACTCGGCGATGGTCCGGATCAACTCGTCGGTCCAATGGGCCGGATGGGTGTAGAGCAGGCGGATCCAGAAATCGCCCTTCAGCGCATTCAACT
>Ga0255093_1000813_pt1 | contig 12903 bp, 10 predicted proteins | sample Colum_Law_RepA_8_2_FD_188437 | JGI IMG/M metagenome (GOLD analysis project Ga0255093, IMG submission 188437) | Freshwater microbial communities from Columbia River, Oregon, United States - Colum_Law_RepA_8d | ecosystem: Environmental > Aquatic > Freshwater > River | place: USA: Oregon...
GGATTACGGTTCCCCATCACATAAATCTCCGGGCGCGTGCCGGGCGTGCCGGGCGGGAAGAGGTTGCCCTTGGGAATCTCATAGCCGCCCTCGGCCTTGGGTTTCACGCGCAGGATTTTGCCGACGAGGGAATTTGCATTGGCGGAGGAGCGTTGGGCATCCCAAGGGTAGCGGCCGGGGCGCTCATCGCTGGGGGAGTAACCGTCCGACTCGAAGGGGTTCGTGTTGTCACCGACGGACATGTAGAGGTTGCCGTCCTTGTCGAAGGCCAGCGAGCCGCCGACATGGCAGCAGGTCTCACGCTGGGTCTGCACGTCGAGAATCTTCGTTTCCGACGCGAGGTCGAGCGTGTCGCCCTTCAGGGTGAAACGGGAGACGCGGATGATGCCCGCCTTGCCGCCGGTCTTCTCGTCCTTGATGGTTTCCGGCAGGGAACGGTTCAGATACACCCAGCCGTTCTGGGCAAACTTCGGATCCAGCGTGATGCCGAGCATGCCATCTTCGAGGCCGGTGAACACCGGCAGTTTGGCGAGGATGATGGCCTCCTTGGCCCCGGGCTTGATGAGCTTCACCGTGCCGTCGCGCTGCGCGTAAAACACCCGTCCATCCGGCGCGACCGCCAGCTCCATCGGATCCTTGAGTGTGTCCATCAGCTTGCCGTCCACGGGCGCGTCGGACTCGAGGATCACCTTGCGGAAGGGGCCGTCAGTTTGCGCGCCGCTGGGCGGCGGAACCGGCGGCTGGTTTTGGGCAATGCAGATCTGGGCGGCGGACAGCATCGTCAGCGCGCCCAGCACGGAGGGCAGGGCAATGAATTTCATCAGGCAGCAATGGACGGGATGGTCAGTTGGCAATTCAACGGGGCAAAGCTGGTGGATTTCTTGTGCACCTGCTCCGGCCGACAAAGTTGGCTGCGGGCTTGCGGACGGACCCGACGGCGGCGAACATTCGCCCCACACAATTCAGACCGCCAAATCCACGCCATGCACCACCGGGCTCGCCAGCCAATCCCCCCCACTTGCACCGCGCAACACGCCGCCGGCCGCCGCAACTTCCTGCGCGGCTCTGCGCTCGCCACCCTCGCCGCCGCGCTCGGCGGGCCGATTCCCTTCGCGGACAAACTTGCGCCGGGCCTGTTCCCCGATGCGCTCGCGCAGACCGTCGCCGACCTGCTCCCGGACAAGCGCGGCCTGCGCGTCCTCAGCGACCGCCCCATCGTCGCCGAGACGCCCGTCACGCTGCTCGACGACGACCTCACGCCCATCGAGCGCCACTTCGTCCGCAACAACGGCCACGTGCCCGAGCGCGCGGAGAAGCGCGACCTCACCGGCTGGTCGCTGACGATTGACGGCGAAGTGGACAAGCCGCTGAAGCTCACCTTGGCCGAACTGCAAAGCCAGTTTCCGAAAGTCACCCGCGCGCTCGTCATCGAATGCGCCGGCAACGGCCGCGCCGCCTTCAACCCGCCCGCCTCCGGCAATCAGTGGACGCTCGGCGGCGTTGGTTGCGCGAATTACACCGGCGTCCGGCTCGGCGACGTCCTGCGCCGCGCGGGCGTGAAGCAGTCGGCGGTTTACATCGGCTACCAGAGCGAGGACGCGCATTTGAGCCGCGCGCCCGGCAAGCACGCCATCTCGCGCGGCGTGCCCATCGCCAAGGCGCTCGACGAGCACACGCTGCTGGTTTGGGAGATGAACGGCCAGCCCTTGCCCGCGTTGCACGGCTGGCCGTTGCGCCTCGTCTGCCCCGGCTGGCCCGCCTCGACTTCCGGCAAGTGGCTCACACGCATCTGGGTCCGCGACCGCGAGCACGACGGTGAGAAGATGACCGGCCATTCGTATCGGATGCCGAAGTTCCCCGTTGCGCCCGGCACGAAGGTCGAGGCGGCGGACATGGCCATCCTTGAGCAACTGCCGGTCAAATCCGTCATCACGCTCCCCGCCAGCGGCGCGGAAGTCCCCGCCGCCCAATCCGTCCTCCTGCGTGGTCACGCGTGGAGCGGCTGGGGCGACGTGAAGGCGATGCACGTCAGCTACGACTTTGGTGCAACGTGGGTCGCCGCGAAGCTCGCCGCTCCGCGCAACCGTTACGCCTGGCAGCGCTGGGAACTCGCCTTGAAGCTGCCGACAAAGGGCTACTATGAAGTGTGGGCCCGCGCAACGGATGAGAAGGGGTTCCAACAGCCCATGCTTGTCCCCGGCTGGAATCCCGAAGGCTACTGCAACAACGCCATGCACCGCATCGCGCTCAAGGCCGTATGAAACTGAGCCACACGAAGCATCGCCAGGCCGCATCCCCCGTGCCGGCGGTTTGCAACCGCCGTCCGCAGGCAACAGCAGTTCGAATGGGCGTCGTGCATCCCACGCGCAACGCGGCGGTTGCAAACCGCCGGCACGCGCCATCGCCTCTGCGTCCGTCCCGACCCTGCGGTGCCCCCTCTTTGCCTGTCGCAAATCTTTGGGTCCTCCTCTTAATTCTTTTGCTTTTCCCCCTTTCCGCCGCCGAGCCGCAGAACACCAGCGCCATCCAATCCCTCAAGCCCGGCAAGGGCCGCGAGCAGGTTCAAATCAACTGCATCCCCTGTCACTCGACCGCCATCATCACCGCCACCCACGCCACCCGCGAGCGCTGGGACGAGCTCATCACGATGATGCAGCAGAAGCACGGCCTCTGGCCGCTCATCCCCACCATCCGCACGCAACTCCTCGACTACCTCGCTGCCACCCAGCCGCCTTCCGACCCCGGCCTCGACGCCGGCAAGCAAACACCTTGGGCCCAGCCGCTCTACCGGCCGAATCCACTGTGGTGACGCGATGAAGTCTGTCTCCCTCCACCTCAACGGCCAGTTCGTCACCACGGACACGTCCATCCCCGTCCGCAATCCCGCTACCGGCGAAGTCATCGCGCAGATGTCCGCCTGCGGGCGTGACCGTGTGGCGCAGGCGTTGGCGGATGCGCACGCAGCGTTTCGGTCGTGGCGCAATGTCGTGGGGCGGACGCGCGGGGATTTCCTGGTGAAGATTGCCGCCGAGGTCGAGCGGCGTAAGGACGAATTCGCCAAGACCATCACGCTCGAAAACGGCAAGCCGCTGGCCCAGAGCGCGGGCGAGGTGGCGATGACCCTTGACCATCTGCGCTGGTTCGCTGAGGAGGCGAGGCGCGGTTACGGGCGCGTCATCCCGCCGCAGGTGGAAGGCAAGCGGCATATGGTGATCAAGACGCCCATTGGCGTCGTCGCCGCCATCAGCCCGTGGAATTTCCCGCTCGTGCTCGCGGTGCGGAAAGTCGCCGCCGCCCTCGCCGCCGGCTGCACCGTCGTGCTCAAGCCTGCGAGCGCGACGCCGCTCTGCGCGGTGCTGTTTGCCGAGTGCGTCCACGCGGCGGGCTTACCCAAGGGCGTGTTCCAGCTTGTGGCCGGTCCGGCGGCAGAGATTGCGGCGGAGTTTCTGGAGAACCCGCTTTGCCGCAAGATCACCTTCACCGGATCGACCGAGGTGGGGAAGAAGCTCATCGCCGGAGCCGCCGCGCAGGTGAAGCCGCTCTCGCTCGAACTCGGCGGCCATTCTCCTGTGCTGGTCTTCGACGACGCCGACCTCACGAAGTCGGTCGACGGCACGATGATTGCCAAGTATCGCAACACCGGGCAGTCGTGCATCGCGGCGAACCGCATCTATGTCCAGCGCGGCATCGCGGAGCAGTTCATTCCGGCGTTCGTTGAGCGCGTGCAGGCGCTCAAGGTCGGCAACGGCCTCGAACCCGGCGTGGACATCGGTCCGCTCATCAATCCGGCTGCCGTGGATCTCGCGCTCCAGCATATCGCCGATGCGCAGGCCAAGGGTGCACAGTTGCTCTGCGGCGGAAGGCGGCACGGCGACGCCGGCAGCGCTTTCCTCGAACCGACTGTGCTCACCGGTGTGCCCGGCGCGTCGCTAGGCATGTGCGACGAGACGTTCGCCCCGGTCGCCTACGTGAATGTCTTCGACACCGAGGCTGAGGCCATCGCGCTTGCGAACGGCACGACCTACGGCCTCGCCGGCTACGTCTTCACGCGCGACCTCAGCCGCGCCTTCCGCCTGATGGAGGTGCTCGAAGCCGGCATGATCGGCATCAACGACGGCGTTCCCACCACGAGCAACGCGCCCTTTGGCGGGGTGAAGCAGAGCGGTTGGGGGCGTGAACTGGGCAGCGAAGGCATGGAGGCCTTTTTGGACACGAAGCACATTAGCCTGGTGGTGTGATCTTCAGTTCCGGTTGAAAGGTGCATTTGTTGAATTGCCGCCTTGTCCGAGCGGATCTCCTTCGCCTACGCTCAGCCCACAGACCATGAGCCAGTTGCCTGACGATCCGCTGCCCAGCACCATTTTCATTCGCAAGTCCGGTCCCGAGGGGCAGGCGACCAAGTTCACCCCCACGGAGCGACGGCCTGAGGCGACCTCCCTGCGCGACCTGACGCCGAGCCAAAAGAAGTCCGGGATCGCCGCATGGCTGGGCTGGCTCTTCGACGGGCTCGACATGCATCTTTACGGGCTGGTGGCTGCGCCGTTCGTCGCGTTTCTCCTGCACAAGGAAGGGCTGATTCCCGACCCGACGAATGTCGCCCATGATTTGGTGAAGGAGCGCAGCGGCTGGATTCAAGCCTCCTTTTTGATCGGCTGGGCACTCGGTGGGGCGTTCTTTGGCCGGCTGGGGGATCTCATCGGGCGCAGCCGCTCGCTGGCCCTGACCATCCTCACTTACGCGGCGTTCACCGGGTTGTCCTTCTTTGCCCAGACATGGTGGCAGTTGATGATTTTCCGCTTCCTGGCCGCGTTGGGCATCGGCGGCGAGTGGGCGGTGGGTTCCTCGCTGTTGTCCGAAACGTGGCCGAAGAAGTGGCGTCCGTGGGTCGCGGCGGTGCTGCAAACCGGCGTGAACCTCGGCGTGCTGCTGGCCTGCCTGACGACTTATCTGGCGGCGCTGCACCCGAACTATCATCCGAAGTGGGTCTTCCTCGTTGGCGTGCTGCCGGCGCTGATGGTGTTCTGGATCCGCCGGCATGTGCCGGAACCGGAGGAGTGGCACGCGGCCAAGTTGCAGTCGCTCGATCATCAGCCCGGCATTCTGGACCTTTTCCGGGGGGAGGTGCGACGCATCACGCTGCTCACCATCGTGGTCTGTGCGTGTGGCTTGACCGCGTGGTGGGCCTTCCAGTTCTGGCACGCCCAGCATCTACGCAACCTCCCGGATCTGGACGCCTCGGCGAAGGCCGAATTCTCCAAGCTCATCGCGGCGGGCGGGGCCGGGAGCGCGTCGCTCGACGGGGCGAAATGGGTGGCGTCCTACAAACAGAAGATCGTCAGCGTGGCGTTCTTCGTGGTCATTTCGGCCAGCATCGCGGGCAACTTCTTCGCCGCCTTCCTGGCCAAGAACTTTGGCTACCGCCGGTCCATCGCGCTGTGTTACACCGGGTTCTTCCTCGCCATGGGACTGACCTTCATCCAGTCCCGCAGTTGGGAGTCCCTCGTGTGGGTCTGGTTCCCGGCGGTGGGCTTTTTCTCCGGTGTGTTTGGGTTGTTCACCATGTATCTGCCGCCGCTGTTTCCCACGCTGCTGCGCACCACGGGAGCGGGCTTCTGCTACAACATCGGGCGCATTGCGTCGGCGACCGGGGTGGTGTTTTCCGGTTCGCTGGCCAGCGGCGGGGATTTCAAACCCACGCTCTTGTTCGCCGCGTGCCTGTTCATCCCCGGTGTCGCGGTGGCACTCCTGCTGCCGGAGCCGAAGGACTTGGGCGGGCATGCGACGGAGACCGAGCTCTCGGCCGTCGAGTGAGCCCGGTGCGGAACCAGTTGGTGGTCCTGCTCAAGGCCCCCCGGACGGGCTCGGTGAAGACCCGGCTGGCGGAGGGAATCGGGCCGGAGGCGGCTTGCGCAGTTTATCAACAGTTGGTGGCCACCCTGCTGGCGAACCTCGCGCCCTTGCCCAACGTGGAACTCTGCTTCGCGCCTGCCGACGCCAGCGCCGAGATTGCTCCATGGCTACGGGCAGGCTGGTCCAGCCAGCCTCAGGTGGCCGGCGATTTGGGCGCGCGTTTGCACGCCGTGTTTCTGCGTCACTTTCAGGCCGGAGCTGGTCGGGTGGTCGTTATTGGGGCGGATAGTCCGGAGGTGATGCCTGCGGATGTGGCTACCGCCTGGCAGGCACTCGCCGATCACGATGTCGTGCTGGGACCGGCGGTGGACGGCGGCTACTGGCTCGTCGGTTTGCGCACGCCGCGAGAGCAACTGTTCACCGCGATGCCCTGGAGCACGGACGCGGTGCTGGCCGAAACCCAGCGTCGTGCCAGGGCCAGCGGCCTGCGCGTGGCGTTGCTGCGCGAGTTGTCGGATGTGGACACGGTGGCGGATTGGGAACGATGGCGGCACCGTTCGGGCAATCTGAATGGCTGAGGCTTGGTGCTTCAACCCGCAGGTCGGTCCGCAGTTTTGCTTTGCGTCGGCAGGGGCAGTTCGCAGCTAATCAGTTCATGCTCAATCTTGCCCTTGTAGGTCTCGGCTTCATGGCCGCCACGCACATCAAAGCCCTGCGTCAGGTTCCCGGGGTGCGCGTCGCCGCACTCTGCAATCCCAGCGGCCGCCATCTGGACGGCGACTTCAGCGGGGTTGCCGGCAACGTCGGTGACAACGCACCGGTGAAGCTGGAACCCGGCAGCTTCAAGGCCTACCGCGACTACGCCGCACTGTTGGCCGATCCGGAAATCGACGCCGTGGACATCTGTGCGCCGACGCTGGCGCATCGCGACCTGGCGGTTGCGGCACTGGGTGCGGGCAAACATGTGCTCTGCGAAAAGCCGCTGGCCCGCACAGCCGTGCAAGCCCGTGAGATGGCGAAGGTTGCCGCCGCTTGCCGTCGCGTGTTCATGCCTGCGATGTGCCTGCGCTTCTTCCCGGAGTGGGCGTGGGTGCGGGCGGCCATCGTGGACGGCCGTTTCGGCAAGGTGCTGGCCGCCCGCTTCCGCCGTGTGGCGGAGCCGCCCGGCTGGGGACAGACCAACTTTCTGGACGGGACGAAGTCCGGCGGCGCGCTGCTCGATTTGCACATCCATGATGTAGATTTCGTTCAGTTCTGTTTCGGACGGCCGCTCGCGGTGCGGGCGCACGGCTACTCGAAAATCAGCGGGGCCATTGACCATGTGGTGACGCATTACGAGGTGGCCGGGGGCGCGCTGGTCCATGCGGAGGGTGCGTGGTGCATGACGCCGGGCTTTGGCTTCAACATGAGTTACACCGTGAATTTTGAGCGCGCGACGGTGGACTACGATCTCGCCCGTGGCGCGGAGGCGCTGAAGGTCGCGGAGGTGGGGCAGGGCGGCAGGGTGCTGAAGCTGGACCAGCCGGATGGTTACGTCGGCGAACTGCGCCACTTCGCGGAAGCGATTGCCGCCGGCGCCCAGCCGAGCGTGGTCACGGCGGCGGACGGCGTCAGCTCGGTGGAAATCTGCGAGGCGGAGGAGCAGTCCATCCGCACCGATCAACGGGTGGCGTTGGGCTGAACGGTCAAGGCGCGGCCGGCGCTGCGCGCAGCGCGTTCACCGCGTTGATCAGGAACTGGAAGGCCAGCGCCGCCAGCAGCAGGCCCATGACACGGATGGTGATTTTCAAGGCGATGGGGCTGAGCCATTGCACGCCCTTCGCGCTGAGACGCAGGATGTAGTAGCTCGCCACGCACACCGCGAGGATGCACAGGTAGAGCGCGACGTTCTGCTCCCAGCCCTTCGCCTGGTTGTGCAGCAGCACGGCGGTGGAGATCGCGCCCGGTCCGGCGAGCATCGGAATGGCGAGGGGCGTGATGGCGATGTCCTCCTTCTCCGTGCCGGCAATGGTTTCCTCGCTGGTCTCCTGCACGCGCGAACGCTGCGCCCGGATCATGTCCAGCGCCACCAGCAGGAGCACGAGGCTTGCCGCCATCTGGAAGGCCGGCAGCGTGATGCCGAGGTATTGGAAGATCCACTTGCCGACGACAGCGAAGGTGAGCAACACGCCCGCCGCCACGAGGCATGCGAGCCGTGCCATCTTGATGCGCTGCTCCGGGGTGTCCCGCGCGGTCATGGCCAGGAACGCGGGAATGCTCGCGATGGGGTCCACGATGACGAACATCGAGCTGAACGCCATGATTGTGAAGGCCAGCAGACTCACGCGGGAAATGTCGAATGGCGGCGGGCGAATGTCGAATCTGTTTCGGAAGCAGCGCGGGACTCCGGCCCGCAGCAAGAACGACGTCTGCAAGCGTGTCGGTTGTCCGAACATCACAGACTTGCGGTGCCGCTGCGACCCAGAGGGTCGCGCTCCACATCACACCGCGCACGGGGCGAGGATGGCGTCCTTCATCCCGTGGATGATCTTCTTGTCCGCCGGGCAAATCGTCGCCAGCACGCCGCCGAGGTTCGCGCGCGCCGCATCGCCTTCACCGCCGACGAAGTAATACGGGCACAGCCGCACGCGTCCGGGCATCGGCACAAGCTGGTTGCGCTCGAAGTCGAAGTGGCTGGACTCGACCAGCCGCGGTTTGTGGTAGCGCTGGAGCACGTAGGGAGTTCGGTCAAACTCGCGCAGCGCCTTCTCCACGGCCACGCTCCACTCCGCCGTCGAGAGGTCGCTGCCGAAGTAAACGCCGCGTGCGCCCCACGCCTCCTCCGAGTAGCCGGAGACTTTCAAAATCAGCTCCCGCTCGCGCTGCGAGAGCGCCATGAGCTGCCGCCAGTCCGTGAGGTTCAGCTCGGGAATCGCCGCGTGTGGCGGCAGCGGCGTCGGGTCCACGACCCAGGTGTAGGGCACGGCCTTTTGCAACCGCGACAAGAAGCTCTCACCGAGCTCCTGCCGCCAGAAGTCGCGCAGATGGCGGTTCCACAGCAGCGCGAAGACGAGCTTCTCCTCAAACACCGGACGCGGCGGCGGCGTGAGGCGGATTTGCTTCTCCGTCGCCAGCTCGAAGAGTCGCTGCGCGCCCGGAACATTTGCCACATCGAACAACTCGAAGAAGCGATACACGGCGTCGCCGGGCGCGGGGGAGTTGAAGGTTGAAGGCTGAAGATTGAAAGCGGTTTGCCCTGCCGCGTTGAGCTGGCTCGCGAGCCATTCCATCTCCGGGCGGTAACTGCCCGACTCTTCCGAGACCACGATGTGGACTTGCTGCGCGTTGCCAAAGATGGAGGCAAAGCCCTTGAGCATCCCGTCCGCTCCGCCGATGACGTTGCCCGCAGGCGGCTGGCCGTTGAGCGCCGCATAGGTGCGGTTCAGCCAGCTCGTGAGTCCAATGCCACCAGGCACGCTGTCCAGCTCGGTAATCGCGAAGCCATTCTCGGTCAGCAAAATGTCCGGGCGGATGACGCGGGGCAGCTCGTTCTTGAGCGCGGGATGGCGCTGAAGCTCCACCAGCCAAGCGGGCTTGCCTTGGTCCAGCCAGCGCGCAACCCACTCCGGCTGCTTGCCTTCGACGCTCCTGCGATAGAGCAAGTTGACCGCGCGATAAAATTGCAACAGCACGCGCCCGAGGGAATCGAGTTCCTTGGCCAGCTCCGGCCCCAGCGCGAACGGGGCCGGGGAGATGCGCCAATGCTGGTCCGTGAAGAGGCCTCCGGCTGGCAGGGCGGCGCGGATGGCTTGGGCGTAGGATTCGGGCGTGCTCATTTGGCAAAGAAGAAGCGGATCAAACCCATCGCCATTGCGAAGGCCCAGCCGTTGGCGAGCGATTCCATTCGCGTGCGCTCGCCACCCTTTGCTTCGCGTCGCGCGCCGATGAAGGACATCAGCCAGCCAGCCAGCAGCGGAATGATCACCAGCATCGCCACGCGCAGCCATGTGGCCTTCAACAGGTGGTCACGGAAGAGCAGCAGGCTCAGGCCGCCCGCGATGGCCCCGAGACAGGCGTAGCCGAAGAAGGCGACCGCCGGGTTACGCCTCGCCGTCTTCGCCCGTTCCGACCAAGCGCCCAAACCCAAGTCCGCCAGCACTTCGAATACAAGCTGAAGCAGCAGCTCACCGAAGACGCTGAAGAGGATTTCAAACAGAAATTCCATTACTTGGCCGTCGTATCGGACCGTGGCTGGGTGGTCGTGTCACGCTCGACCTTTGGTCGAATAAGGATGACCTCTGTGTAGTTCGTGTTGTGACCAAAATAGATGCCACCTCCCTTTGGCGTCAGTCGGTAAGCTCCGAGCACTCCGCCGTCTGTCACCTCAGTAGGACCGAATTTCGCGGGTCCGAATGCTTGGTTTAGCACCTTTTCAACAGCGGTGTAGTCGTCTCGTGACATACGCACCACAAAGCCATGAGAGTCTTCGGAGTAGCGCCACGAACCGAGGATGGCTGGGACTCCGTTGGTGCCAGTTGGCTGTCCTCCGAACGCCACAGCCTGCTGTAAGATAAACTGGCCTGCATCGCCAGTGCCCGTCGTGAAGCGCATTTCATCGCGATGCACACAGCTGCAAAGCGCAGTGAGCACGATCAGAATAACTGATCTGGGGGCGCGCATAGCACTTGGCTTTGAACTAACCTCTAATTTGCCCGCTACCATAACCTAGCCACTTGTAGGTGCACAGTTCGTCCAAGCCCATCGGGCCGCGCGCGCCGATCTTGTCGGTGCTGATGCCGATTTCCGCGCCCATGCCGAACTCGCCTCCGTCGGTGAAGCGCGTGCTCGCGTTCCAATAGACCGCCGCGCTGTCCACCTCGGCGAGGAACTGCCGCGCCGCCGCCTCGTTCGCCGTCACGATGCTGTCGCTGTGTGCGGAGCCATAGTGGTTGATGTGGTCAATCGCCGCCTTCACGCCATCCACGACACGGATGTTGAGGATGTAGTCGTTGTATTCGGTGAAGAAGTCCGCTTCCGAAGCGGCCTTCAGTTGAGAGTTGGGAGTTGAGAGTTGAGAGGCGAGCAAGTCCCCCGTGGCTTCGTCCGTGCGGAGTTGCACGTTCTTCTCCCAGAGCTTCGCGGCGATGGCGGGAAGAAACTTCTCCGCCACGGCTTTGTCCACGAGCAAGGTCTCCGCCGCGTTGCAGACGGCAGGGCGCTGGACTTTGGCGTTCATCACAATGCTCTCGGCCATCGCGAGGTCGGCGGCGGCGTGGACGAAGACGTGGCAAACACCTTTGTAATGCTTGATGACGGGCACCTTGCTGCACTCGGCCACGGCGCGGATGAGGCCCTCGCCGCCGCGTGGCATGCAGAGGTCCACGTATTGCGTGAGCGAAAGCAGCGCGGGGATGGCCTCGCGGTCCGTGGTGGGCACGACCTGGATGACGTGCGCGGGGAAGCGGTCGCCGAGCGCGGTGCGACCAGCGGCAACCATCGTCTCGGCGATGACCGTGTTCGAGTTCAACGCCTCCTTGCCGCCGCGCAGGATGGTGGCGTTGCCGGTCTTGAAGCACAGGCTCGCCGCATCCGCCGTCACGTTCGGGCGCGACTCGTAGATGATGACGACGACGCCGATGGGCGTGGCGATTTTCTGAAGGCGCAAGCCGTTCGGGCGCGTGCGCTCGTCGAGGGTGCGGCCCACAGGATCGGGCAACGCGGCGACTTCGCGCAGCCCTTTCGCCATCGCGGCGATGCGCTTGTCGTCGAGCTTGAGGCGGTCGAGCATTGCGCTGGAGAGGCCCATTTGCGCGCCGGTGGCCATGTCCTTGGCATTGGCATCCTTGAGCTGCGGGGCGCGGGCCTCGATCGCATCAGCCATCGCGTGGAGGGCGCGGTTCTTCTCTTCGGTGGAGAGCTGGGCCAGCGCCCGCGAGGCGGTCTTCGCCTGCTGCGCGAGGATGGTCATTTGGTCGAGCAACGACATGGCCGCACCTTAGGGCATCCATACTCGTTGGGAAAGGCGGTTCCTCAAGGAGGTTGTGCCGCAGCGTCCCGCCGTTGCCTTCCGCCGCTTCCTCCCGCACACTCCGCGCCTCGATGAGCAAACGTTTCTACATCACGACCGCGATTGACTATGTGAACGGCCAGCCGCACCTCGGTCACGCCTACGAGAAGATCATCGCCGATGTCATCGCCCGCAGCCGCCGCGCGCTGGGCGAGGAGGTCTTCTTCCTCACCGGCCTCGACGAGCATGGCCAGAAGGTGCAGCAAGCCGCGCAGGCCGATGGTAAATCTGTCCAGGCTTACTGCGACGAACTTGCGGTGAGCTGGCAGTCCTTCGTCGGCAAGCTGGGCCTGACGAACGACGATTTCGTCCGCACCACGTCGGTGCGCCATAAGAAGGTCGTGCAGGCGATTCTCACGAAGCTCCATGCGGAGGGGCATTTCTACCAGGCCAGCACCGAGGGCTTTTACTCCACGAAGGAAGAGACCTTCGTCACCGAGAAGGAACGCCTGCCCGACGGCACGTTTCCTCCGCACTACGGCGAGGTGGTGAAGCTTTCTGAGACCAACTGGTATTTCAAACTCGGCGCGCATCAGCAATGGCTCATTGACCACATCGAGGCGAACCCGTCCTTCATCCAGCCCGACTACCGGCGCAATGAAGTGCTTGGCTTCCTCAAGAACAACACGCTCGAAGACCTCTGCATCAGCCGTCCCGCCGCGCGCCTGACATGGGGCATCCCGATTCCCTTCGACCCCGGCTACGTCACTTACGTCTGGTTTGATGCATTGGTGAACTACATCTCCGTCCCCGCCGCGCTCGGCGACTCGGGGGTGAGTCTAGGGTCTCGCGTCTCGGGTCTTGGCGAAGAAGTTTGTGGCGTCCCTAGTGAAACCCCAGACGCCAGAAGCCAGAACCCATCCCCTCTTTCTCTGTGGCCAGCGGATGCTCATGTGATTGGGAAAGACATCGTCAAATTCCACGCCGTCTATTGGCCCATCATGCTCAAGGCGATGGGCCTGCCGCTGCCCAAGCAACTCCTCGTCCACGGCTGGTGGCAGAAGGAC